>Ga0326728_10009555_pt1 | contig 23270 bp, 22 predicted proteins | sample MB3enrmetagenome_FD_207602 | JGI IMG/M metagenome (GOLD analysis project Ga0326728, IMG submission 207602) | Lab enriched peat soil microbial communities from McLean, Ithaca, NY, United States - MB31MN | ecosystem: Environmental > Terrestrial > Soil > Wetlands > Peat | place: USA: New York... | reverse complement strand
TCGCAAGCTCGATCCGCAAAGGCAATATCATCGAGCGGGAGGACGGTCAGCTCTGCGTCGTTCTTTCCGCCGAAAGTTTCCATCCCGGCAAGGGCACGCCGACGACGCAGATCGACATGCGCCGTCTGTCCGACGGCGTGAAGGTGACCGACCGCTTCAAGACCACCGAGCAGGTCGAGCGCGCGTTCGTCGAGGACAAGAATTACGACTTCCTCTATTCGGACGCCGACGGCCATCACTTCATGAACGCCGACACCTACGACCAGATCCAGGTGCCCGCCGACATCATCGGCGACCAGGCGCAATGGCTGCAGGAAGGGATGAAGGTCATTTTGTCGATCTTCAACGAGACGCCGGTCGGCATCCAACTGCCGCCGCGCGTCACGCTGGAGATCGTCGAGACCGAGCCGGCGATGAAAGGCCAGACCGCGTCTTCGTCCTACAAGCCCGCCAAGCTTTCCAACGGCGCGCGGGTGATGGTGCCTCCGCACGTCGCCCCGGGAACGCGCGTCGTCATCCAGACCGAAGACGGCACCTACATCGAACGCGCCAAGGACTGACGCGTTCATCTTTTCATCAGGGAGGAGCCGCGATGCAGCTCGGCGTGATCGGCCTCGGCCGCATGGGGGCCAACATCGTTCGCCGGCTGATGGGCGCCGGCCATTCCTGCGTCGTCTACGATCGCGACCCGGCGCCGGGCCTGGCGCTCGCCAAGCAAGGGGCGCGGGCGGTCGAGTCGCTCGGCGCGCTGGTCGCCGGGCTCGCGGCGCCGCGCGCGGTCTGGATCATGCTGCCCGCCGGCTCAGCCACCGAAGCGACGATCGAAGCGCTGAGGCCGCTGCTGCGGCGCGGCGACGTCGTCATCGACGGCGGCAACAGCTTCTGGCGCGACGACATCCGGCGCGGCGCGGCGCTTCGCGCCGAGGGCCTGCACTATGTCGACGTCGGCACCAGCGGCGGCGTCTGGGGGCTGGAGCGCGGCTATTGCCTGATGATCGGGGGAGAACGCGAAGTCGTCGATCGTCTCGATCCGATCTTCAAGGCGCTGGCGCCGGGCCGCGGCGGCATCGAGCCGACGCCGGGCCGCGAGGACCGCGATCCCAACGTGGAGGAAGGCTATCTGCACGCGGGGCCCTGCGGCGCCGGCCACTTCGTCAAGATGGTGCACAACGGCATCGAATACGGCCTGATGCAGGCCTACGCGGAAGGGTTCGACATTCTGCGCAACGCCGACTCTCCCGACGTCGCGCCCGAGCATCGCTTTTCCCTTGATGTCGCCGACATCGCGGAAGTGTGGCGGCGCGGCAGCGTCGTCACGTCGTGGCTGCTCGATCTGACGGCGAGCGCGCTGGCCCGCGAGAGCGCGCTCGACTCCTATTCGGGCTACATCGAGGATTCCGGCGAAGGCCGCTGGACGCTGATGGCGGCGATCGAAGAAGGGGTGCCGGCCGAAGTCCTCTCCGCCGCGCTCTACACCCGCTTCCGCTCGCGCCAGGGCCACACCTTTGCGGAAAAGATCATCTCGGCGATGCGCAAGGGCTTCGGCGGGCATGTGGAGCCGAAGGCGGGGAAGGGGTGAGCGGGCGGCGCGCCGGGCGTCCGAGGCAAGCGGCCGAACGCGTCGGCTCGTCATGGCCGGGCTTGTCCCGGCCATCCACGCCGTCAAGATGCCGTTTCGCGACACGGAAGGCCGCGCATGGTCAGCCTCTTCACGAGGAGCCGATTCCGCTTCATCGCGTGGGTCACGGCGGCGGCGCATTTTATTGACGAAAGTCGACCGCCGCGCCAATTTCTCGGCGATGGCCCGTCTGGCTCGCGTCGCCATTCCGGCTAGCGTCTCAGGTGTTTTTCTGAGGGCGGAAATTTAGCAGCGGCGCAGCTCCAACCTTGGCCCCTTATCGCCAATAGGCTTTCCCGTCTCGTCAACGTTTGGGAGCTGGATTAAGGTTCGCTTGTCGTTAGAAAGTTCATATCCCGTTGAAACATACGGGGGCTTCCAGGCAATGTAGATATAACTCCCATCGATTTTTACGTTTGCGATGAAAAGTGTTTTGCTATTGCCGTTTGGAAATTGAACAAGTAACTGAGTCCTTGAGAAGGTGTTAATATTTCCCAAGTCGACTACGCACCAGCGGCCAAGAATATCGTCAAGGGCCAACTTGTCTGCCGCTGCCGTGCTCGACCATGCAGCGACAACTGCTAAAGCAAGTAAATACTTACGCATTGCAAATGCCCCTTTCATTCACGGGTGGCCTTCCTAAATGCTTAGCGTAAAGCGCCATTTTTGGCTATGCAACCAAATGCCAAAAGGCCCAAGAGTCGAAAAGCGCCGCGCTGACGTTATAGCAAATGCCGTCAAGGTGATGAAGATCGCAATCGGCGAAATCGAGGAAGATATCGATACGCCTGAGAAGGAAGGCGGGTTACGCTGACGGCGCATTTCATTGGCGAAAGTCGACCGCCGCGCCAATTTCTCGGCTATGGCCCGTCTGGCTCGCGTCGTCATTCCCGGATTGCCGCGCTGCGTCGCGCAGCGCGGCGAGAGAGGAGCGCCGACCTTTCTCGGCGACGCCGCCGTCCTCGCCGCGCGGGAGGCCGCGACGCCGCATCGGCGCGGCGGCGAAGAACAAGGCGCGCCCCCTCTCCCAATGGCGGAAGCGGGGCGAGGGCGCGTCTCATCCTGATGGCGGCGAGCTTCAGCGACGACGCTCTCGGGGCAGAGCGGAACGATCAGGTCGAGTCGCCGAGCGCGAGCTTCAGCGCGCGCTCCCATTGCTCGGCGTCGATCACGCTCCAGCCGCGCACGCAGCCGTGGTCGGCGGCGAAGACGCGGACGCGGCCCGCGGCGGGGAAGGCGAGCAGCGCGTCGGCCTCTTCGCTGATCGGCGCCAATTCGGTCTGCAGCGCCACGGCGATCGCCTGCGCCGCGGCGCCGCGATGCTCGGCCACCTCGGCGTTCCACGAGGCCGCGATCTCGCGGACCTCGTCGACGCTGACGATGCGGCCGTCGATCAGCGCGCAGGCTGTTGGGGCCTCCTCGGCGGCGCGCGCCGGGCCGGCGCCGAGAGAGAGGGCGAAGCCGCCGAAAACGAAGGCGGCGGCGAAGGCGAGGCGCGCGAGAGCCGAGCGCCGGGGGCGGAGTTCTTGCATGGTCGCTCCTTTCTGCCCTTCTTGCGACTAGCAAGAGGTGGGCCAAGCGAACGCCTCCATGCAAGGATCGGACCAAATGTCGCACGCGACACAGCGACGCAGCTGCGGACGCGCACCCGCGATCGGGGGGGACGGCGCCCGCGCCGTCACGGCGACCCCCACGCAACGCCGCAAAGAACCGCTTGACGGCGGGCGCCGTCCGGACGGGACGCGACGGGCGGGCGGGGCGATGGCATCGACGAACCCGCCGGTCTGATGTAAAGACTCTTCACATGGGTTGGAGCAAGGACGAGCCGGGCGAGCGCGACGAGCCGCGCGGGTATCATCACGGAAACTTACGCGAGGCGCTGATCCGCGCGGCGCTGGAGCTGATCGCCACCAAGGGCCCGGCCGGCTTCACCTTCGCCGAGGCCGCGCGTTTCGCCGGCGTCAGCCCGGCGGCGCCCTACCGGCATTTCCGCGACCGCGACGAGCTGATGGCGCACGTGGCGCTGCGCGGCTTCGAGCAGTTCGAGGCGGCGCTGGCGCGGGCCTGGGACGACGGCCGCCCGGATGCGTTCGCCGCGCTGGACCGCCTCGGCCGGGCCTATCTCGAATTCGCCCGCAACCAGCCGTCGCTTTACTCGGCGATGTTCGAAGCCGGCGTTCCGATCGGCGCCGATCCGGCGCTGCGCGGCGCGAGCGACCGCGCCTTCGCCGTATTGCGCGCCGCGGCGGAAAAAATCTGCGCCGCCATGCCGTCCGTCGGCCGTCCGCCGCCGCTGATGGTCGCGCTCCACATTTGGTCGATGGCTCACGGGATCGCGGCTTTGTTCGGTCGCGGCGACGGCGCTCAGCGGGCGTTGCCGATGGCGGCGGCCGAACTTCTGGAAGCCGAAACGCTGGTCTATCTGCGCGGGCTCGGCGTCAAAACGACGCGGGCGTAGCGCGGCCCAAAAGGGCTTGACAACGGCGGCGACCGATGTAAATGTTATTTACATTCACACCCGAGGACCTGTCATGCCTGTCGTTCTGATGATTTTGGCCTTCATTTGGTGGTGGCCGCTGGGACTTCTCATCCTCGGCTACCTGATTGCGCGCCACAAGTTCGGCTGCTGGCGGCGCCCCGTCTACGCAGGGAATGGACCGATGACCGACTGGGATTGCCACATCGACCACTGGGAAGAGCGCTTGGACCGCAAGATGGCGCGCATGCAGGAAAAAATGGCGCGCGTGCGCGACCGGATGGAGCGCTACCGCAGCCAAGGCGGTTGGTTCGGCGCCTCCTCGAGCGGCAACCGCGCGTTCGACGACTATCGCCAGGAGACGATGAAACGCCTCGAAGACGAGCAGCGCGAGTTCAAGGAGTTCCTCGAGCGGCTGCGCTTCGCCAAGGACCGGGCCGAGTTCGATCAGTTCATGGCCGATCGCCGCCAGCGCCCGTTCGAACAGGGCGGCGAGCCGCCGCCCGCCGAGCCGCGCGCCTAATTTTCGTCACGCCTCCCCGCCTCCGCCGCGTGACGGCACGGGTCGCCCGGTCCCCTCCGGGCGGCCCATTTCTTTTTCGGCGCGGGGGTGAAGATGGGAATCGCGGCTCCGTTCCGGTGCGTTCTCGCGACCGCGCATTTTATTGACGAAAGTCGACCGCCGCGCCAATTTCTCGGCTATGGCCCGTTTGGCTCGCGTCGTCATTCCCGGATTGCCGCGCTGCGTCACGCAACGCGGCAAGAGAGGAGCGCCGACGTTTCTCAACGATGCCGCCTTCCTCGCCGCGCTGGAGGCTGCTACGCAGCGCCGCCTGCGCCCAACGCCGCGCGGACCCAAGCCGAAAGAGCGGGGTTAGGTGGAAGGAGCGCGTTATATGCGCTGCCACCGTAATCCCGATGAGTAACGCGTGAAGCGACCGTATAATCATGGTGTGTGGCGATCGCCAAAAACCTGCATAGGCATGTCGTGCAAAGGACATTGTGCAACAGGTAAGAAGGGGAAACCAACATGGCAGAAATGACAGAAAGCATTCGGTTGGGGAAGTTTGAGTTCTTTGCAATGAACAATCCAATTCGGCGTTTACGGCAGAAGTACGGAGAGTTCCCAGTTTTCGAGAAAATGCTCAAAACACACGGAATCGATTTGTCTTCAAAAGTGATCGTCGACATGGGATGTGGCTCCGGCTACGGGTCCGAGTTGATTCTTGAGCGCGTGAAGCCTTCCAAATTGATTGCCTTTGATTTAATGCGTGAGCAAATTGCGTTGGCCAGAAAGCGCCGATTGCCCGTTGACTTTCTAGTCGGCGACGCGACGGCGATGGAGATTCCGGATGCAAGTTGTTCGGCAGTCTTTGATTTCGGCATTCTTCATCATATTCCCGTGTGGAGAACCGCGTTAGCAGAAGTTGCACGAGTACTTGTACCTGATGGCGTATTATTGATTGAAGAGCCTCACAAGCTGTTCGAGTGGCCGGAACTTGAAAATGGAGTCGAGGAAGCTGGTTTTAAGATATTGGATCGCAAGCAGTGGTACCGAGGTTTTTTCAGATTCTTCTTGGCACAGAAGTTCCGCTGAACTCCTGACTGAAAGGTCCATTTCCTGCATACGTTGCGGTGACCGTGCATTTTATTGACGAAAGTCGACCGCCGCGCCAATTTCTCGGCTATGGCCCGTCGGGCTCGCGTCGTCATTCGCGGATTGCGGCGCTGCGTTACGCAACGCGCCAAGGGAGGAGCGCCGACGTTGCCAGCGACGCCGCCTTCCTCGCCGCGCGGCGAGGCGGCGGAAATTCGTCACGCAAGCCGTTGAAAGCCAACACGCGCGCCCGAAAACGCCGCCGGCTTCGGCCGGTCCGGTCGCGGCGCGCGACCGGCGCCCGCTCCGCTCAATAAAACCCGATCGGAAAATACTTGAGATAGATCTCGGCGTAGACGCCGCGCGCCGCCAGGCGCGCCAGCGCCCAGTCCATCGCGCGGCGCAGGTCGGCGTCGTCTTTGCGCACCGCGATGCCGACCCCTTCGCCGAAGAAGCGGCTTTCGTTGAAGGGGCCGCCCTTGAAGACGCAGCAGTCGCCCGAATCTTCGCCGGCGAGCCAGACCGCCAGCGACAAGCCGTCGGCGAAGGCGGCGTCGATCGCGCCGCCTTTGAGCGCGTCGTGCAACGCGGCGAAGCTCGGATAGGGCTTGACGATCACGGCGGGGAAAAACGTCGCGAGGTAGGTTTGATGCGCCGAGCCGGCGACGACGCCGACGCTTCTACCGAACAGCGCGGCCGGCGTCGCGTCGGCGAGCGGCGAATCTTTGAGCGTCGCGAACCGCGCCGGCGTCTGATAATAGGGTTGGGTGAAGTCGATGCGCGCGCGCGTGGCCGCGCTCATGGCGATCGAGGCGATCACCGCGTCGCCCTTGCCGGTCTCCAGCGAGTCGATCAACGTGTCCCAGCGGCGCGCCTGGATGGTGCAGCCGATCAGCAGCTCCTCGCAGATCGCGCGCGCGATGTCGACGTTGAACCCCGAGAGCGACCCGTCGGCGAGCGCGAAGTTCAGCGGCGGATAATCGTCGTCGGTGAGGAAACGGATCGCGCGCACGCCGGAAAGGTCGGGGCGCTCCAGGTGCAGGCCGGGATCCCAGAAGCTCGGCGCCGGCCCGCGCTCGGCCGCCGCGGCGATTTCGGGCCCGAGGCAGGCGGCGAGGGCCAGAACAACCAGAGTCTTGCGACAGGGGCGCAGATTCCACATGACAAAGACGTTTCGCTCGTCGTAACTCTACGGAGGCTGGGTTTCAGCGGCGCATTCGGGTTTGTTGAACGAGGACGCGGCGTTCGCGCCGCGTTCGCGCGACCGCTGGCGTTTCCACGGGTTTCGTAGCGTGGTCGATTCGTTCAAGCAAGCGCTCGCCCGGGGCGAGACGCTCGAACGGTCCCAGGACGGCCAAGACCCGTCCCGCGAGCGGCGTGAGGCCGCTCGAAGCGCCGGCGAACGCGGCGGCGAAATCGCCCCCGAGATCGCGTTTCTGGTCGGCCAAGGCGTCGGGCCGGACCCGTTGCTCCAGGCGATGCGGGCGGCGGAGCGCTGCGCGGTCAGCGCCGACGCGGCGCTGCTCGGCGAGGGGCTGCTGCCGGAAGAAGCCTATTTTCGCGCCCTCGCGCGGCGCCTGCGCGTCCCCTATTTTTCCGGCGAATTGGCGATCGCCGACGACATCGACCCCGCGTCGGTCATCGCCAGCGGCATCGCGCCGCTCGCGGCCAACGGCTTGGGCCTTCGCGCCGTGGTCGCGCCGCGCGGCGAATCGATCCGCTTTCTCATCGACGCCGCGGCGGCCGGCCATGGGCTGGCGGGCTTCGCCGTCAGCTCGCCGCAGCGCTTGAGCGCGCTGGTGCGGGCGAAGACGGGCGCCCGGGTGGCGGAGGCGGCCGCGTGCGGCCTGGAGCGGCGCGATTCGAGCCTGTCGGCGCATTCCGGTCTGAGCCGGGGCCAGGTCGCCTGCATCGCGGCCCTGGCGATCGTCGCGGCGACGCTGGCGCTGGCCGCTCCCGGCGCGCTGCGCCCCGCGGCCTCGATCCCGCTCTGGCTGATCTTCGCCGCCTGGATCGTGGTCAGGAACCTCGCCGTCGCCGCTTCCTTCGCGCCGCCCGCCTTCGCGCCGTTGGCCGACCAGGATTTGCCGGTCTATTCGGTCGTCGCGGCGCTCTATCGCGAAGCGGGCATGGTCAAGAAGCTGATCCGGGCGCTCGACGCGATCGATTACCCCAGAGCGAAGCTCGACATCAAACTGGTGGTCGAACGGCGCGACGGCGAGACCCTGGCGGCGATCGCCGCGCTCGGCCTGCCGGCGCGCTACGACGTCATCGTCGCGCCTGCGGGCAGGCCGTCGACCAAGCCGCGCGCGTTGAACGTCGCCCTCCCCGCCCTTCGCGGCGATTTCGTCGTCGTCTACGACGCCGAGGACGAGCCCGATCCGAATCAACTGCGCCTCGCGGCGGCGCATTTCATCGGCGACCCCGGCCTCGATTGCCTGCAGGCCCGCCTGACGATCGGCAATGTCCGCGACTCTTGGATCAGCAAGATGTTCGCGATCGAATACGCGGCGCTGTTCGACCTGGTCGATCCCGGGCTGGCGGCGCTCGGCCTGCCGATCGCCCTGGGCGGGACATCCAATCATTTCCGCGCGCGCACGCTGCGGCGCGTCGGCGGATGGGACGCCTGGAACGTCACCGAGGACGCGGATCTCGGCGTCCGGCTGGCGCGCGAGGGCGCGCGCGTCGGCGCGCTTGGCTCGGACACGATGGAAGAGGCGCCGAACGATCTCGGCGCCTGGTTCCGCCAGCGCATGCGCTGGCAAAAAGGTTGGATGCAGACCCTGATCGTCCACTCGCGCCATCCCGTGAGATTCGTCCGCGCGCTCGGGCCGGCGCGCGCCCTTGCCGCGGCCGCGCTGATCGGGGGCTCGGTCCTCGGCGGGCTGTTCGGGCCGGCGTTGTTCGCCGAGGCGCTGTGGCGCGCCATTCGCGGCGATCTCGCCGGAGCGGGCGCGTGGAGCGTGGGCGGCGACGTCGCGATTTACACCCTGATGGCGACGGGGCTGATGGCGATCTTCGTTCCGGCGCTGGCGGCGACGCGTCGACGCGGCATTGCCGGCGTGAACGGCGCCTTGGCGTCGCTTCCGGTCTATTGCGCGCTGATTTCCGTCGCCAGCTGGGCCGCTTTGGTCGACTTGACGATCCGGCCGTTTCATTGGTCCAAGACCGAGCACGGTCGAGCCGGCGCCGCGCCCGGCCGCCGGCGCGCCGAAGCGGTTCCCGGCGAGTAGCGCGACGGCGCCGATCGCTCCGCCGCCTCGCGGCTCTTCGTCGCGCGACGGGTCCGGCGTTGGCCGATTTGGCCGGCGCCGGCCGCGTGCGTTGAGGGTTCGTTCACCAATTTCGGGCCAAATTGGCGCATCGGTCTTAAGAGGGCGTCGCCGCCGCCGCGCGCGCCGGGGACCGCCGTTGGTAAAGGACGAAACATGTCGCGTCGCGTCTTGCTCTCGCTGGGTTTCGCGGCCGGGCTCGCCCTGAGTTCGGCGAGCGTCGCCGCCGCGCCGGCGGCCCCGCCCGCCGCGCTGCAGGTCACGCTCGACCAGGCCAAGGTGCTGCAGGTCCCCGAGGGCGCCAAAACTCTGGTGGTCGGCAATCCCGCCATCGCCGACGTGACGATGCTCAAGGGCGGCGCAGCGATGGTCGTCACCGGCAAGGGATATGGCGAGACCAACATGATTGCGCTCGACGCGCAGGGCAATATAATCGACGAAAAGCAGATCGACGTCGAACCGACCCGGTCCGTGCTGGTCGTGCAGCGGGGGAACGACCGCGAATCCTATTGGTGCAACCCGACCTGCATGCCGACGGTCCAGCTTGGCGATGAGGACAAGGCCTTCTCCGAGGCGCGCGGACAGATCAGCGCGCGCAATGCGCTCGCCGAAGGCGGCGGCGCCAAGTAAGGCGAGCCGCGCGGCGGCCGGCCGCGCCCGGCCATGCGCCGTCTGATTGTCGAAGAGCCGATTTCGCGCGCCGCGGTCTGGAGCGGGCGGGCGGCGGTGTTCGCGCTGGCGACGGCGGGCGTCGCCGTCGGCGTATCGCGGTTCGGCGGCGGCGCCGCCGCCGCGGCGGCCCTCACGATCCTCGGCGCGGCGCTGGCGCTGGCGTTTCTCGCCGTGCTTCTGGCGGGCGCCGCCGCGGCGGTCATCTGGCGCACCGGCCGGCGCGGCGCTGAGCAGGCCGCGCTCGCCTTGGGGCTGTCTCTGGCGCTGCTCGCCTACCCCGCTTATCTCACCGTCACGGCGCTGCCGCTGCCGGCCATCGCCGACGTGACGACCGACTTCGCCTCGCCGCCCTCGTTCATGATCTCGGCCAAGGCGCGCGCGGCGCGCGCGGGCCTCGCGACGCCGAGCCGAACCGCCGAGATCGACGCGCTGCAGAAAGCCGCTTATCCCGAGGTGCGGCCGATTGTAATCGACCTCGAACCCGCTCAGGCCTACCAGCTCGCCCTGCGCGTCGCCGACGACGTCGGCTGGCGCATCGTCGACGCCAACCCGCCCAATCTGCGCGTCGACGGCGTCGCGCAGATCCAGGCCCTCGATCGTTCGCTGCTGTTCGGTTTCGCCGACGACATCGCCATCCGCATCCGCCCGCTCGCCAGTCAGACGCGGATCGACATCCGCTCGATCTCGCGCGTGGGCAGACATGATTTCGGCGTCAACGCGCGCCACATCCGCCGATTCGCCGCCGCCGTCCAGGAGGCGATGCAGGGGCCGTAGCGCTCGGGCCGGACGGCGCCGCGTCGACGATCGACAAGCCTTGCAACGGCCGGGCTTTGACACTAGTTTCCCCGCCGTCGCCGTCCGGGCCGCCATAGCTCAGTTGGTTAGAGCGCTAGATTGTGGATCTAGAGGTCCCCCGTTCGAGGCGGGGTGGCGGTACCATCTTCATGCGACAGAGGCGGCTCGCCGGAAGACGGGCGCGCCCCGCGCTCCTTCTCAACCGTGGCGGCGCAAGACGTTCAACAGCGCCGCGAAAGCCGGCGTCGGCTGCCGCCGGCTCGGATAGTAGAGATGGTAGCCCGGAAACGGCGGGAGCCAATCGGCGAGAACGCGGATCAGCTCGCCGCTCTCGAGTTGGGCTCGCGCCTGCTCCTCCGGCAGGTAGGCGAGGCCGAGCCCGGCGAGCGCCGCCTTCAGTCTCAAATCGAGGGTGTTGAAGACCAACTGCCCTTCGACCCGGACCTTCAGCTCCCGCCCGCCCTTCTCGAACTCCCAGGCGTACAGGCCGCCGTAGGTCGGCAGCCGCAGATTGATGCAGTTGTGGCCCGTCAGGTCGTGCGGCGTCTTGGGCTTGGGACGCTTGGCGAAATAGGAGGGCGAGCCGACGACCGCCATTCGCATGTCGGGTCCGATGCGCACGGCGATCATGTCCTTCGCCACCTGCTCGCCGAGACGAACGCCGGCGTCGTAGCGCTCGGCGACGATGTCGGTGAGGCCCTGGTCGACGACGATCTCCACCTTGATGTCGGGATAGTCGGGCAGCAGCCTCTCGACCGCCGGCAACAGGATCGAGTTTGCGGGATGCTCGCCGGCGGTGATGCGGACTGTTCCGGCTGGTCTTTCGCGCAGTTCGCTCAGCGCCGCCAATTCGGCGTCGATTTCGTCGAAGCGCGGCGCAACGATCGCGAGAAGCTGCTCGCCAGCCTCGGTCGGCGCGACGCTGCGGGTCGTCCGGGCCAGAAGGCGAACGCCCAGGCGCGCCTCCAACGCGCGGATGGTGTGGCTCAGCGCCGACTGCGAAACGCCGAGCTTCGCCGCCGCCTTGGTGAAGTTTCGCTCCCTGGCCACGGAGATGAAAGCGATGACGTCGTGGAAGCTGCGTTTCGCCATTCATGAATCTCATTCATAGCCGCATGCCGATCATACCATCTTATTGCCTGGACCGGCGCGTCCTAACTTTGCACCTGTGAGGCGGGCGTCGCGACCATCTCGCCAAGATCGGAGACGAAGTCATGCTGAAGCGCAGACTCGGAAGGAGCGGCCTGGAGGTCTCTTCAATCGGCCTTGGCTGCATGGGGCTGAGCCATGCCTACGGCCCGGCGGTCGAAAAGCAGGCGGGGGTCGCGCTGATCCGCGCGGCGGTCGAGCGAGGCGTGATCCTGTTCGACACCGCTGAAGCCTATGGCCCGTTCACCAACGAGGAACTCGTCGGCGAGGCGCTTGCTCCCATGCGCGACAAGGTCGTGATCGCGACGAAGTTCGGCTTCGACATCGATCTGAAGACGGGGGCTCGCAGCGGCGGCGTCAACAGCCGCCCGGAGCATGTCAAGGCGGTCGCCGAGGCGTCGCTGAAGCGGCTGAAGACCGATGTCATTGACCTCTTCTATCAGCACCGCGTCGATCCCAACGTGCCGATCGAGGATGTGGCGGGCGCCGTCAAGGATCTGATCCGCGAAGGCAAGGTCAGGCATTTCGGCCTGTCGGAAGCCGGCGCCCAGACGATCCGCCGCGCCTATGCGGTCCAGCCGGTCGCGGCGGTGCAAAGCGAATACTCGTTGTGGTGGCGCGGGCCAGAAGCGGAGATTCTGCCGACGCTGGAAGAACTCGGAATCGGTTTCGTTCCGTTCAGTCCGCTTGGCGCCGGCTTCCTGACCGGCGCCATGAACGAGACGACGAAGTTCGACCGGTCCGACTTCCGCGCCAGCGTGCCGCGCTTCGCCCCCGACGCCTTGAAGGCGAACCAGGCGCTGGTCGAGCTGCTGCGCGACGTGGCGAACCGCAAGCGGGCTACGCCCGCCCAGGTCGCTCTCGCTTGGCTGCTCGCACAGAAGCCCTGGATCGTTCCGATTCCGGGGACAACGAAAGTCCATCGCTTGAAAGAGAATCTCGCGGCGGCCGACGTCGAGCTGACCGCCGCTGATCTCGCAGCGATCGAAACGGCGGCTGCGAAGATCAAACTCAAGGGCGAACGGCTGCCCGAAGCGGCGCTGAAGATGACCGGACTCTAGGCGGCGGGTCGGGGCGGACGTGAACCCGGTCGACAACGACTGGTCGGATGTTGGGCAAACGACAAGGAGAACGGCGATGGCTCCCAACGAGCGAGCGCGCAAGATTCACGAGGAGCTTTTTCCCGGGCACGTCTCCACCTTGGCGGCGACCGACCCGGAGCTGATCGAGACCTTCGACAACTTCGCCTTCGACGAAGTGCTGGCCCACGGCGACCTGGACGTCAGGACCCGGCTGATGGTTCAGCTCGCGTCGATGATCGCCTGCCAGGCCCTGCGCGAATACCGCGTCATGCTCGGCGCCGCGCTCGCCGTCGGGGTCACGCCGATCGAGATCAAGGAGATCGTCTACCAGGCGGCGCCGTACGTCGGCATGGCCAAGGTCTTCGACTTCATTCACGCCACGAACGAGGCGCTCACCGAGCGAGGCGTCGCGTTGCCCCTGCCGGGCCAGTCCACGACCACGCCCGAGACCCGGATGGAGAAGGGCCTTGCGATCCAGAAGCAGATCATTGGGAGCGACGTCGTGGAGCGGCTCTACGCGTCCGCGCCCGCCGACGAGCTGCATATCCAGCGCTACCTTTCGGCCAACTGCTTCGGCGACAATTACACCCGCGCCGGCATCGACATTGCCACGCGCGAGCTTCTCACCCTCAGCATGCTCGTCTCGCTCGGTGGATGCGAAGCGCAGGTCAAGGGCCATGTCGCCGCCAATCTCAATGTCGGTAACGACCGCGCACGGCTGATCGACGTTTTGACCCAGCTCCTGCCATTCATCGGCTATCCCCGCACGCTCAACGCGCTGGGGGTCGTCGATGTGGTCACCGCCCGGTGAGCGCGACGGGCGCGGCGGCACCGAACTGCAAGGAGACGTCATGGCAATTCTCCCCATGACCGTGTTGGTCGTCGGCGCAACCGGCAGCATCGGGCGCCTCGTCGTCGAAGAAGCGATCCGGCAGGGCCACTCCGTTCGCGCGCTGGCGCGCGACCTCGGCAAGGCGCGTCGGCTTCCTCGTGAGGCGCAGGCGGTCATCGGCGATGTGACGCGACCCGACACGCTTGGCGGCGCGGTCGAGGGCGTCGACGCCGTCGTGTTCACCCTCGGCTCGGGCGGCGCCGGCAGGGTCGGGGCGGAGAATGTCGACTATGGCGGCGTGCGCAATGTTCTGGCCGCGCTGGGCTTGCAGACAGCGCGCATCGCGCTGATGACGTCCATAGGAATCACCGACCGCGCCGGCGCTTACAACCGCACAACCGAGGCGCATGACTGGAAGCGGCGCTCCGAACGGCTGGTGCGCGCCAGCGGGTCGCCTTACACGATCGTGCGCCCTGGCTGGTTCGACTATAATCGTCCTGACGAGCGCCGCCTCGTCCTCCTGCAAGGCGATACGCGCCATGCCGGCGATCCCAGCGATGGCGCCGTTGCGCGGCGCCAGATCGCGGAGGTCTTGGTCCGTAGCCTCAGCTCGGATCACGCGCAGCGCAAGACCTTCGAACTCGTCGCTGCCGCCGGCCCGGCACCGGACGACTTCGACGCGCTCTTCGCGCCTCTCCATGCCGACCCGCAAGGCGCGCTGGACGGCGTGCGCGACATGGCGAACATGTCGCTGGAAGACGAGCCGCAGCGCGTGCGCGACGACCTCGATGCGACGCTCGGACGCCACTCCGCCACCGCCGCTTGAGGCGGCAAGATCCCGCTGCCCGGTCGGCAAGACGGCCGGGCGCAGGTTCGACCCATGCGCTGAAACTTACGCCAACTGACCGGAGACTTCGCGATGTCACAACGCACATGGTTCATCACCGGCGTCAGCAGCGGCTTCGGCCGCCAGCTTGCCGATCAACTGCTCGCGCGCGGCGACCGCGTCGTCGGAACCGTTCGCAACGCCGGCAAGGTCGCCGATCTGATTAAACGTTACCCCCAGGCGTTCCACGTCGAAAAGCTCGACGTAACCGACGTGGCGGCGATCCGTGAGGCGGTTGAACGCTCGTTCGCTCGCCTCGGGCGCATCGACGTGATCGTCAGCAACGCCGGCTATGGCCTGTTCGGCGCGGCGGAGGAACTCTCGGACGTACAGATCGATCACATGATCGCAACCAACCTGGTCGGGTCGATCCAGCTCATCCGCGCCGTGCTGCCGCATCTTCGCGCCCAGGGCGGCGGACGGATCATCCAGATCTCCACCTACGGCGGGCAAGTCGCGTTCCCCGGAAACTCGATGTACCACGCCACCAAATGGGGCATCGAAGGCTTCGTCGAGTCGGTCGCCCAAGAGGTCGCGTCCTTCGGAATCGGCATGACGATCGTCGAGCCCGGCGGCGCGCGCACCGAGTTTCGCTACGGCAGCGCCCAGGTGGCGAAGCTCACGCCCGAGTACGACAAGACACCCGCGCACAGCTTCCTGCGGATGCTCGATCCCAAGAACGGTCCGGCCCCCGGCGACCCCGCCAGAATGGCCGCGCGGATCATCGAGAGCGTCGACATGGAGCCCGCGCCGCTACGCATCGTGCTCGGCTCGCAAGCGCTGGAGAGCACGCTTGCGACGCTGCGCAAGCGGATCGCCGGTTTCGAAGCGCAGACCAAGCTCGCCGCTTCCACCGACTTCCCGTCCGGGGAGTGACCGGCGCCGCGCCCCGCGATATTCATGAGCACAGTTCATAAGCGCATGCGCATTTTATCAGCTAATCGCGCAAAGCGGCGCCTGCTAAATTGATCGGGCGTCGGATGAGCGTCGCCATGGCGGCGACGCTTTCGACGGGCGAGGGAGAGACCTTATGGAAATCAAGCGAAGCGGCTCGCAGCCCTCCGCCAAGGGGCCGGCGGACTGGTTCGCCGGCGCGGTGCGCATCGATCCCCTGTTCGCCGCCAACGCCCCGGCGCGCGCGGCCGGCGCCGCTGTCACGTTCGAGCCGGGCGCCCGCACCGCGTGGCACGCCCATCCCCTCGGCCAGATCCTGATCGTCGCCGCGGGTTGCGGCCGCGTCCAGCGCCAAGGCGGTCCGGTCGAGGAGATTCGTCCCGGCGACGTCGTCTGGATCGCGCCGGGCGAGAGGCACTGGCATGGCGCCGCGCCGACGACCGCCATGACCCACATCGCCATCCAAGAAGCGCTCGACGGCAACGCCGTCACGTGGATGGAGAAGGTCGGCGACGAACAAGTTCGGGCCTGACCGCCCTCCCCAAGCGCATGAAAAGGAGCGTGAAATGCAGAAGCGCAAACTCGGCAAGAGCGGCCTCGAGGTTTCCGCCCTCGGCCTCGGCTGCATGGGCATGAGCTTTTCCTACGGCCCGCCGGCCGACAAGAAGGAGATGGTCGCCCTCATCCGCGCCGCCGTCGACCTCGGCGTCACGTTCTTCGACACGGCGGAGGTCTACGGCCCGTTCGCCAACGAGGAGCTGGTCGGCGAAGCCTTGGCGCCGGTGCGCGACCGCGTCGCGATCGCGACCAAGTTCGGCTTCAAGCCCGATCCCCAGGGCGGGCCGCGCTGGAGCGGCCTCGACAGCCGCCCGGAGCATATCAAGCGCGTCGCCGAAGCCTCGCTGAAGCGGCTCAAGACCGACGTCATCGACCTCTTCTATCAGCACCGCGTCGATCCCGACGTGCCGATCGAGGATGTCGCCGGCGCGGTGAAGGAGCTGATCCGCGAGGGCAAGGTCAGGCATTTCGGCCTCTCCGAGGCGGGCGCGTCGACGATCCGCCGCGCCCACGCCGTCCAGCCGGTCGCGGCGCTGCAGAGCGAATACTCGCTGTGGTGGCGACGCCCTGAGGCGGAAATTCTGCCGACCCTCGAAGAACTCGGCATCGGGCTCGTCCCCTATAGCCCGCTGGGCAAGGGCTTTCTTGCCGGCAAGATCGACGAGAACACGGCGTTCGACCCGACCGACTTCCGCAACAGCCTGCCTCGCTTCACGCCCGCGGCGCGCAAGGCGAACCAGGCGCTGGTCGACCTCATCGGCCGCATCGGCGCGCGGAAGAAGGCGACGCCCGCCCAGATCGCGCTCGCCTGGCTGCTGGCGCAGAAGCCGTGGATCGTTCCCATCCCCGGCACGACCAAGCGCCTTCGCTTGGAGGAGAACCTCGCCGCCGCGTCGATCGCGTTGACGGCGGACGACCTGCGCGAGATCGACGGCGCGGCGGCGACCATCGCGGTGCAGGGCGACCGCTATCCGCAGGCGTTGGAGCGGCTGACCGGCCGCTGAGGCGGCGGCGAAGAAAGCGCCACGGGCCGAGCCGAAACTTCTAGGAGAGGACAAGCCATGACGGAAGGCGTCAAGGACAAGGTCGTCGTCATCACCGGCGCCAGCAGCGGTCTGGGCGAAGCGGCGGCGCGCCTTCTCGCGCAGGGCGGGGCCAAACTGGTGCTGGGCGCAAGGCGTCTCGACCGGCTGCAGGCGCTCGCCGAGGAATTGTCGCTGGGCGCGGGCGCGGCGGTTAAGACCGACGTGACCAAGCGGGAGCAGGTCAAGGCGCTGGTGGACCATGCGGTGCGGGCGCACGGCCGCATCGACGTGATGCTCAACAACGCGGGCCTGATGCCCGTCTCGCCGCTCGAGCGCGGCAAGACGCAGGACTGGGACCGCATGATCGACGTCAACATCAAGGGCGTGCTCTACGGCATCGCCGCCGCGCTGCCGCACATGAAAGCCCAGCGCGGCGGGCACATCATCAACGTCTCGTCGGTCGCCGGCCACAAGGTGCGGTCGGGCAACGCGGTCTACGCCGCCACCAAGACCGCGGTGCGCGTCATCTCGGAAGGGTTGCGGCAGGAAGTGAAGCCCTACGCTATCCGCACGACGATCATCTCGCCGGGCGCTGTGGCGAGCGAATTGCCGGACGGCGTCACCGAACCCGACATCGCGGACGCCATGCGCAAGTTCTACGAGATCGCGATCCCCGCCGAATCCTTCGCGCGCATGGTGGCGTTCGCGATGAGCCAGCCCGACGACGTCGACGTCAACGAAATCCTGTTCCGGCCGACGAAGCAGGAAGTCTGAACCGGCGCGGGCCGCGCTCGCCAGCCGGTCGATGCCGGGTTGTTGGGTCGGCGCTACGACGCGGCGGCGGCGCGGCATGAGACGGACGCGTGGGTCGTCGGCCGGAAGACCATGGCGCCCGTCGCGAAAGGCGCCGCATGGGGCCTCGTGCAGCGCAACGCGCGGCGGCGACGGCGACGGCCGGACCGACCGGCCGCGGCGCCGTTTTCGTACGCGACGGCCAGTTTTCAAGGACTTGCGTGACGGTTTTCCGCCGCCTCGCCGTGCGGCGGCGAAATGCGCCGGCCGATGCTGCCCCATAGGGGTTGAGCATCCTGGCGTCATGCAAAAAGGGGAAATCGGTGCGTGTCACCGTAATGGACCGTAATGGCGTAATGGCGTAATGGCGCGAACTTCGGCAATTCGCATCCTGTCCCCCGTAAGCTCGCTGTCCCCGTAAGCCCGGACTAGTCACTTGCGTTTTTCAAACAAGAATAACAACAAATCAGTGGTCGCGCCTTGAAAGTTCTCAGTTGGATCGGTTCTGCAATGATTCGTTATCCAGCTAAGAGCGCCCGCAATGTCAAGTCCTTGCGTTAGCGTGTTCGCACCTGCGTTGAAACGATTGAAGGCGCTCAAATACCCGCCCAACCAATTTGAATAACTTTCCTCCGCAGAAGGAATGCGCGCAATGTCAGAAAGATAACGCCCGCAAGACGCCTGTCCTAGCCCGTAGACCGTGAACGTCTGCGGAAGCTCATTGGCCGACGCGGAAACCCCCGTAAGCACAAAAATGAGAACGATAGCACGTCCCCTAGCCAGAAAGGTTTTAGCCATGCACAGCCCCTTTGCTCTGATGTGCTTGATCACTCAATCTTGCGTGACTAGATAGCTGGCGAGCGAGTCCCTCGAATCTCAGCGAGACTTAATATGGACTACTTTGTAATATGGTTAGACCCTCAGCTCGGCGAGATGTCACGTCCCTCGCCTACTGAAGCTGGCGCACTCGTCCAAGCCGCAGGTTTACGGCGCGGCTTGGTCACCTCGATCCGAATTGAACGTCCTAAAGGCGTTATCTTTCTGACTGACGCTCAAATTACGGAGCGGCTAAAGACCATGAGTTAGCGTGGTCGCCGCTCATGGTGACAACCTCGAGATCGTACTCACACTAACACCGTAGCTCTTGGCGAGATCGCATGTCGACTCGCCCTTGGCGATTCGCTGCCGCGCTTCCGTCTTCTGGTGCGGAGTGAGCTTCGGCTTACGCCCCATGCGGACGCCTTTCACGCGGCGAAGATACATGGCGTTCACGGCTTCAAACCGGCGATCAAGCTACGGATCGCGGCGACGAACGCCTCGGCCTGTCCAACCGCCCATGCCGCATCGTCACGGCTCACTGGGTCGCCGCTGTAATCCGCGACTTCGCGCAAGTGCTGCACCTTGTTCAACGCGCGGCCGAACTCGGTGGTCAAAAGCTTCGGTTGAATGATGCGCTCGCCGAAAACGCCGACAAGGCGGCTATGCGTCTTGATGCCGGTTTCGACAGCGTCCGGAGCCATCGCGAGCAAGGCCGCGTGAGCCGCATCAAACATCGCGGTGTAGGCGCGGTTGCAAGCGCCGTCGCCGTCGTTCGCCGCCAGCAACGTGCGCGCGCTCGTAAGCGCGCGGTCGGCCTTTTCCATGTGGACGGTTACGGCGATGGTCGCCTTGCTCACAGCCGCAACCCTTCGCGCTGAATGTTGCGGATCAGAGCGGGATTGCTGAACGCATCTGGCCGCGCCAATTCATCCGGCCAGAGGGGCAGCGGCGAAACCAAAACACCCGTTTCCAGCATCACGTCGAAAGCGATGCCTGCCATCTCGCCCGCGACTTGATAACGGCTGCCGCGCTCGCCTTTGAGGATCACAGCCAAATCGGCGTCACTGTCCCCCGTGTGGTCGCCGCGCGCGCGGCTGCCATAGAGAAACGCTTCGGCGACGGGATACTTGCCTTCAAGCCGTTTCAGGAAAGCGCGCGCCGCGTGTTCCGTCTCGGCGTCGAGCGCCGGTCGAGTGGTCAAGGGCAGGGGCAGGGGCGCGGCCTTCCCTGCCAGTCGTGAAATCGTGCTCTGGCTGAGATGGAACCGGCGCGCCAGGTCGGCTTGCGTCGCCGCGCCGTCGGCGAGGGCTTTCAACGCCTCGCGCTTCTGGCGAGGGGTGAGCTTCGGCGGGCGTCCCATGGGAACGCCTCGCGCCTTGGCGCGTATCCGGCCTTCGCCGGTGCGGGCGCGGATTCGCTCGCGTTCGAACTCCGCAAGCCCGCCGAGCACAGTCGGCATCAAGCGCCCGTGCGGCGTTGTGGTGTCCGCCCATGCGTCGCCGAGCGAGCGGAAACCGGCGCCGACCTTCGCTATCGCGTCGAGGATGTTCAAGAGGTCGCGCGTGGATCGCGCCAGCCGGTCGAGGCGCGTGACAAGCAAGGTGTCGCCCGCGTCAAGGGCGCGTAACGCTCGCGCCAACTCGCGCCGGTCGGTCTTGGCTCCGCTCGCCGTCTCGCGGAACACGCGCGCGGCTCCCGCCGCCGTCAACGCCGACGCTTGGGCGTCGAGCGTCTGCCCGTCCGTGCCGACCCGCGCATATCCGTAAATCGCCATGGGCAATCATAGCAGAAACCCGGCCATTTATGCAACTATCTTTTGCATAGCGTAAGCCGCTGAAAACGCAGGGATGCTGCGCCTATGCGAAAGTCGCGACTTTTGCACGTCGCGTCTCGATTTCATGGCCAACCCTTGCTGCGATGTCAAACAAGAGTCACAAACAAAGTCGGGCAACGAGGGCGTCGCTAAGTTCAGCCTGCGAGGGCGTATGAGCGGGCCGCACTTGGAAAGCCGAGAACGGAGCGCCGCCCTTCGTAATTCTAATCCCGATCGTCATGGCGAGCGTGAGCGAAGCCATCCCTGGCGCAGCCGCCGCATGGATGGCTTCGTCGCTTCGCTCCTCGCCATGACGCTGCCAAACGGTCACGTCGATCGAGACGCCCCTCAGCCCCCCGCCTCTCCGCCGACAATGAACCCGCCGCCGAGCACCCGCGCGTGCGGGTCGCAGGAGGCGTAGAAGACGCAGGCTTGGCCGGGCGAGACGCCGCTCTCGGGTTCGTCGAACGCGACTTCGCCGCCGGGAAGCAGCGTCGCGGCGGCGGGCGGGCGGGTCGAACGGACGCGCGCGGCGATTGTCAAGCCGCGCGCGGGGATGTCCGCGAAGGCGCCCTCGCCGATCCAGTTGACGTCGCGCAGCCGAATGCGGCTGACTTCGAGCGCCTGGCGCGGCCCGACCACCACGCGGGCCGCGCGCGCGTCGAGCGCGACGACGTAAAGCGGCTCGGCGGCCGGGATGCCGAGGCCGCGCCGCTGGCCGATGGTGTAATGGAGGACGCCGGCGTGGCGCCCTAACACCCGGCCGTCGACATGGACGATTTCGCCGGGCTCGGCGGCGCCGGGCAGCAGGCGCTCGATCATCTCGCTGTAGTGGCCGGCCGGCACGAAGCAGATGTCCTGGCTGTCCGCCTTGTCGGCGACGCCCAAGCCGAATTCGCGCCCCAGCGCCCGCACCTCCGGCTTGGGCAGGGCGCCCAAGGGGAAACGCAGTTGCGAGAGCTGCTCGCGGGTCGCAGCGAAGAGGAAATAGCTCTGGTCGCGCTCGGGGTCGGCGGCGCGGTAGAGGGCGCGCCCGCCGCGGCCGTCGTCGCGCGAAACGACGTAATGCCCGGTGGCGAGAAGGTCCGCGCCGAGGTCCTTGGCCGCCTCGAACAGGTCGGCGAACTTCATCTGCTGATTGCAGGCGACGCAGGGAACCGGCGTTTCGCCGGAGACATAGGCGCGCGCGAAGGGCTCGATGACCTTTTCGCGAAACCGCGTCTCGTAATCCAGCACGTAGTGGGGAACGCCGAGGCGCTCGGCGACGTCGCGTGCGTCGTGGATGTCCTGGCCGGCGCAGCAGGCGCCCTTGCGATGGGTCGCCGCGCCGTGGTCGTAGAGCTGCATGGTGACGCCGACCACGTCGTAGCCCTCGCGCGCCAGCAACGCCGCGACGACGCTCGAATCGACGCCGCCCGACATCGCCACGACGACGCGCGTGTCCCGCGGCGCCTTGGGCAGGCCGAGGCTATTGAGGGGGCGCGGCGAAGCGGCCCGAGCAGTCTGCGGCGCCAACATCAGCGTTCGTCCGAGGTCGATCCGGCCCTCTACTTAAGCACGAACTCGGCGAGCGCCAGCGGTTTTTTCGCCCGACGCCGCCGCGCGGCGGCGCGGCCGGGCCGCCCGCGCTGGTCCTCCCGGCGCCGCCGGCGCCGACGAAGGCGAGCGAATCCCGCGCGCTTGGAAACGCTTTCTTATCCATTTCGTCGCCTTGTGTTTAGGCAAATCTGCAGCTTCGCGCTTAGCCAAATCTTAAGTTGCCGGCCGTAGACTTCGTCACGTTGGACTTGCGTTCGAGTGTGAGAGCGACATGAGTGAAGCGCTTCGACCGAGAGTGAAGTATGTCATCGGTCCCGACGGCAGCCCGCTGACGATCGCCGACTTGCCGCCTTCCTCGACCAAACGTTGGGTCATTCGCCGCAAGGCCGAAGTCGTCGCCGCGGTGCGCGGCGGCCTGCTGTCGCTCGAAGAGGCCTGTTCGCGATACACCTTGACGGTCGACGAATTCTTGAGCTGGCAGGTCTCGATCGATCAGTTCGGCCTCGCCGGGCTGCGCACCACGCGCATCCAGCAATACCGCCACTGACCCACGCCCCCGGCGTCAGGCGTCGCGCAGGTAGCGGCGCCAATTGTGCGCCTCCTTGAATCCCAATACTTCGCGCGCCTTGCGGTTCGACAGCGGCGCCTCGAATTCGCCGAGCGGGCGCGTGATGGGAACGTCGGGACAAGCGCGCGCCAGGAATTCGCGCGTCGGCGTATTGAGCGTGATCGTGTCGTTGACGGCGTTGAAGATCTGGAAGCCGAGGCCGTCCTTCTCCAGGGCTAGATGCACGATCTCGCCGAGGTCGCGCGCGTCGACATAGCTCCAGGCGTTGCGCTTGCGCATCATCGGATGGGCGAGGAAGGCGGCGAACCGGCCGTACTCGTGCGGCTCGATGACGTTGCCGACGCGCAGGGCGTAGATGTCGGCGCCGTAGCGCATCGCGAAGGCGCGCGCGGTCTTCTCGTTGCAGACCTTCGATAGGCCGTAGCTGTCCATCGGATCGACGTCGTAGTCTTCCTCGAGCGGGAAGCTGTGATAGTCCTTGTCGCCTTCGGCGAAACAAACGCCGTAGGTCGTCTCGCTGGAGGCGATGACGACCTTGCGCACGCCGAGCTTCATCGCCGCCTCGATCACGTTGTACGCGCTGACGACGTTGGCGGCGAAGGTGGCGTTGTCCGGCTCGATCAGCACGCGCGGGATCGCGGCGAAATGCACGACGGCGTCCGGCGCGCGCGGCGCGTGGCCGAGATCGAAGCCGTCGAAGCCGAAATGCGCGGTCAGCGCGTTGAACGCCTGGCCGCTGTCCGTGAGGTCGGCGATCAGCGTGTTGACGCCGGGCAGATCGAGCGGCTTCAGGTCGACGTTGAGGACGCGATGGCCCTTGGCCAGGAGATGCGCCACGGCGTGCCGCCCGGCCTTGCCGCTTCCGCCGGTGAAGACAATGCGT
>Ga0326728_10009553_pt1 | contig 23272 bp, 16 predicted proteins | sample MB3enrmetagenome_FD_207602 | JGI IMG/M metagenome (GOLD analysis project Ga0326728, IMG submission 207602) | Lab enriched peat soil microbial communities from McLean, Ithaca, NY, United States - MB31MN | ecosystem: Environmental > Terrestrial > Soil > Wetlands > Peat | place: USA: New York... | reverse complement strand
ATCCCTCAAAGCTCGAAAATTCCGGCTTCAGGTCAAGGAGATTAAGATCAAAGTTATCCTCTACAACATCTCAAGATTCATGAGAAATTTTTCTCTGCTTGCTGTGGTTGAGGTTTTCTACAAAGCCATTATTTCCATTATTCTTATACTGCTGGGATTATTACCAAATTATTTCCCTCTTGCAAATAATCAAGCAATTTTTAAGTTGGCGTTTGAAATTGGCATAATTTGTTTTGTTGTGGCATATTTCATTTATGCAGTGAAATGTTGGGGAGGGACCAGTCGGTTTTTTGCCGTTCTTATGGTAACTATACCCTTGCTTTTGTATTCGCTGTCAGTAACAAAAATTCCAGAATCGAATACGAATATACTCCTTAACCTTTTTATTCAATTCTGCCTCTATGCAATTATTTCGGCCATTTTGTTGTACGTATGTAATAAAATAAAAAAGGTAATAGAAAGGTTCGTTTTCAAAAATACTAGAGGATCCTACAGGTCGCTCCCACCTAAATTAACTTATTCTTTTATTGGATTGCTTATTGTTTCAATAATGGTGGTTAATTATGGAGGGATTACAATGTTCACCAATAATATGAATACTGCTTTCCAATCAACCACAAATTATGGTTCACCTCCTCAAGATGTCTCTACCAAACCTTCCCAAAACATCGCCGGGTTAGCAGTTCAGAATATCCAAGCAACTTTATTCAATCAACCAACTTTTACATCGGCCGATGAATCAATGAAGGATATAGATTACATTAATAGTATCCGGGCCTCCAATGGCGTAAATTCGATACAATTTGACAACCGGGTTTACAATCTTGCTTTAGCGCGGGTAAATGACATGGATAAGTATGGATATCTTGATCACACAAATCCACAGACGGGAACCTGCGCATTTTCAATAAAATCGGAATATGGTTTAACTTCTGACGAATATGTAGCCGAAAATGCGTATGGTTACCCTTCTGGCGGGAGTTATCATTCTGGCATTGAAATGGATGCGATTAACTCGTGGATGTCAGACAGAGGTCACAAATACAACATGCTTTATCCCCACATTGCAGGAGCTGTTGCTTGTTCCAGTGGAGGCCATTGTGTATTTGAAGGACTCAATCATGATGGATTTACTAATGCGTGTTATACGGCGGCACAAGGTGAGGCATTTTGGGCAACTGCTGGTGTGCAGCCATATGAGCATACATAAAATAGGCTTTGTAGAAACGTACACGAACAGGAGTTCGCATCCGAAGCATGAAAATCGGACAATCAGACTTTGTTTTGGTGAGATTGTTTAACTCAACTTAGTTGATTTTAATGGGAAATCCTGTGTTTTATGATATGACCTCATATTCGTTCACCTGTGCTTACAATGGCAACAAGATACAAGGCGGGATTAATAGAGGAAATTTATCATTGAGAGTTCCCGCATGTCAATAAGTTTATAAATCGGAAAATTATATTTACATTTTAGATTCTGGCCCCCAAGAATCTCCCCCCCAATACCCCCCAATACGTATAGAGCTGTGATAAAAATGACGCAAGAAGAGTATCGTATATCTAATGGGATGGAATTAATCCAGTCACAACAACATGCTGCAAAATCGGTATTTGTAATATCAGATTTGCATCTGAACCACGAAAACATCATCTCGTATTGTAAGAGACCGTTCGATTCTGTACGCGAAATGAATCGGGTTTTAATAAAAAACTGGAACTACATTGTTAAACCAGATGACACCGTGTATTTTGTCGGGGATATGGCATTAGGGAATTCTGACAAATTCATCGAAAAATTGAACGGAAATATCTATTTTATCTGGGGTAATCACGACGTAACCGATGACGTAGACAGTATGTATGAGTCCTTACCTCTTTCTTATAAGGGGATTGAATTCTTGTTCGTCCACGATCCGGTAATGGCACCAGCAGGATTTGAAGGGTGGATTATTCACGGACATCATCATAATAACCAGCCGAATATTTACCCATTCTTTGATCCTGAAAAGAAACGAGTTAATGTTAGTGTAGAACTGGTGAAATATCAGCCTGTTTCTTTGGATTATATTGTTTCACTAATAAAAGAGGATCATGAAAAGATCACAATTATGGAAAAAAGACAATCAATATCCCACAACTAAAAGCACAAACCGGGGAGGGAAGATAGATGGGATTATTGGATTCTTTCTCTAAAAAATCGGGAAATCAATATTTCAATGAAGGTAAAGAGTTTACCAAACACGGTCGACATTTAGAAGCCCTTGCATTGTATGACAAGGCGATTGCCGTTGAGCCAAATGTTGCCGCAACCTGGTTGGAACGGGGAGTCGCACTAGGTAATCTCGGGCGAAATGCAGAAGCTCTTACTTCTTTTGACAAGGCAATTGCTATTAATCCTAATATTCCCGAAGCGTGGTTCATTCGAGGGGTCACGCTTAGTAATCTCAGTAAACATGCAGAAGCAGTTGCGTCTTACGATAAAGCACTTGCCATTAACCCAAATTCCCCCATTCTGTGGATTAACCGTGGAGGTGTACTTGCAATTCTTGGTAAATATGCGGAAGCGGTCGTATCTTATGATAAGGCACTTGCCATCAATCCGAATAACGATTTTGCATGGTGGAACCGAGGAATCGTGCTGCCTCATCTTGGTCAATTTGCAGAAGCGCTCATCTCTTTTGACAAAGCGATTGCCATTAATCCAAACAAATCTGATACTTGGAACGCCCGAGGAGGAGCACTACTCAATCTCGGAAAATATGCGGAAGCGGTCGTATCTTATGATAAGGCACTTGCTATCAACCCCAATGACGATATAGTATGGAGCAACCGAGGGGTCGTACTGGCGCATCTTGGTAAATATGCAGAGGCGGTTGCATCTTATGATAAGGCACTTGCCATCAACTCAAAAAACGATTTAGCATGGACCAATCATGGAATCGCGCTAGCTAATCTTGGTCAACATACAGAAGCTCTTACCTCTTATGACAAAGCAATAGCCATCAAACCAGAATTTGTTGTGACGTGGACTAAACGCGGTAACGCACTAAATGAACTTAGTCGGTATTCAGAAGCGATTGCATCTTATGATAAGGCACTTGCTATCCAGCCAGATTATGTTGAGGCGAAAAAGAATCGAGAGATTGTATTAATAAAACAAGAAAAATTTCCTGATTCCACGAATCTTGATAGATTCGAAAAAATTGGGAATTCTGAACCCAAACCTGAACCCGATTTTGTCCAAAAGCCCCTCACCCCATGGGATAAAGGCTACAAAATACAAAACCGCTACGAAATCATTGATATAAAAAGGGGGGGTATGGGCATTGTCTATATTTCCCGTGATGATGAACAGAATCAGATTTTTGCAATTAAGACATTTCAGGACCAATTCATTTGGGATGAAGATATCATCAAAAAATTTCTCGCAGAAGCAGAAACTTGGACTAAACTTGAAAGACATACAAACATTGTTTTCGCGAATATTATTGCGCAAATCGAAGGGAAGCCTCTTCTGTTTTTAGAATACATTGACGGTGGAAATCTGGAACAGTTCATTGGAAGGCTCAGTATTGAAGGATCTCTGGACTTTGCAATTCAGTTTTGCAATGGCATGGAATATGCATATCAAAAGCTCGGAGTTATTCACCGAGATATAAAACCCGTAAATGTGATGGTGAAAAAAGATCCAAGGTTCAGGTTTGGATATGCATTTAAAATTACAGATTTCGGGCTGGTAAAGGTATTAGGAAATGAATTTCTGGAAGAGTCTGTTAACGTTTCGGGAGGAATGGGCACCCTTCCCTTTATGCCTCCGGAACAGTTTCCGGATCATATTCAGAGCAAATTCTCTTTTAAAGGACATGTGACAACGAGATCTGATATTTACTCCTTTGGAGTAATGCTCTATCTGCTTTTGACTGGGAAACTTCCTTTTCGCGATCTGAATGAGATCTTCACTAAATACCCAGCTCGTCCAAAGAATTTAAACCCGAAGATACCGGAAATTCTGGATAAACTTATCATAAAATGTCTTGAGAAAAATCCGGATAAAAGATACGCTGATTTTGCCGAATTGAGAGAGAATTTGGTAGAAATATATAATGGTCTTACCGGGGAAAAGTATGCAATAGTTGGAAAAAAGGAGGATTTAATATATTTAGATTGGAACAACAAAGGACTTGCCCTTAAAAATCTTGGAAAATATCAGGAAGCGATTGTCTGCTACGATAAAGCACTCGAGATGAGCCCAAGATTTGAAGCGGCGTGGGCCAATAAAGGAACGGCCTTTGGTTATCTTGGAAAACCTCAGGAAGCGATTGTCTGCTACGATAAAGCACTCGAGATGAGCCCAAGAAATGATCAATTGTGGAACCTTAAAGGAACCGCCTTTTTCCCTCTTGAAAAACACCAAGAAGCAATTGTATGCTACGATAAAGCACTTGAGATAAACCCAAAATCTGATCTGGCGTGGCGCAACAGAGGACTGACCCTGATTCATCTTGGAAAACCTCAGGAAGCGATTGAATGCTTTGATAAGGCACTCGAGATAAACCCACGATACTTTGAAGCTTGGCATGATAAAGGACATGCCCTTCATAATTTTGGAAAACACCAAGAAGCGATTGTCTGTTACAATAAAGCACTTGAGATAAATCCGAGATATTTTGGAGCATGGTACAACAAAGGAGTTGCCCTGTGCGATCATGGAAACCATCTGGAGGCAATAAAATGCATGGATAAAATTCTCGAGATAAACCCAAAAGTCTGTCAGGCATGGATAGAAAAGGGAAATGACCTTGACATCCTTGGAAAACCTCAGGAAGCGATTGTCTGTTACAATAAAGCGCTTGAGATAAACTCGAGAAATGATGAAGTGTCGTATAATAAAGGGGTTGCCCTTTGCAATCTTGGAAAACCTCAGGAAGCGATTGAATGCTTTGATAAAACTATTGAGATAAACCCAAGAAATTTTATGGCATGGTTCACAAAAGGAGAAGTTCTCCGCAATCTTGGAAAACCTCAGGAAGCGATTGAATGCTATGAAAAGTTCATAGGTTTGGCCCCTCCCAAATACGTTTCACTGGTTGAACACGCAAAGAAGAATATCAAGCGGTTGAGATACTAATTTAGAATAAGGAACTGCAAATCTTCGGTAATCTGACCTTTTTAACGGCTTTCGAGCGAGAACGGGGGGTTAATGGCATTGCATCTGTTCACAATCTTGGCAGATGCACTTTCACATTTGGATCCAGCTTGTTCAACAGATAGACTAGTCTGGCAACATAGCCTGACATATTCACGGTAGACTGGCTCCTCAAGTTTTTAATATCTATTGCACTGTGAGGGGAATTTGACTTGTTTCACAAAAATAAAATCCAATCTTTGATTTTCCATTTTCCTAAACCTATTCGAATTTCAATAAGCCTCTGATTGTATCTCTTTACCTAAACAAGATAAGATTTTTCCTTCTATTGCGTCTGCGGTTTAAATTCAATTTCTCTTTAGGTGAAAAATTCTTATTTCAACCACGTTTCAACATTCGAGTTGGCAAACTATTTGACACGAAAAAGCGCTATAGCGAATAGTGGATTACGAACAAGGAAAACGAACACTTACGATCATGAATTTCAACAATTTCACTATCAAATCACAGGAAGCCGTAGAGAAAGCAGTGGAAATTGCAACTGCAAAACAGAATCAAGCCATCGAAACTTCGCATCTCCTGAAGGGGATACTTATGGTAGACGAGTATGTCATCCCGTATCTCCTCAAAAAACTAAATGTAAACCTTGATGTTTTCACCTCTTCACTAGACAGGATCATCGATTCATATTCCAAAGTCACTGGCGGGGAACATTACCTATCTAACGATGCCACAAAAGCCCTGCAGAAAGCCATCGGATTTTCCTGGGAAGTTAAAGATGAGTTTGTCCCCGTAGAGCATCTTCTCATGGGAATTCTTTCGGTGAACGATCGGACCTCACGGCTACTGAATGAGAACGGTGTTTTAGAGGAAGACCTGATAACCGTCATCAGCCAGTTAAGAAAAAAGTCGGTAGTGAACAGCCAAACCGCGGAAGAGACCTATAATTCCCTTGAAAAATATGCCCGGAACCTGAATGATCTTGCTCATAAAGGGAAATCGGATCCGATATTCTGTCGCGACGAAGAGATCCGCAAGGTGCTGCAGATCGTCTCTAAAAGAAAAAACAACAACCCGATCCTGATTGGAGAATCCGGCATAGGAAAAACAGCCATTGTCGAAGGTCTCGCTCACAGAATCAACGACGGGGATATACCTTATAACCTGAAAATCAAGCAAATTTATTCCCTTGATATGGGAGCCCTGATAGCCGGGGCAAAATTCAGAGGAGAATTTGAGGAACGATTGAAAAGCGTAATCGATGAGGTGATATCCGCTGATGGGGAGATCATCCTTTTCGTTGAAGATATTCATACTCTGGTCGGGGCCGGTGCCATCGAGAGCACAATGGATGCCATCTATATCCTCGAACCTGCGCTTTCACGGGGAGAATTGCACGTCATTGGCACAATTAATTTGAAGAACTACCAGAAATATTTTGAAAAGGACAAAGTGCTCGAACGACGTTTCCGGCCGGTGATGGTCAACGAGCCGAATACGCCGGATGCCATTTCAATCCTTCGAGGAATTAAAGTTAGATATGAAACCCATCATCGTATAAGAATCACGGATGAGGCTATTATTGCTGCCGTTGAACTCTCACAACGATATGTTCCTGATCGGTTCCTTCCCGGCAAGGCAATTGACCTGATCGATGAGGCCGCATCAAAACTCCGTCTCGAGATCAACTCGAAACCGGAAGAGCTGGATACAATTGAACGCAAGATCTTTCAGCTGAAACTCGAGTGGGAAGCCATTAAACAGGAGAAAGATCAGGAAAAACTAAAAGGCTTGAATGAAGACATTGAGAACCTAACCGAAGAACGAAACCGGTTGTCGGCAAAGTGGCAATCGGAGAAAACTCTTGTTGATCAGATCCAGTCACGTAAAACTGAGATCGAGAACTTGAAAGTCGAGGCCGAGGGATTCTATCGTGACGGCAATCTCGGTAAGGTGGCAGAGATCCGATATGGTCGTATACCGGAAATTGAAAAGATTGTAGAGGGATTAAAGGAAAAACTGACCGTGCTACAAAAGGATTTCGCAATGGTGAAAGAGGAGGTCGGTGTGGAGGAGATTGCCGAAGTAGTTTCGCGCTGGACCGGTATTCCCTTGAGCAGGATGCTGCAGAGTGAAAACAAAAACTGATGAACCTCGAGGCCGAACAACACATGCGTGTCATAGGCCAAGAGGATTCTATCGGAGCAGTTCCCGATACAATGGAAATAATTTTTATTCATAACCAAATAATTCCATATGTTATGCCACGTGGACGACCTAAAGGATCAAAGAATCTAAATTCGTATGAACGAGGAAAGGTAAAGCGTATACGCGAGACTCTGGCCCAGAAAGGAATAACAGATTTTGACAACCTGCGTGATCCGCAGATCCTTCATAATATTTATCTCGAAACGGATGGCGAAATTTTTGTGAATTATGAGATTTTCAAGAACCCGAGCGCAGGAAAGGCTGTAAAGAAGAGCCGCCCCTGGGAGGAAATTCTCAACAAAATGGAAAAGAATCTTGCAGCCTTGCGGGAAGTTTTGTAAAAACACGTATCATTTTAAAAATTTTCCACTAATTACGTATTTCTTGAATAATGAATGATTGAAACTTAGTCTTTGTCGTCTGAACCTAGCAGAACTAGAAGCAGTTGTAAATTAATCTAGAGTCACTACCAAAGGTAGTCAGAATAAAAATGCATTCTATCTATAGTAAATACTATAATGACGAGATCAGTGCTGGAAAGTTTAGTCGTTGTGGTATCTTCCCATTATCTGGCCTTTTCTTCCGTTCTTTGTGGTTTTTTGCCGGATTCTTGAGGCCGTATGAGTTTTTGGGTTGACAATTTTCTTCGTTGCCATAATTTACCTCCCTATAATCTGACATTATTATTTCAAAATCATATACTTTCTGGGAACTTGGGCTGAATAGAGGTGGTCTTTATATTGGTGTCCATGTCAATCCAATGCCAGATTAACAATGAAATGAAACGATTTCTTCTAATTATTGCGGGAGAAAGGAAGAAGAAATTATATGGATATATGGAAAAAATCTCTCCCATCCGATCTCAATCTTTTGATGAATGTTTGGAGAGAGGAGACATAAGCAAATTCAAATCGTAGATCTTTAAGGGTTTAACAAAATAGTATTATTCCTTACGCATCTATCTTGTATTCAATAATGTTGTCTAGGCACCATATAGAAATGAGTATATTTAGTGATATCATCTTATTCAATTGGTTAATCTTTCTAAATTCTGTTGTGTTTATTGCGATTTTATGTGGAGTTTTTATTGGATGCCTATTGCCAGACACAGATTTGCCAAGATCAAAAATTGACTATATGGAGGGGGTTGCAGGTTTTTTCGGGATGATCTCAAAAAATCTTTTAAATCCACTCATTGCAAAAATTTTCGAATGTTACTTTAAAAAGCCAATTGATCAAAGTCACAGAGGTATAACTCACACCATTTATGGGATCTTAGCATATTGTCTACTAATCGAAGGACTAAGTCTTCTAATATTGTTCTTATTAGGATTTGGACCTTTAATGTTGATGTACTCATTTTTTGTATTGGGGTTAATTTTAGGAGGAGTATTTCATTTGTTGGAAGATTCCTGCACTAAAATGGGAGTATTCCCATTTTACCCAGTAAATCCAAATAAAAAATATTCAGGTAGCATTTCAACATATGATTTTACTGATGACCGCCCAAAATATTTTTCAAGTTCACTTTTTGTCATTGCTGCAATTCTGCTGATACTACAAGTTACTTTAAAATTTCCAGTTGGGCTTAATATTTTTTTATCAATTTGTAGTTTTCTTATAGTTTGGATTTTAATTATTGCAATCTCCAGAATGTGAATTATTTAAAGAACGGCATTTCCCGTTTGTTGTTTATTCAAATATCCACACAATCCCCGCACCATTGTTCACTATGGCAGATATTATAGTAAATTCCACAAAGTCCGATTCCGTATATTCGTTCGCTTTTCTGATGTAAAATGAAAGCGAGTTTACGTCGAACGGATTTCCACTTAATTCACATTAAGTGGAAAAGTCTCTCCTGAAAACTGACGCAGATATCTACGTAGTAATTGAACCCGAAACCCTAAAGGATTCTTACAAAATCCCCCGAAAATAGACAATGAACTTTATTCGCGTACTCATATTATGCCAGCACTTTCACCCCCCCTTGTCCTTTTAATAACCCAATATTTTGACTTTATATCATGGAATCCCTACATGTGCCGATGAACGCGGGGGGCAATAGGAATACCTACTGTGAAATACACCGACGAGAAAATCACCAGAATTTGTCAGAAAATAGGGGACGTGTTCGGTAGCGCGAGCACTATGAATGACACGGCGTTGTGCGAAGGATACAATATCATTCCTGACGGGGAACTGATAATAATCCTTCAATGATTCCCACCGAGGATCACATACAAGAATATGGGGAACTGGGAGCTAAAACCACCATATCCCCGCTCAACGAATAGAGCAGGCATTAGGCCGTGTTTTTGGATTTCTTAAATGGGATTCAGTGATCCTTTAGGAATGGGATCTGCTTCTTGCTTTACAAATGCGCTGCCGACAATTGGTGGGGGATAGATTTGTATCCTAAACAACTTTTGTGAATTCGATAATCCATGATTTTGTGTTTTCATCTGAGGCAGTTTCAAGATACGGTCATCAATATGGAGATCTATTTTGTCAAAAAATCGGGTTATAGGAATATACGCGATTGGTAAGAACTAGGGGGGGGGTAAATGGGCAAAATCTTAAAATTTTATAATTTTTTCGTTCTTACAAGTCTATCTTAGTGCCATCGTTTACTTCTTTTGTCCGTTCTCCCCATTTCTCAGCAAACCATGTCCGATTTTCCGTGTGTACTGGGATTATCGTATCAGGATCAATAGTGTCCACAACCCATTCGATATCATCCGCTGATGCATGACCCGATGCGTGATAACCGGGTTCGATATCAATATCTCCGGTTGTTTCATCCTCGATAAGTCCTTTGGGAATCAGATTAAACGCAACGAGCCACTTCCACAACCGTTTGAAATCGATCTCCATCTCTTCGTTAAAGGGCTCACAGGATGAGTAAATATAGATCCCGCCCTCGGGCTTGATGTCGAGCAGGTGCTTCATATCGAAGAACGAGAAACAGAGAATATACTCAGCAGGGTTTCTGTTAATTTCCCGATGCGTGATATATCGGTCTCCGGCCCGATCACGTACTACTTCAGTTTCCCATTTGCGTTTACTATCTTCATGATCGGTCACTTCATCATAGACAAAAATATTCTTTGTATGGCTCCGTCCATCGGCCTGTTCGAGAGCATGGAGCATGTACATATCCTTCGCAGTCACAACGAGTTTTCTCCCGGTTCTTGCAGCAATCGCTTCAAACATTTCAAGACGCTCGAAGTTCCTTGCCGAGAAATCGGCAATGACAAGACCTGCTGCTTCATGGATTGCTTCAGTACATTTCGTGGTTACAGCAGTTTCTGTCGCGTTAAAGCCGTCCAGCATGTCCGACACTCTGGAAATTCGGGTTCCTTCGATGAGCAGTATTTCCGCCTCTTTGGCTGCAGTAACAAAATCCCGGGTAGATTGTCCCTGCGTCCCGTGCAGCCGGATATCTCCGGTATAAGCGATACTGTGATCTCCGAGGAGCAGGTAGGCTGTTGAACCATAGATAGAATGATCGACTGGAAAAGCATGTACCTCGAAAGGAAGTGATAACGACTGGTATGAGGAGAGGGCACCGGGAATTAGTTTCTTTGCCCTCTTGCCCTCTTGGCCCGGCTTTCGCGCAAGAAATCCTGCCAAAGACTGAGGGATCGCACCCGTTGAATAGAAGTTTTTACCGATATAATCCTGCGACGCAATGGATTTCAGGTACAGGTCTTCGGATTTGCAGGGTGCGCGTTCAGAGAAATAACAGGTGTCACCATCAGCGGATGATTTGGCAAGATCCTGCATCCCTTTCATGATCGTGATGCTCATCGTTGATGCGACAATCGGGATGGAGTTATCCAAGAGGCCGATATTGCCACAATGGTCAAGGTGAGCATGGGAGAGGAGGACGGCTGCAATGTCGAGTTTCGGGTACTGGCGGATATTAACATCAGCCGGCACCAGATCCTGACGGTAAATATTAAGTTTTGGGATCAGGTTAAGATGGAGCAGGTCATGGATTCCCCGAGTATCGCGGCTCTTCAGGAATTCTTCGTAATATACACTATATTTGCCGAAATTTTTGCCGAAGTCAAGGAAGACTCCTCGTCCGCCTTCCTCAACAAATATCTTGTTGCCGCCGATGGTTTCTGCGCCATCGTAAATGATGATTGAGGACACGGGAAACTCACCCTGAAGAGATCTGCCTGCAGCCCGGCCCCTCGATAATGCTGCGTCCGCCGGTTTTCCGTTCCACTGCAATACGGGTTGTTATGCGCTCCCTGATCGCCGGTACATGAGAGATAACCCCGATGAGTTTCCCTTCCTGCTGCTGCAGTTCGGAGAGTGCAACAAGCGCCGTATCAAGCGCCTCATCGTCAAGTGTCCCAAATCCTTCATCAAGGAAGAACGAATCGATGCGCACATTACGGCTTGCCATCTCTGATAAACCGAGAGCGAGAGCAAGACTTACGATAAAACTTTCCCCTCCGGAAAGGTTCTTCGTGGATCGGATTTCCCCGGCCTGATAATTATCAACAACATTCAGGTCAAGAGGGACTCTGGAGTCACGTATTAAGAGATACCGGTCACTCATCTTCTGCAGATGCCTATTTGCATGGGAGATCAGTATCTCGAATGAAAGGCCTTGAGCAAAGTCACGGAATTTTTTCCCGTCAGCAGAGCCGATCAACGTGTGCAATCGGTTCCAGCGGTTGAACGCCTCCTGCTGTGTCTCGAGCAATTCCCGATGGCTCTGCACCCTTACCTTCTCCGTTTCATTATTCGTCAAACGTTCAATAATCCCGCCAAGTCCAATCCGGAGATTTTGCAATTTTTCATTTGCGCTCGCATCCTTTTCAAGTAATTCTTCCAGCTCCATAGGTGTCAGGTTTTTTGCAAGTTCTGCATCCCTTTCACTTTGCTTTCCGGCAATCCGGGCATTAAGCTGAATCTCTGTCTCTTTTAGCGATTCCCCAAGGGATCTTAATTCTTCGAATTTTTCTGGCGGCAGACGGGCATCCAAAAATGATGATTCATCCGAAAAACCCGCGTTCTGCAACAAGATGCTGAAACTTGATTCAAGCGGCAGAAGAACGGCCGCATTTTTCTGTATCGAGTCATCGAGAGCGGCCATCTGACTGGCTATTGTCTGAATCTGGGTGTTGGAATCGGTTTTCCTTCTCGCCGCATCTGTAACCTCTTTCTCTGCCGCAGTAAGCAGATCTTTTATCCTCTCCTCTTCGGCCGCCGGATCCTTTTCACCATACAGGTCTGATCGCTCAACAGCAAGGGCTCCGAAGACATTTTCTTTCTTACCGATCACGGCATTCTTCTGTCCGAGCTGCGTTTCAGCCGCTTTAACTGCATCGTTATCTGCCTGAATGCGTGCCTTGAGTCCTGATCTAACGATCTCCAGACGCTTCTTTTCATCTGTCTTTTGTTGGTACAAATCATACCGGGCCCTGATTTGTTTCATAAGGGAAAGCCATTTTTTCTGATCCGAATCGGGATAACCGGATTTATCGAAAATCTGCACGATATCAGCAATCAGTTCTTCGAGATCATGCATATCTGACTGAATCTCGCTCTCCAGTCTCGATTTTGTTTCCCTGAACGACGTACATTCAGAGACTGCTGACTGGTGATCCAGCTCCATCTGCGAGATAGTGCCCTTCCGGTTACTGATGCCAGCTTCCAAGTCCCGGATTTCCTTGTCTTTTATATCGGCCTTTATGACAATTTCACGCAGGTTAGATTTCTTCTTTTCATATGGGGCGAATATTTTTTTAATGGCGGTCTCCTTATCGGCAGGGCGGAGGAGAAGCCCGAATTCTTTGCATCCTGCTTTCCAGATCCCGTCTGCTCCCTCCAACTGCTGGTTGAGCTCACGTTGTCTAACAGTATTCTGGGTAATTTCACTGGTGATTTCTCCGATCTCTATGGAGATTTTTGTAATTTTCCCAATTATCCCTTTGATCAGGTGTTTTATTTGCATCAGGTCTGTGCGGCTTTCGTTAGGCTCAGGAATATTTCCCCTTGCATATGGATGGTCATGAGAACCGCACAGCGGACAGGGTTTGCCGTCTGCAAGTAGCTTCCGTTCGTCTTCAAGATCCCTCACCCTGGCAAGCAATTTGGCTTGTTCTTCGAGAGATTCGGCGAGGGCTTCTTTTGTTCTCTGATCCTCCTGCAGAATTTCCAGAGTTTTCAGTTTCCCTAAATGATTCTCTGCAAGCTTCCGGTTTTTTTCATCAAATTCGGCTATGCGGTTATGATATATTTTTGAATTTTCCGCACTATCCTTCAGGTGCAACAGTCTCTCAAAAGCAGCCTGGATCTTTTCCTCTTCCTCGCGCCACGCAGACAGTTCCCTGTTTTGCAAAAGGGCCGAAAGATCCTTCTGCATTTTTGTTAACCTTTTACTATCAGAGAACTGCTTCTTCTTTACATCTTCCAGTGCTTTTTTCCTCTCTGAAACGGTTTTTTCAGAACCGGGTATTTGTTTCACAACTTTTGTCAGTTCTTTATTTTTTTCACCGGTTTTTTTATCCAGCTGTTTATATACTGAAATCCGCTCGTCCAGAGTCGCCCGGGTCTCATTCAGTATCCCGTCATCCGGATGATCCAATAGATACTGATCCGCGTCACTAATATAATCAGTCGTGCCCCGGAGTTCCCTGCTGTCTTCTTCAAGATCTCTCCTATTTTTTTCAAGAGCGGATATTATCTCGTTCCTCTCGCTTTTCAGATCAGAGATATGTTTTCCGCTTTCCTCCAGCTTAACATCAATCTCCCGTACTTTCTGAATAACCCCGCTCTCTGCTTCCCAGATCTTTTTAAAGGCGTCGAATCTGGATGAGGCCTCTGTTTCTTTTGTTACCGCTGAATCATACTCATCTTGGATCTGCGGCAGTTGGGTCCTGAGTTCGTCGAATTTTTTAATTGTTTCCTGCTGCTGCCTCTTAACTGCATCAAGTCGCGAAAAATCTTTCTCTATCTTTTCCGCTTTCTGCGCCAGCTCAAAGCGGCTGAGATCATCTGCGGCATCTGCTTTTCTGCTGCTGAAGTCACTGAGTTCACCGGAAAGCGCCTGAATATCAATCTCGAAATTTGCAAGATTTTTCCGCCATTCAATAAACCCCTGTTGCGTTCTGATGGACACTAACAGATCCTGTGCCTCTTTCTGTTTCAGATCCCGCTGCAGGATAAGGGATTCTTCATCTTCCGTAGAAAGAACACAGATCATACCGAGCTCATCCTTCAGCATGTCCAGTTTCCGCTCCTCGTCAGATTTTCGTTGATGCACCTGTTGCGAAATTTTGGTGTAAATTTCTGAATCGGTTATCTGCTCAAGGAGCGGCGAACGCTCATCCGGTTTTGCCTCCAAGAAAGCAGCAAACCTTCCCTGTGCAAGGAGAATCGAACGGGTGAACTGATCAAAAGTCAGGCCAGTGATTTTTTCAACTTCGAAGAGAACCTCCCGTTTCTTTGTGGTTATCACTTTTCCATTCACATCAGAGATTTTATGTTCCGGCTGCTGAAGTGGTCCTCTGGGATGTTTGTCCGCTCTATGCTGGCTCCATGAGCAGCGATATATTCCCTTTGACGTTTCGATCTCGACCACTGAGAAGCATTCTCCCGTCCTCCGGGATAAAATCTCATTGGTTCCCTTAGTTATTTCCGTCAGGCGAGGGGTCTTCCCGTACAGGGCGAGGGAAATCGCATCAAGTATCGTTGTTTTTCCGGAACCAGTTGGTCCGGTTATCGCGAAAATTGTCCCTGAAGAATATGCGGAATCTGAAAAATTTATTTCCCATTCACCACGGAGCGAGTTCAGATTTTTAAACCGGAGTTTCAATATTTTCATGATTTATCCTCTTCGCTCATCTGGTCTTTCTGACGGATTCCGAAGAGTATTTCGTCAAATAACTCCATGAATTCGGTCCTTTGCTCTTGTGGAACATTATGAGCATCAAGGCACCGGGTAAAAACCTCTGTCTCGTTGAGATCATCCAGAGACTCATCCATCCGCATCTGGCTGAGTATCTGGCCGGTTACCCGGAGATTTGTGATTTTCAGTACATCGATATCCGAACCCTTGACAATGGAATTAGCTGTTTCCTGGATCTCGGGAATAATCCGATCATCATCCAGGATAATCTCAACCCATGCGGGGATTCCTTTCCTTTTCAAATCCCGTAGCTCAGATATAACCATTTCATTGTTTCCTCTAATGGACACAAGGTTCCGGAACTGAGGTATGGAGATCTCCCGGGTCAGTATCCGGCCATTAGGACCGAATTCGACAAGAACGATAATTTTCTGCTTCTGCGCCTCAGCAAAACCCATGGGCAGGGGTGCCCCGCTGTAACGGATTGTTTCGCAGTTATTGATTATCTGTGACGTGTGCAGGTGCCCAAGCGCTAGATAGTCAATTCCCGACGGGAAAATGCCAGTATTAACTCTGGCTAGATTTCCGATGTACAACTCTCTGACACCGTCACCTTCTGCCGAATGGCCTCCTGCTGCAAATAGATGTCCCATGACAACAACAGGAATTTTTTTGCCGGCCTCTGCACGTTTATGTTCCGCAATTTCACAGACATTGCGGTAATGCTCCTGGATCCCGTTCATCAGATTCCGGCTTATTTCATCGCTGTTTTCACCTGCTGCAGCAGATCGAATATCTTTGTCCCGTAAAAATGGGACCGCACCGACAATAAGGAACGGATTATTCTGCTGATCCTTCAGAACAATTACCTCATCATCGTATCTGTCAGAAACTTCCCCGATTGAAAAGATATTCAGAAATTTCAGCAGTTCCCTGGGCGCATCAAGAAGCGAGGGCGAGTCGTGATTTCCGGCAGTGACAACAACGTATTGGCAGCGGGTTTTTGCAACCCGACCGAGGAAATTAAAATAATATTCTAATGCTTTTGAGCTGGGATTGCTGGTATCAAAAATATCTCCGCTGATGAGTATCACATCAATCTCTTCGGCAGCAATACAATTAATCATCCAATCGAAAAAGAGGTCAAATTCATCATATCGTTTCTTTCCACATAACGTGCTGCCAAGATGCCAATCTGAAGTATGAAGAATTTTCATATTGGAACCCTCCTTAAAATGGCCGCCCGCCCTCCTCTACATAGATCTCATTCCCGCCAATGGATTCCGCACCATCGTAAACGGTGATGGAGTTCATCCCCATGCTCCTCTGCCGGAATTGGTATTTCCGGGATGATAGAATGTTTGGTTCAGATGCGGGCAAAAAGCGGCCTGTCGCATTTGCATCGGTCCATGATGGCCATCGTCATATTCTCCCGGTGGTGACAATGGAATTGTCTTCTGATTGTGCGTTTCTTACACATCCTCCACTTCCGTCGGGTCAAAACCCCATTTCCGGAAAAATTCCCGACGGAAATCTTCCGGGAGGTTATGAGGGTCGGTCTCCAGGTCAAAGCCCCATTTGTTGATGAACTCCTGCCGTAGCTGTTGAATTTCAGCTTCAAGTTTTTGAATTTCATCATCGACAGATATACTGTCCTTTTTTGAGCAAAAGAGCCACTCGTAGAGCGCGTAAAGAATGAGAAAGATTATTCCAAATCTTACTGCCTTGTCAAAATCAGATGGTCCAGATGTTTTACCTAACGGCAACAACATTTTCACCACTACATCAAGGGAATACTTTGACGCTCATATTCGAGGAGCCGGTCAACGCAGAACACATTTCTTTGTTCATGTTCCTCCCGGTTTAGCCACTTGGATCAAGTTCTGGGCCGAATTTACCTGCTGCTCAACGGCAGGATATTCCTGTGCGGCTTGCGTGGCCACCTGGGGATTTGTTACCATTTCAACGGCCCCTAGAATCATACAGAACAGCGCGAGAGCAATGATGAGGATGAGGGCAATTCCGATCGCGACAGCCAGACCGTTGAAGAAATTGTGAATAGATTCCATCTAGATTCCTCCTTTGTCTGACATTATTATCTCCTCTTCTGGAGTTCCCGGAGGATTGCCTCGTTTGACTGTATGAGTTCATCGTGCCGCCGCTTTGCAACAAGACGGTCGTCCCCTTCAAGGATAACTCGTCCGATGCCGTGGCCGATAGCGTAGTTCCGGGCCAGGTGGTCAAGGTCCTTATTGGTTAGCGGGTGTTCATCCTCTTCCACCTTTTCCTGAGGGAAAATCCCGTTGAGGATCTCAACGATCTCATTCCAGATCTCAGCGATTATTCCCATTTTCATCACCTTGCAAAATCTCGCACTCGCCCAAATGGTACTTCTGATAATCTCCTCCCTCTTTTTCGGGAATTGTCACAATCAGTTTTGCATACCGCATCGTTGAATGATCCATGAGCGTGTCTTCAATGCACTCGATGTATGCTTTCATTTTACCATCTCCCCATCCTGCAGGATTTCACACTCTCCGAGATGATATTTCTGGTAATTCTCACCCTCGCACTGAGGGATAATTACCCGCATCTTGGCATATCTCCCCGTTGAAAGTTTCAAAACTTCGTCATGAATACACTCGATATAGGCTTTCATCCTCTCCTCCTTTTCTCCGGGTTTTCTCTTTTGTTGAGGGGTCGTGTCCAAGATATCAATCCAACTGCCCCCCGGTCCATTCAATTGCGGGCAATCCGCATCAGGAATGCTCAGCCCTCTTAAGCTCTAATACTTAAAATAATTTTTCATGTGTTAATATTTTTTTAATAGATAAACTTAATAATTACACATAACAAATGCGTTGTACTTATGGCAACTACCGCCATTGTCTTTGTCGGGCATACTAAGGAACGCCTAATTGAATCCATACGCAGTTCACGGAAGTATTCCATCGAAAAGATCATCCTTGTTACCGGAGAGCAGGAGTCAACCGGTGAGATGAAATCCCGGCAGGTGGCCCAAGAGCTAGCCGCCGATCTCCGGGCCTTTTTTGATATTGCCGTCACCGCAGTTGACAAAAAGGATGTCATGCGGGCGGCTGGCCAGATCACGGACCTGGCACGGGCCGAGCAGGCAAAAGGCAATGATGTGCTTATCAACGTGAGCGGTTCCCTGCGGACGTTTGCCATTGCAGCGTACATCAGCGGATGCATTACCCGGTCGCGGATCATCACGGCAATTCCGAAATACGACCGGCACGACAATGAGATCGGTATCGAGAACCTCATCGAGCTGCCGCTCCTCCCACTCCTGATCCTGAAAGAAGAGCAGCGCAGGATCCTTACCGGCATTGGTGATGGGGTTTCATCACTTGATGATCTGGTCCTCCGCCTTAATCCGAAAATAAAGAAAAACTCAGATGCATTTGCAAAGGAACGGAGTAGACTCAGCCACCACTTGAAGAATTTTGAAGAGATGGGGCTTGTGATAAAAGAGAAGAGCGGGAAGAATGTCGCAGTTCGATTAAGCGGGCTCGGTGGGATTGTTTGAGTTTATGGTGAGAAACAAATATAATCCGATCAAAATCTTTTTCGTTGATCAATCCTCGGTAGTTGATAGGGCTGATATGAATTGAAATGCCAAATGGGAGATTGCCCAAAATCTGCGATTAAAGGCGGGATTTATTGCAAAGAGCACAGCAATCTCTATGATCGGGCGCTTGGATCTCGACATCTTGCTATCCATCCTCATGGGCTTACCTTTGAAGAATATAAGGAAAAATATCTCAATTGCCCGGATATAGAGGGGTCTGCCCTCCTGAAAGCGGACGATGCCCTTCTCGACTATGAATATTACAAACGCGAACGACGATTTACCACAACTCCGAACTTCACTCCACAATTGTCAGGCCCCTATGGCGGAGATTATAAGGAGCAGCATCAACCCCTGGAATCTTGGTTTCTTGAGCATTTTTTTGATCTTCTTGACCAGAGACTTCGCCAGTCCGGCCCGGGGTGGCAACCAGGGGATAAAAAAGTCCAAAATGAGTTCTTTGCTTTCCGAGAGAGACTCAACAGGGTCAATGACGCCATAGAATCCAATAATACTATTTTAGGAATACCGGATTTTAATCCTGTAAAAATTTTATTAAAGAAACTTTTACGGAAAAGAGATCAGGATCCGCAGCTCTTGGATTTCGTTACAAAAGCCTTCGATTCGGGCAGTGCGATCTTCTATCTCGCTTTGTTTGAACAGTTACGAGAATCGAAAATGCTTGTCGATCTGGAAGAGGATATAATCGATTTTGCACCCGGGGAGTTCGATGAGATCATTCATACTCCTATGGTAATGCTCAAACCCTGGCCTCACCAAAGAGATGCTTTTTCAAAATGGTCCCAAAGCGGAAAGAATGGAATTATTGAAATGGCAACAGCTACAGGAAAAACCCTCGTCGGCCTTTTAGCAATCGAAGATCTTGCTAAAGAAGCCCGACAGACACATTATCATGCAACCGTACGTGTTATTGCCAATACTCAGATCCTTCTCAATCAGTGGAGGAGGGAAATTGTTAAAAAAATGGGATTGCCAGAGAATGTAAATTCTGATTATTCCCTTCCCATACTGCTAAAGGATCTTGCCATTTATTTTAATACCACCCAGAGTGTCCAGAAATCTCCTGAAGATTATCCAGCGCACCTTCTTATCGCTGACGAAGTCCACAACATGACCGGTCCGGAGTACAAAAAGGCGCTTTCTATTAGTTGTACCCGAAAACTGGGTTTGTCTGCTACGATTGATGGTGAGACCAGGATTGCAGTACTGGACGAAGGACTCGGGCCAATTGTCGATACATTTTCTATAACCGATGCAATGCAGGCAGGAATCATCCCCTCATTTACATGGAAAGTAATCCCAGTGTACCTTGCAATTGAAGAAGAGGCGGAGTTTAACCAGTTATCCTCGGGAATACGAAATAAATTCAATATTCTCCGGTATGACAAGCCCACGTTAGAAAAACTCAAAAAAGAAGTGACTCCTCTCAAGGATCTTGCCGAGTTTGTCAAACTTTCCGAGAGAGCTCGATCGAGAAAGATCAATCTGCCGGAAGACTGGAAAATTCTTCAGGCACTGATCATCAAAAGACGTTGGATCATTCATAAATCGCGACCACGAATCGAACATGCAATACGGCTTGCGAAATCTCTTGCAAATAATCACAAAATTATCATGTTCGCGATGGACATTAGGAGCTGTGAAACCATTGGTAGTACACTCGCAGAAAATACTGAGAATGTGTTTGTTATCCATTCGGAAATGCCAGATAGTGTCCGCGATGACCGGATCCGGAGATTTGGAGCCTGCACCAAAGGGATCCTTATCGGTGCACAGATGCTCAGTGAGGGTCTTGACTTTCCCGAGGTGGACATCGGTATCAATGTTGCAGCTTCAAAAACCCGGCTGCAGCTGACCCAGCGGATGGGTCGTATCCTGCGGAAAGGAAACACGCCCAACAAGCATCCGTATTTTTATCATTTTGTCGCGATTCCGGATCATGCCAGTTATATCCCAGAAGAAGATGACCTTGCCTTCCTTGACGATCTTGCTTGGGTCCAGGATGCTGCTCTCCGCATGGGCCTGAATGCGGAAATAATCTGGGATGAGGAGCTGCTAAAGGACAATATTGAAAGCGAGACCGTAAACTGGTTCCACAAGACATTCTTTAAAAAAGATTTATCTGATATTACCAAAGTCGGGACATATAATCTGAAATATGTCATCAATCAATTCCCAGAATCTGCCACGTATCGTATTATCAGGATATTAGAATCGCTCCCTCCGGACATGGAACTCACAGACAATCAGTGGACACGGATAATTCGAGTATCTTCCGATTATACCCATAACAAGTTCCTGAACCTGCCCGGTTTCTGGTGGCTCCTGATACTGGCGAAACGAAGACCTGATAATATTATCCGGTTATTCAACGAAACCCACGACGAAATTCACTATTCCCGAACGGACGCGGATACCGGGATTATCCAAACGGCAGTTGAAGAAATTTGTAGTCAAAATCAATCAGCCATTGAATTATGTGAGGATGAAAGAGGGGCGATTGTCGTTCCTCACGTTGAAAATACTGCTGCAGAAAACGTTCCCCTGGTATCAGCATTCGTAGATACCGGAAATGCAGTTGAGATGTCACAGAGTGATGAACACCTATCATTGGCAACAGAAGAAAAACTCATACCTCCAGAAAAACAAATTTCAAAAGTATCAATCGAAGAAATCGTTACTTCTGATATTGATTTTAATAAGGATCTTTCAGATTTATTTGAGGATGATACACCGGAATGGTTGAAGAAGATGGATCCGGCAAAAGTGACCCTTAAAGATTTATTTGAATAACGGAGTTACCCTTTGATCCCCGTGGACAAACCATACAACTTTGTATATAATGCATCCAGCTTTGCTCACTCCGATGAAATGTTTACGAAAGCGGAAAATTCAAGAAAATCTGTGAGATTTAATGACTAATTGTTTGACCCAAAATTCTTCTCAATGCGATGAAAGAGTTGCATCAATTTTTAGTGACCTAAAGGATGTATATGGCTTGATAGATAAACAAAGGCCTTTACCTCTTCCAAACAATAATTTATTTACATTTTCTGCAAGTCCGAAAGAGAAATTATTCCCCGTCGGGGCTATCCACTATGATCCCAGATTACTGAACTTTATAGAAAACCCAAATGTGATTCAATCAATATTGTTGCACGAAGAAGCGCATCTACAATTTCCTCGTAAAGCAGAAAAAATACAACTCAAATGTAACATTATTGCATTTTGTCTTTTCATAGGATTGTTTATTCTGTCGATATTTGCCGCTTCTCTATTGCTTGGGGCTATAATTGCAGTATTCCAAGTTTTACTATCGATTTTGAAAATCTATATCGAAATTCCATATTTTATCCTTGCCTTTGCCTTCCCACTTTCTCTCATAATATTTACTTATTTTTGGAAAAAAGCACGGCTTTATCCCTTTAAACGATACAAAGAATTTTGGCATGATGATGAATTTTTTGCCGATCTGCACGCCGCTCAACTATTGAAAAAAATCGATTCCGCCGTTGATCCTGTAAAAGTGTATGTAGCCATTTCAGAATCGATAGAGAAATGCAGAAAGCATTACGGATATGACGAATCAAGTTTAGAAGCAATGAAGTACAAAATCCTTCATCCAACCCGTGATGAGAGGATTGCGAAACTCCGAGAGCATTTCCCAGAGTGCGAACCTGTTAACGTGACATGAGACACGCCGCACTCTTGATTTAGAGTTTGAATTAAACGATGTTTTTTATGGTTCTGTCAAGTTATCGGCAGTTCCAATTTTTCACCTCAAAGAGAAGTGACAAGCTACCGCAGACTTGACAGAACCCTTTTAGAGGTTATGACACCCGTGACTGCAAGAGGCTGCTTGTGGCTTCAGATTAGGGATAAATATATCTCAAAGTGAACGGTGCTCCGGGGGGGGGGAAATCACACCGTTGAACCACAGTACTGGTTTATGTAAATCCTCATGGATTTGTTGTCCACCACTAAGGAGGTGAGAATACGACGAAGAAAGTCATGAAAATTGTCGATAAAAGTACCGGTCTGATGGAGTGTAAGGTCTGTGGGCAGCGAACTATGCCTTGTGTAAAACCCGATTCCTGCGGAAACTTCTATCGGGGAACGTGGCAATGCCCCAACGGATGTAAACTCAAATAACCTTTTTTTCGAAATCTGAAGTAAATCTGTGTGCCATGGTACTGGTTTATGAATATCCTTCAGAATTTTGTATCCGACACAAGGAGGTGATAACAATGTGTCCAGATAACACAGAATCAAGGGTACCACAGAATGATTTGGAGCGAACGTTCCCGGGGCTCATAGTAATCGGAAGGTGTGATGGAAAGACCTGCGAGTACAACAAACCTTGCATACCAAAGGAGGATTCAAAAACCTTCTTGAAATTCGATACGTATTATCCGTCTAAAAACGC
>Ga0326728_10009552_pt1 | contig 23275 bp, 19 predicted proteins | sample MB3enrmetagenome_FD_207602 | JGI IMG/M metagenome (GOLD analysis project Ga0326728, IMG submission 207602) | Lab enriched peat soil microbial communities from McLean, Ithaca, NY, United States - MB31MN | ecosystem: Environmental > Terrestrial > Soil > Wetlands > Peat | place: USA: New York... | reverse complement strand
CTGCGCCACCTCCATCTTGGCTTCCTGGTTGTCCCGGGTCACCACCTGCGGCGTGGCGATGATGTTCGTGCGTGAGTCGCTCTGCAGAGCGCGCAGCATGGCGGCGAAGTTCACACCCGAGGCCGCAAGCCTGCCGATGCCGATCGTGGTGCCCAGCGGGGGATTGCTTGCGAGGTTGCTCGGCGTCGTGATGTCGTTGTACAGATCGATGCCCGATACCCCGCCGATCGGCGCGATGAAGCCTCCCGCAGGCGCGGTCTTGTTGGCTGCATCGACTACCCAGTTGATGCCCAGATCCGCTTCCTTGGTCACTGAAACCGAGACGATAATGCACTGCACGAGCACCTGGGCGCGCCGGATGTCGAGCTTGTCGATGACAGCGTTGACCGCACGCAGCGTGCGCTGGCCGGCGGTGATGACCAGTGCGTTGGTGTCCTTGTCCGCCCAGATCGTGGCCGTGCCTCCAGCCAGAGACAGCGTGGCGGCACCCCCGCCCTCGGCGGCGCCGCCCGCGCCGCCCCCCTGCGTCGGCCTGGGGGTATTACCCGAGGCATCGGGCTGAGCCTGCCGCTGCTGCGGCCTGTCGAGCAGCTTGCTCATCGTGGAACTGCTGCCGCTGCCGTTGCCCGAGAGCTGCTCCTTGAGTCGTCCGGCCAGATCCTCGGCGTCCGAGTAGCGCAGGTAACGCACGACCGTGGTGGATCCGGTGTCCACCGGCGTATCCAGGTGCGTCACCAGGGTCCTGATCTTCAGGCGCAGCGAGGAATCGCCGCTGACCAGGATGCTGTTGGAGCGATCATCGGCGACGACCTTCACGCCCGTGCTCGCCTCGCCGCTCTGCGCGAGCAGCGTCGTGAGCACCCGCGCGGTATCCGCCGCCGTGGCACTCTGCAGCGGGATCACGTCGATGTCTGAGCTGCCGGTCTGATCGATGCGCGCAATGATGCGCATCATGCGGTTCACGTTGCTGGCGTGGTCTGAGAGGATCAGGATGTTCGAGCCCGTGACCGCGGACAGCTGGGCATTCTGCGGCATCAACGGTCGCAGCACCGGCACGAGCTGTGCCGCATTGACGCTCTGCACGGCCAGCACCTGCGTGACCATCTCATCGGAGCTCGAGCTCACGTGGTCGGGAAGGTCGTTCGATGCGTACTGCCGCATGTTGGCGTCCGGCACGATCTTGATCACCGCGCCTGCGGGCACCGCCACAAACCCGTGGACCTGCAGAATGGCCAGAAACGCCTGATAGAACTGGTCCGGCGTCATGGGGGTGGACGAGAGCATCGTGACCTGGGCGCGCACGCGCGGGTCGATGATGAAGTTCTTGCCCGTGGCCATCGTGACCGCTTCGATGATCTGCGTAATGTCCGCGTCCTTGAAGTTCGGCGTGATGCGCTGGGTGTTTGCGGCGGACGCGGCACCCCCCGGCGTGGCCGCGGAACCTGGCGGGGGTGCGACCATGCCCGGCTGCTGGGCCAGCGCCAGCGCACTCGCGGCCGCGGCCGCGAGGGTGAAGGCGAGCCGGCGCAGACGTGGCGCGGTCAGGATCGATATGCGGTGGGGCATTACGCGTGGGTTCCTGTCTGATCTGATGCTTATCGTTCGCTGTTGGCCGCTGGATTAGCCGCTGGCGGGGCATCCGATGGTACCGGAGGCGGTCGCGCCCGCATGGGGCCCGCGCCGACCGGTCCCGGGGCGCCACCAGCCATCGGACCCGTACCGGCCGGATTCTCGCCGCCCTGGGAGTCCATATCGGTGTTCAGGGTCGCAAGATTGAGATTCAGTTCCTGGCTCTGGCCATTGCGCTGGACGGTGACGGTGGCACTGGCCGAGGAGGACAAGGTTTGCAGCACTTCCATGGCCCGGCCGGCGTCGTCCAGCGGGGTGCCATTGATGGCCGTGATCAGGTCGCCGGCGCGCAGCCCGAGCTGGGTGAATGCGCTGTTGCCGTGCGGGCCGCCCGGAAAGATGTGATAGCCGCTGAGCTTGTTCTGCTCGAATACGGGCTGCACGCGTACCAGTCCCGCCAGCAGCGCCCCGTTCTCGCGCCCCCCCTGCGCCGCGGCGGCCGGTGGAGGTGCAGCCTGGAAGCCTCCGGACTTCATCGGATTGCGCGGGAGCATCAGCGTCTCGAGACGGCCGTTGCGGTCGATGAGCACGCGATCCCCATATACCGCGTTCAGACGCGCGCCGCCCGGAATCGTTGCACCCACGGCGAGCAACTTTGCCGAGGCCGCGGAGTCGCCGATGATCGCCTGGCCCTTGGATGGGTCCTTGTTGGCGATGACGCCCGCGAGCACGAGCGGCATCGTCGTCTGCGGTGCGGTCCCCCCGGGCTGGACCCCAGCCACTCCGAACAGATGCGCGTTGAGCACGGTGGCAAGCTCGACGGTGGGGTTCTCGCGCGGTGCTATCGGGGTCGTATGCAGGCCTCCGGTCTCCGCCGGCGGCAGCGCGCCCGTTCCGAGGCTGCGTGTTAAGATCACGGCGCATTCGATCGCGAGAGCGATCAACAGCGCCGTGACAGCGAGTTGCGGCGCATGCTGCACAAGCAGGCGCGACCACCCCGGCCCGGACTTGAGGTCTTCGTACCACGCAGCTGCGTTCACCGAGGAAACGGCTCCCAGGAGCGACTTGACAGGACATGATAAGACTTGGGTCTTGGCGCTCTCAAGTATTTGTTTCAGCTAAATTCTTTTAGTTCCGTGCGTCGCTCATCGCCGACATGCCTGGGGTGGACAACAGCCGGCGGGGGACGTGCAGCCGTGTTACATAGTGGATTAGACTTCTGTGAAGGAGGCGCTGCGGCAGCGCTTCGGTTTTGTGACGGAATAGCTTTGGCGTGATCGAGCGCAAGGATTCCAGTCGCCGGGATAACGGCGTCACAGTCGAGGAGGCGCCGCCGGAGACAGCGCAACCTCCCCTCTATCAGGTCGTCTTGTTAAATGACGACTACACCCCCATGGAGTTCGTTGTCGAGGTTCTGGAGCGTTTCTTCGCCATGGACCGGCAGACGGCGACCCGAGTCATGCTGGAAGTGCATACGCGCGGCAAAGGCGTCTGCGGGGTCTTTACATACGAAATCGCGGAGACCAAAGTGTCACAGGTGACCAGTTACTCGCGCGAGCATCAGCACCCGCTGCTCTGCACGCTCGAAGAGGCCTGAGGCGACGTCCGCTGGAGAGATGGAGCAGTGTTGTCGAGCGAACTGGAGTTCTGCCTAAACCAGGCGTTCCATCAGGCGCGCAGCGCGCGCCATGAGTTCCTGACGGTCGAGCACCTGCTGCTCGCCATCCTGGACGCGCCCAAGGTGCGTGAAGTCCTCGAGGGCTGCGGCGCGGATCTGGAGCGCCTGGGGGCAGACCTCAAGCAGCACGTCGAGACCAATACCCCCCGCCTGTCCGCGAACGAGGAGCGGGAGGTGCAGCCGACCCTGGGTTTCCAGCGCGTACTGCAGCGTGCCGTGTTTCATGTGCAGTCCAGCGGCAAGAAGGAAGTCGGCGTCGTCAATGTGCTGGTGGCCATCTTCAGCGAGAAGCAGAGCCACGCGGTGTTTCTGCTCGCCCGCGCCCAGGTGACGCGCCTGGATGTGGTCAATTTCATCTCCCACGGACTCTCGCGTACGGGCGAGCCCAAGGCCGAGAAGGATCGCGACGATGCCACGCTCGAGGGTGAGCGGGACGGGGAGTCGGGCAGCGCCCTCGAAAAGTACGCCGTCAATCTCAATGCCCAGGCCCAGGAAGGGCGCATCGATCCGCTGATCGGCCGCAAGCTCGAGGTCGAGCGGACCATCGAGATCCTGTGCCGGCGCCGCAAGAACAACCCGCTGTATGTCGGCGAGGCCGGCGTGGGCAAGACGGCCATCGCCGAGGGGCTTGCGCGGCTCATCGTGGAGGGGCGGGTGCCCGAGGTACTCGCTGACAGCACCATTTACGCGCTGGACATGGGCGCGCTCATCGCCGGCACCAAGTACCGCGGCGATTTCGAGAAGCGCCTGAAGTCCGTGGTCACCGAGCTCAAGAAGCAGCCCGGAGCCATCCTTTTCATCGACGAGATTCATACCGTGATCGGCGCCGGCGCGGCCTCAGGGGGTGTCATGGACGCCTCCAACCTGATCAAGCCCGTGCTCGCCAATGGCGAGATCCGCTGCATCGGCTCCACGACCTACCAGGAGTACCGGGGCATCTTCGAGAAGGACCATGCTCTGGCGCGTCGCTTCCAGAAGATCGACGTCGCGGAGCCTTCCGTGTCCGAGACGGTCGAGATCCTGCTCGGCCTGAAGCCGAAGTTCGAGGAACATCACGGCGTCGAGTATTCGAACGACGCGCTGCGGGCGGCCGCAGAGCTCGCCGACCGGCACATCAATGAGCGTCACCTGCCGGACAAGGCGATCGACGTTGTCGATGAGGCCGGAGCGCGGCTGCGCCTGAAACCCGCCGGCGAGCGAGAAGGCCGCGTGGAGGTTTCGCACATTGAGGATATCGTGGCCCGCATGGCCCGCATTCCGGCCAAGAGCGTGTCTGCCTCCGATCGCGACCTGCTCAAGAATCTCGAGCGCAACCTCAAGCTCGTCATCTTCGGCCAGAATCCGGCCATCGAGACGCTCGCATCGGCCATCAAGATGGCCCGCTCGGGTCTCGGCGACCAGCGCAAGCCCGTGGGCAGCCTGCTGTTCGCGGGTCCAACGGGCGTTGGCAAGACCGAGGTCACCCGTCAGCTCGCGCTGGCACTGGGCATCGAATTCGTGCGCTTCGACATGTCCGAGTACATGGAACGCCACACCGTTTCGCGCCTGATCGGGGCGCCACCGGGCTACGTCGGATTCGATCAGGGTGGCCTGCTCACCGAGGCCATCGCCAAGCATCCGCACTGCGTGCTGCTGCTGGACGAAATCGAAAAGGCCCACCCCGATGTGTTCAATCTTCTGCTGCAGGTCATGGATCACGGCACGCTGACGGACAACAATGGCCGTAAGGCGGATTTCCGCCACGTCATCATCGTGATGACCACCAATGCCGGTGCGCAGGAGATGAACCGCCCCTCGATCGGATTCACCCAGGCGGACAACTCGAGCGATGGCATGGAAGCCGTGCGGCGCCTGTTCTCACCGGAGTTCCGCAACCGGCTCGATGCCGTCATTCAGTTCGCTCCGCTCGATGCGGTGACGATCGAGCGCGTGGTCGACAAGCTGCTGATCGAGGTGGAAGCCCAACTCGAGCCCAAGGGCGTGGTGCTCAGCATCGACGAGGCCGCTCGCCACTGGATCGCGCAGAAGGGCTATGACCCCAAGATGGGCGCGCGGCCAATGGCCCGGGTCATCCAGGAGCACATCAAGCGTCCGCTCGCCGAGGAGCTGCTGTTCGGCAAGCTCGCGGGCGGGGGACAGGTGAGGGTTTCGGTGCTGCCTGATGAGAGCGGACTGTCGCTCGAGTGCAGTCCCGCTTCACAGCCTGAAGTCACCGCCTGAAGGGCGTCACGATCCGAAGAGCCCAGTCGAGCTCTCCCGGCTCACAGCCCGCTCAGCGCCCGCGGTAGACGATGCGGCCCTTCGAGAGATCATAGGGCGTCATTTCCACGGTGACCTGATCCCCGGTGAGGATGCGGATGTAGTTCTTGCGCATCTTGCCGGAGATGTGCGCCGTGACCACATGCCCGTTCTTGAGCTGAACGCGGAACGTGGTGTTGGGCAAGGTCTCGATAACCTCGCCTTCCATCTGAATGGCATCTTCTTTGGGCATGCTGCGCTGCGTAGCGTTGGGGCGCGAATTCTGCATAAAGGCAGCGGCCATTGCAACGCGCATGAGCGCAAAGTATCAGCCGGACGGAGCGCAGACGTGCCCGGCGAGGAAAGCGAGGAAATCGCGTCGCGGCATGGGTGTGCTGCCCAGGCTGCGCAGATGCGCCGAGGGCAGCTGGCAGTCGATGAGGGCGATTCCGAGCGCCGGGCTGCGCTCGACCAGTGCCGCGAGCGCGGCCTTCGACGCGTCGGTCTGGCGGCTGAACATGGATTCGCCGAAGAAAATCCCGCCCAGACGTACGCCATACAGCCCGCCCACGAGCGACTCCCCCACCCGGACCTCGAAACTGTGGGCAATACCGCGCCGGTGGAGTGCGCAATACGCGGCGCGCATTTCCGCTGTGATCCAGGTGCCGGGGCTGCGGCTGCGCGGGGCGGCGCAGGCATCTATGACCGCCTCGAAATCCCGATCCTCGTGAAACTCAAAGCCCTGCTGACGAATGCTGCGGCGCAGGCTGCGCGAAAGGCGGAAACTGGCCGGCCAGAGCACTTCGCGGGGGTCAGGCGACCACCAGAGCACGGGCTGGCCCGGCGAGTACCACGGGAAGATGCCGCGTGCGTACGCCGCGATCAGGCGCTCCGGTTTGAGGTCGCCCCCCGCTGCGAGCAAGCCCGGCGGCTCAACCAGGGCTGCCTCGTGGGGTGGAAAGCGATCGGGCGGGTCATCGGGTGCGAGCCAGGTGATCATGGCTCCATTCCCGGCTCCGCACCTGCGTCCTTGCGAAATGGGGCGTGGGCGTCGGCCTCGCTGGCATAAGCTTCGACGGACTGCCCCTCGCGCTGCAGATAGGCCTCGATGGCGCGGCGCATGGGCGCGTTCTCGATCCAGTGCGCCGACCAGGTGAAGGCAGGTTCAAAGCCACGTGCGATCTTGTGCTCGCCCTGCGTGCCGGGCTCGAAGCGCTGCAGACCCTGCTCGATGCAATAGTCGATTCCCTGGTAGTAGCAGGTTTCGAAGTGCAGGCTGTGATAGTCCGCTTCCGCGCCCCAGTAGCGCCCATAGAGCGTATCGGTCGAACGGAAGAAGACCGCGGCTGCTACCGGCCGACCGTCCCTGAACGCCATCTTGACCATGAAGGCCGCGCCGAGAGAGCGTGCCACCTGCTCGAAGAAGCTGCGATTGAGGTAGGGGGCATGCCCGTGCCGGATGAAGGTCATGGCATGGAACGCGTAGACCTCGTCCAGCTGCTGATCGGTGATCTGCGTACCATCGAGGGTCCGGAACTCGATGCCCTGTTCCCGTACGCGCCGGCGCTCGCGTCTGGCCTTCTTGCGCTTCTCCGCAGAGAAAGCCGCCAGGAAATCCTCGAAATCACGGTATCCGCGATTGTGCCATTGGAAATGACAGTCCCGTCGCAGCAGCCAGCCCGCCGCCGCGCACGCCGCGCGGGAGGGCTCGTCGAGGAACAGTGCATGCACCGAGGAGAGCCGCTGCGCATTCGCTCGGGCGCGCAGGGCCTCGAGCAGCGCTGCGCGCAGCTTCTCGGCCGGCAGGTCCGGTCGGCACAGCAGCCGCGGCCCGGTGGCCGGCGTAAATGGAATCGCGCACAGCAGCTTCGGGAAATAATCCATGCCGTGCTGTTCGAAGGCGCGCGCCCAGCTGAAGTCGAAGACGAACTCGCCCCAGGAATGGGTCTTGACGTACACCGGCGCTGCGGCGGCAATGCCGCCCTCATCGCTGAGGATCAGATGCTGCGGTGTCCAGCCGGTGGCGGCGCAGGCGCAGCCGCTGTCCTCCAGAGCCGAAAAGAATTCGTGCCGCAGGAAGGGATGGCTGCCTGCGAGCGCATTCCATTGTGTGGCACTGATGTCGCGGATGCGCCTCAGATGCTGGCTCAGATACTGCAGCTGCACGCGACCGCCGGCACGCCGCTAGGCGGCGTGCGAATGGATTTGCTCGAGGTAACGGTCCGCATCGAGGGCCGCCATGCAGCCGGATCCCGCGGACGTGATGGCCTGCCTGTACACGTGATCGGCCACGTCGCCGGCCGCGAATACGCCGGCCACGCTCGTGGCAGTTGCAAATCCGTCGCTGCCACCCCGCACCAGGATGTAGCCGCCACGCATGTCGAGCTGTCCGTCGAACAGAGCGGTATTGGGCGTGTGACCGATTGCGATGAACAGGCCCGTGACCGCTATATCCTGCACGGTACCGTCGAGAATCGAGCGCACGCGCACACCGCCGACCCCCGATTCATCGCCAAGCACTTCTGCGACCTCGTGATTCCAGACCATGCTCACCTTGCCGTCATCCTGGCGCTGCGCGAGCCGATCCTGCATGATCTTCTCGGCACGCAACCGGTCGCGACGATGGATCAGTGTGACGTGCGCGGCCATGTTGGAAAGATACAGCGCCTCCTCGACCGCGGTATTGCCTCCCCCGACGACGGCTACGCGGTGCCCCCGGAAGAAAAATCCGTCGCAGGTGGCGCAGGCGGATACGCCGCGGCCGCGGAACCTGTCCTCGGAAGGCAGTCCGAGGTAGCGCGCCGAGGCACCGGTGGCAATGATCAGTGCATCGCAGGTGTACTGCGCTCGATCCCCTTGCAGCAGGAACGGCCGGCGGCCGAGCTCGGCGCGCTCGATGTGGTCATTGACGATCTCGGCGGCGAAGCGCTCGGCATGCGAGCGCATGCGTTCCATGAGGGCCGGGCCCTGCAACCCCTCGACGTCGCCCGGCCAGTTGTCGACCTCCGTCGTGGTCATGAGCTGTCCACCCTGCTCCAGCCCCGTGAGCAGCAGGGGCCTGAGGTTGGCGCGCGCGGCATACACGGCGGCGGTATAACCAGCGGGGCCTGAGCCGACGATGATCAATCGGCGGTGAGTCGGCGAACTCATCGAATCTCCCTTGCCCTGCATTCATCCATCGTAGCGTCTGCGCGCGCGGAGGGCACGCTTTGCAGTGCCATCAACCGGGCACACGCGTCCTGCCGGCGCGCTATCATGCGCGACATGGCAGAGTCTGCGGCTCAGAATCGATTGTCCCTGCGCCTTTCGACCGCGGTGTCGCGGGGGTTGCGGGAAAGCATGGCCATTGCGCTGGCCGGCCTCGCGCTCGTGCTGCTGGTGGCGCTGCTGAGCTTCAATCCGCACGATCCTGGCTTCTCCTTCACGGGTGAGGGCGGGCCGGTGCACAACCGGGTGGGTCCCGTGGGCGCCTGGTTTGCTGATGCGCTGTATTTCCTGTTCGGTCGGCCCGCTTACCTGCTGCCGGCGGTTCTTGCGGCCGCCGCGTGGCATGTGACGCGCGCGGCGCAGAAGTCGCCGAAGCCGGACTCCCATCTGAACGTGGCCCTGCGCGTCGCGGGTTTCGTGCTCATGCTGATCGCGAGCTGCGCGCTGGCGGCCTTGCACTGGAGTCCCGGAGATCTGCCGCAGGGTGCCGGGGGCGTGGTCGGCAGCGCCGCCGGCGGCCTTCTCGCCTCGGGGCTGAAGCTGCTGGGCGCCACTTTGCTGCTGCTGGCAGGCTGGATGGCTGGCGCAGCCGTGGCGTTCGGCGTCTCCTGGCTGACCGTCATGGATCGGGTCGGGCATTGGGCATGGCAGGGCGGGCGATGGGCGCGCGAGCGCTTGTTCACTGCGCGTGAGGTCAATCAGGCCCGTAGCGCCCGCGCCGAACGCAAGGAGGCGCTGCAGGTCGAGCAGAAGCGTGCGTCCCCGCGTCAGGCTCCCCGAATCGAGGCGCCCGCGCCCGCTCCCCCTAAGAGCGAGCGCGCGGAGAAGGAGCGGCAGGTGCCGCTGTTCGATCCGCCGCAATCCACCGAGCTGCCGCCGCTCGAGCTGCTCGATGACCCGGGTGAGCGCGAGCCGTCCTACTCGGCGGAGGCGCTCGAGGCCATGTCGCGTCTGGTCGAGCTCAAGCTCAAGGATTTCGGCGTCGAGGTCGATGTCGTCGCCGTGCATCCGGGTCCGGTCGTCACGCGCTTCGAAATGCGACCCGCGCCTGGGGTCAAGGCGTCGCAGATCACCGCACTGTCGAAGGATCTGGCGCGTGCGCTCTCGACGATCAGCGTGCGAGTGGTCGAGGTCATCCCTGGCAAGAGCGTAATGGGTCTCGAGATCCCGAACGAGAAGCGCGAGATCGTGACGCTCGGGGAGATCATCCGCTCCAAGGCCTACGACGATGTCGCCTCGCCGCTGGCGCTGGCGCTGGGCAAGGACATCGGTGGCCTGCCCATGGTGGCCGACCTCGCGCGCATGCCGCACCTGCTGATCGCCGGCACGACCGGTTCAGGCAAGTCGGTGGCCATCAATGCCATGGTCCTGAGCCTGCTGTACAAGTCCACGGCAGAGCATGTGCGTCTGATCATGATCGACCCCAAGATGCTGGAGCTGTCGGTCTATGAGGGCATACCGCACCTGCTATCGCCGGTGGTCACGGACATGAAGCAGGCCGCCAATGCGCTGCGCTGGTGCGTGGCGGAGATGGAGCGGCGCTATCAGCTCATGGCTGCGCTGGGTGTTCGTAACATTGCGGGCTATAACCGCCGCGTCAAGGATTCCCTGGCGGACAACAAGCCGATTCCCGATCCCGTGCTCCTGCAGCGCGCCGCCAACGATCCGAGCATCGACCAGAGCGCGATTCCCAACCTCGAGCCGCTGCCCTTCGTGGTGGTCATCATCGACGAACTCGCCGATCTCATGATGATCGTGGGAAAGAAGGTGGAAGAGCTCATTGCGCGTCTTGCCCAGAAAGCGCGCGCCTCCGGCATCCACCTCGTACTGGCCACGCAGCGCCCCTCGGTCGATGTCATCACGGGCCTGATCAAGGCCAACATCCCGACGCGCATTGCCTTCCAGGTGTCGGCCAAGGTGGATTCGCGCACCATCCTCGACCAGATGGGTGCCGAATCGCTGCTCGGTCACGGCGACATGCTGTACCTGCCGCCCGGTACATCGATGCCCACGCGCGTGCACGGTGCCTTTGTCTCGGACCAGGAAGTCCATCGAGTCGTCGACGCGCTCAAGAAATCCGCGGCCCCCAATTACATCGAAGACGTACTTCGGGGACCGACTGCTCCGATCCCCGGCATCTCCGGGGAGGAAGAGGAGTTTGGCGCCGCCGGCAGCGAGGATACCGAGGAGGATCCGCTGTACGACGAGGCCGTGCGCATCGTCACCAGCGAGCGCAAACCCTCGATCAGCTATGTGCAGCGGCGACTGAAGATCGGTTACAACCGCGCGGCGCGCATGCTCGAGACCATGGAGCTTGCCGGGATCGTCGGACCCCTGCAGTCCAATGGCGGCCGCGAGGTGCTGGCCCCGCCACCGCCCGGAGAATGAGCGTGCGCCGGCGCGGTGCACGGCTGTCAAACGGTGCGCTGTGGCTGCTCGCTGCGGTCGGGCAGGTACTTGCGCAATCCCCTGCCGTGAATGCCCTCGATCGCTACCTCAACGGCCTGAACAGTCTGAACGCCGTGTTCCGCCAGACGGTCAGCAATGCCGAGGGCGTGCAGACGGAGTCCGGTACAGGGCGTCTCACCGTGCTTCGGCCCGGGAGATTCCGCTGGGAATACCTGCCGGCCAGCAGCACCGATGCCGCGAATCCCGGAGCGGCGGACGCCGGCCGCGACAAGTCCGACAGCCGCGGCCAGCTGCTCGTGGCGGATGGACGCAATCTATGGTTCTACGACCGTGAGCTCTCGCAGGTCACCGTGAAGCCCGTCGAATCCGCATTGTCGGCGACCCCGATCGCACTGCTGTCGGGGTCGAGCACGCAGTTACGCGAGACCTTCGACATCGTTCCGGAGGCGCGGCGGGACGGATTGGACTGGGTGCAGGTCAAGCCACGCAGCGCCGAGGCGGACTTCTCCAGCGCACAGCTCGGCTTCAGCGGGGACTCGCTGATCCGCATGATCGTCAGCGACCGCCTCGGGCAGACCATGCAGCTGGATTTCTCGCACAGTGAGCGCAATCCGCGCGTCGATCCGGCGCTGCTGAAGTTCCAGCCGCCTCCTGGCGTCGACGTCATCGGCACGCCGCAGGGATAGGTCGGGAACCGCACGTGGCCCGCCACAACGGACCGCAACAGCCGCTGCTGGGCGAGGATCGGGCTCGCGATCTGCGCCCCCTTGCCGACCGCATGCGGCCACGGCGGCTCGAGGAATACGTCGGTCAGTCGCATCTGCTGGCACCCGGCAAGCCCCTCTACGAGGCCATCGCCGCGGGCCAGCCACACTCGATGATCCTCTGGGGTCCACCCGGGACCGGGAAGACCACACTGGCGCGGCTGATCGCCCAACGCTCGCATGCGCAGCTCATCGCACTGTCCGCCGTGCAGGCCGGCATCAAGGAGGTGCGGGAAGCGGTGGCGCAGGCGCGGCAGTCGGCCGCCGGGGGAATTCCGACCGTGCTGTTTCTCGATGAGGTCCATCGCTTCAACAAATCGCAGCAGGATGCGTTCCTGCCGCACGTGGAGGACGGAACGCTGACATTCATCGGTGCCACCACTGAGAATCCGTCGTTTGAGATCGTCGGTGCGCTGCTCTCCCGCGCGCGTGTCTACGTGCTCAAGTCGCTGAGCGGCGAGGAGTTGCAGACGCTGCTGCGCCATGCGATCGGCGACAAGGATCGCGGTCTCGGCGGCACACCGATCGCCGTGGAGGAGTCGGCCCTCGAGCTGCTCGCCCGCGCCGCTGATGGCGATGCGCGTCGGGCGCTGAACATGCTCGAGCTGGCAGCCGGGCTTGCCATTGCGAGCGCGGGAGGCACCCTCTCGCAGGCCCTTGCTGCCGAGGTCGCCGCTGGCGGCCGGCGTCGCTTCGATAAGGGCGGCGAGCATTTCTACGATCAGATCTCAGCACTGCACAAGGCCGTGCGCGGGACCGATCCGGACGCGGCGCTGTACTGGTTCGCGCGCATGCTCGACGGTGGCTGCGATCCGCACTTCCTGGCCCGCCGCATCACCCGCATGGCGAGCGAGGACATCGGTCTGGCCGATCCGCGCGCACTGCAGATCGCGCTGGATGCCTGGCAGAGCTATGACCGTCTGGGCAGCCCGGAAGGAGAGCTCGCGCTCGCCGAGGCAGTGGTGTACCTGGCGGTGGCCGCCAAGAGCAATGCGGTCTACAAGGCTTGGGCAGAGGCGCGCGAAGACGTCGAGCGTTTTGGTTCGCTCGAGGTGCCGCTGCGCCTGCGCAATGCGCCGACTCGCCTCATGAAGGACCTCGGGTTCGGCAGCGGCTATCGCTATGCGCACGACGAGCCGGACGCGTTCGCCGCAGGAGAGCGCTACTTTCCCGATGACATGCCCGACCGCCGCTATTATCATCCCGCGCCGCGCGGCCTCGAGCGCAGCATCGCCGAAGCACTCGAGCGACTGCGCTCGCGGGTCGGCGCAGCCGCCGCACCAGGCACCCGGCAAAACGACGACAAATCATGATTGACCCGAAACTTCTGCGCTCGGCGCCCGATGAGGTGGCCAGCAACCTCGCACGTCGCGGCTTCAGGCTCGACGTCGAAGCATTCCAGCAGCTCGAGGATCGTCGCCGGCACTGGCAGATCGAGACCGACCGGTTGCGCGCCGCGCGCAACAGCCATGCCAAGTCCGTGGGGCAGGCGCGCGGCCGCGGAGAGGACATCGAGCCGCTCATGGCCGCTGGCGAGCGGCTTGCTCAGGAACTCGGCCAGGCGGACGCCGAGCTGACACAGGTACAGAGCGCACTCGAACGCTGGCAGCTCGACCTGCCCAACCTGCTGCACGAGTCGGTGCCTCCAGGTGCAGACGAGAGTGCCAATGTCGAGGTGCGCCGGCACGGCGAACCGAGGCGGTTCGACTTCGAGCCGCGCGATCATGTCGCCATCGGCGAAAGCCTCGGACAACTGGACTTCGAAGCTGCCGGCCGCATCTCCGGCGCCCGCTTCGTGTTCATGCGCGGCGGCGTGGCACGGCTGCATCGCGCACTCGCCCAATTCATGCTCGATCTGCATACCCGTGAGCATGGCTACACGGAGATCCACGCACCCTATCTCGTGTCGGCGCACGCGCTCGTCGGGACCGGCCAGCTGCCGAAGTTCGAGCAGGATCTGTTCGCGCTGCGCGGCGAGCCTTCGTACTACCTGATTCCCACCGCCGAAGTGCCGCTGACGAATCTCGCGCGTGAGCGAATCCTCGAGGCCGGGGAACTCCCGCTCAAGCTCGTGGCGCACACACCATGCTTCCGATCGGAGGCCGGTGCGGCAGGGCGCGATACGCGTGGCATGATCCGTCAGCATCAGTTCGACAAGGTCGAGCTCGTCCAGATCGTGCCTCCGGGCGCATCGTATGAGGCGCTCGAGTCGCTGCGCGGGCACGCCGAGCAGGTGCTCGAGCGGCTCGAGCTGCCATATCGGACCGTGGCATTGTGTGGAGGGGATGTCGGTTTCTCGAGCGCCAAGACCTACGATCTCGAGGTCTGGCTGCCTTCACAGGGCAAGTATCGCGAGATTTCCTCCTGCAGCAACTGCGAGGCATTCCAGGCCCGCCGGATGCAGGCTCGATGGCGCAATCCAGGTACCGGCAAGCCCGAGCCCGTGCACACTCTCAACGGTTCCGGTGTTGCAGTCGGCCGCGCGCTCATCGGCGTGCTCGAGAATTACCAGAATGCCGATGGCAGCGTGACCGTGCCGTCGGTACTCCAGCCGTACATGGGCGGAGTGAGCTGCATCCGCTGAGCAAACCGGCGCGCCGGCGGACACCCCCACCTCATGCCGCCTCACAACCACGCATCAGGACGATGGCCCGGCCTGCCTCTGCAGATCCTGCTCGCGCTCGTCGCGGGCGCGCTGATCGGCCGGCTGTGGCCCGCGGCCGGCCTGGCTCTCCAGCCTGTTGGCCAGGCATTCGTCGCAGCGGTCCGAATGGTGGTCATACCTCTGGTATTCAGCGCCGTGGCGCTGGGCACGTTCAGGATGGGGCTTGATTCGCCGCGACTTGGACGAGTCGCCCTCGTCGCCTTCGGCTGGTTCTACTTTGCCGGGGCCACGGCAATCGCCATCGGGCTCGCGCTCGATGCGATCTTTCATCCCGGTCGCGGCATGGCCATCGGCACCCTCGGGACTTCTGCCACGCACGTCACCGCCAGCATCGACTGGACGCAGTTCCTGCTCGACCTGATCCCGGGCAATGTCGTCGCTGCCATGGCGCAGCAGAAGGTATTGCCGACGCTGATATTCGCCGCGCTGCTTGGATTCGCATTGGCCAGCCTCGGCGCACAGCGAGCTCGCCCGCTTTCGGATCTGCTGAGCACGCTGCTCGCGGCCATGTTCCGCATTACCGGCTGGGTCGTCGCCCTGGCCCCCATCGCCGTACTCGCGGTCATCGCTTGGCTCACCGCGACACAGGGCGCGGCCACGCTCTGGGCCCTCGCGCGGCTGGTGAGCATCATGTACCTGGGATACGCAGTGTTCGCGCTGCTGATCGTCGGAGGATTTGCGTTGCTGCATCCCCGGCCGTTGCGCCTGGCTCGCGAGATGCTGGCGCCCGCGCTGCTTGCGTTCGTCACGCGGTCTTCGGAGGTGGCCCTCCCGCTGCACATGGAAAAACTCGAGGAGCTCGGTTTCGAGAACCGTACCGTGTCTGTGGTGCTGCCATTGGGCTACAGCTTCAACCTCGACGGCTCTGCGCTTTATATCGGTCTGGCGACCACGTTCATCTGCGAGGCCTACGGGCTCGAGCTCTCGCTCGGCCGCCTGCTGACGATACTCGGCGCGGCGCTGCTTGCCAGCAAGGGTGTCGCCAACGTCCCGGCGGGTTCGCTGGTCGCGCTGTCGAGCGTCCTGCTCGCGCTGGGCCTGCCCGCCGACGCGCTGGCGCTCGTGGCGGGAGTCGATGTGTTCCTCGACATGGGTCGTACGGGTCTCAACGTGTTCGGCAACACGCTGTGCGTGCTCATTGTGCGGCGTTTCGGGGACCGGCGGGCACCACCGCCCCTGACGGCCTGAGGCGCGCGCCCTCGGCCGGCAGCTCAGCCGCCGCAGCGCTTATAATCCTCGAGCACGACCGGTGGCGCGACCGGTGGGGTGGCCGAGCGGTTTAAGGCAGTAGTCTTGAAAACTACCGAAGGTGCAAGCCTTCCGTGGGTTCGAATCCCACCCCCACCGCCAGGCCAGGGCTCGTGCGTCAACGACGTTCCAGCATCGAGCGCAGCATTTGCCCTACCTGCGTCAGGTCGTAGGGCTTGCGTACGAACGCCGCCGGCCTCCCGCCCGCATGCGGCGAGTCATTCCTGTCGGCGCCGGAGGTCAGCAGCACGGGTGTATAAGGCCTGTGCTTGCTGAACCACGCTGCCAGATCGAGGCCGCTCTGTTCTTCGCCGAGCTCGACGTCCGAGAACACCACGTCGATTCGGGTCCCGGAATTCGCCAGGCCCAGCGCCTCCGTGAAATTGACGGCCTCGAGCACCCGATAGCCCTGTGCACGCAGATACTGCGCCGCTGACCACCGGGTCATGAAGTGGTCCTCCACGATGAGGACCGTTGGCATGCCTTCCTGTTTGATGCGCGCTGGCGGCACCGCGTCTTCCACGTCCCTCATCCTCAATTTCGAGCGTTCGGCCAATCGATCGCTCCGGCAGCTCTTACGTCATCTGGCGACGGCGCTCGAGCAGCAGCTGGATGCGCCTTAATATGTCATCTGAGCGATAAGGCTTCCTGATCGGGCCGCGCTCGCACAGGTCGCTGGCTTTATCGACTACGTTGTGAATGCTCGAAACCAAAATAACAGCAATTTCGGGCCGTGTCTGTCGGAGCTCCTGCGCCAGTTCGAAGCCGCTGCTCGCGCCCGTCAGATGGACTTCCGCCAGAAGAATATCGATCGAGACGCCGGCTTCGCAGATCGCGCGCACATCAACTGCGTCCACACCTTCGATGACCCGATAGCCGCATTCGCGCAGGAAGTCGCTGATCTGCGCACGCACGATCACGTCCGGTTCCAGCACCATGACCGTCCTGGGATTGTCCAAGTCCATGAGATCCGCTCCATCGCTCTTGAGAGGCCAAGGCTAGGATGCGGCCGATAAATCCCTGCTGAATCGATGAGCCCGGAGGTGTGCGGGGAGGAGGATCTGTCTCAGCCGCGATTCGTCAGCCGCGGTCGGACCTGTCCTACGCGGCTGGCCTCCAGGATGAGGTCAGAGATCCACGAGCTCGATATCATCGGGCAAAATGGAGCGCTCCAGGAATCGGCTGCCGATACGCGCGAAGCGCTCGGCGCTGTCGGTCGCAAGGAGCGACAGCCCACCCTTGCTCTCCCGCCTGTGCGCTGAGAGCGCTGAGGACACAGCCCTGGCGGTGGTCTGGGCGGAGTCGACGATGCGTACATCGCCACCGGCAACGGTGCGAATGGCTGGAAGCAGCATCGGAAAGTGAGTGCATCCGAGCACCAGGGTATCCGGCGCAGATGGCGTCGCCGGTCGCAGCAGTTCATCGAGGTAATGATGCGCAATCGCTTCCGCGATGGGTCCCTGATCCAGCCCTTCCTCCGCCAGGCTGACGAACAGCGGCGCTGCTCGCATGCTGACCTCTGCCAGCGGCAGGATGGTGTGAATCGCTCGCTCGTATGCGCCATCATTGACCGTGCGCTCCGTGCCGATGACGGCGATGCGACCTGAGCGGGACACCGCACAGGCCGCACGTGCACCCGGTTCTATCACGCCGATGACTGGCAGGGACTTGAACCGGTTCCGGATCGGCCCAAGCCCGACGCTGGATGCCGTATTGCAGGCAATGACCAGGCTCTTCACGCCTCGTCGTACCAGCAGTTCCGCTGCCTGCATCGCGTAACGGGCGACAGTGTCCGAGCTCTTGGTTCCATAGGGCAGGCGGGCCGTATCGCCCAGGTAGAGGAAATTCTCCCAGGGCATTTCGGACATGAGGGCATGCAGGACAGTGAGCCCACCGACGCCGGAATCGAAAATGCCCACCGGGGCGTCTGGATCGGACTCCATCAGACGAGTCTAGCCCCAGAGCCGATCACGGGACGGTGCGGCGTCCCGCAGTTTCTCCCCTCCACCGGACGATCAGGGCGCAAGTCCCCGATGAGAGTCCCCGCTCATGAAGCCGTCGCTGAGGGGTCTGGCGGACTGGCCAGCCGGAGTGCGTCCGATCTCGAGCGTCATGTCTACGTCCAGAGGCAGCGCGAGAGATTCTGGCCCCAGCCTGCTGGCATCGGGTGCCGGGACCTGCGCCAGCGCCTGGCGCCATGCCTTTTGCACTTCGACGTTGGCGTCAATGAGAGGCACCCGCAGGTTCGACCCCGTGCGCACCTCATCGAAGCCCACCCGAGGCGTGGACTGCACGCGCAACGCGCCTGTGCCGGGCGTGAACTCCACGATGAGCGGGCCCGAGCCAGGTCGGAAAGCGCCCTTGGGCAGCGATTGCCGCAGCAGTTGCGCGGCTACCGATCCGACCGTGCAGGCATAGCCCAGGTCGTACGTCGGTACAGTGCTCTTGCCGTCCAGTCCACCCTGGCGGCAAAGGATGCCCGCCTGCTCGTAGCTTTGCGTGCCACCGGTTCCAAGCCCCGTCTTGGCCGCGTACTCCAGTTCGGCCGCAGAGTCACCCAGATCCGCGGCGCGCGCGTAATACTGCCTGGCCGACAGGCTGTTCTGGCGGACACACAGACCTTCATCGAGCATCCGGCCGGCAATAAATGCGGTATCGGCGTCGTTCTGAGTGGCGTCAGGATTCACGAGCCTCACGGCGTTGTCGCAGTCTCCGTGGTGGACCGCCTGCACGAGCGGATGCGATGCCGGAAGAACCGCCTCCGCGGGGTTGGCTGCAAGCAGGCAACCAGGGGCGAGCGCGAGAATTCCGGCGCGTATTGTGCGGTGGGTCAATGACATGGGTCGGAAGTATGCGGGCCGGGAATCATGCTGGCAACACGGCTGTCAGTGCGCGCGGCAGCGTCACTGAGAAGACGGTATGAGCATCGCTGGACTCCACATGCACCCGGCCCTGATGGGCATGTGCGATCTGCTGCACGATATAGAGCCCCAGCCCGAGGCCACCGCCGCGCCCCGCCGTGAGGACGCCTGCGAATGGATCGAACAGGCGCGGCAGCACGGTCGCAGGGATCGACCCGTCATTGGTGACCGAGAACGCAATCTCCGCAGTGCGCGAGCCATCCAACCGGACGTCGATCTCACCATTGCGATCGCCGTGCTGCAGGGCGTTGCCAATGAGATTGGCGGCCAGCTGCGCCAGGCGTATGGGATCCCAGGAGCCCTGGAGATCGCCGCCCTGCACGAAGTGGAGCGTGCGGTCCGGGTGCGAACTCTGCTGCTCGCGCACCACGCGCCGAACCAGCGTGCCGAGATCGACCCGCTCGCGTTGGATCGGAATGCCTCCGCCGAGCCGGGCGCGGGACAGATCCAGCATGTCATCGATCATGCATCGCATGCGCCGGCCGCTCGAGAGTGCGCGCGAGGCGGCTTCGCGGATCAGGGCATCCTCCGCCCGCCCATGGATGGCGGCGGCCGATGTCAGGATTGCGCTCAGTGGACTGCGCAGATCATGGCCCAGTACGGCAGCGAACATTTCGTTCAGGCGTAGAGTCTCGGTTCGCTCGCGCAGATCCTCGGCGAGCTGCTGCTTCTGGCGGTAGAGCTGGAAGAACACTCCCGCCTTGTTCTTGAGAATGCGCGGGTCGATCGGCTTGTAGATGTAGTCGACTGCGCCGCTCTCGTATCCCTTGAACAGATGATGCCGGTCGTGCGAGCCGGCAGTGAGCAGAATGATGGGAATCTGTCGCGTACGTTCGCTGCCGCGCATCAGTTCGGCCAGTTCGATACCGCTCATGCCCGGCATTCGCACGTCGATCAGAGCCAGTGCCACCTCATGCAGCAGCAGCAGCTCGAGGGCTTCGGTTCCGCTGCGGGCCGAGAGGATCTGCACGGCCTCTTCCTTCAGCAGCGCAGCGAGCGCGATGAGGTTTTCCTCACGATCGTCGACCAGCAGACATTTGATTGGAGTGTCCATGGGTTCACCGGCAGTCATTTCAGCTCACGGAGCAGCTCTGCAAGGGCTGTGAGCGGCCGCACGAAGTCCACCGGGGTCCTGCGCAGCGCGGCGTTCGCCATCTGCGATTCGTAGGTCGCGCCGGGCTGCTGGACCGCCGCGATGCCGCCCGCCGCCTTCAATGCTGCAAGTCCAGCCGCGCCATCCTCGCTGGCCCCGGTCAGGATCATCCCCAGAAGCCGCGGCCCGTACAGATCCGCTGCCGACTCGAACAGCACGTCGATCGAGGGGCGGGAGAAATGCACCGGCTCATCCACTGACAGGGCGATCTGCGCCCGGGCATCCGGGCCGCGGTCCAGCAGCATGTGGTAATCCGGGGGGGCGAAATACACCGTGCCGCGGCGCACGGGCTCCTTGTCCTCCGCTTCCTTGAGATGGATTTCGCACACGGGAGCAAACACCTCGCACAGGGCACTGCGGTATTCGCGCGGCAGGTGCAGGACGACGAACACCGCGGCGCGCGTGGATCCGGACAGTGCGGGCAGGAGGCTGCGCAGACCGACCACGCCTCCCGCGGAGGCCCCGATCACCACCGCCTCGATGCGCGCGAGCGCGGCCTGAGTGTTCATGAAGGATCCCGCCTGCGATAAATCCGGGCCGTGCCGTCAATCTCCTCGAACGCTCCGCAATGGCGGGAAAAGCGCATGGATTCCCGAAGTCCCAGCGCCAGAAAGCCGCGTCGGCAAAGGGCCTCACGGAACAGGCCAATCGCCCGATCCTGCAGGGCGCGATCGAAATAGATCAGCACGTTGCGACATAGGACCAACTGGACTTCGGCGAAAACGCTGTCGGTCGCCAGACTGTGATCGGCGAAGACGATATGCCGACGCAGACCCTGGTCGAAAACCGCTCGCCCGTAGGCAGCGGTGTAGTAGTCGGACAGCGATGCGGTCGCCCCGGATCGACGGTGGCTGTCCGCATACGCTGCTATCCGGTCCGCGCCGTAGACGCCTGCCGAGGCCTCCTGCAGGCTTTGTGCGTTGATATCAGTTGCATAGATCAGCGAACGCTCGAGAAGTTCCGCCTCCCGAAGCATGATTGCCACGGAATAGGCTTCCTCGCCCGTGCTGCAGCCGGCAATCCAGATCTTCAATGAAGGATAGGTGCGAAGTACCGGCACGACGCGTTGACGCAGTGCGCGGAAGTGCTCCGGGTCGCGAAACATCTCGGTGACGGGGACGGTCAGATAGCTGAGCAGCACCGCAAACGCGGCCGGATCGCGCAGCATGCGCTGCTGCAGCAGCGGCACGGTCTGACAGCCCAGGCGAATCAGCGCCAGGTTCGCGCGCCGCTTGAGCGAGGCGCTGGCATAGCCGCGGAAATCGTAGTGATAGGTTTCGTAGATGGCCTCGAGCAGTCGCTGCATTTCTTCGTCGGCGATACGGGCCGGCACCGCGACGGCGGTCATGGCGCGGGCATCCAGACGCGGATCAGCGACAGCAGCTTGTCCACGTCGAGCGGTTTGGCGATGTAGTCGTTGGCGCCTGCGGCAATGCATTTTTCCTGATCATCGCGCATGGCCTTGGCGGTGAGCGCGATGATGGGCAGGCGCCGCCACTGCGCTCGCTTGCGTATCTCGCGCATGGCCGTGAAGCCGTCCATCTCCGGCATCATGATGTCCATGAGCACCAGATCGATGTGCTTTGCTTCGCCGTCGTCGTGCGCCAGGGCATCAAGGGCGTCGAGGGCCTCGCGACCGCTGCGCGCAATGCGGATCCGTGCGCCCTTCGGCTCGAGCACGCTCGTCAGGGCAAAGATATTTCGCACGTCGTCCTCGACGACGAGGATCTGGCGTCCCTCGAGTGTCCTGTCCCTGTCGCGCGCCTGCTGCAGCATGCGCCGCCGGTCCTCCGGCAGCTTCGATTCCACCTGGTGCAGGAACAGCGTGACTTCGTCGAGAAGCCGCTCCGGCGAGCGCGCGTCCTTGATGATGATGGACTTGGAGAAGCGACGCAGTGCCTGTTCCTCATCGCGGTTGAGTGCCCGCCCCGTATAGACGATCACGGGTGGAAGCTCGACTTCCTGCTGCGCGCTCATCTGCCGCAGCAGCTCGTAACCGCTGACATCCGGGAGATTCAGATCGAGCACCATGCAGTCGAAGTCGCTGGCCTTGAGCTGCGCGAGGGCCTCGGCGGCGGTCCCGACAGCGGTGATCAGCACGTTGCCGTTGGCGAGCAGCTCCGAAATACTCTCGCGCTGCCGCGCGTCGTCCTCGACGATCAGCAGATTGCGCAGGTCCTGTTCGAACGTGGCCTCGAGGCGCCGCAATGCCTGCTCGAGCTCCTCACGTCGCACGGGTTTGAGTGCGTACCCCGCCGCGCCCATCGCAAGAGCCTCCTGGGAGTAATCGGCGACAGAGATCACGTGCACGGGAATGTGGCGGGTCTGGGGATTGTGCTTGAGCTGATCGAGCACGCTGAGCCCGGACTGATCCGGCAGATTCATGTCCAGCAGCACACACTTGGGCCGATACAGCGCAGCTGCTGCCGTTGCGTCCGCCGCTGTCGGGGCAATGACGCACTGGAAACCCATCTGGTGTGCCAGATCGCGCAGGATGCCGGCAAAAGCCGCATCGTCCTCCACGATGAGCACCAGGCGGCCGTCGGGCTGCAGTTTTTCACGATCGTCGTCCACGGCCGCAGTGGCGTGCTCCGGCGCCGCCAGCGCGAATCGAGGCAGCGGATCGTGTGCGGCGGCCGCTGGAGTGGCGGCATCGGCGTGAAGTGGCTCGGATCGGACCGGCAGGAAGAGCGAAAAAGTGCTGCCATCGCCCGGCACGCTCTGAACGCTGATGTCGCCACCGAGCAGTCGCGCCAGATCCCGCGAGATCGTCAGTCCGAGGCCGGTTCCCCCGTACCTGCGATGGGTGCTGCCGTCGGCCTGGCGGAATGCCTCGAAAATGACGCCCTGCTGGTGCTCTGAGATGCCGATACCGGTGTCGCGGACGGCAAACGAGACCCGTCCGGTGTCGAGCCTGCTCACGCGCACGCTGACGCCGCCTCGCTCTGTGAATTTGATGGCATTGGAAATCAGGTTCTTGAGGATCTGGCCCAGCCGCTGGCCATCGGTGAGCAGTTCGCGCGGGGCATCCGCGTCAAAGTCGATGCGGAAGCCGAGGCCGCGCTGCTGCGCGAGGGGCTGGAATGTTCTTGTGATCTGCTCGAGCGTCGGCTGCAGTGCTATCGACTCGATGGTCAGCTCCACCTTGCCCGCCTCGACCTTGGAAAGGTCGAGCACGTCATTGATGATCGCGAGCAGGTCGGCGCCTGCCGAGGAGATCGTGCGGGCGTAGCGCACCTGCTCGGGTGTGAGATTGCCACTCTTGTTGTCCGCCAGGATCTTGGCGAGGATCAGCGCCGAATTGAGCGGCGTGCGCAGCTCATGGCTCATGTTGGCAAGGAATTCGCTCTTGTACAGGTTCGCCCGCTCGAGCTCCATGGCACGGGCGAGCAGGTCCGACTGGGCGTGCTCGAGCTCATCGCG
>Ga0326728_10009551_pt1 | contig 23276 bp, 17 predicted proteins | sample MB3enrmetagenome_FD_207602 | JGI IMG/M metagenome (GOLD analysis project Ga0326728, IMG submission 207602) | Lab enriched peat soil microbial communities from McLean, Ithaca, NY, United States - MB31MN | ecosystem: Environmental > Terrestrial > Soil > Wetlands > Peat | place: USA: New York... | reverse complement strand
TGTCAAGGCAAAGTAGAAATGTCCTATTCCGAGCAAAGTAGAAATGTCCTGTTTGGAGGGATCGGCTGGAAGTGGCGTGCTAGGTTGAAGTCGTCCGCGCGGGGTCGCGCCCGAGCGGATGCCCAAGGCCGAGGCGACGACGGGGCTGGCTCCGAAGAACGCATCGGTCATCGACCCTCTGGGGGCGGCGAGCAGGTCGCCCCAGAGGGTTTTGTTTTTGATCTCCCCAGTTTCTTTGGTGAAGTCTCTGAGGAGCTGAGGCCTTGGGCCATACCGCGCGAAGGCTCGCCGGGCCGCTTTTGCCCGGCGCTCCTTTTGCCTTTCGTTTCTCGAATTGCACTCAGCTGCGGGCATTGGAGATTTCGATGGCCTGGCGCAACGACGGGCCCGTCCGGACCGAGAAGTTTTTCATCCACTCGCTCTTGCGCTGCGCCTTGGGATGCGGCATCTTGACTTTGACCGGCCTGGGCGCCTGCGGCGCCGGCTGCGAGCAAAGCCGAATGTGCAGACACTCGCCCTGGAATCGTACGGCCAGGGTTCCATCCAATCGTTTCTCGACCCGCACCTCGGCTCCGCGCAGCCCCACCCGGATGTCCTGCCGCTCGATCTCATACAGCTTGCCGTCATAGCGCACGGTGTAGTTGTTCACCTGCCGCTGTTCGACGTGACTCAGAATCGCCGCCAAGTCGTGCTCCTTGCCCAAGGGCCGGTGGGCGTCGTCGGCCTGGGCCGGCTCGACCGTCAGCGTCCGGTTCCACCACGGCAGATACTCCGCCTCCAGGTAGGCGTTGGCCTGCTCCATGGTCCGCACCCCGGCCACCCGCATCCCTTTCACCAGGCGGTCCTGGGCCGTTTGGAACTGGCGCTCCACGCGTCCCTTGGCCTGCGGCGAGTGCGCCGGAATCCACACGATTCCCAGTTCCCCGAGCGCCCGCGCGATCTGCGTCGGCGGCATCTCCATTCGGTCCCGCCCTTGGCGCTGCTCCTGCCGTTTGCTCTTCACCGCCACCTGAAACATCCCGGCCTTGTCCGTGTAGAACGCCAGCGGGCGGCCGAACCGCTCCAGGTACGCCCACAGCAGGCGCATGTTCTCTTCCCGGGTGTCGTGCCGCACGAAGCGCGCCAACAGCCGGCTGGTGGCGTCGTCGATCATCGAGATCAGGTAGATTGTTTCGCCGCGCCCTTCCAGCCAGTCGTGGGTGCTGGTGTCCCACTGCACCAGTTCGCCGCAGCGGCTCCGCCGCGGCCTCCAGGGGTGCACTTCCACCACCCGCCGCGGGCGCGCCTTCCACAGCCCCGCCTGCACCATCCAGCGCCGCAGCGTCTCTTTGCTCACCTGAATCCGATGCCGCTTGTCCAGGTACTCTGCCGCCAGCGTGGGGCCGAACCCCCGGTAGACTGGATCCGACAGAATCGCGATCGCCCGCTGCTCCAGCTTCGCAGGCAGCTTCCGGTTCGAAGGCCGGCCCCGCAGCTCATGCAGAACCGCCCGGTCCCCTTGGCGCCGCAGTTTGCGCAAAAGTCGCCGCACGTGCCGCTCTGTGACGCCGATCTCTTCGGCCGCCTGCTTCTGTGTGATCAGTTTCTTCTTGGCCTTTTTCAGGGCCACCAGCCGGTCTCTCTCGGCTTGGGTCATAGTAGCTGTCCTTGGTCCACCCTCCAGGCTGGCCCCCGTCAATAGGACTTTTCTACTTTGCCCAAATAGGACCTTATCACTTTGCTGCGACAAGCACACGTATCCGCCCCGGAAAGCGAGCGGCAAACTGCTACAATTCTGTTTGCATGCGTCGAGCATCGATTTTTGTGACCTGCATCGTCGATCAGCTCTTCCCGCGCGTGGGGATGGCCATGGCCGACGTGCTCGAGCGCATCGGCTGGGAGGTGGATTTCCCCGAAGACCAGACCTGCTGCGGCCAGCCGGCCTTCAACACGGGATACCGCGACGAGGCGCGCCAGGTCGCACGCCACTTCCTCCGGGTCTTCCGGGATGCGGAGTATATTGTCGTGCCGTCCGGCTCGTGTACCTCGATGCTCGCGGATCGTTACGAGGAGCTCTTCGAGAGAGAGCCGGAATTCCTCGCCGAAGCCCGCCGGCTCAAACCGAGAGTTTGGGAGTTCTCGAAATTTCTGCTCGAGGTCGCGCAAGTGGACGACGTCGGCGCGCGGCTCGATAGAATCGTCACCTTCCACGACAGTTGCCATGGCCTGCGCGAGCTCGGCATCAAGGACGGACCGCGGCGGCTGCTCTCGCACGTCCGGGGCCTCGAGTTGCGCGAGATGGACATTGCCGAGGAATGCTGCGGTTTCGGCGGCACCTTCTCGGTGGAATTCGCTGAGGTTTCCGGCGGAATGGCGCGAACGAAGATCGATTCCATCTTGCGTACCGGAGCGGATGCCGTGGTAGCCATCGACGCGAGCTGCTTGATGCAAATCGGCGGCGCGCTTTCGCGGGCGGGATCGCCCGTCGAAACCATGCACCTCGCCGAAGTGCTCGCCCACCGCTGAGAGGAACCATGCCCGCCCCGTACGAACAAGGCATTCACGAGACGCTGGGAGACCAGCGCCTGCAAGCGGCAGTCTATGCCTCGACCGGACGGCTGGCCAGCCACCGGCGGGCGGTGGTCTCCACAGACGCGCTTCCCGATTTCGAGGACCTGCGCACGCAAGGCAATCTCATCAAGAAGCACGCCATCGAGAACCTCGACTACTACCTGGAGCAATTTGAAGCGAACGCCACGGCCCACAGCGCAAAGGTGATCTGGGCGCGGGATGCCGCCGCCGCGGTCGAATTTGTCGCCGGCTTGGCCAAAGAGAAGGGCGCCCGCCTCATCGTCAAATCGAAATCCATGACCACCGAGGAGATCGAGCTCAACGAGCGCCTGACTCATCATGGCCTCGATCCGGTCGAGACCGACCTCGGCGAGTTCATCATCCAGCTCGCGCACCAGCGGCCCTATCACATCGTCGCGCCCGCCTTGCACCTCACGCGTTTCGACGTCGCCGAAGTTTTCACCAAACACCTCGGCGTCGAGCGTGAGACGGAGATCGGGAAGCAGACGAAAATCGCACGGGGAGTGCTGCGCGAGCGTTTCCTCGCGGCCGGAATCGGCATCAGCGGCGCGAATTTTCTGATCGCGGATTCCGGCGCCATCGTTGTGGTGGAAAACGAGGGCAACGCGCGGCTGACTACCACGGCGCCCAGGGTTCACGTCGCCATCGCCGGCATCGAGAAGGTGATTCCGCGCGCCCAGGACCTCGCAGTGTTCCTGAAACTGCTGGGCCGCAGCGCCACGGGCCAGCCGCTTACGGTGTACACATCGTTCCTTGCGGGACCGCGACGGAGCGGCGAGATCGACGGCCCAGACGAAGTCTATATCGTTCTTCTCGACAGCGGCCGCACCCGCCTGCTGGCCGACCGCGAGAAGAGGCAGTCGCTCTATTGCATCCGCTGCGGCGCCTGTCTGAACCACTGCCCGGTTTACCGCAAGATCGGCGGCCACAATTATCCGTGGGTCTATTCGGGCCCGATCGGCGCGGTGATCACGCCCCAGTTTCGCGGCGTTTTGAACGAGCCGTGGCTGCCGTTCGCCTCCAGCCTCTGCGGCGCGTGCGCCGAGGTCTGCCCGGTCAAAATCGATCTTCCGAAGCTGCTGCTCGACCTCCGTTCCGAGGTGAATCAGGCGAAGACGCGCGCCGGAAAGAACCGTCTCGAACGGCTGGGCTTCAAGCTGTGGGCGTGGGTCATGCGGCACCCGGCCATATACCAGTTGAGCGGGCTGGTCGCATCGGCCATCCTTCCGGACGGCGGCCGTTGGATCTCGAAGCTGCCCGGCTTGCTGAACCAGGGACCTGCGCGGGCGTGGTTAAGCCAGCGGGACCTGCCTCCGGTCTCCAAGAGCTTCCACCAGATGTGGCGCGAGCGGAGAAAGGGGGCCGCGCAATGACGGCAAGGGAATCCGTCCTGCGCGATATCCGCGCTGCGCTGGGCCGCGAGGCAGGGCAAGCGCCCGCTCCGGCGCCACCGTCCAGAATCCGAATCCCCGAATCCGAAGTCGATGCCCGCATCGAAAGTCTGTTCCGCAGTCTCGAGAAGCTCGCCGGCAGGACCTACCTGGCGCTGTCCCCCGAAGATGCGAGGAATTTCGTGGCGGAAGTCATTTGCGGAGAGCCTTCGGTGGCATCCAATGCGCCCATCCTGCGGGAATGGGGCATTGCCGGGCTGCCATCGGTCGCGACGGGCTTCCAGGACCGCGAAGCGCTTCAAGCCGCCTGCGCGGCGGCCGCGTTTGGGATTACGAGCGCGGACTACGCGCTGGCGGACACCGGAACGCTCGTGATGATCGCGTCTCCCGAAGAAGCCCGGCTGGTTTCCCTGTTGCCGCCCGTTCACATCGCGGTGATTCCGCGGGCGAGAATCCTGACGGGCCTGGACGAGTTGCTTTCCATCCTCCCGCACCCGGCGGACCTTACCAGTTCGATGGTTCTGATCACCGGCCCCAGCCGCACCGCCGATATCGAGCAGATCCTGGTGCGCGGCGTTCACGGGCCGGGTGAGATTCACGTCATCGTCGTGTAAGGGAACTTACAACCGCGCCCTTGCCTGACGTCAATCTGGCTCCCCAGGCATGGATTCGAACCACGAACTTGACAGGTTTTTGAAGTCTCGCAACTTACTGATTCTACAAAGTCGCTGAAGTCGCCCAAAGCCTCAAAAGCAGGGCCTCGGTACAAAATCGGTACAATTTTGTCCCGCAGACAAGTTGCCGTGGGCGAATCCGCGCGGAGACGCGGACCGCGCTCTACTCGCTGGCGCTCCCCGAGCCTCCGTGCCGGAGTCTCGGCCCATTCGGGTGACGATCCCTTTCGCGGGGGCAGCATGCCGTTAGGATATTCGCTAAGATGCCGTCTTAAGGCGAAACGGCTAAAGGGCATCTTCGCGCCTTCTTGCCGTTATGTGTCGGTCGCGTCTCCGTCGGCGGAACGGTCTGAACCTCCATCGAGGCCCTCAAACGCGTCGCGAACGATGCCTTCGAGCAAGGCGACCTCTTTGTCTGTGAGTCTGCGAAACTCGTTCTCGCGGCGCCTCTTTGACAACCTGCCGTCATTCTCCCTTATGAACATGACGAGGTTTTCCGCGAGCCGGTCCGACATCTCAACGGTATTCATGATGCGGCCGATTGCTTGGTCATGACGCCGGAGGTAGCCAATTTCTTTAGGCAAGTCCTGCTCCACCGTCCGGGTCACACACGCATAGAGAAACTCGGCAGCTTGTGTGCAATCGAAGTAGCGGTACAAATCGGCGGTGTCGTTCAGAACCTCCACGTTACGGCCAGGCGTGGGCCGCCACTCAATGAAGGGCACGAGCGGGCCAGAGTGACTCTGCAGGGTCGTTCGATAATCATCGATGCGGTCGAGCATGACGGAGGAGACGGGAAACACCATGCCGGGCGGAGTGAAGCGGCGTTCTGCCAGGACGTGATGGATCAGGCACCTGTGTACACGGCCATTGCCATCCTGAAAAGGGTGTATATAGACAAAACCGAAGGCAGTGGCAGCGGCCTTCAACACCGGATCGATTTCGTCATCGCGCATACGGTCGTTGGTTTCAAGCAGGCCAGCCATAAGATCGCCCAGGTCGGCTGCTCTGGCACCAATAAATTCTGGCAGAGGGTCGCCTTCGTGATCCCGCTCGCCGAGGAACACGCCGTCAGGTCGGAGACCGGTTCTTGTAAATCTCGCATCCTCGATCAGGACGCTGTGGAGGCGAATGATCTCGTCGAGCGTGAGGCGATTCTTGCCGGCTTGCAGGACGGCGCGGCCCCACCTTTCCAAGCGGTTGCGTGGTGGACGCTCGCCTTCAATTTCGAAGCTGGCGCGACTGTCCGCGAGTAGCATGAAGCTCGCCGCGCGCGCGGCGAGATGGGCTCCCGTGCGGCCGACGGTTTCACGCGCCTTGATGGCTAGGTCTCGCGCAAGGAAATCCGTCAATGTCTTCGTGCGACGAATAACCGGACAGAAGCGGCCGTTGCCGAGCAGATTATCGCGAATGCGGTGCCGTTTGGAAAGACGCGGCTTCCCCGTGAAGTACGCCTCGGGGTCAAGAAGATCGATGGCTTCGGCCTTGCGGGCGTCTTCCAGATTGAGGGTGCGACCAGTCAGAATTTCATACAAGTACCACGCGCGCCGCGCTGGAATGCCGGTAGGGGCGGTACGGACGAAAGCCTCGACCTCCGCCTGCGGCGCCGCTTCGAAGATCCGCTTCAGGACCAAAAGATCAATTTCTTCGTGGCGGAGAGCAAAGCTCAGGTGATCGGCGAAGGTGTCACCAGGCCAATAGCGTTTGTCGAAGACGACCCAATCCCCTTCTTGCCGCTGACTCCCGCTAATGTGCTTGTCCGACACGCAACTTGGCCGCCGCACGGGGGCCGGGATGGCGAAGGCTCTCGCGAGCGCTGCCCAACCGGCCGGTCTGGCGCCGTCAGGCACTGTCCTGTCCTGAAAGACTGCGAGGGGAGCTGATTCGAGGCGCATCGTCGAAAACCGTTGTCCTTGGTCGAAAACCGCCATCCTGGAAGGGTAGGCGTCGAAAACCACTATACACGATCAGACCGTCGAAAACCATTGTCGCTCGTCGAAAAATACACTAAATCAGTGGCCAACATCGATTTTAACCTAACAAGCAGTCATTCAGTTACATCATACGTTCACGTCTCTTGCAAGAGACGTGAACGTATTATATAGTAAAATCATGGAAGAGACTAGAGACAACATCCCCCGGCTCCATCAAATTCTCCCGCACATGCGGGAGCAGCTGATTGGGCTGGCGGAGGGCGCAACCTTTGAACAGGTCCGCCAAAGGTACAGCGCCACGGTCGAAAAGCTCGAACTTCAAGGTGTAGGCCGCCGTACGGCGAGCAGGGTTGGCGACAAAGACGCCTACTGGGCGCCAACGGCAGCGGTTTTGGCGGAAGCAATGCGCCTCGGCTTTGTGGAACGGCAGCAGGTCCCTTCGGCGCGCCGCTACATCGAAGCCCATCGTGATCGCAAATACACGCTAACGAGTTTAGGGCGGGAGGTCGCGGACCTTGCGCAGAATGATATTGCGGTATTCTGCGACCGTCTGGCAGCCGCCCTCTATGTAGCCCATCCGTATTTTCGTGCCCTCATCGGCAAGCTCCTGGACGCACCGATTGCCTGTCCCGAGGTGAGTGAGAGCGACGTCGGCCGTGTCCGGCGCGAAGGCCAGGGGACTCAATACTGGATCGACTATGTCACCGACAAGTTGAGGCCGCAGGCAAAACCCGGGCTTTATGTCGATGCCGGGGCGATCAAGGAGACGCTCGTGTCCATCGTGCGCGGCAGATTCGGCGCCGGTCCAGAGGCGAAACCGACTCTCAAAGCGCTGACGCAAGCCATCAACGACGCCTTTGCTGTCGCCGCCTTTGCATCGCATGGATTACCTATGGGCGCTACTGATATCGACATCCTCAAGAGCTGGGGATCGCAGTTGCGTGTGCTTGACCAGTCCAGGTATGTGCCGGGTTTTGAGGGCTTCAATCTCATCTGGATGGCTGCCGATATACAGGAAGGTGGTCGCGTGTCCATCAGGCGGCGCGATCTTCAGCGATACGAAATCGAGATCGCGAAGGGGATTATCGAGGCGTACCAGGAGCAGGCCAATGCTGCCGACACGAGCCTGTCGACGCCATACCTTCCGATTTTCAAAGTCCGGGCCGAAGTGGCATACCGCTGCCGCGTCACCCGTGCCTTGGTCGATCTCGTCATCCAAAGACTATCCAACGACGATATCGGGGAGATTCCTTTCCGGGTTCTCCTCCATCTGGGGACCACCCGCCAGCCAGTATCAGAGCCGTTGTATCGACGCGGCGGCAATCGACGTTACGAAATGACCATTCAGCCAAAAGCCACCAAAGGAGCAACGACATGAAGACAGACGTATTCGAGCACATGGAAGAAGCCTGGAAAATCGAACGGAATCCCTTCCCGGCAGAAGCCATCCGTATCCAGAATGCTGAGCAGCCCTACAGCGAAGCCGTCTTTCCGGATGAGACCAACGAATTTCGTAGAAAGCTCATTCGGGGAGGCGTCCGAGGGGGGCAAGCGATCGGCTTTCTCTGGTCGCAAGGCGCTCGTGCGGATACGGGCTTCGGTAAGACCACGCTCATGCAAGAGATCACCGGAGAAATTAATAAGGATCTCGGTGCCACAACCCTGGAGAAAGCAGGCGCCAAGAAGGCTGCAAATTCACCCATTGCTGCCGCATTTTCCAACTTGAACAGTCTGAACGCTACCGGTCTGTACCCGGTCCTGTTCAACGCGGTCGTCGATCTCGCGACAACGCATCATCCGAATACCGTGTCTGTGTTCGAGAATGCGCGTGCACGCATCATCGAAGAATTGGGCAGCGACGATGCCGAGGGCATCGCTGAGCATGTGCGCGGCGCATGGACTGAGATTGGCGGCACTGGCGGGCCGCTACGGTCCGAACTCATCGAAGCATTTGCCGCTGGCGGTAGCAAGAAACTCAAGTCGGAGCTGTCCGCAGTCACCTCGACCGCCCGCTTGCGGAATGGGCTGCAATATCTGGATTTCGCCCTTGCGGTATTGGCCGCAGCGGGTATCGACCATCTTTTTCTCATGATCGATCAGCTCGAAGATCTGGCGACGAACCGATCCGTGACGGCGCCAAAGCGTTCGCGGGAAATCGGACGAATCAGGGACCTGCTTGAAAGCGCCCCTTATGCAACACGGCTGCACATGATATTTACCTTCCACAACCGCGCAGCCCAGGTATTGGATCGCTACTGGGAGGAGAACCGGCTTCCGCCATTCGAAGTATCTCCCAGCAACACCTCCGCAGTGGTCGTACTTGGCGGACTGAAGGATACGGAACAGGCGAAGGAACTCATCCGCGTCTATCTCGAAAACGTGCGCACGGAACAGCTTGAGGATGAGATTCTTCCGTTCGAATCGGCAGCCGTTGAGGTTCTCCGCGAAATATCGGATGGCCGCCCAGGCATACTGCTGAGCCGCGCTCGTGAACTGCTGAACGCGGCAGCAGAGCAAGCTTTGCCGAAAATTTCAGGGGCTTTCGCCCGCAAGTATTTCGAGGGCCAGGGCTCTTCGGCGGATGATGACGACCGAACCGAGCTTTCCGGTTCCGAAGATGACATCGACGACCTGCTTCTCGGTCGGGAACGCTAGGAGGCGGCGTTGCCTCGGTCAATTCAACTCTTAGCGGAATTCGCGCTGGACGCCTGGCTAGTAGCTAAATTCTCGCCGCAAGTCGGAGGCGCGATGCTCGATGGCAGAACTTGGGAACGTACAGTATCCGGATTACTGTATCGCACGGGTTTTACACGGCGGCAGGGACCGGGCAGCCTGACCTTGTTCGGGTCACCATCTGCCTCTGGCGTGAATCATGAAATCGACGGCGCAGCGGACGGTTGGCTTGGCACCGTCATCGTCGAGTCCAAGGCAATATCGGGAGGTATATCGAAAGGCGACGTGGCGCTCTTCCATTACAAGGTACTGGACTTTTACCAGAAGAAGATCGAAACAGCGTCGAAAGAGAAATGGTGGCCGATCCTCTGCAGCGCTACGCCGACGCCGATTGCAAGCGCGTGCGACAGCTATAAGCCTTGGCTTGTTGGTCTGTGATCCCAGTCGTTTGCCGTTGCCAGTGCTCGTCCGGGCTGCAAGCAAGCCAGCCGCGGACATGTATCTGCCGGAAGCGGTGCTCCAGGAAGTCGTGCGCCTGGGTGAGCGGGCGCTTCAGCCGCTACAGGATAGATGGCCGTATTGTGCTGATACAGGGAAAGTCACGGAGCACCGACACAGAGCAATACCCGCGCCAGGCGCTCGGCCTGCGCGACTGGCCGGCGGCCGAGGCGAAGCTCCGTTCTCTCAGTGCCCTGTACTTGCCTTCGTCATCGAGCGTCCTCGCAGGAGTACTCTCTATCAGAACAGCATTTGTCTGTCGTGCGCAATAGTGCGCCGTTCCGTGCAGCCGATCGGTGCGCGAATTCACCGTTTTCGGGCTCTTCGGGAAAGGGAAGGGGCACAACCGGATTATACACCCGGTTTTTGTACCAGCCCTTGTACAACGGGCTTTTGCTTTACTCTACATTACTGATTCTAAGAAGGTTGGCTCCGCGGCATGGATTCGAACCACGATTCACGGCTCCAAAGTCCGCTGTCCTCGTTGAATGCAGGAATGATTACCGCGAGGCCAGGCACGGCTAGTAGTTCCCCCCGATCCTGCAGACCCGCAATGCGTCATTTTCATAAGGACAATCGAGTATCGCGGCCGCCTGGGCCGGCTTTTCCAGCAAGAGCCAATCGACTCCGAACTTCGCATGCAGCCGCTCGAAATCGGCGCGCGTGAAGTGCTCCCAGCCCGACTGCGCCTCCACTTGGTCGAGCCACAAGGGGGCGAGGCGCGGTACTTGCGTGGCCACTGGGGCGTCCTTCGTAATGTCCGCCAGGATGCTGCGTTCGGCGAGTGCGCGAAAGCTGTGGAAGTCTTCACCGGGGCGGCTCATGTAGCTGGCGCCGGCGGCGAAGAAGCCATTCACTGGCGTATTCTGGCGGATCCAATCGAACGCCTGCACCCACGGGTTGGATGGCGGAATACCGGGGAGCTCCAGATGTTGCGACGCGGCATAAGTCTGCCGCTGGGCCAGGAACATCACGGCGGCGAGGGGTAAAATCAACGCGAAGGGACGCCACCGGCCGGTGCGCTGCAAATATTGCCCCAGAAATCCCCCGGCAAGCAGCACCATCATCAGATAAACCAGATGCAGAAATCGCATGGGCTGAAAAGATCTCCAGCGCTCCAGGCCGGGGATGTTCAACAGGACGATGGCGACGCCGAATTGGAATACGCCATAGAGGATCAAGCGGGTCGACAACCGCGCCGTTACGGCGTTGCGGCCGTGCAGGGCCATCCTTCGGAACCACCACAAAATCACTACCGGACCAAACACGCCCAGCCACTCATACCATTCCCAGCGCGACAAAAAAAAATAGCCGCGCGTGTTTGCCGCCACATGCCAAGCTTTAGAGGTGGGCTCGAAGATCCAGCCCAGCGGCGCCAAGCCCATCGCCACTGGCTCTGGGATCGGACCGGGCGCCGGTTTCCACGCGAGGAACAGGCACAAGGAGATCCCGTAGCAAGCCATCATCGGATGGAACACGACCGCCAGCACCAGGAACGCGCCCGCCAGGATCCGTTTCTTGTCGACCACGGCCACGATGGCCGCCAGAATGGCCGCCGTCGCGATCGCTCGCGGATGCAGATTCTGGTCGACCAGATAGAGCGCCGTTCCGGCCACTGGCAACGTTAACAGAACGGCCACCAGACTGACACCAAACCACTGCGCGCCGGCCTCCCCGGGGAAACCGCGGCGGGCGATCCGCAGGCAGCCCCATAGAATAAGGAAGATCGTGAGCACATGCAGCGCCAGAATGAGAGCGCCGGTGGGGATGCCGGTCAGGTGGATCAGCCGTGCCACTGCCTTGTCGTAAACCGTGGCCTGCGACTGTAGGACGAAGAAGTCCGCGTCATGCGGATACAAGGCGGGAGCCAAGTCGTGTTTGATCGCGGCGAGATAAACGCCGTCATCTTCGCAGCCCGGATGGTAGCCGGCGATCAACAGCCCTGCCAGCGCCAGCAATAGCAGCCCCGACACGTCCCGCAACAGCGGACGAACCCTCAACGCCATCTTCGTCTTAACCTTCTCAGGCACCCAGGTAGTATACATAGAATCGGCCTTCGCGATGTCATGCGCGACGAAACTGAATGGGCAATGACTAAGCTCCCGCATTGCTGTTCGTTCTCGATTGGCAGAGCCGGCCGACTGAGCGGCCGAGGGCACGCGGCCGTCGCGTTCCGGCTCGGCGTGCAACCGAATGCGGACCTCGTGGGACTCATACTGACCGTTGTCCCTTTGGCCGTGTCCTGGATCTGGAAATTCAACCAGTGGATAAGGCATTCCATCGAAAGCGAGACTAAAGCGCCGCAAGACTCGCCCATCGCGTTCCGGCGTCGCCATACAAAGGTGCGAATCATCGCCTTCGAGCGCACGGGCCGCCGTGGGATCGCACCCCCGTGGAGACTCAATTCAGTTCTCCACTCTCACAACCGCGCCCTCAGGGCGCCACGCCGTAGCGTCTGAACCATTCCAGCATGCGTTTCCAGGCATCCTGCGCGGCGGCCTTCCGGTAGCTCGGACGGTAGTCGGCATTGAACGCGTGCCCGGCATCGGGATAGACGATGATCTCGGACGGGTTCCCCTCCGCCTTGAGCGCGGCACGCATTTTGTCCACCGTCTCGAGCGGAATGCCCTGATCCTGTCCTCCGTAGAAACCGATCACCGGCGTCTTGATGGAGCTGACCACGTCGAGCGGATGCCGGGGATGCAGCTCGTCCGTGGGGCCGGTCAGCCTGCCGTACCAAGCGGCGCCCGCCTTGAGTTTCCGGTTATGAGCGGCGTACAGCCAGACAATCCGGCCGCCCCAACAGAAGCCGGTGATCCCGAGCTTCGCGGCGTTGCCGCCATTGTGCGAGGATGCCGCCCACTCCGCCGTCGAATCGAGGTCCGACAGCACCTGCTCGTCCGGCGTCTTCGAGACCACCTTGGAAATGATCTCCTGAATATCCGTCATCTTCGAGACATCGCCTTGCCGCGCGTAGAGTTCGGGCGCCACGGCGAGGTATCCGGCCTTGGCCAGACGCCGGCAGAGATCGCGGATGTGCTCGTGAACGCCGAAGACTTCCTGAACGACCAGCACGACGGGGAAACCGCGGCCCTGTGCGGGCTGCGCACGGTAACCGGGGATTTCTCCGTCGCGCGCCGGGATCTTCACTTCGGACGCGTCGAGCCCGTTCGTATCGGTGGTGATGGTTTGCGAGGTCACCGGCTCGACGGCCAGCGCGAATCCGGCCGCCAGCCTGGTGACGAGAAATTCCCTGCGATTGACGCCAATCTGGTTCTGCACTTGCCCCCCTAAATGGAACAGTAGCAGAGGCGGCGGTCGAGCGGGGTTGCGCGGCTGCCCAGCCTGGTGGCCAATGTCCTAAACGATCTGCTCTTTCACCGGGTCCCAGCGAACCTTGCGCTCCTGGCGATAGGCTTCCACCGACATCACGATCGCAACGGCCTCTTCGAAGGCGCGGTCCACTCCGCAGATCGGCTGCTGCCTCGAGCGAATACAGTCCATGAAGTTCTGCATGTGTCCGGTGGTATAAGGGTTGGGCACGTTATCCAGAACGAAATCCGGTGCGACCAATTCTTCGGGCATCTTGCCGAGTTCCGGCATGGCGGCGGCTCGCTTGCGGCCGTCGGCGGCCCGGTCGGCCGATTCCGGCTTCCACTCCGCCGCATAGGTGCGGCAGAAGTGCGGCGCCACCTCCAGGGTTTTCTCGCGTCCCAGAAACTGGACAACTTCTCCCACGTGGCGGTTGTGGAAGGTGCATTCGAAGGTGTACGCAACTTCTTTCTTGGGATAGTCGAAAAACACGTGCCACTGGTCCGGGACGTCACGATCCGCTTTCCAGAAGTACAGGTCGCCCTGCACCAAGGCGGTCTCCGGTATGCCCAGATCCGCAACTCCATTCACCACATCCCAAAGGTGGCTCATCAGGTCCGAGGCAATTCCGGTTCCGTACTCCCACCAGCAGCGCCAGCGGAAGAACCGCTCCGGATCGAACGGCCGCTTGGGGGCCAGCTTGCCGAGGAACCGGTCCCAATCGATGTTCTCCCGCGTGGCTTCCTTCGGTAATTGGTGCAGGTCATACCTGCCGTAGAACTGCCATTCGGGATCAGGCCCCGTACGGTCGATGCCGGTCCGAATCAGCGGCACTTTGCCGAGGACGCCCGACTGATAGATCTCCCTGGCCTTCATGAAGCACACCATGCTGTTGTAGTTATGCCCAAGCTGAAGGACGACGTTGTTGTCCTGGATGGCCTTGCGCATGGCCTTGGCTTCCTTCAGGGTCCGGCACCAGCCCTTCTCGCAGTAGATGTCCTTGCTGGCCTCGGCGGCGCGGATGGTCATGGATGCGTGCCAGAAATCCGGAGTGGCGATAAGAACCGCGTCGACATCCTTGTCAGTCACCGCCTTTTCCCATTCATGCACCACACGCGCATTCGGATTCGTGCATATCTTCAGCGCCCGCTCGACGTGAGGCTGATAAAGGTCGCAGATGACCCGCACCTCCACGTTCGGACACGCCTGCGCATCCAGCAGAAGCTGATAGCCGCGGGTGCCGACACCGACACAGGCGATGCCGATTTTGTCGCTCGGACTCTTCTGCGCCAGAACCGCGGGGGCGCCCAGCGCCATCGTCAGCCCGGCCCCTGCCGTCTTCAAAAAATCACGTCGTTCCATCCTGCTTCTCCCGTAACGATTTTGGACTCACAACCGAGGTTCCGGTAATTCAGTATTGGTTCTACCATCCCATGACCCGCCGCACGTACTTCCGGCTGATGGCGAAGCTCTCGCGATAGGACCGCGTGGGTTGAAAATCGCTTTCGTGCGCCAGCTCGATTGCTACGTCGCCGTGGAACCGGGCCTTCCGGAAAGCGGCCGCGATGGCGGCATAGTCGGTGACGCCCTCGCCCATGGCCTCGCACCACTTGCCGTCGGCCTTCTGGTCGCGCAGGTGCGCGTACACGATCCGGTTTCCATAACGCCCGATGAAATCCACCGGGTCTACGCCCGCGCGTACGAGCCAGTTGAGATCCGGACCGAGCCGCACACCGGGGATACGCGACAGCGTGCCTTTCAAATCGTGTTCGCCATCGGCGACTTCGTAGATGTGGTTGTGCAGGTTCACCACCACCCCGTGGTCGTTGCAGATGGCGATGATCTTGCGCAGCAACTCGGCCTGCGCGTCGAGCTGCTCTTCTGTCTTGCGCTGCTGCGCGTCGCCGACGGAAGTGCCCAACGTCCGCCCGCCCAGCGCCGAGACGCGCTCGATCACCAGCCGCGCCTGTTCCAGGATGACGCCGTGCTGCTTGCGGTCCCACATAGCCCCGCCGAAGGATGTGCCGAGCACGGGCAGACGGCTGCGCTTCGACAGTTCACGGATGCGCACGACGGCGCCGTCCGGCAAGAGCGCCGTGTGCATCAGCTCGATGGCATCGAGGCCGGCCGCGCTCATGTCGGGGAAGATTTGATCGAGTATTCCGTAGATGTCGAAGTTGGGGCGCCGGGCCGCGTACACCCACGGATGCCCCGCCACCGTGATTTTCGTTTCGGCGCCGGCAAGCAGGGGAGCGCCCGCCAGGGCCACGACAAATCCACGGCGCGACAGTTGCGGAGTGTTTCCCCTAAGGTTTCGATCCAGTGCTTTCTCTTTGGCCAGTGTCAGGGCCGTAGCTGTTCTATCCATTCGAATCTCCTGGCAGATATCCGGTCACGCCCAAGAGCGCTCCCCGGATCGATAGGTCCGTAATATTCTCCAACCACAGATTCCTTTTTGGCCTCGCGGCCGACAGGAGCATACCACAAGGGGTGTACCTTGGGGCCGCTGAGCTCATCTTCCGCCGCGCCGCGGTCTACGGGCGCGAGATGCCGGCCTCGCGCATCAGGCGGTCCGTTGCGGTATACGCCTCCGTTACCCACTCCACGATTTTTTCCGGTTCCGGCGAGTACTCGAGCTCGATCGAAAGCGTACCGTCGAAGCCGGTCCGCCGGATGGCTTCGAGGTAAGGCAGGAAGTTGACCACGCCGCGGCCGGGCGGCAGATCGCCGTGCGCTTTCCCGTCGCAATCCGAAAAATGGATGTGACCGATCCGTCCTTTCATTCCCGCGATCGCCTCCGCCGGCGTGCCGGCCAGTGCAAGGTGCGAAACATCCAGGTTCGCTTTCACCGCGGCCGAGTCCACCTCTTCGACAAATCGCTTCATCTTGTCGAGCGTGTTGATCAGCGACAGTTTGAACGGCTCCAGCTCGAGCGCGATCTCGACACCCAGGCTCCCGGCATAGTCACCCAGGGCGCGTACCTGCTCGACGGCCCACTTCCATTGGTCGGCCGGCTGGATGACTTCCTGCTGCCAGATATATTCCCCCAGAACCAGCAGGAGGTTCCTGGCTTCCAGCTCGTACACAAAATCCAAATGCGCCTCGCAGCGGTCATAGTGAAACTGCCGCACGGGCGCATTGAAATCGGCAATGCCGAGCGCGACGCAGCAGACGGAAATGATAGGAAGGCGCTCGTCGCGGCAGGTGTCCTTGATCAGCTTCCGCTCCCGGATATCGATTTCGAGAGGGTCGGCGAGGATATCGATCGTGTCGAACCCGATTTGTTTCGTTCTACGAATTCCCCCGGCCGTGCCGACGGCCGTGCCGGCCCAGGCGGAGTTGATTAGTCCGAGGTTCATCCTTGCTCCCTTCGCGGTCAGTCTTCCAGGATCTCGGCGAGCCGCACCGGACGATGCTCGTCGAGCGACTTATAGCACGCATCGACCAGCGCCATGGTGTGCAGGTTATCGCTCGCGCCCACGGCCGGCTCGGTGTCGCGCGCGATCGCATCCAGCAGCGCGCCCATGGTGCCTTCGAAGGCGTCCGGAAACCAGACCTCCTTCCAGCGCGGCGCGAACCAGCACCCGGGCTCGCGCACTGTTGTGAAGTCGATCGTACTGGGCGTAGCGTTGGGATAGGATGGCCAGCCGATCGTCCCCTGCGCCAGGCCCCCGGTTCCTTCCACCCGCCACTTGATGTAGTTGTCGGGCGCGCAGCCTTCGCGCACTGGTCCGGCCCAGACATCGTCCCATGCCGTCGCGCGAAAGCCGTTCGCGTACTCGAGAATGTACAGGCAGATGCCGTCCCGGTGAGGGAACCGCGTGCGCGGGTCCGTACGGGCGCTGACGTAGACGCTCTCGGGATCGCCAAACAGAAAGCGGAAGCAATCCAGGTGGTGGATGCCCATGTTCAGCAGCTCGAGCCGTTCGTAACCGCGCAGGAATGCCTGCCAGTGTGGGATGGTGCGCATCTCAATGGTCGCGAGCACCGGCTCGCCCAGCCACCCTCGCTTCAAAATGGTGCTCAGGGCGCGGATGGATTGGTCGTAACGCATGTTCTGATTGACCGCCAGCTTGATGCCCGCGGCCGCGCAGAGTGCGGCCGTTTCCTTCGCGTCCCGGTAGTTCAACGCGAGCGGCTTCTGCGCCAGGATGCCTTTGATGCGGCCCGCGTATTTCGCCGCTTCGCGGACCACGCCGATTTGAGCGTGCGGCGGAATCGCGATATCGACTACTTCGATTTCCCGATCGGCCAGCAGTTCCTCGTAGCGGCTGTAGACTTTGGGCACGCCCCGAAGCTCGGCCACGGCCCGCGCCTGGTCCGGTGCGTCGCACGCGATCGCCCGCACGTTGTACCCGGCGTGAGCGTAAGCCACCAGTTGGATGTCCCGGACGATGAAGCCCGCGCCAACGACGCCGATGGCGTAATCCTTCTTCAGGGGAGGCGGAGCTACGTGGTCGAGATTCAGATCGAGCATCGAGAGCCTTTCGTCTACTCTAACAGTCCCGTCCGTCTGTTTCGAGCGGCTATCATTTTATAAGGTGACCAAAATCCTCGAGGATCCGCATTCGGAGTACGTCCGGCGTCTCAAAGCGTTGCAAGAGGTCGCGGAGAGGCTCGAAGAGCGGCACGTCGCTTTTGGAAACGCACAGCTCGCGGTGACCGTAACGGCGGCGTTTGCCGCGTGGATGGCCTTCGGCCGGCACTGGTTCTCCGGCCTGTGGCTGCTGGTTCCGGCCGCCATTTTTGTGACGCTCGCAGCCCTGCACAGCCGGGTGCTCCGCGCACGGCGGCATGGCGAGCGATCCGCGGCTTTCTACGAGAAGGGCCTGGCGCGCCTCGAGGACCGCTGGCACGGCCAGGGCGACGGAGGCACGCGCTTCAGCGACTCCACGCACCCCTATGCGGAAGACCTGGATCTCTTCGGCCCCGGCTCGCTGTTCGAGCTGGTCTCGACGGCGCGGCTCCGCACAGGCGAGGAAACCCTTGCGCGCTGGCTGCTCGGCCCCGCGCCGATCGAAGAACTGAGGCTACGGCAGGCGGCCGTCGAGGAACTCCGGCCCCGGCTCGACCTCCGGGAAGATCTCGCCCTGACGGGTGAAGACGCCAACTCGGCGATCAACCCCGGCCCGCTGGCCAAATGGGCCGAGCAGCCGATTGTCCTGGAGTCGCGCGCGGTTCGCACTGCCGCGGAGGCACTGGCGGCGCTTTCGGCCGCCGGCGCAGCCATTTGGGCCGTCTTCGGCATCCCCGAGGCGTTCCTGATTGTTCTCGCGATTGAGGCAGGGATCTTCTTCAAGCTGCGCGCGCGCGTATTGCGCGTAATCCATGCGGTCGGTGAGCCCGCCTACGGGCTGGCGCTGTTTTCGGAGGTGCTGGCGCGCTTTGAGCGCGAAAAGTTCCGAAGCCCCCACCTGGCGGCCCGGCAGAAGCAACTGACGCCGGATGGCGTCCCGCCGTCGCATCGGATCGCCCGTCTGAACCGGCTCATGGAACTGCTGGACTCGAGCGAACACTGGGTGCTGCGGCTGATCGACCTGCCGCTGCTCTACCGGGTCCAGCTTGCCTTCGCGATCGAGGCGTGGCGCAAGAAGTCCGGCTCGCACGTGCGGAGGTGGCTCGCAGCCGCCGGTGAGATGGAGGCGCTTTGCTCCTTCGCGAACTACGCCTACGAGCACCCGGAAGACGTGTACCCGGAATTCACCGACCAGTCGCCCTGTTATGAGGGAGAGGCGCTGGCCCACCCCTTGCTGCCGGAGTCCCGCGCCGTGCGGAATGACGTGCGCCTGTGCGGCGGGTCGCGCGCGCTGGTCGTGAGCGGTTCGAACATGTCGGGCAAAAGCACGCTGCTGCGGACGGCCGGCATCAACGCGGTGCTCGCCCTGGCGGGCGCACCCGTACGCGCGCGCAGCCTCCGGCTCTCGCCGCTCGCCGTCGGGGCGTCCATCCGGACCATGGACTCGCTCAAAGGGGGCACGTCACGCTTCTACACGGAGATCACGCGCCTGCGCAAGCTCATGGATCTCGCCAAGGGTTCGCCGCCGCTGCTGTTTCTGCTGGATGAGCTGCTGCAGGGGACGAACTCGCACGACCGCCGGATCGGCGCCGAAGCGGTGGTGCGCGGGTTGGTCGAATTCGGCGCCATCGGCCTGGTGACCACTCACGACCTCGCTCTGGCGATCATCGCCGATGTGCTTGCCCCGCGCGCGCAGAACGTACACTTCGAAGATCATCTGGAAAACGGCAAGATCACCTTCGACTACCGGCTGCGCCCCGGGGTCGTGCGCAAGAGCAATGCGCTCGAACTGATGCGGTCGGTGGGCCTGGAGGTGTGAGCCCGGGCGCGTGCGTTCAATCCTGGGCACCGCATCTGCTCGTACAACGGTGTGCGGGGTACATATCACCGAAAACCCGCCGCAGATGACCGTAGGCTTCCCCGGCCGACATCAACACCGCCGTGCCTTCGAGGTTCTCGCCCCAGAACCGGGCGGCCCACTTGGATCCCGGCAATGTTTGCAGCTCAAGGCGAATCAGGCCGTCTTCCGTATCGTGAACGAACCCTCTGGACCGGCGGCCGCGGCCCCTCCCGCGCAACAGGGGTGCGAATACGTCCAACTCGGAAAGAATCTGCCGGCACGATTCGCACAGCAGCAGGTGCTCCTCGACTCTCGCAACCTCCGCCTCGACCAGCCGTTCCAGCGCATACTCCTCGAGCGCGCGTAGGGGAGGGTGGCCGGCAGCCGAATCGCTCACGTGCAGGTCCACGCTCACCATATCGGCCCGAAAGCCGCCAACTTCAGGCTGCCGGTGGTATTCCTGACGCCTGCGCTGTTGAGAGTCAGTAGGGCGAACGCCCCCGTCCGCGCGGGTCCCCCCTGGGCTCGCTCCGCGGCGCTGCCCGAGGCGCCATCGCGCGCGCGGCGGCCCTGCCTCCCGTTTGGAAGACTTAGCCGGTAGTCATCGGGGCGACTCGTCGAGGACTTCGATGGCCTGGACCGCGGCGTAGTCGCGCACCGACTCGAACGAAAGGACCAGCCGGCCCTGGGCATTGGGCGTCAGCCCGTGGAACACCCGATCGACGGCCAGGTTACTCTGGCCCGCCGCTTTAAGGATCTCGAAGTTCCGCAGGAGTGCGATGCCGTTGCAAAAAACGTCGAAGACGCGCCTGCCTTGCCCGTCGGGTGCAAACCTGACAGTCCCCCAAAACAACTCCGCGAACTTCAGCGTGACCCGGTAACGCCCTTGGGGCGCCACCGGAATGGAGTAAGAGAAGTGCCCATACCGCTGATTGACGTATAATTCGGGGTCGCTGGTACCCCGGACCACTGAGTTGGACACGGACACAGCGCGCCCGTTGACGAAATACCGGTCCGCCCCCCACAATCGTCCCGCGCGGTCCCAGTAGGAGGGGCCGCCCGCGGCAATGCGCACCGGTGCGAGCCGGCCGCGTGTGCCGGGCACGATCTCGATACCGCACAAAAGGGCTGGTTGCGTTCCCAATCCGGCTGGTGTGAATGCGAGGTGCAGAAAACCGTCCGGCGCGGGCGAGATGTCCTTGAATACCCGGTCGGCAGGCACGTGATACAAGCCGACATCGGAAAGCACATCCAGTTCCGACAGCAGGGGTAGGCCGTTCAGGCTGACATCGAAGGTCCGGGTATCGTCTCCCGATAGAGTGCGGTTGCCCCTGCCCCAAAAGATCTCCATGAACAGCAGGCGCAGGTCGTACACGCCTGGTTTCAGGGGGATGTCGTAGCGGAAGGTTCCCTCGCGGGCGGTGCGGTAGGACACCGGGTCGGTCACCCCGAGGATGTCGTCGGCAGGGGCGTTGGTTGCCCACCCCCCCGTATAATAGCGGTCGCTCAGCCAGAGCTGGCCCAAGTTGTCGACGAAGCGAGGATGGGTATAGCCGGCCAGGATGCGAATCCCCTCCAGGGGAGCGGCATCCCCTGGCGGCGTGGCAGTCCTCCCGCTTGCACCGGCGCCGGGTCCAAGGACGTGCGCTCCCGCACCGCGCGTGTGGACCAGCCACCAGGCCGCCAGCGCTCCCGCTAAAAGGAGCCCCACTCCCGCTGTCAGGAGCCAAGAACTCAGGCGGCGCTCCGGCGGCCTCTTCCTCGTCGTCTCCGCCAGCGCCGCGGCCAGGGCGGGGGGAGTGCTCTCGTCAGGTGGTTCGCCTCCCCAGACGACCGTGTCTTCCCCCTCCGGGCCTGGCTCGTCCTCGACGGACACGAATTCGGGAATATAGCCGCTCCGGGGCAGCCGAAGTTGGATCGGGTGGCCGGCCCCCTCGCCAGCATAGTAGTCTTTCAGGCGCTTGCGTAAGCGGGTGGCCTCCACACGGACAATCGGGTCGGCGCCCGCCTCGAAGGCCACCGGCTCGCGGCCCAGCGCCTCCACCCCGATATTGTATTCCCGGATCTTCTCCAGTTCGCCGGCGAAGTAGCGTTTGCACACGTAGGCGAGGATCCGGGAGACGGTCGGCGCGCGCTTGAAAACATCCGAAGCGAGTACCGCTTTCACTTCGGCTTTTTGCTGAAATTGGCTCTCTGCCATGCCGATTCCGGATAGTCTAGCACCTGCGGACACGCTTCTCAACGCTAACGGGGGATAACTAGTGGGGCAACTCGAGGCAACAGCCGCTCTCTCTCTTCAACTGAAAAGAAAGCCGAATACAGTAAATTAGGGGTAAACGCTAACGGGTTTAGCGGTAAACGCTTACGGGTTTAGCCTTGAAACCCACGAAACCACACCGTAATATTCTCCTAGTCGTTCGCCTCTGAGCGGCGGCAGCTGACAGGGAAGCGGATCGCGACTATCGAGCGGTGTGGTGCGGCCGTCGATCATTCCAAACCAGAATTGGCAGCACCAGAAGCAAGAAAAAGGATATACACATGTTAAAGTTTATTGTGGCTTCTCTTTTCCTGTTCGGCGCCTTCGCCTCTAGCGCGCTCGCGCAAGACACCATCTGGAGTTCCTCGACGGTTCCGGCAAACCCCGACGCCGGCGCCGACAACCCCGTCAATGTGGGGGTTCGATTCCAGTCCAGCGTCGCCGGCACCATCTCCGGCATTCGCTTTTACAAGGCCAGCACCAATACGGGCACGCACATCGGCACCTTGTATACCGACACGGGCACACAGTTGGCGCAGGCGACCTTCTCGGGCGAAAGCGCTTCGGGCTGGCAGCAGGTGAACTTCACCCCCGTGAGCATCAATGCCAACACCACCTACGTGGCCGCCTACCACAACACCGTGGGTCACTACTCGCAAGACAACGAGTACTTCGAGTCGTCGGCGTACGTCAATAGCCCGCTAACGGCGCTGAAGGACAACCCCAGCGGCGACCGGAACGGGGTCTATGCGTATAGCAGCAGCGCGGTTTTCCCGAATCAGCCCTGGGAGTCCTGCAACTACTACGTGGACGTTGTATTCAACCCCGCGAGCGGGGACACCATCTGGAGTTCATCGACGGTTCCGAAAACCGTCGATGACAACGACAGCACGAACGGCGTCAATATGGGGGTCCGATTCCAGGCCAGCGTCGCCGGAACCATCTCCGGCATTCGCTTCTACAAGGCCAGCACCAATACGGGCACGCACGTGGGCACTTTGTACAGCGACACGGGCACGCAGTTGGCGCAGGCGACCTTTACGGGCGAAAGCGCTTCGGGCTGGCAGCAGGTGAACTTCACCCCGGTCAGTATCAGCGCCAACACCACCTACGTTGCCGCGTACTTTGCCAACAATGGTCACTTCTCGCAAGATGACTACTACTTCAACTCGGCGTACGTCAATAGCCCGTTGACGGCGATGGCGGACAACTCCGGCGGCGACCGGAACGGGATCTATGCGTATAGCACCAGCGTGGTTTTCCCGAATCAGCCCTGGGAGGCGTGCAACTACTATGTGGACGTTGTCTTCAACCCCTCCGGCGGCAACCCGCCCGGGGCGCCCACCAACCTGCAAGGCAACGCGGCCAGCGTCTCGCAAATCAACCTGACCTGGACCGCCAGCACGGGCAGCCCGACGGGCTATTACGTGTACCGCAACGGCGCCAAGGTGGGCTCGCCCAGTACGAACTCCTACAGCGACACCGGGCTAGCCGCCGCCACGCAGTATTCCTACTACGTCGCCGCGTACAACTCCTACGGCACTTCCGGCGACTCCAGCACCGTCTACGTGACCACGCAGACGCCCGCGGCGCCCACCAACCTGCAAGGC
>Ga0326728_10009550_pt1 | contig 23277 bp, 17 predicted proteins | sample MB3enrmetagenome_FD_207602 | JGI IMG/M metagenome (GOLD analysis project Ga0326728, IMG submission 207602) | Lab enriched peat soil microbial communities from McLean, Ithaca, NY, United States - MB31MN | ecosystem: Environmental > Terrestrial > Soil > Wetlands > Peat | place: USA: New York... | reverse complement strand
ACTCCGTCCTCCTCGGCAAGACCCATTTGTGGGAATGCCCCAAGTGCGAAGGCGTCTGGGCCGACGCCGACACCGTCCGGCAAATCTGCCAGGACCAGGAGCAACAGGCCGCCGTCCTCGGCATGGCCACCTCCCGGCCGGCGCAGTCGGTCAATATCGAGGAGCACATCCACTACATCCCGTGCCCGGTCTGCAAGTCCCTCATGAACCGCGTCAATTTCGACCATTGCTCCAACGTCATCGTCAACGTTTGCAGCCGGGACGGAACTTGGTTTGACAAGGACCAGCTCCAGCGCATCGTCGAATTCATCCGCGCCGGCGGCCTGGAACAGGAGCGCGCCCGGCAAATCGCGGATTTGGAGGAGCACGAAAGCCACGCGCGGGCCGCGGCCCTGGCGGGCGCCGGGAGCGTCGAGAACCTGCCGGCCGGCTGGAGCGATTGCGGCCGGCACGACGCCATCTCCGCCGTGGCCAGCGTCATCGGGCGCTTGTTGGGCTAGGGCGGTTCAAAGCAAGCTGCAGCCCTAAAACGGCGGCGTCACCCTGTCCCTCTCGTCCCTTCCGTCCTTTAAGTCCCTTAAGTCCCTGGCCTCCCCCCGCCGCCTTACGCCCCCATCCCTTCCTCGAACGAACCGGCCGCCACCTTGAAACACAGGTTGTCGCGCACGTAGGCGATGCCGTTGGCGCTGGTCGTGTCCAGGTCCCGATACGCGCTCTCCGCCTCCACCACCAGCGGCGCCGTGCGCGTCCCCATGACCTTGCAATAGCGCTGCGGGTAGCCGCTGTGCATCATCAACTCCGCGTAGCGCGTCATGTTCAAATCGCCCGTGCCGATATCGACAAATTGCATGCCCCGCTTCTGCCAGCCGCTTTCCATCATGCGCAACGGAAAGTTGGGCCGCACCGCATGGTTCTTGACGTGGCAGGCATAAATCCGCGGCGCCACCTTCAGGAACCGCGTCTCGCTGCTCTCCCCCTCCCAGCAATGCGACGGGTCGGCGTTCACTCCCAGGCACTTGTCCTGGTCGCACATCTCCACCAGCCGGTTGAAATCGTCCGCGCACATCGCCGCCGTGCCGGGATGAATCTCGTGCGCCAAAATAATCCCCAGCTTCCGGGCGTGCGCCCGGATTTTCGCCGTCTTCTTGACAAATCGCTCCTCCCCGCTCGCCACCAAGTCGTAATCCGCCCCCTTCCAGAAGCCCCACGGATACCCCGTCGCCACCTCCCAGCCAAACGCCACCCCCCAAAACATCGGCACGATCCGCACCTTGACCTCCGCCGCCAAATCCAGCAGCCGCAGCACATACGTCTCGCTCCATTTCTCGATCTCCGCCGCCGATTTCTTCGCCACCTCCGGCGGCAGAAACGGACGCACCGTCGGGCTTTCCGTCCAGGCCGTGGTGTGCACCCAAAACGGGCAATGCGCCGAGATGCCGTCCAAATTCATGCCCCGCGAGTCGAAGGCCTGCTTGATTTCGCCGGGCGCTTTGAATTTCGCCCCGTCCTGCAGCATGTAATTGGACGGCTGCGCGCCAGCCGCCCCGGCGGCCTTGGCGTAATCCAGAAATGCCGTGAGTGATTTCGCGCCGTGTTGCGCGCCTTCAATGCTGGGATGAAAACATGTTTGAGCCATAAGTTTTTATATCTTTGTTGAACTGGCCGGGAGCCTAAATCGAATCCCCGCCGCAAATCAATCCATTTTCCAATAGATGGCGTACCGCTCATGGTGCAGACGGTAGAATGGAACCAGAAGAATTTTTCGGCCCTCCTCTGTCTTTAAGGCAAACGTGAGCGGCCGGCCCTTCACCGCCTTCGCTTGGGCCGCGGCGCGCCGCAGTTTGCAGGCCAGGGCCGGGGCATTGAAGGCCGGCCGCGGGGCGTAGGCCAGTTGGTTGGCCGCCTCTTGTCCGTTGCCTGGCAGCCCCTCCCTCCCCAAATCTCCCGCCAGCACCACCGGTCCATACAGATAAGCGATCTGGTTCGTGCTGCCCGGCAGCGTTTCCACGCGCAGCCGCATGGGCAGCCGCACTTCCACTCTGTCCCCGCTGCGCCACACGCGGTCCAGCGTCACATACGACCCCGGCCCGTCCGCCGCTCTCTGCCACCACCCATTCACCCGCACCGTCATCTTCCGGGCCCAGGCCGGATGGCGGATGCGCAGGGCAAACTGCGTCGGCCCGGCGCACTCCATCGTCAATGTCGTCGTGTCTTCCTCGGGAAATTTTGTCTCCTGCCGCACCGTCACGCCCCGTTCCGTCCAATGCAGTTCCGACGCAATGAACAGGTTCACGTAGAGCGCGTCCCGCCCGTGGAAATATATCGTGTCCCCGTACTTGGCGTGGTTCTCCATGCCGGTCCCCGTGCAGCACCAGAACGATTGCACCGGCGTCGAGTAGGTCTTGAACCGCCCCGATTGCAGCGGCACAAAATACGCCATCATCCCGCTGTCCGGGTCTTGCGACGCCAGAATCTGGTTGTAGAGACCGCGCTCGTAGAAATCCATCAGCTTCGCCGACGGCTCCCATTCAAACAAATGCCGCGTCAACTTGAGCATGTTGTAGGTGTTGCACGTCTCGGCCGTCTCGGCCGACAGGTGCTTTTGGAAATCGTTCGTGGGAAAGAAATGCTCCTTGTCGCTGTCCCCGCCGATGACGTAGGAACGGTGCAACGCCACCCGGTCCCAGAAGAATTCGGCGATGTCATAAAACTGCCGTTCGCCCGTCAGTTCATATTCCCGGGCCGCGCCGGTGATCTTCGGAATCTGCGTGTTGGCGTGCAGGCCGTCCAGCCGGTCCTGGCCCGCCGCCAGCGGCCCGAACACCGCTTCGTGGTTGAAGGCCCGCGCCAATTTCAGATGATCGGGATTGCCCGTCACGGCGTAAAGGTTGGCTAGCACTTCGGCCATCCCGCCGTGTTCGTTGCCCAGGGCGCGCTGCATTTGTTCAGTGGACAAGCGGTCCACCCGCAACTTCAGCCAATCCGCCATGCGCGTCAGCGCATCCAGCGCCTGCGCGTTGCCGCAGTACCGCCAGGCATCCAGCAGGCCCGCCATGATCTTGTGCAACGTGTAATAGGGCGCCCAAACCGGTTTCGCCTGGTCCACCCGGTCAAAAAACGACTCCGGGTAGGCCGAAAGATAGCCCTTGTTGTATCCCCGCGCCGGCATTGCCTCCTGGCACTTCGCCAGCTCCGCCACCAAATAATCCGTCTGCTCCTTCAGTGCCTTATCCCCCGTGCTCGCGTACATCAGCGCGCAAGCCGAAAGATAATGCCCCACGCAATGACCCCGCACCTCGCAAGTCGGCCTCTCCCACCCCCCCAGCGGCTCCGCCGACGACGGCAATCCGGCTGTGACCCGAAAATTGTGCAACAACCGGTCCGCGTCCAGGCTGAGCAAATAGGCCTTGTCCCGCAACATGGCGTCGCGGAACGGCCCGTCCAGCAAACGCACGTCCGACAGCGGGAAAGGCTCCGCCTGCAACGAGATGGCCGGAGCAATTTTGTCGCCAGGCGCGCCCCACGACGCCATCCCGCCCAACCCCGCCAAAAGCGCCAGAGACACTGTGGAAAAAAGATGCCGATAATGCTTCATCGCCGCAGGTTAACCGCCCCCCAAAACCCCGTCAACACTCCCTCATCCCGAATGGAAGCTGGTGTTTCCGACCACGTTTGGAGATTGGAGGAGGGCGCAAATCAGTTTTTGTGCCACTTGTGTTTCTCCCTCTCCTCCACACACTTGTGGAGGAGAGGGTCGGGGAGAGGAGGCACTTTTTGGGAACCCCTCTCCCTGTCCCTCTCCCCGCTTGCGCGGGGCGAGGGGATTCAAATCGACACCTTTTTGCCAAAACCCTGCCAAAAACTGATTTGCGCCCATTGGAGGAAATTGTTGGACTGTTGACTTGATTTTCGAGCAGTTAGAGTTCAGTTTTGGGGCCTCATTTGCACATGGAATTATTTTATCAGACATTCGGTTTTGTCGCGGCAATTTGCACCGGTATTATCATTTTAGCCGTGTTCTTCACGGCAGTCGGCTATTTCAAGCGAGCAACGCGAGGCTTTGATATTGTGAAGATGAAAGGGTTTATGAAGGACGGCAAGCCCATCAACGTCCATTTGGCCAATGGCAAGACTTTGCTTGGGGTTCGTTTCATCGGCTTTACAGACTTTGGTGGAAGTCGTGCCGTCATTCCTCACCAGCTTTCCGGCATGGCGGTTTTGGAGACCGCGAGCGGTACACGAATTTATATCCGGGCTGATTCAGTGCGGATGTTTGAGGAGATTGAAAAAATCACATAACCGCGCCTTGGATTCAAACTGTACCACTCCCTCATCCCGGCGCGCATAACTGACACCGTTCCGCCTCAACCTCACCAAAAGCATCCCTCACCGCCTGCCGAAACCACTCAAAAGAAGGCCGGCGCTTGCAGAAAAACAAATGACTCGCCCGGCTGCGGTGATAATCCGACGACCCAAACCGCGGAATCGGCGCCCGAAACTGCGGCGCTTTCTCCAGCAACCCGGCCCAATGCCGTTCCATCTTCCGGTCCGCCGTCGTGAACCACACCTCCACCGGTTCCGCCAGCCCCAGCAAATAATCAATATGCCAATGCGGCGCCGCCGCCGACTCCAGATGATGCCCAATCCGCGCCTGCAACCCTCCCGCCCCAAACGCGCTCCCCACGTAAGCATAAAACCCCGGCACAACCTCATGCACCCCCAGGCTCCCGATCTCCAATCGCATCACCCGCCCCACAACCGCGATCAGGACGTATGTCCCCTTACTGTCGGGCAATTCAATCATCCAACTTTCCTCAGGCCGTCAGCCTCTTCTCCCGCTTCTATCCCATCCCCGCCCCTCTGCCAAGCCCCATGACCGAAAAGCCCAAAACCCAGTCAACAAAAAGCTTGCAAAACCGCCGCAATCGGGCCAAAGATCCTGGTGAAGGATTGATGATGTTTAAGGCTGTGCCGGAGCCGACGGCCGCACCGTGCGCCGCGCTACGCAGCAGAGGGGCGGTGGCCGTATGGTTAGATTGGGAACGTGAAGCCGAGTCGATGAGCATACTGCGGAAAGTCGTTAAAATGGTAGGAGGAATGGCAGCCATACTCTTGCTCGCCGCCTTCGCTATTGCTCTGCTCCCTCCTTGGTGGGGGAAGACGATATACATGCTCCACGGTTATACGTACATCCCATATCTTTATCATTTTCGGCTCGGTTTGCCGCCGCGGAACTTTTCTGGTGTATGGCGTGAATACGGCAAAGGCAGAACTTGCGATGAGCTGTCCTACAAGCAAGGCCTGCGGGATGGCCCCCAACGTTACTACGATGAGACGGGGCATTTGGTGCGGTCATGTGAGTTCAAAGATGGAAGGCCGTGGTCAGGATTGTGTGATTTCTGGGAGTATAAACCCTGGCTGGCAGAATACCGCGATGGCAAAGTTTGGACCGGAGCTATGCAAGAGGGCGACAGCAAGTCGCCGACGGGCTATTCCATGAAGTATTACTTTCAGGGGAAGCTTTACGGCGAAGCAGAGTTTCGACATCTGATGGGTTTTGAAACAAAGGGTGCGCTTATAGGCGTGATGTGTGTTAGATGAACATTGAGAGTCCAGATTGCAGTCGAGAGCCGACTGCCCGCCTGTCACGACGTAGCTTCAGAGCGAAGAGTGATTTGCCTGGCTCGACTTTGACTCGTTAGGCGAGGTTTCCGGTCCGTGTTATGCTCACGAAAGCAATGGCTCGTTGGATACTCGGCGGCGTCTCGAAAGAGACAGCCCGATGGATACTCGGCGGCCTCTTACTGATCCCAGCCGTCATCGTTCCGATCATCGTCGTCATGGCTTTGATTCTGGGCATGCGAAAGGTGCCGCCGCTCCGCAAATACTGCATCCTCAATCTTCTTGCCGCATCGGGGTTGACTCTGCTTATACTCCCAGGCGCCGTTTTTCACCGCAATTTTTCCTGGTTCCTCTGGTCTATCGAATTGTCCTTTGCGCTTGGCTGGCTTTTTTGCGCCATTGGGTTGTTTTCCCGCAATCGTCTGGCTTGGTGCGGGAGCATCCTTTGTGTCGGCGCCTTGTTTTGCCTTTTGGCGGCAGGCCTGGGCGTTGCTGTACCAACCCTCATCCATTTAAAAACGGACCTCGCTCCTTCAGGTCACCTTCTTGTCGGATATGTGCTCAGCACTATTTCCTGCCTCACTTGGCTAGGCCTCGCGCTCACTGCTTCGACGTGGTTGCTTTTCGGCCTGCTGCGGATCGCCAGGGATATCTTTGGCGGTAGAACGACGCTGCGTGGCTCCGCGCCGCAGCCCCCCGCCACCGCGCCGCCTGTTTGCGATTGAGTTATGAATCCCGGCTTTTATCATCGCTATTACAAGTGGGCCTCCGGCCTGTCACGTCGAAATTTCCAAGGGAAGAGGCATGGCCTGGCGGAAAAAGTCTGGTCTCGTGAAGAGGATGAATGCAGTCCGTGAAAGTCCGTGTCAAAGTCCGTGTGCGTCCGCCCTCCTTTTTTGTAGGAGTCGAGGTCACGAGACTCTGATCATGCGGTCTCGTCTTTCATCCGTGCCATCCGCGAAATCTGCGGTCCAGCTTTTCCCCTCGCGCCTTGGCGTCCTGGCGCCTCTGCGTTGCTGTCTGGGAACCGGTCAAACCGCCCCTCCAACACGCGTCCGGCACAATCGCACTCAGTCGCACTCAGTAGCACCGAGTCGCAGTGATTTTTTTCGTCCGACCGGTGCGACTTTCAACTTCCCCAACCTGGAGGAAATCAGCCAGCCCCCCGCCCGCCCGGCGCAAAGATCGACGCAACCCCTCTCTCCGCCGCACCGGCGCCCATATCCACGCCCCGCCCAGGCTATCTCCCTCTCCTCCACACACTTGTGGAGGAGAGGGCAGGGGAGAGGAGGCCCTTTTTCGATTCCCTTCTCCCTTTCCTTCTCCAGCGTGCGCGGGGGGAGGGAACGAAAGTCCCGCTTTGTCACTGTTCTCTCAAGAATTTCAGATGCTCCCCGCCCCGCCCTCAGAATATTCTGGCGCAAGCCGGCGGAGCTTGTATCGTCCATGAGGTCAGTGGACAAGCGCAGTCTTGCCACCCAACACGCAACACATCCTTTTTCATGCAAGCGCAAGCGGACATCGGTTTGATCGGTTTGGCCGTCATGGGCCAGAATCTCGTCCTCAACATGAACGATCACGGCTTCACCGTGGCCGTCTTCAACCGCACCGTGGCCAGGGTCGATGAATTCCTCCACGGCGCCGCCCGCAACACCCGCGTCGTCGGCGCCCATTCCATGGCCGAATTCGTCGCCCTGCTCAAGCGGCCCCGCCGCGTCATGCTCATGGTCCGGGCCGGCCAGGCCGTGGACGAACTGATCGCCGAAATCCTGCCCCACCTGGAAAAAGGCGACATCCTCATCGACGGCGGCAATTCCTTTTTCGAGGACACCATCCGCCGCGCGCGGGAGCTGGAGGCCAGGGGTTTCTGGTTCATCGGCGCCGGCGTGTCGGGCGGCGAGGAAGGGGCCCGGCACGGCCCGTCCATCATGCCGGGCGGCTCGAAGGAGGCCTGGCCGCATGTCAAAGATATTTTCCAGGCCATCGCCGCCAGGGTCGGGGGCAACGTCCCCTGCTGCGATTGGGTGGGGGAGAACGGCGCGGGCCACTACGTCAAAATGGTCCATAACGGCATCGAGTACGGCGACATGCAACTGATCGGCGAAGCCTACCAGTTGATGAAGGAGGGCCTGGGAATGACCGCGGCGGAAATGCAGCCCGTCTTCGCCGCCTGGAACCAAACCGAGCTGGATTCCTATTTGATCGAAATCACCGCCAATCTCCTGGGCTTCAAAGACGCCGACGGCCAGCCCTTGGTGGACCGCATCCTGGACGCCGCGGGGCAAAAGGGCACCGGCAAATGGACCGTCGTCAGTTCCACCGAACTGGGCATCCCCACCACCCTCATCACGGAAGCGGTCTATGCGCGCTGCCTTTCCGCGCTCAAAGAGGAGCGCGTGGCGGCGGCGCGGAAACTCAAAGGCCCGCGCCGCGCCATCGCCGGCGACCGCGCGGCCTTCATCGAGGACATCCGACTGGCCCTCTATGCGTCAAAAATCGTGTCCTACGCCCAAGGTTACATGCTGATGCGCGCCGCGGCCGGGCAATACCAGTGGAACTTGAATTACGGCGGCGTGGCCCTGATGTGGCGCGGCGGCTGCATCATCCGCAGCCGTTTCCTGGGCAAAATCAAGGAGGCCTTCGACCTCAATCCCAACCTGACCAATCTCCTGCTGGACAAGTTCTTCCGCGCCGAAATCAAAAAATGCCAGCGTTCCTGGCGCAAGATCGTGGCCCTGGCCGCCCGCAAAGGCATTCCCTCCCCGGCCTTCTCCACCGCGCTGAGCTTTTTTGACGGCTACCGCAGCGCCTGGCTCCCGGCCAACCTGTTGCAGGCGCAGCGCGATTACTTCGGCGCCCACACCTACGAACGCGCCGACCAGCCGCGCGGGCGATTCTTCCACAGCGATTGGACCGGCCACGGCGGCAGCGCAGCCTCCGGCAGCTACACCGTCTGAGCCGCGCCGCCAGCGGCATGGACCCCAGCCAGCCATTGCGCGACTTCCGGCCGGCCCGGCCCTTCTTCGTCGGGCTGGATTCCGACGGCTGTGCTGGCGATGCTTTCTGGAGGAGGGCCTGCCGCGTTTCTTCGCGGGCCGGTTCGCCGGCGAGTTTGAGAACCGCCTGGCCGGGGAATTCGAGGCCAGTTTGCCCGAAGCGCCCCCGTGGGCCAGGCGCCCGGCTTAGCCGGAGGGGCGGGAAACGAATGGCGCTCCAGCGCGCCGGAGGATTAACGACCGGGAACTAACGCCGCGGCCGGCCGCCCCCCGTGGAAGGGCGTTCCTCGCGCGGGCGGGCTTCCGTGACCGTCAGGGCCCGGCCGCCGATTTCCTTGCCGGTCAAGGCCGTGATGGCGGCCTGGGCGCCTTCAGGGGTGCTCATGGTGACGAACGCGAAACCGCGGGAGCGGCCGCTCGCCCGATCGGTAATCAGGTTCACCTCGGCCACCGGCCCGTGGGCCGCGAATAGATCCTGCAGATCGTTTTCCGTTGTGTCAAAGGAGAGATTCCCGACATATAGTCTTGTATTCATTCTGATTCGTCGTTTTAGACACGCTTGCTGCTTCCCGGAACTGTTCCCGGCCATCGGGTTTCAAATCATCATTGAACACTGTTCACCTGATTGATTCACCATGTGGGAATTCGACAATGCATTCTAAATCTCGGCGAACGCTGGCCCTTTGCGCCTCATAATGCAAGCTTTTTTTCATCCCGCGTTTCCAGCCGGGTGTGAGACAAAATTCTTCGCCGACCCATTGTTGCGGCCTAGAAGTATATGTGGCCCAATAGACTCCTTTCGGGCTGCGTTTGCCCTCTCTCCCCGCTTGCGGGGAGAGAGACGGAGAGAGGGGTTCCTTTTTCGTCACCTGAAGAATTTTGTCTCACACCCTTTCCAGCCGGCGCAGGCTCGCCCCGGGCGGCAGGGGCTCCATCCGGCTTGACAAACCGCGCCATGCGGCAGCCAACTTGGACCTATGCATCGCAGAATTATCTTCTCGCCCACATCGGCGGTCATGCCATCCTTGGTGATGACGCTCGCATTATTTGCCTTCCACTCCGACGCTGAGGCTGCCGGCGGGCCGACTCAGCCGGTGACCGTGACGGTGGCGGACGACGGCCAGGGGGCCGGGCTTGCGCCCCGCTTTTTGGGCCTGAGTTACGAGATGTCGATGCTCCTGCCCAAGGACGGGCGGTATTACTTCGATACCCACGACCAGGCGCTGGTCAACAGCTTCAAGACCCTCGGCATCAAAAGCCTGCGCGTCGGCGCCAACGCCGTGGATGACCCGCGCATCCCCGTCCCCCGGGAAAAGGACGCCGATCAGTTGTTCGATTTCGCCCGCGCGGCCGGTGTCAAGGTGATTTATTCATTCCGCCTCAAAAACGGGGACCCGGCCGAATCAGCGCGCCTGGCCCGCCATATCGCGGCGCGCGACGCGGACGCGCTGGAGTGTTTTGCCATCGGGAACGAACCGCATTTCTACCTGAAAACGTATGCGGCCTTTTTTGCGGAATGGAAGCCCCATTACGACGCCATCCTGCAGGCCGTGCCCCAGGCGATGTTTGACGGCCCGGGCGCCAACGCAAGTTACGCGACCGCCCTGGCCAGGGACTTGTTCGGCGGGGGACATCTGGCGATGGCGAGCGATCATTATTACTTCCTCGGCTCCGGGCGGGCGGGCGAAAAGAATCCGGCTGAGACCCGGGCCCGCTTTCTTTCAGACCACCTTCATAACGATTACGAAAAAGCCTATGCCCGCGCGGGGGCGGCGCTGGCCGCGCAGGGTGTGCCTTACCGGATCGATGAGCTCAATAGCTGCTACAACGGCGGGGCCAAGGACTCCAGCGACACTTACGCCTCGACCTTGTGGGCGCTGGATTGCACCCATTGGTGGGCCTCGCATGGCATCCTGGGCATGAATTATCACACGGGCGAATCGGTGGGGCGGGACAACACCTTCGGCGCGGCCAATTACGCCGCTTTTGTGCATCAGGCCAACGGCCACGGATTCAACATGCGGCCCCAAGCCTACGCTTACCTGGCCTTCACCCAGGGCGCCCAAGGCCGGCCGCTCCGGTTGAAAGCGGAAACGGCGCCCGGGCTTGATTTCGACGCCTACGCGTATCGGGCGCGGGACGGCTCCGTTTATCTGACACTGATCAACAAAAGTTACGGGGACAAGGCGCAAACGGCGGCGGTGAGCTTCCGCTGGCCCCAAGGCACGGTCCTGGGAGCCTGGCAGCGGATGGACCTGGTCCAGAAGCATCATGATGTCGCCGCCAAAAAGGGTGTCAGCCTGGGCGGCTCGCCCATCAACCCACAAGGAACCTGGCGGGGCCGATGGAAAAAGATCAAAGGCCGCCCGTCCGGCGACCGGACCGTGCAGGTGGCGCCCGCCTCCGCGACCATTGTGCGCGTGGCCGCCACGCCGTGATGGCGCCCGCTTTTTTGGCCGGGGAATGCTTGTCATCGACGGCGGGAGGGATATGATCGGGGCGTGAAGAAACGATTTGTCTGGCCTCTGCTGCTGATCGTGGTGTTTGCCTTGAGCCGGTGGCCCGGATTGTGGCCGCTGAACTTCAGCGCGGCTTACGCCATCGTCTTCTGCGCGGGCCTGTATTTGCCGGGGTGGCCGGGGTGGATCATTCCTTTGGGGGTGCTGGCGGGCAGTGATGTGCTGATCAGTTTGTTTTTCTACCATGCGCATGACGGCGCTTCGCTGGGACGCATCCTTCTCGAACAGGCGCCCAATTACCTGGCTTACACGGGGCTGATCGGCCTGGGCCGGGTTTTTGGCGCAAAAAGGCCGTGGTGGATGCTGGCGGGGGGCGGTTTGCTCGGAGCGCTGCTGTTTTACCTTGTCACCAACACGGCGGCCTGGATCAGTTTGCCCTATGCCAGGACCCTGGCGGGGTGGATTCAGGCGCTGACGCGGGGATTGCCCGGATACCCGCCGACCTGGCAGTTTTTCCAGAACACGCTGTTAAGCGGCGGACTGTTCACGGGCCTGTTTGCCGGCGCGATGAAATTGACCGGGTCGCCGGCAGCGGAGGAAGCGGAAGAGGAAAAGGAGAAAGAGGAGACGGCCGGGGCGCCGGAAGCGGAACCGGCGGCGCCGGAGCCCTGAGCGGGGGCGGGCGGAGGAAATCGGGATGGCGTTGTGCGTTTTCAGGACGGATGGCGCCTTGGGACGGGCAGGCCGCGCGGCGCGCCTCCTCCCCTGCGGGCGGCGGAATAATAATTATGGCGGTCTGCGAGTTGCTACTTGCATTCCTTTGCGGGATTTGCATATAAGTGGGCAGGTCCAAGCCGTGCTGTCTGTGTTGTATATTTTACAGACGCGCGAGGCGGGGGCCGCAGCGCCGCGCCGCCGGTGGAGGACGGCCCGGCCGCGCTGGACGTTGAGTGTGTAACTATGCCGATACGAATCAATCTACTGGCCGAGGCCCAGGCCGCCGCGGAGATGCGGCGGAAAGACCCGATCAAGCGCGGGATATGGATTGGCGGTTTTTTGGTCTGCGTGGTCGTGCTGTGGATCGCCAAACTGCAACTGGACATTTCCTTCGAGAAACACCGCTTCAACGGCATCGAGGCGGAGTGGAAAAGCAAGTTGTCCGCGTATGCCAACGTGACCAATGAGCAGGCTAGGACCGGGGAAGTGGACCGGAAACTGGCGGCCTTGGATTGTTTGTCCACCAACCGTTTCCTCTGGGCGCCGGTGCTCAATGCCTTGCAAAAGACCGTGGACGACCAAGTGCAGGTGACCCGGCTGACGGGCGGCCAGGTCCTGGCCAGGGAATCCGGCCGCGACGTCGGCAGCGGCTCCAGCCGCAGGCACATTCCGGCGGCGACGGTCGAGAAAGTCAGCCTCATCATCGAGGCCAAGGACTTGAAACCCGGCGAGCAGAACTACACCAAATACAAGGAGAGTCTTTGCGCTTTCGACTTCTTCGCCAAGCGCCTGCAGCGGCGCGACGGTTTTGTCATGGACGGCGTGCTGGGCCCGCTCACCGTGGACCCGGTGGACCCGAGCAGACAATTCGTCACCTTTACCCTGGCTTCGCATTTCCCGGAGGCGCGCCGCAGTGAATAAACTGACCAAAGCCCAACGCGATCAATTGATCGGCATTGCCATCGGCGCGCTCATGCTGATGGCTGCGCTGTGGTACTTCGGCGTCACCAGCATGCAGCGCGACCTGCTGGTCACGGAGCGGAAATCGGCCGAGATGCAGAAAAAGCTCCGCGACGCGGAGGCCCTGATGCGCCAGGGAGATGCAATCAGCGGGACGTTGCGCAGCCGCAGCGAGCTGCTGGCCAAGCGCGAAGCGGGGCTGGCGCCGGACCGGGACGCCTACGCCTGGCTGATCAACACCATGAACACCTTCATCGAGTCGCGCAAGGGGATCAATATCGACACCTACAGCCAGCCGGAGATGAGCGACGAGGGAATCATCCCCCGCTTTCCCTACCGCTGGGCGACGTTTCATCTCAAGGGCACGGGCCACTTCCATGACTTCGGCAAATTCTTCGCCGATTTCGAGAATGACTTTCCCTATTTCCGCATTCAGAACCTGACCATGACGGCCAATTCCGGGGGGGGCATGGAAGCCGAGAAGTTGAGTGTCACCTTCGACCTGGTCGCGCCTGTCGCCAGCACCAGTGACGTCAAATGAAAGCCTTCATCATCAGCCGTGGCGGCGCGCCGGTCTCCGTTCTGTTCGGGCTGTGTTTGGCGCTGTTCCTGGCGGCGGGCTGCGGTGGCAAGCCGCCGCCGCCGGCCAAGCCCAAGACCGAGGCCCCCAAAGCGGGCACCCCTTCGCCCCCGCTGGCCAATGTGTCCGAGCAGTTCGTTTCGGTGTTCGAGACCCTGCCGCCGAAAATCGGCAAGGACCCGTTCTTCCCCGCTTCCCATCGCCGCGACCCCGTGACGCCGGTGGAACCTGCGGGTGGGGAAGGCGGCAGTCCGAATGCGCCGGTGGAGGCGGTGCTGGTGCTGCGGGCGGTCATCGGCAGCGGCAGGCACAGCCAGGTGGTCATCAACAACCAGGTATTTGAGATCGGGGAACAACAATCGGTCCGCGTCCCCAACGGCCACGTGCGGGTGCGGTGCCTGGAGATCGCCGGCAATTCCGCCCTGGTCCAGGTGGAGGGAGAACCCGGACCCAAGAGACTGGTAATCGAGCAGAAAAAATATTGACGCCGCATGAGGATAATCTCCGTCCAGCAAATGACTGAAACCGCTTTAGCCCTATGAGAACCGAGACCATTATTGCGCTCACCGTGGTTGTCCTCGCGCCCTGCCTGGCGACCTTTGCCCAGACACCCGCCGCCCCCGCAGCGCCCGCCCCCACCGCTCCCGCGCCCGGCACGACCGCCGCCACCCAGGCTGAACCCATGTTCAAGCCGGCTGAACCAGCGGTGGCGGTGCATGGAACGGGCGCCGAGACGCCCGCCTCCGTGGTGCTGAGCCTGACGAATGAGCTGGGCGATGAAGTGCTGGACACGGTGACCTTTGATGGCATCCCTCTGACAGACGCGGTCCGGGCGCTGGCCCTCCAAGCCGGGCTGAACATTCAGTTTGACCCAAGGCTCCTCACCGCGGTCGGTCCCGACGGCCGTCCGGTTTCCGTGACGCCGCCCACCATCACGGAAAAATGGAAGAAGGTGACGGCCAAGCAGGCGCTGCTGTCGCTGCTGGATAATTGGAGCTGGCAACTGGTGATAGACCCCCGCTCCCCCATCGGGCGCATCACGGCCAAGGATCCCACCGCCCAGGAACCTTTGGTGACCACTGTCATCCAGTTGCATTACAGCAACCCAACCAACATCCTGACGGAAGTTCAACCCACCTTGTCCAGCCGCAGCTCGATTATCAGCGACCCACGCACCCGCCAATTGATCGTCCGCACCACCGACAGGGAACTCCCCAGCGTGCAGGCGCTCATCGCCAAACTGGATACCGCCACGCGCCAGGTGTTGATCGAGGCCAAGATCGTGGAAACAACCAAGGACATCACCTCCGCCAAGGGAGTCGATTGGACCGGCACGCTGGCCGCCCAGCATGTCAGCTTCGGCAACGGCCTGACCTCCGGATCCATTGGATCCACCAACATCTCCTACACCGTCCCGGCGTCAACCAGTTCGACCACCTTGCCCGGCGGCACGTCTGTTCCCCTCACTACCCCCGGCGGGATGGCTAGCGCCACCACCAACCTCTCCGCCCTCACGACCTCCATCCTGGGATCGCCCTCGACAGGAGGCGGCATCTCCCTCAACACGGCCCGCGGCTTCAGCCCGACGACCGCTTTCCTGAGCGCCGACGGCGTCTCGGCGGTGTTGTCGTTCCTCAACACCGATGCCAATACCCGGGAGATGTCCTTCCCCCGTACGGTGGCGCTGGATGGGGTTCAGACTGAGATTATGTCGGTGCAGAACATTCCCATATTTGAACAGACGCAGAGCGCGCCGGCGGCCGGGGCGGTGGCGGGGCTGGCGACGGTGCTGCCCAATTACGACAAGAAAGTGGAGGGCACCGTGCTGAACGAAGTGGGGGTGAAACTGACGGTGATCCCGCGCATCGCCGGCCCCACCAACGTCCTGATGGATGTCAGGCCGGAAATCTCGTCGGTGGACGCCCAAGTGGCCAGCTACACGCTGGATGGGCAGGTGAGCACCTCGCCGATTTTTGACCGGCGGCGTGTGACAACCCAGGCGGCGGTGCCGAGCGGCTACACCCTGGTGCTGGGAGGGGTGGAGATTGACAACACCCTCAACAGCGCGACCAAAGTGCCGTTCTTTGGCGACATCCCCGGTCTGGGCAACCTGTTCCGCAGCAACAGCAAAACCCACAACAAGGACACCATTTTGATTTTCATCACGCCCACCATCATCCAAGAGGCCGATTTTCAACTGGCCCATTCGCGTTTCCTGCAAAGAAAGGACAACCCGCCAAGCGTTGAGGAAGGACCCTGGGACACCGCCAGGCCTTTCGATTGGACCAAGCCGAACACAAAAGTAGCTCCCTCCTACCAACCCTAACCTGTCTCTTATGAGCCTCATGCAAACAAATCGGATTCCCAGTCGGCCGCCGGGCCGGTACTGGCGGGCAGCGCTGGCGGGTTTTGCCCTGCTGGCTGTCGTTTCCGCCGCGTCGGGGCAAGTCGCCGTTCAAACCATTGGCGGCGGACCGAGGGTGGGGTGCGGCCCCAGCGCCGGATTTGCCGGAGGCAACACTTATCGGGTCGCCCAATTCAATCAACCGTATGCCGCCGCCCTGGATGCGCAGGGCAACCTGTGGATCGCGGACCGGGCGAACGCCGACGTGGAGCAAGTCACCCAGGCAGGCAATACCGGCGGCAGCTTGACCATCGAATATGCCGCGGGTAGCAATAGACATCCGTTCCCCAACGTGATCGGGGTGGCGGTGGATTCAGCCAACAACCTCTACGTTCTGACCACAAAGACCCTGGACGTGTATCAGGACGTGGTGGCGACCTATCCGACATTGTATCTTTTACTCCCTCCCATCGAGCTGAGCAGGGTTTCGGCCGGACCGGCCACGGCCATCGCGGTGGCCAACGACGCCAACACCAACATATACATCTCTTTCACCAACAGTTCCGGCGGCACCATCATCCGCATTCCGCAGCCCTATACCGGCGCCTACAGCACCGTGGTGGACAACTACTCTTTTGCCCCCGCCGGCCTTGCTCTGCGGCAGGACGGGCTGCTGGCGGTCACCGACACCCTCCACGACGGCATTTATCTGGTGAGCAATCTGGTGACCAGCGGCAGCAGCTCCGTCGGTCTGCTGACCGGCGGCTCTGGACCGGGCTTTGAAAATGGCCCCGCCAATCTCTCCAAATTCAATAAGCCCCACGGCATCGCGGCTTCGGCCGACGGGCGCATGGTGGTGTGCGATACGGGGAACAACTATCTGCGCCTGATCGATACCACCGGCCTCACCACCACCCTCTACGGCACCCCCAGCAGTGCCTGGACGGCGACCTGCTGCAGTTGCGACCCGGCGCTCTATGCCGGCTGGGTGGACGGCCCGGCGGGCAACACCGTTTCCAACGCCTCCGGCCGCCAGCCGGTCGGTGTCACCATCTCCAGCAACGGCACCCTCTTTGTCACCGAGCTTTATTACAGTCTCATCCGGTCCGTCACCGGCATCGTGCCCCAGTTGAATCCGGTGACCTTCCCCGGGTCCACCAGTTCATCCACCAACTTGCCGGCGCTGGTCACGGGATCGGTCACGAACATTAGCGCCAACGGCGCCACCTTGCTGGCCACCCTGGATCCCAATGGCATACCGGTCACCTACTACTTCCAATGGTGGACCAACCTCTTCTACACCAACAACTACACGGCGCCGGCGACCCTGTCCGCATCGACAAATCTGGACATCACCAACACGGTGTCCAGCGTGCTGTCGGTGCCCGACTTGCTGCCCAACACGGTCATTTTCTACCAGGCGGTGGCCAACAACAGTAACAACACCGTCTATGGCGGTATCAGACAGTTCGAGACGGCCGCCGGGCCGAACGCGACCACGCTCATGGCCAGCAACATCACCTCAACCAACGCGACCTTGAACGGGACCATCAATTCCGAGGGAGCCGCCTCCAGCTATTACTTCGAATGGGGCGCCAACACCAGCTATGGAAATTTCTCTGCCACCAACACTCTGACCACCAACCTCAACGGCGCCGTCGCCGTCGCTGTGTCCGCGACCAACCTGCCGCCCGACGCTCTCATACACTTCCAATTGGTGGCCTTCAACTCGCTCGGCACCAATGTCGGCGGCGATGTGAGCTTCACGACGCTGGCCGTGCCCCCGGTGTTTTTCATCAGCCCCGGCTACGGCTATTTCCCCGAATGCCAGACGATCACCGTCACCAGCTCAATCCCCAATATCTATTACACGGAGGATGGCACCACGCCCACTGTCAACAGCGCCCAAGTGGTCATCACCCAGACCAACACCGGCCCGCCCGTCACTTACCTCGGCGCCTTCCAATGGTGCAATCCCTACACCGACCTCAGCGCCCTGCAGATGATCGCCGTCAGCAACGGCGCCGTCAGCGCCACGCTCACCGGCGCTCCGATTGCGACCAACCAGTTGGGATTCGCGCGCAGCCCGTTCGCGGGCATCGGTTCGACGGCCTTCATTCCGATTGTTCTGAACTTGCAGAGCAATTACCAGGTGCAGTCGCTGCTCTTCCGCGTGGAAGTGACGCCCGCCGCCACCGTGCCCTCGCCGTCCTCATTGAGCCTGCTGCCGGTGTCGTCGAACGACTTTGTCCAGTTTATTGGCGGCAACCCGGACAATACCCCGGTCACCTTCAGCGCAACTCCTTATGCCGCCGCCAGCAATGGGTTGGGATTGGTCGTTTCCACCCAGGGTTCCGGGTCAGGGTTGAGCATTAAAAACTTCGGCGTGGTGGGCCTGTTGTCGTTCCAAATTCCCGGCACAGCCGGCGTGAGCAACACTTACACCCTGAACATCCTCTATCCCTCCGGCACCTACGGCGGATACACCGACAATATTCCCATGTCGGCCATGTCCCCCCAAATCCTGACCGTGGCGGATTTCCCCTACCTGGTGGGAGACTCGGAGCCGGCCTACGGCTATGACGCGGGCGAGTTTGGCGACGGCATCCTCAACGACGCCGATTTTAACGCCATCCTTTTCGCCTCCATGGGCATCCGCGTCCCGCCCGTGGAAAGCGACATCTACAACGCCATGTGTGTTATGCCTCAGACGCCGAACCTCAACGGCAACGGCGTGATTACTTATGCGGACTGGAACGCCGTCATGCAGCGGGCGGTGGGGCTTGAGAATAATTGGACACGCATTTGGACCCCTGGGGGATCCCTGTTTGGCACACTGGTCCCCATCCCTGGCGGTCTCCCCGGCTACCCGGCTGTCACCAACAATGCCGACGTGGTGGCGGAAGGCTCTCCTCCCGGCCTGGTCTGGTTCTGTCCGGCCTCGTTGGGCGCGGGCACGGTGACGAATGTCCGCCCCGGCCAAATTTGCTCCCTGCCGGTCCATCTCAACGTCCTGCCCGGTTACAGCTTGTCCGGTTTTCAATTCCGGGCCATCGTCTCGCCCAACGGCAACGCCCCGCCAGTGGGCCAGGTGACCTACAACCCGGCCGGGGCCGTGGCCACAAACGACAACCTGATGTCATTGCCCGGTCTGTCGGAGAATGACATCCTGGCCGCCTGGCCATTGAACGCTTTCGATCCGCCGCTGCAAAACAGCAATGACATCGGCGCCATCCGTTTCCAGATTCCGGCCAGCGCCCAAACCGGGCAATCCTATGCCGTCCATTTCCAAGGCGTGGATGGCGCGCCGGATGAAACGACGGATTACGCCATGGAGAGTTTCCCCGGCTATGCCTGGGTGGGCGGCCCCGCGCAGCAGCCGGCTTCCATCACTTCCGACGAGTGGAAGCTGCACTTCTTTGGCAGCCTGACCAACAGCGCCGCCGGGGATGATGTGGACGCCGACGGAGACGGGGCGCTGAACTGGCAGGAATACCTGGCCGGCACAGACCCGACCAAACCCGAGTCGGTCCTTCGATTTGGCAGCGCCGGGTTGTTACCCAACGGCGTGAGCGAGTTGGCCTTGAGCTGGCTGACGGCGCCGGGCAAGACCTATGTCCTGGAAACCACACCGCTGCTTGGGGGGGGGAACTGGACGCCCATCAACACCAACGTGGGCAATGGCTACAACTATCAATTCATTCAAACGAAACTCAAACAAAGCGGCCAATTCTATCGCATTGTCCTCCAGCCATGAACACTACAATCCACCGCCCAATCCGTTTCCAACCGGGCCGGCTGCTCGCCGCAGTTTTGCTGGCCGTGGCTGTTCTGGCGCCGCCGCTGCAAGCCCAGTACGTCTCCACCACCATTTCCAACGGCCTGATCAACCCGACCGCCGCGGCCGTGGACGCCGCCGGCAATGTCTATGTGACCGACACAGGCAACAACCGCATCGTCGAGTGGTCCGCCACCACTCGCACGCCCTCGGTTTTCGCAGGCTCCACCACCGCCGGCAACAGGAATGGCGTCGGCACATCGGCGCTCTTCAACCAGCCGGCGGGCATCCTCTATGACCCCGTGCGCGGGGGGTTGGTGGTGGTGGACCAATACAATGCCGCCTTGCGCCTGATTACGATCAACAACGGAGTCGGCACGGTATCGACCCTGAACAGTTCGCCGTCGTTTTCCTATCCCTTTGGCATCACGGAGGACAACTCCGGCAACCTCTACGTTACAGACATGGGAAACAACTCCGTCTTCGTCGTGGCCAACAACAACACCGTGTCCACCTTGCTGGTCACCCATTACACATTCAGCTTGCCGTCCGCGGTGGCGGTGGACCCCAGCAACAACATCTGGGTCGCCGATTCGGGCCACAACGTGATTTGCATGGTCAACCACACTGGCGCCGTCCAGGTCATGGCGGGCAACGGCAGCATTGGCACCAACGATTCGCCCTATGCCACCAGTGCCGAATTCAATCTCCCCAGCGGCCTTTTCTGGGACACCAACAACAACTTGCTGATGATCAGTGATACGCGCAATGACACCTTGCGCAGTTTGTTCCTGACCAATTACCAGGGGACCACCGGCTACGCCGTCCGTACCGTGGCCGGAGTGCCGGGCGCGCGCGGTTTTGTGGATGGGGCGCTGGGCATCTCCGAGTTTTTCCATCCCTACGGGTTGTGCCTGGATGCGAACGCCTTTGGGTATTACGTGGTGGATTCCGGCAACAACGCCTTGCGCGTCTTGCAGCCCACCGAACCGCCGCCCCCGCCGGTGCCCGTGCCGGACCCGGTCATCGGTTACGTGACGTTCCCGCTGGTCCAAGGCGCGGCCTACGCGACGTTTAATGCGATTACCGCGCAGATTTCCATATTCAACAATTTGGTGGACCTGGCCATTGAGCAATTGGACCCCACCGTGCAAACCTACATGAGCTACGGCCCAACGGGTTCCGCTATCGCGCAACCGGGCACCAACACCTCGCATGTCTCGCCGTTCACTCTGACTGACGTGGGGGCTCTCACCTTTCAGGGGCTGGATATTACTCCCATCCCCGACATGACCCTGGCCACGGTCAGCGAGGCGACGGGCCGGCCGTCCAGCGACGCCATCAGCGCCGAGATCAAGTTTGTGACGTCAAACCCGAACATTATCGGCAACAACGCCGCCGCCGTTACCTTGCTGGACGCCACCACCAACGCCCTGATGTGGTACACGCTCAACGGATCCAATCCGGTGCCGGGCACCTCCTATACGTTGCCCGCTTCAGCGACCCAAGGCATAACCTCGGGACAATTGATTGCCTTCACGCCCACCAATAATCCAACCACCTTGAGCGTGCAGGCGTTCTGCTCCAATTCCACGGGCGTGTTCGCCCCCAGCAGCGTGGTCACGGCCCAATTCACCACCAATAACTATATCACAGATGATATCACGTTTGGCTTCGCCAGCGGGGAGGCTTCCAGCGAATTCATCACCGCGCCGGGACAGACCTTCATTGCGCCGGTGACCATGAGCCTGATTCCGTCGGCCAACACGATGTACTCGCTGCAATTCAGCCTGGCCATCGCCAGCGTGACCAACAACGGCTCCGCAGCGCCCGCCATCCCGACCAATAGCTTGTCCTTTTACTCCATGCTTAGCATGCCGACCAACCTGCCGGCCGGCTACACGGTCTATATCCCCATCACCAACGCCATGTTCGCTGACGTCGGGTTTACCAACCTGCAGTTTACGAATTTCGGCGCCTACCCAGGCCCCTATTTTACGAATTTGGGGCCGGTGGATCTGCTGGGCATCGGCTGGCTGGAATTGCCGCCCAACACGAACTTGTATCCTGCGAATTCCCAGTGCCTGATTCAATATTCCATCGCCCATGATTATCTCTATTTGAATACCGGCGGACAGGTGATTGTGGGGGCCTTTTCCTTTCATGTGCCGACCACCGCCGCCGTGGGACAACTCTACGCCATTCAGATTGGCAGCCCTTCGGCCACGACGGCCGGCGACCAGCCGGTGCTTCTGAACGTGGTGACCAACGGGTCCCTGACCAATGGCCCGGTCAACTCCACCAAGCTCGTCACCGTCGGCACCAATCAGTACTTGGTGGGCGATGTTTACCCGTTCGGCTGGTTCAACGCCGGCGATTTTGGCCAGAACTTTCTCTATAACGTTGACGTGGTGGAAACCTTCCAGACGGCGGTTTACGGTCTCAGCGGACCCGATCCCGCCACGGCCAACAGCGATTATTTCGACGCCATGGATTCGTCCAATGGGTCAGACAACAATTATTACCTGGGGACCGACACTGCGATTAACAGTATTTTATTCGGCGACCACAGAATCCAGGTTGATGACGTCTATGTGACTTACCGCCGTTCGCTCGACCCTGCATTGCTTTGGGTCTATCGCCAGCACTCGACCGGCGGCTTGGTGGCCTACACCACCAATAGCGGGCTGACGCCGCCCTTCAGCAACTCCATCGTCAGCGCCGCCCGGCCCGCCGACCAGCCGGCCAGTTCCGGCCCCCGCTACATCACCGTCGGGGCGGACCAGGTGAACACCAGCGGCGGTCTTTCGGCCCAAGTGCCCATCCGCGTCCTGGCGGCTGACCTTTCGAGCAACAGCCTGCCCATCACCGTCATGATGCTCCGGGTGGAGGTGGATGCGCTGGACGGCTCCCCGCCTGTTACTGAACCGGTCTCCTTCTCCGCCAACCTCAATCTGGGAGAACAATTCGGCGCCCTTTCGCAAGGCGCGGGCGATTTTTCCGGCGTCTGGCTCAACTCCGGCGGCGTCGGCGTGGCCGGGACCAACGTCCTCGGCACGCTGACCGTCAGCCTGCCGGCCAGCGTCACCGCCAACTCCGCCTACCGTGTCCACTTCGATCATTTCTCGGCCTCGCCCAATGGCATCGCCCTCTTCCATTCCACGGCGCAGGACGGCTTGATTACCGTGGGCGACCGCAGCCGCTCCAGTTGGGGCGACGGCATTCCCGATTCCTGGCGCCTGCTCTGGTTCGGCTCGGTGTCCAACGCCTTCTCCGCCGCCAACGCCGACCCGGACGGCGACGGCGCGAACAATTGGCAGGAATACGTGGCCGGCACAAACCCGCTGGATGCCGCTTCCGTGTTCCAGTTCCAGCCCGGCGGGGCGTTCTCGCCGCCCAACTTCACCCTGCAATGGTCCTCAGTGGTCAACAAGAACTACTCCGTGCAATGCGCCGCCAGCCTGGCGGGGAGCTGGACGACGCTGGCCAGCAATATCCTGGGCAACGGCCAAACCATGCAGTGGACGGACAGCACAGCCAACGGCCAGACGCGGTTCTACCGCGCCCTCGTGCAATGAGGCGGGCGCGGCTGGCTCATGAAGGGAAATCTTCGGTTCTTCGCTGTTTTCAGTGGAATTAGGTTTGGGGCAGGCGGAGCTTGCCGGCCACGAAGTAGAGCATGGTGATGAGATAAGTGCCTGATCGGTAGCCGCGGGCCTTGCGTTTGGTCGCGCTAAAGACGCTGTTTAAGCCCTCCATGAACGCGTTGGTGATTCCCCACTTCCAGTGAGCCAAGATGCCTTCCAAATGGCTCTCGACCA
>Ga0326728_10009549_pt1 | contig 23278 bp, 23 predicted proteins | sample MB3enrmetagenome_FD_207602 | JGI IMG/M metagenome (GOLD analysis project Ga0326728, IMG submission 207602) | Lab enriched peat soil microbial communities from McLean, Ithaca, NY, United States - MB31MN | ecosystem: Environmental > Terrestrial > Soil > Wetlands > Peat | place: USA: New York... | reverse complement strand
GATCACGATCGAACCGGGCGACGACGTTTCCGATCCCAAGCAGGGCGTCTCGGTCGCCAACAAATTCGTCGGCGACGGCGTCAAGTTCGTCGTCGGCCACTTCAACTCCGGCGTGACCATTCCGGCCTCCGAAGTCTATTCCGACAACGGCATTCTGGAGATCACGCCCTCGGCCACCAACCCGAAGGTCACCGACCGCGGACTGTGGGACGTGTTCCGCACCTGCGGCCGCGACGACCAGCAGGGCAAGCTGTGGGCCGATCTGGCGCTGGGCGATCTCAAGGACAAGAAGATCGCCATCGTCCACGACAAGACCCCCTACGGCCAAGGCCTCGCCGACGCCGCCAGGGGATTCATGAACAAAGGCGGCAAGCAGGAAGTCCTCTATGAAGGCGTCAACACCGGCGAAAAGGACTATTCGGCGATCGTCTCCAAGATCAAGGCGGCCGGCGCCGATTACGTCATGTGGGGCGGCCTGCACACCGAGGGCGGCCTGATCGTGCGCCAGATGCGCGACCAGGGCATGAAGACCATCATGATCTCCGGCGACGGCATCACCGACAACGAGTTCGCTCAGATCGGCGGCCCCGGCGTCGAGGGCACGCTGATGTCGTTCGGCCCCGAGCCGCGCAACAACCCCGCCGCCAAGGACATCGTCGCGGAGATCAAGGCCAAGGGCTTCGAGCCGGAAGGCTATACGCTCTATTCCTACGCCGCGATGCAGATCATCAAGCAGGCGGCCGAGAAGGTCAATTCGCTCGATCCCAAGAAGATCGCGGAAGTGATGCATTCCGGCATGGTCTTCAAGACCGCGATCGGCGACATCGCCTACGACAACAAGGGCGACCGCTTGAACGTCGACTACGTCTGGTACGTCTGGGAGAAGCAGCCGGACGGCAAGATCAACTTCCGGCAGCTGTGATCCGATCCCGCGGCGAGCGCCGCGGAACTTCGTCGAACGAGAAGGGCCCGCCGAAGCGATCGGCGGGCTCTTTTTCGTCCTCGTTTCGCCGCTTACTGGCCGAAGGTCGGAAACGTCTCGACCAGCCATGCCGAGGCGTTCTGAAAGCCGCCGGTCAGGAACGCCGCGCCGGTCAGCACCAGCAGGACGCCGACCGCCTTCTCCAGCCGCGCGAACTGCCCGCGCAGGCCCCGCGCCACCCTCAGGAACCGCTCCATCGCGATCGCCGCCGCGACGAAGGGAACGCCGAGCCCGAACGCGTAGGCCGCCAGCAGCAACGCGCCGCGCGCGACGGTGTCTTGCGCGCCCGCGACGGCGAGGATCGCGGCCAGGATCGGCCCGATGCACGGCGTCCAACCGAGCGCGAACGCCAGCCCCATCAGGTAGGCGCTCCAAAGCCCCGGCGGCTTGGCGATTTCGATCCGCGCCTCCCGGAGCATCGCGCCCCATTTGAAGACGCCGAGAAAGTGCGCGCCCATCAGGACGATGCCGATTCCAGCGGCGATCGACAGCGCGTGGCTCCATTGCCGGAGCAGCGCGCCGACCGCCGAGGCGCTCGCGCCGAGCGCCACGAATACACTGGAAAATCCCGCCACGAACAGCAGCGACCCGATCACGACGTCACGGCGCGCGCGCGTCTCCCCCCCGTCGACCAACGCCTCGAGCGAGGTCCCCGCGAGATAGCAGAGGTACGGCGGGGCGAGCGGCAGCACGCAAGGGCTGAGGAAGGACAACAGTCCGGCGCCGACGGCCGCCGGCAGGGAAACGTCGGTCATGACCTTCTCTTGCCGGCGCTCTCGCCGGCGGTCAAGTCACAGCGCCGTCAGCGGCGACTTGCGGCGCCTTTCCTCAGCCGATCGCGACTACGACGCGCCCGCGCACCCGGCCGGCGAGAATTCGCGCCCCGATCTCGAACGTCTTTTCGAACGGAACGGTCTCGGTCATGCGCGCCAGCGCCGCGCGATCGAGGTCGCGCGCCAATCTCGCCCAGGCTTCCCGCCGCAGCGGCGCCGGGCAATGGACGCTGTCGACGCCGATGAGCCGCACGCCGCGCAAAATGAACGGCGCGACGCTCATCGGCAGGTCGATGCCGCCGGCGAGCCCGCACGCCGCCACGGCGCCGCCGTAGCGCGTCTGCGCCAGGACGTTGGCGAGCGTCAGCGACCCCACGCAGTCGACGCCCGCCGCCCAGCGCTCCCTAGCGAGCGGCTTGCCGGGCGCCGCGAGCGAAGCGCGCTCGATGACCTCGGCGGCGCCCAACGCCTTGAGATAGGCGGCCTCCTCGGCGCGCCCGGTCGAGGCGACGACGGTCCAGCCGGCCTTGGCGAGCAGCGCGATCGCCACCGAGCCGACCCCGCCCGCCGCGCCGGTGACGACGACCGGCCCCATCGGCGGCGTCATCCCCTGGCGCTCGAGCGCCAGAACGCACAGCGCCGCGGTGAAGCCGGCGGTGCCGATCGCCATCGCCTCGGCGCGGGTCAGGCCCGGCGGCGGCTTGATCAGCCAATCGCCGTTCACCCGCGCCTTCTCGGCGTAGCCGCCGAAATGGGTCTCGCCGAGGCCGCAGCCGTTCGCCACGACTTCGTCGCCGGCGCGAAAGCCGGGATGGGAGGAGGCCGCGACGACGCCCGCCAGATCGACGCCGAGCACCATGGGAAAGCGGCGAATGACCACCGACTTGCCGGACAGCGCCAGGCCGTCCTTGTAGTTGACGGTCGAGTGGGTGACGCCGACCGTCACGTCGCCGTCCATCAGTACGGCCTCGTCCATCTCGACGAAGCGCACGCTCTGCCCCGCGTCCGTCTTGTCGGCGCGGATGGCTTTGAACGACATCGCCGTCTCCTAGAGCGGCTTGGGATCAAAGTGAAACGTCATGGCGAGCCGATGGCGAAGCAAGCCAAGGCGCCGCCGCGCCGTCGCCGTCGGTCATTCGGCTTTCCTGCGCAAGACGTAGACGGTCGCCAGACACAGGCCGCCGAACACGGTCCAAATCCCGCCCATGATCATCGTCGCCTCGAGGAACTTGTCTCGGTTCGACCAAAACCATCCGAGAACGATCGCCAGGCCGACGACGATGAAGGCGTGACTGACGGCGAATTCCTTCGCGCTGATGACCCGCAGCGGCCGCAGGACGAAAACCATGCCGACGGTCAGCGCGGCGATGACGACGAATAGGACGGACAGCGGCATGGTCATGCAATCAGCGTAGCGGAATCCGCCTCGCCCGGCCAGTCGTCGCGGCGTCGATCAGGTCGCAATCGTCACGCGCGCCGCGCCCCTTCCCCCGCCCGCCCGCAGCGCAAGCGCGAAGCGCCGCCGGCTGCGGCCGGCCAACGCCCCCGCGCTCGGGATCAGGAATGCTTGGCGATATGCCCCGCTAAAGTTCCCGCTTCGTGGTCCTTGACCAGCTTGCTCAGCGAGGGCTCGTCGAGTGTGGCCAGCACGTGCGCCAGCGTGTCCGTATCCTTGAAGCCCGGCGCGAATTTGGCGCCGTAGTGCTTGCGCAGGGTTCCGACGTGGGTGTTGCCGTGCTTGCGGTGAATCTCGCCGTTCTTGTCGCGATGGCGGCTGTCGAGGCTTGGCTCCTTCATGGCGCTCTCCCTAGTGGTGGCGCGCCGAAGCTAGCGCCATTCGCGTCGTGTGAAAAGAGGCGCCCCGCGCCGGCGTCCGACTCGCTTGCCCGCGCCGTCTCGGCTATGGTCGCCGCGCGTTCCGCTCGGTTGCGGCGGGGCGAAACATACGGCGACTTGAATTCATCAAGCGCACGTCAATCAGGAGGGTTTTCATGTCGGGGGCCATCATCAACATCATCGTTCAGTTGATCGCCGGAATCATCGGCGGCAACGGCCTAGGCGGCGCGGTTAAGAACCTGAGCCTGGGAACCACCGGCAACACCATCGCCGGCGCGGTCGGCGGCGTAGCCGGCGGCGCGGGCCTGGCGTCGCTCATTCCCATGCTCGCCGGCAGCGCCAGCGGCGTGGATGTCGGCGCTCTCGTCGGCCAGTTTGTCGGCGGCGGCGTTTCCGGCGCGGTCCTCACCGCGATTGTCGGCGCCATCGTCAGCGCGACGAAAAAGAGCTGACAAGACCATCGATCGACGGCGCCGGCTAGCTAGGTCTCCAATCCTCGCCGGCCGCGCCGTCCTATCACGCTTCAAGCCGCGGGCGAACGCCCAGCGTTCGTCCGCGGTCCGATGCTGGGCGCGGCGAGGGCGCCCGAAGGACGTGGCTCGCCGACGCCGCCCGCAGCCTGAACTTTCGACGGCGCCGAAACGCACGTAACGCCACTGATTTGCAAGTCGCGGCGCTGACGACAAGCGGCCATCGGCCGCTTTCGCTCAGCAAGGCGACTTGATTGCCTCTTGCCGCGCCGAACCGGCGCAGTCATCGCGAAGCGACCGGAGCGCAGCGCAGGAGCAGCGCAGCCGCTTGACGGCGACGGGGCGGCGTGGCCGGCTGCGGTTCGGGATATTGTGCGTTGTCGCCTTGGTGCCGACGAGCGCGGCCTGAACCGCGGCGCACCATCGGGGATAAGCAAACCGTCCCTGTAAAGCCATTTAGCAAGTGTGGAAACCGACAAAATTTGTCCGTTCATGGAGATTATGCCGACGATAAGGAGGAAGTCGCCATGAGCCTTGGACAAGTGGACCGAGACGCGAGTCGCGAAGCGGCTCCAAATCGCGCGACGCCGAACGCCGCCGGCCTGTCCGAGGCCGAAGCGGCTCGGCGACTCGCCGAGTACGGCGAGAACGCCCTGGCCGAACAGCACGTCAGCGTTCTCGAACGGCTCGTCCAATTCTTCTGGGGACCGATTCCCTGGATGATCGAGGTCGCCGCCTTGCTGTCGGGCGCGCTTCAGCATTGGGCCGACCTCGCGATCATCCTGGTCATGCTCTTCATCAACGCGGGCGTCGGCTTCTGGCAGGAATTCAAGGCCGACAACGCCATCGCGCTGCTCAAGCGGCGCCTAGCCCTGAAGGCGCGCGTTCGCCGCGACGGCGCGTGGAAGGACATCGAGGCGAAGCTCCTGGTTCCGGGCGACGTCGCGCTGGTGAAGCTCGGCAACATCGTTCCCGCCGACATGAAGCTGATCGAAGGCGTCTATCTCTCCGTCGACCAGTCCGCGCTGACTGGCGAATCGCTGCCGGTCGACAAGAAGGTCGGCGACGACGCCTACTCCGGATCGATCGCCAAGCAGGGAGAAATGACCGGTCTGGTGACCGCCACCGGCATGAACACCTATTTCGGCAAGACCGCCGGACTTGTCCAACAGGCCAAGACGGTCTCTCACTTCCAGCGGGCCGTTCTGCGGATCGGCGATTTCCTCATCCTTGTCACCATCGGCCTCGTTCTCGTCATCGGCGTCGCGGCGCTCTTCCGCCAGGATCCGTTCCTCGAAACCTTGCAGTTCGCACTCATCCTCACGGTCGCGTCGATCCCGGTGGCGTTGCCGGCGGTGCTTTCCGTCACCATGGCGATCGGCGCCGAACGTCTGGCGGGTCTCAAGGCGATCGTCTCCCGTCTGGTCGCCATCGAAGAGATGGCCGGCATGGACATGCTGTGCAGCGATAAGACCGGCACGCTGACCAAGAACGAATTGTCGCTCGGCGATATCGAGCCGGCGGCGGACGTTACGCCCGCCGAACTCATTCAGGCGGCGGCGTTGGCGTCGAATCGCGACGCGCCCGATGCGATCGACGCGGCGATCCTGGCCGGCATGCCGCCCGCTCAGGCCTCCAGCGCCTATGTCGTGAAGGCGTTTCGCCCCTTCGACCCCGTCGCCAAGCGGGCCGAGGCCGACATCGAGCGCGACGGCGCCCGCTTCACCGTCGCCAAGGGCGCGCCGCAAGTCATCGTCGACCTGTGCGCTCCGAGCGCCGACGAGCGCAAGGCGATCGCCGTCTCAGTCGATCGCGACGCGGCCAAAGGATTTCGCACCCTTGGCGTCGCGCGCTCGGACGAGCCCGGCAAATGGCGATTTCTCGGCCTACTGCCGCTGTTCGATCCGCCGCGCGACGACTGCGCGCAGACGATCTCGGTGATTCGCTCCATGGGCGTCAGCATCAAGATGGTCACCGGCGATCATGAAGCAATCGCCCGCCAAATCGCCGGCCAACTCAAACTCGGGCGGAACATCGTCGTCGCCGATTCCGTGTTCGGCGAAGACGGCGCCGACGCGCAACTGTCGCGCATCGTCGCCGCCGACGGCTTCGCGCGCGTGTTTCCCGAGCACAAGTTCAAGATCGTCAAGGCGCTGCAGAGCGCTGGGCACATCGTCGGCATGACCGGCGACGGCGTGAACGACGCGCCGGCGTTGAAGCAGGCCGATGTGGGCATCGCCGTCAGCGGCGCAACCGACGCGGCCCGCGCGGCGGCCGATCTGGTTCTGACGGCGCCGGGCCTTTCCGTCATCGCGACGGCGATCGAAGAAGCCCGCCGCATCTTCGACCGCATGAACAGCTACGCGATCTACCGCATCGCCGAGACGATGCGGCTGCTGCTGTTCATGACCGTGACCATTCTCGTCTTCAATTTCTATCCGGTCACGGCGATCATGGTCGTGCTGCTGGCGCTGCTCAACGACCTGCCGATTATGATGATCGCCTACGACAATGCGCCCATCGCCGCGGGTCCGGTGCGGTGGGACATGGCGCGCGTTCTCACTATCGCCTCGACGCTCGGCGGCTACGGCGTAATCGAGAGCTTCGGCTTGTTCTGGATCGTGCGGGACTACCTGCACCTGGCTTCGCCGGTGGTCCAGGCTTTGATCTTCCTCAAGCTGCTGGTCTCCGGCCACATGACGATCTATCTCACGCGCAACCAGGGACCGGTCTGGAAGCGTCCCTGGCCGAGCTGGAAGCTGGTCGCGCCCTGCGAGACCACGCAGATCGTGGGAACGCTGATCGTGGTCTACGGTTGGTTCATGGCGCCCACTGGCTGGCTTTACGCGCTGATGGTCTGGGCCTACGCGGTGATCTCTTTCTTCGTCGCCAGCGGGGTCAAGATCGGAACATACCGACTGATCGAGTACGGTCATCGACGTCAGGATCGGCATCTCGAGCGCGTCGAGCGCGGGCTGTTCGATCACGGCCAGTCTTGAGCGTAACCATTCGACGGAGCGCTTCGCAGGAAAGGACCGCGAACATGGACTACCGCCGACAATTCGTCGTCGAACCCGGCGCCAAGGTCCAGCTGGCGAAAGTCGACCCGTCGTTCACCGGCGACCACGAGTCGCACAAGAAGGCCGCGCCCGAAATCCTCAGGCACGTCGAGCGCATCAGTGCGCTGCAATACCTTCTTTACGCCGACGGCAACCAATCGCTGCTGATCGTGCTTCAGGCCCTCGACGCCGCCGGCAAGGACGGCGTGATCCGTCATCTGTTCAGCGGCATGAATCCGCAGGGAACGTCGGTGGCCGCATTCAAGCAGCCCACCCCGATCGAACACGCCCACGACTTTCTCTGGCGCGCGCATGCGCCGGCCCCTGGCAAGGGCGAGGTCGTCATCTTCAACCGATCGCATTACGAGGACGTCCTTGTGGTGCGCGTCCACAAGCTCGCGCCGCGCTCGGTCTGGTCGCAACACTACGGCCTGATCAACGATTTCGAGAAGCTGCTGGAGCTCAACGGCACGCGCGTCCTCAAGTTCTATCTTCATATCAGCCCTAAGGAGCAACTCGAGCGCTTCAAACAACGGCTCGACGATCCAGCGCGCAATTGGAAAATCAGCGAGAGCGACTACGCCGAGCGCGAGTTGTGGCCGCAGTACATCGAAGCATACGAAGAAGCGCTGGCGCGGACGAGCACGAAGCACGCGCCGTGGTATGTCATCCCCGCCAATCACAAATGGTTCCGCAACCTCGCGGTGTCGCAGATCGTCGCCGATGCGATGGACGAGATGGGGCTGAAACTGCCGCCGACCCGCGTGGACCTCGCCGAGATACGGCGCAAATATCACGCGGCGGAGGTCGCGCTGCATGCCGACGGCCCCGAAGCGCGCGCAGAATCGCGCCGCGGCAAGAATTGACGCCGCGCCGCCGGGATCGGCGCTGACGGCCGCAATGACGACCCGATCTGTCGCCATCGCCGAACGACGATGCTCGATCGCCTCGCGTCGCGCGCGCCGCCAAATCGGCGCCGGCCACGCCGGGGGCGCCCGCCGACACCAGCGGCTCGCGCGTTTTCCTCGCCAAGCGCTATATATCGCCGATGGAAGAAGGGCCTCGCTGAGACGCGTTGGCGTGGTGGCCGCGAGAGGGAACGATGAGTTCGCAATTCGACCTCACGATCTACACCGCCTCGACCTGGGTGATCCCGTTGCTGCTAGCGATAACCCTGCACGAGGCGGCGCATGGCTACGTCGCGCGCGTCTTCGGCGACGACACCGCCTGGCGGATGGGGCGCGTGTCGTTCAATCCTTTGAACCACGTCGACCCGTTCGGCACCATCGCGCTGCCGGCGATCCTGCTTTTGTTTCATGCGCCCTTTCTCTTCGGCTACGCCAAGCCGGTGCCGGTCGACTTCCGCCGCCTGCGCAGCCCACAGCGCGACATGATCTGGGTGGCGGCGGCAGGCCCCGCCATGAATCTGGCGCTCGCTACCGCGGCGGCGCTGCTGGCCCACGTCGTCGTCTTCCTGCCCGCCGACGCCGGCCAATGGGCGCTGTCGAATCTCGTCAACGCCATCAACATCAACGTCATTCTCGCGGTGTTCAACATGATCCCGCTGCCTCCGCTGGACGGCGGCCGGGTCGCCGTCGGCATATTGCCGAAGGCGCTTGCGGCGCCGCTGGCGGCGCTGGAGCCCTATGGCATGCTGATCGTGATCGGCGTCTTCTTCCTTCTGCCGACGTTCGAGGCGCAGTTCGGGGTAAGCGTTGACGTATTCTCTCAGGTCGTGATCCGGCCCGCCGACGCAATCATTCAACTCATACTGCGCCTTACGGGCTTAGGCTGACGGCTGCAATGAAGGACGAAGGTCATGACGCTTGCTGCGCAGACGGACCGCTGCGCGCGTCTGCGCGCCGAAATCGAGGCCGCGAGCTTTTTCGACTCGCCGTTCGTCGCGATGAATGTTCTCGCCGCGGTGGGCGCCAGCTATGGCCTGATCCCGGACAGCGCCGCCGTGGCGATCGGGGCGATGATCCTGGCGATGCCGCTCTGGCCGATTTCGGGGGTCGCGCTGGCGCTGGATTTCGCCCCATCGGCATAAATCCCGGGCTCGCCCACGTGTCGTGCGTACGGCGCCGGACGTTTCAAACCATTTCTTTCTGAAAAGGAGAATCCGTGCTATCGTTCTTTTTCGACGATCCGCCCGCCGCCCCCTCTCGGGGCGCGCGGGTCGTCGGGATGGCCGCGAAATTTCGAAAGGACGACGAATTTCCTTTTTTCCCCGACAACCCCTTGAAATCCAACAAAACGCCCAAAGAAAAAACTTTGGAAAAGTTTGGAAAAAGCTTGGAAAAGTTTGGAAAACCCTTGCAGAAATTTGGAAAAGCTTGGCGGGAGGCGCGGCGCCGGGTTCCCCGCCGCGCGCCCTCACTCCAACCCTCTCCGCCGCAAACGCGAAGCGTTTGGCGGGCGCAAGCGGGAGAGGGGGCTCGGCGGCGTCCCCGCCCCTCGGCCTCACTCGATCTCCAGCGCGAAGGGCATGCCCTCGAAGCACGCCTCGCCGCGGCCGATCTGCTCGATCGCGCGGGTCATGCGGCCGGCGCGACGAAGCGTCGCGTCGGCGAGCGCGACCAGGCGCGAATTGGGGGTCGCGGTCGGCGAAGCTTCGCGCAGCGCCCGCGCGATCTCGCCTTCCTCGCGCTGGGGCTCCAGCGCGCACGCCGCAATGAACGCCGCCGCGGTCGAGCGGCTGACGCCGGCAAAGCAATGGATCAGCAGCGGCGCCGCGCGATCCCAGCCCAAGACGAAATCGAGCAGCTCGCGCACGTGCGCGTCGGCCGGCAAGATGCCGCCCGGCGCCGGCTCGACGATGTCGGCGACGGCGATGGCGAGGTGGCGCTCGGGCGCGATTTGCTTCGGCCGCACGATCGGCGTGCCCGGACTGAGCAGCGTCACCAGCGAGCGCGCGCCGCTTTTTTCGACGGTCTCCTCGACCATCGCCAGCGAACAGACATGGATGCGCGGCATCGGCGGCTTCCCTTTGGCTCGGCGGCGCTAGCGAAGCGCGGGCGGCGCGCCGTCGAGTTCGGCGAAGCGCTCGAGGAACCGCTCCTCAGCCTCGGCCGGCCGCAGCGGCTGGAGATAGGCGGCGAACGCCTTCAGCGCAAGCTTCGGCGCGCCGAAGAATCTTCGCGCCTCGGCGACCGCGAAGCCGGCGAGCGCGGTCGCTTCGAGATAGGCGGCGGCGCGGTCGGCGGCCTTGACCGCCTTGGCGACGTCCGGGGCCAACTCGGCGGCAAGGCCGTAGCGCAGGAAGATCGCCCGCATCAGCCGGTCCTCGACGACTTTGTAGTCGCCGCCGATCGCCGCCTTGAACGGCGAGATCATGTCGCCGATCACGTATTCGGGGGCGTCGTGCAGCAGCGCGGCGAGGCGCGCCGCTCGCGGCGCCTCGGGCGAGGCGGCGGCGAACAGCGCCTCGACCAGCAGCGAATGCTGCGCCACCGAAAAGATCTCCGGCCCGCGCGTCTGGCCGTTCCAGCGCGCCACCCGCGCCAGGCCGTGCGCGATGTCGGCGATCTCGATGTCGAGCGGCGAAGGGTCGATGAGATCGAGCCGGCGCCCCGACAGCATGCGCTGCCAGGCGCGCGGCTTCGCTGAGGGGCTCATCGCGGCGCGCTCGCGCTGAGCGCGCGGCAGGCCTCGCAGCGCCAGCAGGCGATGAGATGGTCGTTGACCATGCCCACCGCCTGCATGAAGGCGTAGACGATCGTCGGCCCGACGAAATTGCCGCCGCGCTGGCGCAGGTCCTTGGCGATGGCGCGCGAGACTTCGCTCTCGGCCGGGATTTCGCTCATCGAGCGGCGCGCGTTCTGGATCGGCCGCCCGTCGACGAAGCCCCAGAGGTGGCGCGCCAGCCCGCCGCGTTCGCCGAGATCCAGCGCGATGCGCGCCAGCGCGATCGTCGCCTCGATCTTGGCGCGGTTGCGCACGATGCCGGGGTTGGCCATCAGCGCCTCGATCCTCGCGGCGTCGTAGCGGACGATTTTTCCCGGCTCGAAGCCGTCCAACGCGGCGCGGAACGCCGCGCGCTTGCGCAGGATGGTGATCCAGGAAAGCCCGGCCTGGAAGCCGTCGAGCGCGAGCTTTTCGAACATCGCGCGGTCGTCCCATTCGGGCGCGCCCCATTCCTCGTCGTGATAGGCGACGTAGGCGGGATCGAGGCCCGGCCAGGGGCAGCGGCGGCGCCCATCGGCGTGGGCGAGCGCGGCGGTCGGGCGGGCGGGTTTCGGTTTCGCGGCCATGGCGCCTTTTAGCGCGCCTTTTCCGGCGGCGCAGCCCGAATCGGCTCGCCGATCGGCACCTGCACCGCGGCGTCGTCGTTGGCGACGCGATTGACCGCGGGGCCGATCGGGACCAATTCGAGCGCGGCTTCCGGGGCCGGCCGCAGCAGCGCGGTCGCGACGCCGGCGTCGACGCCGTCGTTGTCGAGCCAGAGCGCGAAGGCTTCCGACTCGAGGATCGCGGGCATGCGGTCGTGCAGGCGCGCCATCAGGCGATTGGCCGTCACGGTGACGATGCAGGCGGTGTCGATTTGGCCGCCGCTCGGGTCGCTCCACGCCTCCATCAGGCCGGCGAAGCCGAAAGGCGCGCGATCGACGCGGCGGACCAGATAAGGCGCCTTCGCCGCCGCCTTCGGCGCGCCCGGCGCCGCGCGCCGCCATTCGTAGAAGCCGTCGGCGATGACCAGGCAGCGGCGCCGCCTGAGCGCGGCGCGAAAGCTCGGCTTGCCGGCCAGCGTTTCCGCGCGCGCGTTGATCAGCAGCGGAAACGCCTTGGGGTCCTTGACGAAGGCGGGCAGGAAGCCCCAGCGCGCGAGCAGAAAATGCCGCTCGCGCCCGCCGGCGCCCGCGCGCGCCACGACGAGCGGGATCGGCTGCGTCGGCGCGATATTGTAACGCGGGGGAAAATTGGGTTGTTCGACGTAGGCGAAGAACGCGCGCACCGCTTCGGGCGGCAATGTGATCGCAAATCGTCCGCACATCCTCGCCTCCGAACCCAAGCGCGCCCATCATCGGCGCAACGCCGGAGCGCTGTCCATCGCCAGAAACCGAAAAATCGTCGGTAAATCGGCGGATGTCCCCTAACTTTATCGGAGTACTGTGATCGGCATGCACGCTGAAGGAGCGCCGCGGTCGTTCGCGGCGCGCCCGAACGACGAGGTCGATCGATGCGCTCCGACTCGCCAGACGAGGATTGGCCGCAGAGCCGCGCGCCGCCGCCTCGGCGCGAGGCCGCCGGCCAACCTGGCGCGGGCGTCGCCGACGCAGCGGGCGCTTTCCTCGACCATTTCGATGAAATCGTGCTTTTGATCGGACAGATCGACCGCCTGCCGGATCTGGCCGAAGAGCTGCGAAAGTGGCGACCGCTCCCTCTTTTTCGCGGCGCCGGCGCGGGCGGCGCGGCGTTCGAACGCTATGACGCGCTCGCTCCGGTGGCGCGCCACGCATTCGACGCCGTCGCAGCGGGCCTGAATACGCTCAGCTCGGCCGCCGCCACGCTTTGCGGCAACGCCGAGGGTCGATTGTCGCCGGACGAAATCGCCGCCTGCCGCGAAATCGGCGTCGTCATGGGTCGCCTGCTCGAGCGGGCGAGAGCGCTGATCGAAACGGCCGACGACTCTTGCCTCAGCGCGGCGCGAGCCTGCATCGATCGCTCTTTCCAGCGGAAAAAGGCCGGGTAGCCCCGTCTTCCCCAGTTGAATTAACCGTTATTAAAGACATCCGTCGCGATCCGCCGCGCGTCGCCGTAAAGTGCGCGCGATGTTTCCCCCGCTCGGCCTTTCTCACGAGGAACTCGACGCCGCCGACGCGCGTCGGGCGGCGCTCGCCTATGTTAGCGAAGCGTTCGCCGAGGCGGTTCTCGACGGCATCGACGTCGACGCCTTCGCCGACGCCGCGCTATGCGCCGCCTTTCGCGAACTGGTCGCCAATTACGGCGAGGATCGGGTCGCCGCGATCGCCGACGGCCTGCCGGAGCGCATCCGTCGCGGCGAATTCTCCATGCGCAGCAGGCAATAGAGCGCCTTCGCGGGTTCCGGCCGGGCGACGGCGGCGGCGACGCCCGCCATTGACGCTTCGCCGACCCTGACCCACGATCCCCTTAGGATTCGGCTTCCCCCGCGCCCGCCAGATGCATTCCATGCCCCTGACCGCCTTCGACCGCCGCGTCACGCCCGCGCGCCCCGACCTCGCCGCCCTCTCCTTGCGCGGCAAGGTCGAGGCGGCGCGGTTCGTCGAGGGGCGGGAGCGGCGCATCCTCAGCGCCAGCGCGCCGCTGCGGCGCGCGCCCGACGCCGAGGCGCCGCTCGAGACCGAAGCCCTGCACGGCGAAATCGCCGTCGTCTACGAGGAGAGCGGCGATTGGGCCTGGGCGCAATTGGCGCGCGATTCCTATGTCGGCTATCTCCCGACCGCCGCCCTCGCCGCGCCGGTCGAGCCGACGCACCGCGTCGCGGCGCTGCGCACCCACGCTTATCCCCGCGCCAGCGTCAGAGAGCCGCCGCGTTTCGCGCTGTCGCTCGGCGCGCTTCTTCGCGTCGAGAGGCTCGACGGCGATTTCGCCGTCACGCGCGACGGGCTGTATGTCTATGCCCGGCATCTCGCACGAATAGACAGTTTCGAACCCGACTTCGTCGCGGTCGCCGAGCGCTTCGTCGAGACGCCCTATCTCTGGGGAGGGCGCACCTCGGAGGGAATCGACTGTTCCGGCCTCATCCAGAGCGCGCTCGGCGCCGCCGGGATCAGGGCGCCGCGCGACAGCGACATGATGGAGGCGGCGCTCGGCGCGCCCTTGCCGGTCGAGGACGCATTAAACCGTCTGCGGCGCGGCGACCTGATTTTCTGGAAAGGTCATGTCGGCGTGATGCGCGACGCCGAAACGCTGCTGCACGCCAACGGCTGGCGCATGAAGGTCGTCAGCGAGCCGCTGAACGAGGCGCGCGCGCGGATCGCCGACCAGACCCAGGGCGCGATCACGTCGATCCGCAGGCTGTGAAAGGCCGCGGCGTTCACGCGTCTCCTTCTCCCCTTGCGGGGGAAGAGGCGCAGCGGCGCTCTTACTTCTTGGTGCCGATGCCGAGGCCGCCGAAGCGCGTCTTGAAGCGCGACAGGCGGCCGCCGCGGTCGATCAATTGCTGCGAGCCGCCGGTCCACGCCGGATGGGTGTTGGGGTCGATGTCGAGGTGCAGCGTCGCGCCTTCCTCGCCGTAGGTCGAACGAGTGACGAATTCCTCGCCGTTGGTCATGACGACCTTGATCATGTGGTAATTGGGGTGAATGTCGGCCTTCATGTCCGGTCCTCGGCGAACAAAACGAGCGCCGTCCGGGGGCCGGCGGCTCTTGCGATTGGCGTCTCTATAAGGCGCCGGCTCGCGCGGCACAAGCGCTCGCGTCGAGCCCCCGGGCCTTGATTTTTGCGCCGATATCATGAGGTAAGGCGTGCTCGACCCCGATCGGGAGCCTCCGGCTCGATGACCTTCTCCCCTGGCGCGGCGCCCAAGCCCGCCCGCGTTTCGCTAAACGCCTTGCGGCCGCTGCTGCCCTACGCGCTCGTCCATCGCGGCCGGATCCTTTCCGCCTTCGTCGCGCTGATCGTCGCCTCGGGCGCGACGCTGGTGGTGCCGATCGCGGTCCGACTGATGATCGACCGCGGCTTTTCCGACGCCCATTCCGGCCTTATCCACGTCTATTTCGGCGCGCTGATCGGCCTGGTCGCGGTGCTCGCGCTCGCCTCCGGCTCACGCTACTACCTCGTGATGACGCTAGGCGAGCGCGTCGTCGCCGATCTGCGCGGCGATCTCTTCGCCCATCTGACGCGGCTCGACCCGAGCTTCTTCGACGCGGAGAAAACCGGCGAGCTCGTCTCGCGTCTGTCCGCCGACGCCACGCAACTGAAAGCGACGTTCGGTTCTTCGGCCTCGATCGCGCTGCGCAATTTTTTCATGTTCTTCGGCGCGATCGCGTTGATGGTGATCACCTCGCCCAAGCTCTCGGCCTATGTGCTGGCGGCGATTCCCGTCATCGTGCTGCCGCTCTACGCGGCGGGGCGCGCGGTCAGGGCGCGCTCGCGTCTCGCCCAGGACACCCTCGCCGATGCGACCGCCCTCGCCGCCGAGAGCCTCACGGCGGTGCGCGTGATGCAGGCCTTCGTTGCGGAAAGCTTCACCGCCGCGCGCTATCGCGCCGCCGCCAACGACGCCTACGAAGCGGCGCGCGCGATGACCCAATCGCGCGCCGTCGTCACCGTCGCCGCGATGTTCCTGGCGTTCGCCAGCGTCGTCCTGGTCCTCTGGCTCGGCGCCGAGGACGTGATCGCGGGCCGCATGACCGGCGGCGAGCTGTCGCAGTTCCTGCTGTTCGCGGTGTTGGCCGCCAGCGCGCTCGGCGAATTGTCGCAAGTTTGGAGCGAAGTCTCCCAGGCCGCCGGCGCGGCGGCGCGCATCGGCGAAATCCTGGCGGTCGAACCGCGCATTCTCGCGCCGCGCGCGCCGCTCGCCCTGCCCTCGTCGGCGCGCGGCGAAGTCGCGTTTCGCGGCGTCGGCTTCGCCTATCCCGGACGCGCAGGCGAGGCGGTGCTCTACGACTTGAGCTTCCGCGTCGCGCCGGGCGAGGTCGTCGCCATCGTCGGGCCGTCCGGCGCGGGCAAATCGACGCTGTTTCAATTGCTCGAGCGCTTCTACGATCCGACGCGCGGCGCGATCACGCTCGACGGCGTCGACATCGCCCGCGTCGACCCCAAGGCGCTGCGCGCTCGAATCGCGCTCGTGCCGCAGGACGCGTTCATCTTCGGCACCAGCGTCGCCGACAACATCGCCTATGGCGCGCCGGGCGCGAGCCGCGCCGACATCGTCGAAGCCGCCAAACGGGCAGCGGCGGACGGCTTCATCGCCGCGCTCCCCGACGGCTACGACACGCTGCTCGGCGAGCGCGGCACCACCCTTTCGGGCGGCGAGCGCCAGCGCCTGGCGATCGCGCGCGCGATCCTCAAGAACGCGCCGGTGCTGCTGCTGGACGAGGCGACCTCCTCGCTCGACGCAGAGAACGAAACGCTGGTGCAGCGCGCGCTCGATGCGCTGATGAAGGGGCGCACGACGCTGGTCATCGCCCATCGCCTAGCGACGATCGTCAACGCCGACCGCATCCTGGTGATCGACGGCGGCTGCCTCGTCGAAGAGGGCTCGCACGCCAGCCTACTGGCGGCCGGCGGCCTCTACGCAAGGTTGGCGCGGCTGCAATTCGAAACCGGCGCCGCGGCGCCGGGGGGCGAGGCGAAGGCGGCGGAGTGACGCCCATGCCGCCCGCCGCTATGACCGTCCCCGGATCAAGCCCGAGGTCGGCCATGACGGCGAGGGTTGTTCCAGACACTTCGCCCGGATCGCCGCAAAGGCGCCGTTGGCCTGGCTGACGTGCAGCCAATGGTCGACGAATGCCTTCAAGGCTTCGTCGCGCGGCATCAGATAGGCCTTCTCGCTGAAATCGAACGGCGCTTCGGGCTGGATCGCGCAGAGGACGCCGGGGCGCAACTTCTGCTGATACAGCGTTTCCGTGGCGTCGGTGATCATCAGGTTGGCGCCGCCTTGTTCCAGGCGATCGAAAATCGACAGATTGTCGCTCCACACCTCGATCCGCGCCGTCTTCGGATGGGCGCGGTCGAATTTCTCGTTCGTCCCGCCGGGATTGACGATCACCGCCACTTCCAGCCGGTCGATCGCCTCCAACGATTCGAACTTGCCCTTATCTGCGCAACGCGCGATCGGCGTCTTGCCGTCGCGAAGGTAGAGCGTAGAAAAATAGGCCTTCTTCTGCCGCTCCAGCGTCACCGAGACGCCGCCCATGGCGATGTCGAACGCCCCGGCGTCGAGGTCGCGCCAACGCTAAACCAGGGCGAAGCGCTGTCACTCAATTAGCGTGTCTCACCGAAGGGGTGCGGTCGGCGGCTATTTCCCCTTTTACCAGCCCAGATAGCCGCCGCCTTCAGCCTCGTGCTGTCCCCGGTCGGAATTCCCGGCAAGTCTTAACCGTACCTGTGGGGCCTCGAACGACGCCGATGCGCCCTTATGCCACATTACGCGCCGAAAAATGTTGGGTCCGCCGCCGTCGAGTCGCCTCTCTCCCATGGCTTGCAACCAGCGCGCGACTAGGCGGCGCCCCGATGCGGCATGCCGGCGTACGCGTCGCGGGATTACGGGTCGCGGGATTGCGCCGCCGCGCCCGTCCTCGCCGAAATGCTCGTTTCGCCGCCGCCGAACTCGCCGCCGCGCGCGCTCGCCAAGCGCCGCCTCCTTTTGTCGCCTATCAATCGCCTCGAGCGTCGCCGCGCCCGTCAATCCCATCGCGCTTCGCAAGGGACGCGGCGGAAAATCGCGTCGCAAGCTGTTGAAATCAGGCCCGCGCCGGTCGTCAAGCCGACGCCGCCGCCGGCCGCGGCCGAATGAACCAGCGACGTTTCGCAAGCGATGCCATTGGCGGCGCCGGGCGATTGACCTGCATCAACGCGGCAAATTCGGCCGTCGGCGATTTTGGCCGGGTCAACTTGTCGCTCACCTCAAAGGGCAAGGGACGTCGCGATGAGCAGGCCCAAGAAGATCCTCAACGACGCCCGGAACGTCGTCGACGAGGCGCTCGACGGCATGGCGCTGGCGAGCGGCGGCCGACTGATCAGGCCGAGCGGCTTGAATGCGATCCTGCGCGCGGACATTCCCTCTTCCAAGGTCGCCTTATTGATCGGCGGCGGCAGCGGCCACGAGCCGATGTTCACCTGCTTCGTCGGCGACAATTTGGCGGACGGCTCGGCCGCGGGGCAGGTCTTTGCGGCGCCGTCGCCCGACCTCATTCTCGCGGTGACGAAGGCGATTCATCGAGGCCGCGGCGTCTTGTACGTCTATGGAAACTACGCCGGCGACATCATGAATTTCAACATCGCCGCCGAGCTCGCCGCCGAAGATGGCATCGAGGTGCGCACGGTCCGGGTGTGGGACGACGTGGCCTCGGCGCCTCCCGATCGCATCGAGGAGCGCCGTGGAATCGCGGGCGACTTCTATGTCGTCAAGATCGCCGGCGGCGCGGCCGCTCAGTGCGACAGCCTGGACGAAGTCTATCGCATCGCGGCGAAGGCGCGCGACAACACGCGGTCGATGGGGGTCGCGATTTCGGCCGGCTCCATTCCCGAAACCGGCGAGCGCACCTTCGAGCTCGGCGAGGACGAAATCGAAATCGGCATGGGCGCGCATGGCGAACCGGGGGTTTCGCGGCAAAAGCTCACGGCCGCCGATTCCGTCGCCGACCAGATGATGGGGGCGATCCTCAAGGATCTGCCGTTCGCGCGGGGGGACGAGGTCGCGCTTCTGATCAACAACCTCGGCGCCACGACGATGATGGAGCTGCTCATCGTCAATCGGCGCGTGCGGCGCATCCTGGCCGACGCGGGCGTCGGCGCATACTGCACCGACATCGGCCGATTCCTGACGTGCCAAGAGATGGCGGGATTCTCGATCTCGCTTCTCCGACTCGACGACGAGTTGAAGCACTATCTCGACCTGCCCATCCGCGTGATCGGTTATTCGCGCGTTCAAGGAGATTGACGATGGCACTGTCTGCGCCGCCAAACTATCGTCCCCTCAACAGCAAGAGCCTGACCGAGTATCTCGCCGATCTCGAGGAGGTCAGACCGCGGCTCGGCGGCAAGCCCGAGCAATGGATCGTCCGCGAAGTCGGCGACGGCAATCTCAATCTCGTTTTCATCGTCGAAGGGCCGGCCGGCGGCGTATGCGTCAAGCAGGCGCTGCCCTATGTGAGGGCGGCAGGCGAATCCTGGCCGATGCCCCTGGAGCGCGCCTTTTTCGAGAGCTCCTATTACGCGGCCGTCGCCCCTTACGTCGGCGGCCTCATCCCAAAAGTGTATCACTATTCGCCGACATTCTATTGTATCGTTATGGAGCTTTTGACGCCGCACGTTATCCAGCGCCGCGAGATGATCGCGGGCCGGCGGAATCCCAAGGCGGCGCGGGACGTCGCCGAATACATCGCGCGCGCCTGCTTCTTCACTTCCGACCTGACGGGCCCCTTCGAGCGCAAAATGGACCTGATGGCGACCTTCGCCAAAAATCAGCCTCCGGTCCGCATAACCATCGAGTTGATTTTCGCCGACCCCTACCGGACCAACCCGCGCAACCGATGGACCACTCCTCAGCTTGACGACGTTTGCGCCGACTTCCATCGCGATGGCCCGCTCAAGGCGGCGGCCGCGCGCTTCGGCGATAAGTTCCTCTCCGACGCTCAGGCGCTGATCCATGGCGACCTTCACACCGGATCGGTCATGGTCACGCCTATCGACACGCGAGTCATCGATCCGGAATTCGTGATGATGGGCCCGATCGGCTTCGATCTCGGCGCCTATATGGGGAATCTGCTGCTCAGCTGGTATTCGCAACCCGGTCATGCCGCCGCCGGCGACGACCGCAAAGCGATGCAGGAGTGGATACTGGAGCAGGTGACGGTATTCTGGCGGACGTTCCGCGACCAGTTCCTCGCGCTATGGAGGGATAAGGCCAACGGCGACGCCTATCCGCCCACCATGTTTCCCGCGCCGAGCGATGTTCCCTTCCTCGAAGGCGCCCAGCGCGCCTATCTCGATTCCCTATTCTCCGATATGCTGGGCTTTGGCGCCTGCAAAATGATCCGGCGCATCCTTGGCTTCGCTCATAACATCGATTTCGAATGGATCAAGGATCAGGACCGACGCGCGGCCGCGGAAACGGGGGCGTTGCTCATGGCCCGGACGCTGCTGACCCATCCCGAACAGTTCCGTTCGATCGCCTATGTCATTGACGCCGTTCCATATTTTGCCCGGACTCCCGGCGCGCCTGGATCGCGCGTGAGGCTATAAGCAAACTGGTGGGACGCTGTGTAGGCGATAGGTTGGGAGAACAAACGCACCAGCGCTTGACACACGTCAAGGCGCGGCGCGAGCGAGGCCGCCACATAAATTCTCTATGCTTGTCGTTGAAAAGGGGATGAACATGTCCAATCAGTTTCGGCCAAGCGACCAATCGCGTCGCGACTTCTTCGCGATGCTCGGCGCTTCCGCGGGAGCGGCGGCGCTCCTCGGCGGAGTGGGCCTTACGCCAGCCATGGCGCAAGAGATGGCGAAGGCGACAGGGCGCTCGGAAAAGCCTTTGAAGGCGGCATTTTCCAACGCCGGGCTGCAGGCCACCTGGTGCGCGCAAGGCAAGGAGGCGGCGGAATTCTGGGGCAAGCTGTTCAACGTCGAGGTTACCTGGTTCGATGGCGCGTTGAGCGCACCGCGGCAGCGCGCCGCGATCGACGACATGGCCTCGCAGAAATGGGACTTCGTGGCGATGCAGGCCTTCGGCATCGGCACCCTGACCGAGCCGGTGCAGAAGATGATCGACGCCGGCATTCCGGTGATCGACATGGACACCCTGATCGCGCCGCTCGATCAGATCAACGTTCACGCCTTCCTCGCGCCGGACAATGAATTCATGGGCGCGGCGGTGACCCAGGCGCTCGTCGCCGCCATCGGCGGCAAGGGCAAGATGGTGATGACGCAGGGCGCGCTCGGCCACACCGGCGCCCAGGGTCGCGCCAAGGGCTTCCACGGCGTGGTGAAGAACTTCCCCGACATCGAGGTGCTCGACGAGCAACCCGGCGATTGGGACGTCACGAAGGTCGCTCGGATCTGGGAAACTCTGCTGACGAAGTACCCGAAGATCGACGCGGCCTTCTTCCACAATGACGACATGGCGCTGGCCGCCTACAACGTGATGAAGCAGCATAACCGCGCCGATATCCTGATCGGCGGCGTCGACGGCATGCCGCCGGCGGTCCAAGCGGTGGTTGACGGCCGTATGTTCGCGACGGTGCGCAATCCATCGTGCCGCATTCATGGCGGCGCGATTATTGCCGGCGTGTCGGCGGCGGTCGGCGGCGAGAAGACTGGCGCGGGCGGCATTCCCAAGAACGTCGTCACCGACGGGCCGGTCGTCACCAAGGCGAACGCGCCTGGCATCATGTGGATGGAAGGTCACTTCCTGATCTAACCGACCTCTAGCGTGATGAGCGGCGCGCGTCGGCTGCCCCTGGCGCGCGCCGCCTTTTCTTGATGGACCCATGGAAACGAACAACGCCGCTCCGATCCTGGAGCTGACGGGAATCTCGAAATCCTTCGGCGGCGTCGCCGCGTTGACGGACGTCGACTTCGCGCTTCGTTCTCACGAAATTCACGGGCTTGTCGGCCAGAACGGCGCGGGCAAAAGCACGCTGATGAAAATCATCGCCGGCGTGCACGCGAGCTATGAGGGAACGATGCGCCTCGACGGCGCGGCGACGCGCTTCGCCTCGGCGCACGACGCGCGCGCCGCGGGCGTCGGCATGGTCTACCAGGAACTCAGCATCGTGCCTGACCTCACGGTGGCGGAGAACGTACTCCTCGGCCAGCAACCGACGGGACGGTTCGGCGTGGTGGACTGGCGTCGGATGTTTCGCGAGGCGGACGAACACCTGCACGGCATCGGGATCCAGATCAACTCGCGCGCCCGAACGGGCTCGTTGCCCATTGGATTGCAGCAGCTCGTCGAAATCAGCCGGATATTGTTCTCCGGGGCGCGCATCATCATTCTCGACGAGCCCACCTCGGCTCTCTCCCCGCCCGAAATCGAGCGGCTGTTCGAGGTGCTGCGCCGACTGCGCGATTCCGGCCGCAGCATCGTATTCATTTCGCACTTTATAGACGACGTCCTGAAGATCTCCGATGTCGTAACGGTTTTCCGCAATGGCCGAAAGGTCTTCTCGCAGGCGACCGAAGGGCTCGATAAGCAGAAAGTCATAGGGCAGATGATCGGCGCCGGCCACGACGAGCTCGCCGAAAGCTACACCGGCGACTTCGAGCTCAAGGCCAGGTCGGACCTGCCAGTCGTTCTCGAGACCAAGGGCCTGTCGTTCGGGCGCGCCTATCGCGACATCTCGCTAACGGCGCGGGCCGGCGAAGTCCTCGGCGTTTACGGATTCATGGGTTGCGGCCAAATCGAGCTGGTGCGAACCCTGTTTGGCAAGCTGCGTCCCGAACGCGGCGTCATGCGCCTGGAAGGTCGACCGGTTGCGCTGCGCAACACCGCGATGGCGAGAAGCGCCGGCGTCGCATTCATGTCCGAAAGCCGCCGGAGCATGTTGTTTTATCACGAGCCGGTCTTCAAGAACGTGACGATCAGCATTCTCGAGCGCATCTCGCCCTTACTGCTTAATCCTTCGCGGGAACGCGCGATCGCCGACAGCCTTGTGCGGCGGCTCCGTGTTCAACCGCCCTCCGTCGATCGCATGGTGAGCACGCTGTCCGGAGGCAACCAGCAAAAGGTCGCGCTGGCCAAGTGGCTGACCTACGAGCCCAAGCTGCTGATTTTGAGCGAACCGACGCGCGGCATGGATGTTGGCGCCAAGAGCGACGTGGTGAAAATTATTCGGGCGTTGCGCGATCAGGGAATGGCGATCATCGTTGCGTCGACCGAGCCCGACACCATTCTGGCGCTCGCCGACCGCATCTTGGTGATCAAGAAGGGCGAAGTCAGCCACGAGTTCGCCTCGGGGACGGTGAGCAAAGAGCGGCTTCTTGCGGCGGCGTGAAACGGGGGGAAAATGGCTCAGATCCCTGAGAATTTGGGTCACCCTGAGGGCAGCGGCGGCGTCTCGGCGTTTCAGTCGTGGCTGCAGGACCAGCTCAGAAACATAGCTCCGTTCATCACCCTGCTCTGCCTTGTGATCTTCTTCGGCGTGGCGAGCCCGTCGTTCGGCACGTGGGGCAACCTGCACAACATTCTCACCCAGGTTTCCGTTACAGCGATCATGGCGACCGGGATCACCTTCGTGCTGCTTACCGGCGAGATGGATCTGAGTTTCGCCAACGTCGCGAACGCCGTAGGCGTCGTCGTAGCTTATTTCACCGTCCAGGACGCGAGCGTCAATATCGCGAACATCCCTTTGCCCGGCGGCCCGGCAATCCTCCTAGCGTTCCTGGCCGCGCTGCTTTTCGGCGCCATCAACGCCTTCGGCGTCACGCGCATCGGCATCCCGTCCTTTATCATGACGCTGGCGGTTTTGGAGATATCGTCGGGCGTGTGCGCCATTCTGGTGCGCGGAC
>Ga0326728_10009548_pt1 | contig 23280 bp, 19 predicted proteins | sample MB3enrmetagenome_FD_207602 | JGI IMG/M metagenome (GOLD analysis project Ga0326728, IMG submission 207602) | Lab enriched peat soil microbial communities from McLean, Ithaca, NY, United States - MB31MN | ecosystem: Environmental > Terrestrial > Soil > Wetlands > Peat | place: USA: New York... | reverse complement strand
CGGGCGGCTCGTCCACCTTTCCGATGGCAGGACAGTTACGATGGACGACGCATTCATCCGGGATTGCATCCTTGAGCCCCGCAAGAACGTCCCAGCCGGCTATGATCCAAAAATGCCGAGCTTCAAAGGCGAGGTGAGCGATGGCGAGATCTTGCGCCTCACCGCCTATATCCGTTCCCTCAAAAGCACAGGACCATCCGGATGACCGACGCCGCCATTGGCCAAGGCATGCCAAAAGCCGCCGAAGAACCGCGCAGCTACCTCGATACGGAGAGCTTCGTTTCGTGGCTGACGACAACGGACCACAAGCGGATTGCGGTCTTATATGCGATCACCGTCACATTTTTCTTTCTGGTCGGCAGCGGGGCCATGGCGCTCATCCGCTACGAGCTGACCTCGCCGCAAGGAAATATCCTCAGCGACGAGGCTTATAACCGGCTCTTCACGCTTCATGGCGTCGTGATGGTCTGGTTCTTTCTGATCCCGTCGATCCCGGCGATATTCGGAAACTTCCTTTTGCCGCTCATGATCGGCGCGCGCGATGTCGCCTTTCCGCGGCTGAACCTGGCGAGCTGGTATCTGAATTTCATTGGAGGACTTTTCGTTCTTTATGCGCTTCTTGCAGGCGGCGTCGACACGGGGTGGACCTTCTACACGCCCTTGTCGACAATGTTCGCCAACGGCAATGTCATCGCCGCGGCCGTGGGGATCTTTATCACCGGCTTTTCGTCCATTGCCACCGGCATTAACTTCATCGCCACGGTTCATTTGCTCCGCACCGAGGGCATGACGTGGTTCAGGCTGCCGCTTTTCGTTTGGGCGATGTATGCGGTGAGCCTTGTCTTTATCCTGGCGACCCCGGTGCTCGCCATCACGCTCGTTCTTATCATGGCGGAGCGCTTATTCGGGCTCCCGGTTTTCGATCCGGCTAACGGCGGCGATCCTCTACTTTTTCAGCATCTTTTCTGGTTCTATAGCCATCCAGCGGTTTACATTATGATTCTTCCGGCAATGGGCGTCGTTTCCGAAGTCATCACCTGTTTCGCGCGGCGGCAGGTCTTCGGCTATACTTTTATGGTCTTCTCGCTCGTGGCCATTGCCATTATCGGCTTTTTTGTATGGGGCCACCACATGTTCGTTTCGGGCATGTCCTCCTATGCCGGAGTGGTCTTCTCGCTCATCTCCTTCGTTGTCGCGGTGCCATCGGCGATCAAGGTCTTCAATTGGACTGCAACGCTCTATCGCGGGCAGATCTCGTTCGAGTCGCCGATGCTCTACGCTCTTGGCTTTGTTGGGCTTTTCACGGTCGGCGGTTTGACCGGACTGTTCCTCGCCGCCATCCCCGTCGACGTCCACGTCCACGACACCTACTTCATAATCGCCCATTTTCATTACATCATGGTCGGCGGTTCGGTTTCGGCGCTCTATGCTGCGCTTCACTTTTGGTGGCCGAAAGTGACGGGCAAGCTCTATCCGGAAAATTGGGCGCGTTTTGCCGCTATCCTGATGTTCTTCGGGTTCAACTTCACGTTCTTCCCGCAATTCCTGGTCGGCTATCTCGGCATGCCGCGGCGCTACCACGTCTATCCGCCGGAATTTCAAACGCTGCAGGTGATGTCCTCGACGGGCGCGTCGGTGCTTGCTCTCGCCTATGCGCTGCCAATCGTTTACCTCACCTGGACGCTCTTTAACCGCGACTGGAAGGCGCCGGACAATCCTTGGGGGGCTACCGGCCTCGAATGGCAGACGAGTTCCCCGCCACCGAAAGAGAACTTTCGCGCGCTCCCTGCGGTCCACTCCGCTCCCTATCACTATCATGAAACGGGCGAGGCTCCGGACCCGCGAGCCCAAGACGAGGCAGAGCAATGAGCTCGGCGACCCTCAGTCAGGAACACGCTGACAGCGATCTCCCCCCCTCGGAGCCGTGGAGCAATATTGCCGAGGAGACAGAAGCTGCAAGTTTTGGGATGTGGCTTTTTCTTGGAACCGAAGTGCTATTTTTCGGCGGCCTGTTCCTGAGTTACACGATAGCGCGCTTTCTTTATCCGCAAGACTTCCTTGAAGCGGCCCGGCATACGGATATTTACTTAGGCGCTACGAACACCATAGTGCTTCTCACGAGCAGTTTGACCATGGTGGTCGCGGTGCGCGGGGCCGATCTCGGCGCGAGGCGTCTCGTTTGGATCTGCCTTGCAGCGACAGCCGCGCTCGGTGCGCTGTTTCTAACCATCAAGGGATTCGAATACTGGGAGGATATTCGCGAGCATCTCGTGCCCGGCCGGGGTTTTGCCGTGCAGGGATTTGGCGCGACGCTGTTTTTCTCGCTCTATTGGATCATGACCAGCGTGCACGCCGTTCATTTGACGGTTGGCGTGATTCTGATTGCCCGGCTGGCTTGGCTGATGCGCTCAGAGCCTCTTCGCCTGCCCGATTTGCCTGTCTACGGATTGTATTGGCATTTCGTCGACACGGTTTGGATTTTTCTGTTCCCCCTTCTCTACCTAGCCGGGAGAGCATAATGAACGGCCAGAGATCGCAAATACGCAGCCTTTGGGTAGAGAGCGGCGTGGCTTGGGTCGCCTTGATCGCGTTGCTCGCATTGAACATGGCGCTTGCATTTCTTCCGCTTAACGGCCTGAACGTTGCTGCAAACCTCTTCGTCGCTTTCGTCATGGCTGCCATAAGCGGTCTTTTTCTTATGGGTCTGCGCGGCGATAGTGCGCTTGTGCGCCTGGTCGCGATCGGCAGCCTGTTCTGGCTCGTTGTTATGTTTGCCCTAACCTTCACGGATTATTTCACCCGGCCCGTCTGATCGAGCGGTGTAATGCCTCTCCATTTCCCCGGCTAAAGGCCCGCTCGATTGCGCCGTTATAAACTGCTTCCGGCCCCTAATGCGCGTGCGGCATCTCGCGCAGGTGCAGCCCCGAGGCGCCCCCCGGAAGCGGTACTTCATGCGTCCACAGATGGCCGGAGCGCGCCCTGTCATAGCCGTAACGGTAGAGAGCCTGCATGTAGGGCGTATTGAACCCCGGTTTTATGCTTGGGTTTGCGTTAAGAAAATCGTCGAAGGCGGTGTCGATATAGGTCAGGTTGAAGCGCTCGCGCCCCACATATTCCGCCGTGACGAACAGAGTTTGTTTGGAGTCGCTCTTTATCAGGGTCGAAAACGAGCGGGATATGGTTGGCACGAGCCCCGATTCAACAACTTCGAATTGGGGCGTCAGGTGATTGTTGATGACAACCCAGACGTGCGTCGCCGCGCCTTTCGGCGCGGCGATTCCCATCCCTGTCGCAAGCACGACGTCGGGCAAAATGAAAACCTGCGTCGTCGCGCCGCCGTCGACATGCATCTCGCGAAAGCGCTGGCCGCCGGCTTCCACCTCGATATAGGTGGGGCCGAAAAGCCCCGGAACGCTGGCTGAGGCAACGAGCACGTCCCTGAACAGCTCGCGGGAACCCGGATGGCGGCTGGCGGCGATGGCGCCCATGTCCCAGACCATGCCGCGTTGCGCGTCGAGATTGGTGGTCACGATGAAGAGGCGGCGGCCGCGTGCGTGCCCGGCGGCGACGGCGGCGAGGAGCTGAGGCGTGACGAACTTGTCCACCAGTGCAACCAGAGAGTCGTGCCGCGCGTCCGAGGAGCCGAGAAGGGCAAACACACCGCCGAGATCGCCGAGAACTTGCGTGACGCCGCCGGCGAATGCTTCGGCGATCTCCTGGTCGTAATGGGGGCCGAGAAAAGCGAACGGCGCGATCAGCGCGCCAGCGCTGACGCCGGTGACGATCGCAAATTCCGGCCGGTGGCCTGCCGCGGTCCAGCCGTTGATAACGCCCGCCCCGTAAGCGCCGTCATAGGCGCCGCCCGAGATCGCCAGCACGTCGAAGCTGCCCGTCGAGGCGATAGCCGAGGTAAGCGCCGGGCCCTTCAGAAATTCGTGAAGCTCGGCATCGCTGCCATCGACCCAGAAGCGCGCGTTCGGGATGCCAGGGATGGTAGCGGCCGCTTGCTGACGCAAAGAGAAGTTATCGCGCGGGATAAATGAGCAGGCAGAGACCAGTAAGGCCAAAATCAAGGCGGCAGCGGCAATCGCGGGATGCGTAGCGGAGGCTGCGCCTTGCCCGCCACACTGCCCGCGGGAATCCGCTTCTGCGTCCCTAGAGCCTGCCTCTACGTCCCGTTTCGCCACAAGTCTTCTTCCCATGGAAGGAGGCATGCGTCAACCTGACTGGTCCAACCGGTGCGGAGCTAGCCGCTGGCTGGCGGCGTCCAGTAATCCACAAGGTTGAGATCGCCGCCGGGTAGCGGCTCGAACAGCGATTGCACGGAAGCATCGCTCACCCCGGCCAAGGATGGCGGCTGCCATTTGGGCGACTGATCCTTGTCGACGATGACGGCGCGAATGCCTTCTGGAAAATCCGGGAGCTGGATCATGCGCGTTGCAAGCCGGTATTCGACGATCAACGCTTCCTTGAGGGTCTTATAGTTTCTCCCGCGGCGCAGCTGCTCGAAGGCAACCTTGAGGGCGAGCGGCGACTTTTTCGCGAGGACGGACAGCGTATTTTGCGCCCAATCCCGCCAGACGCCTCCCTCGTTCTCCAGGCCTTTCAAAATACCTTCGACCGAGGAGCCTGAGAAAATACGGTCAATCGGCTCGCGGTGCTTTTCCAGGAAGCTTTCGCCCGGGTGCTCGTGCAAGCCGTCGAGGATGGGGTCGATCGGCTCGCCCTCGGTCATGGCCGTCTTCACCGTATCGAACTGAGCGGCGGGAATGCAATGCGTCGCGGCGCCTGCATAATAGGCATCGGCGCGCGCGCAGATATGCCCGGTCAAGCCGAGATACATCCCCGTCATTCCCGGCATGCGCGGCAGGAACCAGCCGCCGCCGATGTCGGGGAAAAAGCCGATCCCGGTTTCGGGCATGGCGAAAACCATGTTCTCACCTGCAACGCGGTGCGTGCCGTAGATGCTGATGCCAACGCCGCCGCCCATAACGACGCCGTTCATGAGCGCAACGTGGGGCTTTCTGAAGCATTGGAGCGACCAATTGTGCTGGTACTCCTCGGCATAGAAGCGATCCGCGCGCGGCAGATCGTTCTGGATCCAATCGCGGATGGTGCGGATGTCGCCGCCCGCGCTGAACGCCTTGCCCGCCGCCTCCATGACGATCCCGTAGATATGCGGGTCCTTGGCGCAGCGGTGATAAAAGGCTTCGAGGCCCGCGATCATCTCTGATGTGACCGCGTTCAAAGCCTTTGGCCTATTGAGCTGCACGAGCCCTGCGCGGCCGTCCAGCGCGATAATTATGCCGTCAAAGGCTCTTTCCATGATTTTTCTCCGGTATGCCGTCCCGGCTTTTAGTCCACGCCCCCGTTGTTGAGGGACTTGTAGACCGCAATCTTCGCCGGGCTGAAAAGGTATGTCTTCACCCTGTTTAGGAAGGGCAAAGGCAGCCTCTCGAAAATCTGCATTTGGTCAAGCCCCTGTTCGCGGCCTGAATTTTCGAAAACAAGATAGACCGGGCACGGGGCGAGCTTTTGAGAGGCCACAACGTGGTCTAGGATGATACTGAGATGATTGGCAGTCAGGCTATCGGGGAAGAACAGCACCGCGGGCTGAGAGGGAATTGAAATGCCGTCGCGGTCGCCGCGCAACGCGCGCACGTCGCGGCAGCTCATATAGGAGCGGGAATATTGGGCGAGGTTCAACTCGAGCACCTCGCAGCTTTCTGTATCGAATGCGTAGCCCGTAGCATGCTCGAAGTTGCGCCGCGCCGCCAGAAGGAGAGTGCGTCCGTTGCCCGCGCGGAAGTCGGCGAACGCGTAACGCTTCAAATCGCCAGGCAGGGCCGACAACGCCCACTCCAGAACCTTGCCGGGGATTGGGCCCTGGTATTGGAACGATTTTTGCCCCCCCGCTTCCATCTGCACTCTGCTCTCGGGCACTGGCGTCTTTATGAAAAGAAGCCGCTCGATACCCCGGTCGAAGACATGGCGGTGGATGAGGCTTAGGACCGTGAGGTAGCGGCGCTGCCAATCGCGGAGCCGCATCCGCCGGCTGAACTGGCGAGCGTAGCGTACACTTGCTTCACCCCTCTTTGCCATGGCAGCTCCAGCGCCCCCGAGCGCCCGCTGGATGCGGTTCGCGGCGCTGCGTTTCGAGGCGGCAGCTCCCCCCATGGCCGCAATTCCGGCCTCCGCGAAAACCCTCTTCGCGGATTCGCCAGCGGGCTGGGCCGGAGCTACGCTGGGCGGCGCGTCGCAGTCTGGCTCCTTCGTCTTTCCAGCAAGCACAGGCACCGGCTCAGCCTGTAGCTGCTCCTGAGCCGCTCTTAGCTCTTCGATCAGTTTTTCCGGCAGAACTTCTGCGACCGCCTTGACAGCATTTCCGGGTACAGGAGCAGGGCTTGCCGTAAGAGAGCTAAAAGGGGCGGCCGCTTTCGCGCCTCCATCGCGCATAACTTGCTCGATTAGGCCAGCGAGCGGCACACTCTGCTCTTCCGGATGCGGCGGAGTTTCGATTTCCGTCACCGGGTCCGGCAGGGCGTGCAACCAATCGTTCCGGGTAGCGTTCGGAAATTTAGCGGGAGGACGCTCTTCCCCGGATCTCTCGTGAGTCATGGTGCCTTCTGCAAGATTTCTCTGCTTTGTTTACCAGAACGTAATAAATCTGTGCCCTATCTTTGCAATGGCAAAGATTGCGTTTCAAAGCAATCCGCAAGGATGGAACGGCAAGCTTCCCCCCAAAAAACCGTGCCAACCCAGCCTCAGCTTATATTTTGCAGAGCTGGGGGGTGTCCGCAATCGGTTGTGACAATTTTACGTCGCGTCAACCTTTCCGTGTCAAAGTTCGAAACGTTGGGCGTAATTTAATTTTGTAAGGGAGGCCGCGTATCATGGCAACTAATGGACAGCTTTCCAGCCTGCAGCGTGAGATCATTCACAAGGCGTTGCCCCGACTTTATAAGTTCGCGCTCGTGCTGACCGCGAATGAAGAATTAGCGCGCGCGCTGCTTCGCGGAACGGTTAAGTCCTTGAACGCGCGCAACGAGTGGCGTGAGGACGATCGCGACCGCCTGACCGGTGCATTCCACCGTATGTACGCGCTTTGGGCAGCGAAAACGGCAGAAGACCCTGCAATCCATCGCAAGTGCCCGCCCGATCACCGTCTTTTCTCTACCGCGCTAGCCAGAGGTCCGCTGGCGGGCAATTCGCATTTCGCGAAATTTATCGCAAATCTGCCATCGCCGCAGAGGGGCGTGCTTTATCTCGTTTATGGGGAGGGTGCGTCATACGACGAAGCAGCGGAGGTTGCCGCACTTAACATGCTGTCTCTTATGAAGCTTCTTGCACGGGGGCATCTCGCCCTGACCCACTGGCTCGACCGGCTCGGGCTTGGGGAGGATGGAATGCGCTTCGAACTCGATCCTCACTCAGAGCACGAGCGGGCGGCATGACCCAGCTTAGCGACGAGTTCCTGCTCGCCTATCTCGACGGACAGCTCGAGAAAGGGCAGACCGCGGAGGTCTCGCAGATGGCAGGCTCGAACCCAGAGATCTCGCGGCGCGTGGCTCGCCTGAGGCGAACTCAGACGCAGCTCATGGAGACGCTTGGCGGCTTCGCGCGCGAGGAGATCGAGGTTCCGCAAAGTGCACTCCAGTTCGAAGGCGGCGAGGCCAAACCCAAAGGAAAGCCCGCGGTTTCCGCGAATGCCGGTGCGCCGGCGCGCAAGGGTTCCGGCAGTGCAAGGTTCATTCTTTTTCTGAGTGCGGTTTTTGCCGGTGTCCTTCTTGGCGGATATGGCGCGACGGTTTTCACCGCTCAGCACACATCCCTTCCGCCTAAGGCTGTGGACAGGGCACCTGCCGCGCTATTCACGCCGGCTTCCTGGCCGGCCGATATTGCGAAGTTTCATAGCTTCTTCCCGCGCGAAATGCTGACGCCGCACCCGGACGCTATTCTCAACCCTGAGTTCATCCGCTTCCAGCTTTCTAAGATCACGGCAAAAGCGCTGACCCCGCCAGATTTCAATAGCAAGGGCTTCGCGCTCTACCGCGGGCAGACGCTGAAATATAACCAAGACAATATGATGCAGCTCACTTATTCGTCTAAGACCGAGCCGCCTTTGACGCTCTATGTCCTGCCGGCCGACGGATATGCCGACTCTGCCATAACGGCCCAAGCCTTCGGGTCCTATAAGGCAGTGAGCTGGGTATCGGACCGCGTCCGCTTTCTTCTAACGGCCGAAAAGGACGAGGAGAACCTCAAGGTGCTCGCCGTCATTGCGCAAAGCCAGATGCCGAGAAAGCCGTAAGGCACAGGAGGCCAGCGCTGTTAGCAGAGCTGAAGAAGCCTCCCCCCGCCCTGAGGAAGCTTATTAGCATCAGTGTCCGGGCTTCTTAGGAACCTCTCAGCGCCAGCAAGTAATAGGCGGCGGCGGCAATTGCTGCGGCGGCCAGGGCCCAGACCCACCAGGCGATGCGCGCCTTCGCGGCTTCCGGCACGGCGGCAGCGGGCGCAACAACCTCACCGAACCGGGTGAAAAACTGATCTGCGAGCAAGCTGGCTGTGCCCTGGATTAGCCGCGAGCCGAGTTGAGCGAACTTGCCGGTCACGTCCGCGTCCACGTCGTAGGTCAGCTTAGTGCCCCCTCCATTCGCCATCAGGCGCACGCGCGCGCTGCCCTTGGCGCTGCCCATGCTGCCCGCCGATCCCCGGCCCGAGAGCGTATAGCCATTTGGCGGATCGAGATCGGAAAGCTGAACGTCGCCGTTGAACACCGCTTTGATCGGCCCGATCTTCGTCTCGACCGTTGCCTTGAAAGCCTGATCGCCCACCCGTTCGAGGCTTTTGCAACCTGGAATGGACTGGCGCAACACGTCGGGATCGTTCAGCGCCTGCCAGACTTTTCCCGGCTCAGCGGCAATAGTTTGCTCCCCTGAAATCTTCATGGCGCGTTGTCCTCCAGTTTTTTTTGTGTCATGCGGCCAGGCAGCGGCTTGCCTCTGAATGAAGCGAGATCGTCCGGCGTGTCGATGTCGATTATGAAGCGATCGTGGTCCGCTTCAAAGCGTTCGGTTAGCTGAGGGTTATTGTCGATGAAGCTGCGGCATGCGGCGTTCCGGCCGGCCGCTCGCATCTCAGCGATAAGGCGGGCAGGAAAAACTACCGGGTTGCCCCGATTGCCGCGGAAATAGGGCACAAGGATGCGATTGGCTCCGCTGCGGGCAAAAGCGCCGATAAGGTCCGAAATGTCGGCGGGCGTCAGCGCAGCTTGATCGGCAAGCGCCACGAGAATGGCATCGAAGCCGCCGGTCAAGCTTTCGATCCCTACGCGGACCGAGGATTGCTGGCCTTCCTCATAATGTGGATTTACGGCAAACGAGACCGGCAAATCTGCGAGAGCCGCGCGCACTTGCTCCGCCTCGTGGCCGAGCACAGCGAGCACGTCCGCCCCCGCCGCGAGATAAACGCGCGCTGTGCGCCGCACCAAGGGCTCCCCGCCGATTTCGATGAGGAGCTTGTTAGGCTCGCCCATCCGGCGCGACAAGCCGGCCGCGAGCAGTATGGCTGCCACTTTGAGATCGTTCGCCCTCACAGCCGGCTCCCGCTCCTATTCGCCCCAGCCCGCCGCAGGCTGACGATTTCAGCAAGAATTGCAAGTGCGATTTCGGCCGGGGTCTCGGAGCCTATGTCGAGCCCTGCCGGCGCATGCAGCCGCGTAAGTCTCGCCGCATCGAAGCCTTCTCTAGTCAGCCGCTCGCGCATGGCTTGCGCCTTGGCTGGGCTTGAGACGAAAGCAACGTAAGGCGAAGGCGTAGCCATGGCCGCGCTGAGTGCGGCGTAATCTCCGGCTCCCTGTGTAGCCACCGCAATAAACGCACGCTCCAACCGCTTTTGGCTGGCAAGCTCCGCAAGCGGCAGCGCGCTGTTGCTTCCTGCCACCGCCGCCACTTGCACAAGCTCGAAGCCGAGCTGAGGGGCTAATTCGGCAAGGGCTCCGGCCACGTAGCTTGCACCGATCACGATAAGCGCCGGTTTTGGCAGGATGGGCTCAATGAAGACGTCCGAGCTGCCTTTGCTCGGGCAGCCGCTCGGATGAAGCTCGACGCCGTCCGCGTCCCGGCCGCTTGTAACTTGCTCTTTGGGGCGAACCCGGATCAGCTTGGGCGCGCCCGTCAGGATCGCTTGCTGAGCGGCCCTCAAGACCGCGCCGCGAAGACAGCCGCCGCCGAGAAATCCGATCAATTCTCCCTCCGCCGTCACGATCGCCTTGGCGCCGGCCTTCGCCGCCGTGGCACCTTCAGTGCGGACGATCGTGGCGCGCGCATAGGGAGCGGCACCGTTCCAATTGCGGCAGAAGCTTTCGACGGTTTCGTTTGGATCGGCAGACATGGCCGTTACCTTCGTCACAGCCGGGCCAGCTCGTCTTCGAGAGCGGCTAGGCTTTCAAGATTGTGCGCAGGGGCGAAGAGGTCAAGAAAGGGAAGCGCGGCCGCCATGCCCGCCGCACGGGGCTCGTAGCTTTCCCGCCCGAGCAGCGGGTTGAGCCAGATCAGGCGTTTGATGCGCCGCTTCAGCTTGGCAAGCTCAGCGGCAAGAGTCTCGGCAGGGCCGGTGTCGAAGCCGTCGCTAATCACGATCGCGATGGTGTTCCGCCCGGCGGGTTGGCTCGCGTAGCGGCGATTGTACTCGGCCAGCGAGGCGCCGATGCGCGTGCCGCCGGACCAGCCTTGGCTGATAAGCGCCATTTTCTCCATCAGTTTCACGGGATTGGCCTCAGCCAGAATGCCGGTGATGTGCACGAGGCGCGTATGAAAGATGAACGCCTCCGTCTTGGCCATGTTGACGCTCAGCGCGTAAACGAAGCGTGTGAAGAAGAGCGAGTAGAGGTCCATCGAGCCGGAAACATCGACAAAAAGGACGATCCTTATGGGCTTCGGCTTGCGCCGGGCACGATAGAGTTTCGCCGGCACGCCGCCCGAGGAGACCGACCTCTGAAAGGTGCGGCGCAGGAGTACGCGCTCGCCTTTCAGCGCTGCGCGCCGCCTTCGCGAAAGGCGGCTTCGGATTCGCTCTGCCCAGCGCTCCGCAAGCTCGTGCAGGCGTTCGAGCTCATCGGGATCGGTCACTTGCCCGAAATCCGCTTTCGCCATGCTCTCAGCCGCCGAAGCGCCGCCGCTTCGCCCTGCGGGCATTATACTGGAGTCAGCCGTATCCTTGCCCTTCGCGCTCCAATCGAAAAAGTCTGCGAGCGTAACGCGCTTGGCCGCCGCTTGGCCCGCATGGCGGCGATCGCTGGCGGCTTTCTGAAGCGAGCTGCGCTTGTAACGCATGCGCCCGAGCCAAAACGCATCGAACAGCTCGTCGAAGCGATGCCATTCCTGCTCGCGCGAAGCAAACAGCGCCCGTAGCACGTGCCGGGCCGCGGACGGGTCCGTCGCCCGGATGCGGCCTAAAGCGCGAACGGCATCGGCAGCCTCGGAAACGCCCGCGGAGAAGCCGTTATCCCGCAAGAGCCGCACGAAGCGAAGCATCTGGCCCTGCATAGCCGGAACGAGACCGGTGGCAGCTTCGCCCGCCATGGCGCGGCCTCAGGCTGCAGCGCCAGCGAGCCTTTCGAACACCGCGAGCGGGATCGCCTCGCGATCCTCCCGGGTCTTCAGAAGGCAAAGCAGGGTCTGGTGGACGGTCTCAGGGCTGTCTTGCAGGCTTTTTACGCCGAGGCCAGACAAGGCAGCAACCCAGTCGAGCGTCTCGGCGATGCCGGGCTTTTTTCGCAAGTCTTCGGCGCGTATCGCGCGCACGAAGCGCACGACCTGCGCTGCAAGCGCAAGCGGCGCATCTGGATAGCGGACTTGAATGATCCGAAGCTCTGCCGCTTCCTCCGGGAAATCGACGTAATGATAGAGACAGCGGCGGCGCAACGCGTTCGACAGTTCGCGCGTTGCGTTCGAGGTGAGGATCACAAGCGGCACGCTTTTCGCGGTAACGGTGCCGAGCTCTGGGATGCTGATCTGATAATCGGACAGTACCTCCAAGAGGAAGGCCTCGAACTCCTCGTCCGCCCGGTCGATCTCGTCGATGAGGAGCACCGGCGGCGTTTCCTGCGTGATTGCCTCTAAGAGCGGCCGCTTGAGCAAAAACTCTTCGGAGAAGATGTGGCTCTCTTTGCTTGCGGTGCTTGCGTTTTCGCCTTCAAGCACCCGGATGGCGAGGATTTGACGCTGGTAGTTCCACTCGTAGAGGGTGCTGGATGCATCCAGCCCCTCATAGCACTGGAGGCGGATGAGCCTGCGGCCGCTGGCACTTGCGAGCGCTTTCGCAAGCTCGCTCTTGCCAACGCCAGCCTCGCCTTCGACCAGAAGCGGCCGGCCGAGCAGGCGCATCATCATGATGGCCGTCGCAAGCGGCGCACCGGCGATGTAGCCGGCGCGCTCCAGTCCGGCCTGTATCTCGGACGGCGTCTCCATGGCGGCATTCCCGTTATGCCGCGAGGCCTAGTTCCTTGGCGTAGCCCCAAATGCGCGGCGCGGTGTGGGGCATTTGCGTGTGGATGCCGCCGAACTTCACGAAAGCATCGTTCAGGGCGTTCGAGAAGGCCGGCACGCCGCCGACATTGGGGCTCTCGCCGACTCCTTTCGCACCGATCGGGTGATGCGGACTCGGCGTTTCGGTATAGTCCGTCTCCCAGTGCGGGGTCTCGACTGCGGTTGGCAGGAAATAATCCATGAAGCTTGCGTTCTGGACGTTTCCAGCCTCGTCGTAATCGACGATCTGGCCCATAGCGATGCCGAAGGCTTCGGTCAGCCCGCCATGGATTTGGCCTTCTATGATCATCGGATTGATGCGCGTGCCGCAATCGTCGAGCGCATAGAACCGCCGGACCTTGGCTTCGCCGGTATCGGCGTCGATGTCAGTTACGCAGATATAGGCGCCGAAAGGATATGTGAAATTCGGCGGATCGTAATAATCCACCGCCTCAAGGCCCATCTCCATGCCGGGCGGCACATTGTTGTAGGCAGCCCAGGCCAGCTCCTTCATGGACTTGCGCTTTTCGGGCGCGCCCTTGACGTAGAAGCCGTCTACGTCCCATTCGAGGTCGTCGTGATGCACTTCGAGGAGGTGCGCCGCAATCATCTGCGCCTTTTGACGGATCTTGCGGCCGGCCCGCGAGCAGGCAGCGCCTCCTACGGGCGTCGAGCGCGACCCGTAAGTGCCAAGGCCGTAAGGCGCGGTATCGGTGTCGCCCTCCTCGATGGTGATCCTATCGGCGGGGATGCCGGTCTCGGTCGCCAGAATCTGGGCATAGGTCGTCTCATGCCCCTGCCCCTGGCTCTTCGTGCCGAGCCTTGCGATGGCGGCGCCCGTCGGATGCACGCGGATCTCGCAAGAGTCGAACATGCCGATCCCCAAGATGTCGCAATTCTTGGAAGGCCCGGCTCCGACGATCTCGGTGAAGAACGAGACGCCGATGCCCATGAGATCGCGGGTCTTGCCGGCCTTGAAATCCGCAATCCGTTGCGCCTGCTCGGCGCGCAGGTTTTGGTAACCTATGGCTTCTAAGGCCTTTTTCATCGCCGCGGGGTAATTGCCGCTGTCATATTCCCAGCCGAGCGCCGACTTGTAGGGGAATTGGCCCGGCTGAATGAGGTTCTTCCAGCGTAGCTCGGCGGGGTCCATGTTCAGCTTCTGCGCGAGGATGTCGATGAGCCGCTCGATCATATAAGCGGCCTCGGTCACCCGGAACGAGCAGCGATAGGCGACGCCGCCCGGCGCCTTGTTCGTGTAGACGCCATCGACCTCCACATGGGCAACGGGGATGTCGTAGGATCCCGTGCATATGGAGAACAGGCCGGCCGGAAACTTCGTGGGGTCGGCGCAGGCGTCGAACGCGCCGTGATTGGCGATCACATGCGCCCGAAGGCCGGTGATCTTGCCGTCTTTCGTGGCGGCTAGCTCGCCTGTCATGTGATAGTCGCGCGCAAAGGCGGTGGTGGAAAGGTTCGCGATCCGGCCCTCGGTCCATTTCACAGGCACCCCAAGAACGATCGAGCCCACGACGCTCATCACATAGCCCGGATAAACGCCGACCTTGTTGCCGAAGCCACCGCCGATATCGGGCGAGATCACCCGGATCTTGTGCTCCGGGATGCCCGCAATCAGCGAGGCGACGGTGCGAACCACATGCGGTGCCTGGAAGGTGCCGTAAAGCGTAAGCTCACCGTTGATTTTGTCCATGGAAGCGAGCGATGCGCAGGTTTCCAAAGGGCTCGGGTGTACGCGCTGATAGGAGATAAGCTCCTTGATCGTAACCTCGGCCTTATCGAACGCAGCATCGGTGGCCTGTTTGTCGCCCGCCTCCCAAGTGAAGATGTGATTGGGATGCTTGCGCGGGCCATGCGCGCCGCTGGTCTTGTCTTTGAGGTCCTCCCGCAGCACGGGCGCTCCGGGCTCCATGGCTTTGAACGGGTCGACGAGGACCGGCAGCTCCTCGTACTCGACCTGCACCAGCTCGACAGCGTCGGCCGCGATGTAACGGTCCTCGGCGATGACGAAGGCCACCTCCTGGTTCTGGAAGAGCACCTTCTCATGCGCGAGCACCGCTTGGACGTCGCCGGCCAGCGTCGGCATATAATGGAGGTTGAGCGGGATCAAGTCCTCGGCCGTAAGCACAGCTTTCACGCCCGGCAATGCCAGCGCAGCGCTCTTGTCGATTTTCTTGATCCGCGCGTGCGCATAGGGGCTGCGCACGAAATCGCCGAATACCATCCCCGGAAACACGAAATCGTCGACGTAGTTTCCCTTGCCTTGAACGAAGCGGATGTCCTCGACGCGCTTCCTTTTGCAGCCGATACCTTCAAGCTTTTCCTGGCGCTGCTGAACAGATTGGGAGTTCATTCGGCAGCCTCCTTCATTGGAATTTGGTTTATCTTGTCCGCAGCGTAGCGGATCGCCTTCACGATGTTCTGATAGCCGGTGCAGCGGCACAAATTACCCGAGATGCCCATCCGGATCTCCTCCTCGGTGGGATTGGGGTTCTCCTGCAAAAACCTGTAGCTGCGCATGATCATGCCGGGCGTGCAGAAGCCGCATTGGAGTCCATGCTGCATGCGGAAGCCCTCCTGCAGCGGATGCAAAGACCCGTCCGCTTGCGCCATGCCTTCGATGGTGCGGATATTCGAGCCATCGGCTTGAACGGCGAAGACGGTGCAGGATTTCACCGATTTGCCGTCCATATCGACGGTGCAAGCGCCGCAATGCGAGGTTTCGCAGCCCACATGCGCGCCAGTGAGCCGCAAATCCTCGCGCAGAAAATGAATGAGGAGCCGCCGGTCTTCGACCTCGCGTTCCACCTTGCTGCCGTTGACGGTCAGCGAAATTAGCCTTTTAGCCATCCGAAGAGGCCTCCTGCCTTGTGTTCTTTCTTGTCTGGTGAAACGGACTGCCCTGCTGTGGCGGAGCTGCGCCCGGCTGCTTCCATCAAGGCACGCCGTACCATCACGCCTGCCATCTTCGTGCGGTACTCGACCGAGCCCCGGCTATCGGCGGCGGGACGGGCAATCGCCTCAGCCGCCGCAACAGCTGCGTCGATATCGGCGGACTGCAAGGATGTGCCTGCAATGCGGTCGCTTGCGTCCTTTGCGTACAGCGGCGTATCGGCCACATTGGTGAGTGCGATCGAGGCTTGGCTCACCTTGCCGTCCGCCATTTGCAAAATGACCGCGGCGGCCGCGGTAGCGTAGTCGCCGACCTTCCGTTTCAGCTTCTTGTAGGCGTAGCCATGGCCCTTTGGCGGAGCGGTGAAACGGACTTTCGTCAACAGTTCGCCGTCCTTCAGCGCCGTCGAATAAGCGCCTGCATAGAACGAGCGCGCCGGCACGACGCGAACGCCTTTCATGCTCTCAAGCACGTAGGTGGCATTCAAGCATTGCATGAGGCCCGGCATGTCGTTGCCCGGATCGCCATTGCCAATATTTCCGCCAAGGGTTCCGCAATAGCGTACTTGCGGATCTGCGATGAGTTTCGCGGCCTCGCGGATAATTGGGCAGGCCTCGGCGAGGCTGTCCGACGCGATGAGCTCGTGCTGAGTGGTCATCGCGCCGATCTCGATGTCGGAGCCGCGAATAGCGATGCCCTTCAATTCGCCGATGCGGGAGATGTCGATGAGGTGCGCGGGGGCCGCGATCCTCAGCTTCATCATGGGGATCAGGCTGTGTCCACCGGCAAGAATGCGTCCATCACCAAGCACTTGTCCAAGCATCTCCAGCGCCTGGCGCTTACTTTGCGGACGGTGGTAGTCGAAGCGTGCAGGAATCATGATCTGCCTCCCGGCGCCATAATGCTTCCTCCTTGCGATCTTTATTCTTAGTTATAGAGGCGCGAGCCTTGAGCATCACACTAACCCATGAGAGCGCGCTCATGCTTCGTTAACGCTCGAAAGGCGGCCAAGTTTCATTGCCTTAAACTTTATTTGAAGAAAAAGCTCATGTAGCAAAGCCAAGCTACAGATTTTTCGGAACTGTAATATCTACTTTGCATTTACGCCTTTTGGATACAGTGTCCAGCGGTGCCGCATTGATTGGCGATTCCCACCGGGACTTACTTATGAATACAGGCCAGTAACCGGCCCGGAGTGTGTGTTGACGGATATCCCGCCAGGAGAAAGCCGGGAAGCGCGAATACGGGCGATCTTCGAAACGAGCGGCCGCTACCAGTGCATTGTGTCACCCGCCGGCAAGGTTCTCGATGCCAACCCAGCCTTCCTGCGCGGTATCGCAGCTAAGCCCAATGAGGCGGTAGGCAAGCCATTCTGGGACACCGCTTTTTTTTCAGGCACGCCAGGGATGCAGGAATTCGCCGAAGCCTGCATCGGGGCGGCGGCAAAGGGTGAAACTTTCCGGAGAGAGATTTTGGCCCACCTGCCGGCAGGTCTGCGCCGGTTCGATTTCACAATCTGGCCCATCTGCGATGGCCACGGAAAAATTACAGCCATCGCCGCCGAGGCTACCGATATCACCGAATGCCGTGAGTCCTTGGAAGCGTTGCGCCGAAGCCAGAAACTTGAGGAGATCGGCCGGCTTACCGGTGCCATCGCGCACGATTTCAATAATCTCCTTACGCCGATCGTTGGAGGTCTCGATCTCGTTCAACGAAGGCTTGGCGGCGACGAAAAAACCTCTCGGCTGATCGCTGGCGCGTTGGAATCGGCCGGCCGGGCCCGCCTTCTTGTCCAGCATCTTCTTGCGTTTGCGAAGCGCCAGCGCCTCGATGGGTGCTCGGCCAGCCTCCGCGAGGCCGTTGAGAGCGTGGCCGGTCTCATCGGGAGGTTCTTGGGACACTCAGTCGAAATAAAGGTGCAGACCGGCGAGGATTTGCCGCCGGTCAGGGCCGATCCCGGCCGGCTTGAGCTGGCGTTGCTTGCTCTTGCTGCGAACGCACGCAACGCGATGCCCGGTGGGGGAACGCTTACGATCTCAGCCAAGGCCATCACCGTACGTGCGGGCAGCAGCGGCGGTCTTTCTCCGGGCTCCTATGTCTGTCTCTCCGTGACGGACACGGGGCCGGGCATGTCTGCTTCGAAGCCGTCCGGAGAGAGCACCATGCCAGGGCTGCCGATGGTGCAGGGTCTTGCGGCACAATCGGGCGGACAGTTCACACTCGAACGCGCGGCAGGCGCCGGTGGTATCGCCACCCTTTGGCTCCCAGCAGGCGAAACGGTGCCGCGGCTTGAAAGTGCCCATCTGCGCGTTAAGCACCCTCGCAAAGCCGGCGGTGCCGTCTGATCGAAAGAAAAGCCGCCCCACAGGAGTCGGCTGCGAGGGCTTCGGCGCTGCGAGCACGGGGCATCAGGACAGCGGCGCAGTATCTGCGGGCTCCCGGGCACCTTCCGGCCGGGAGCCGTCATCCTCGCGCGGTGGCCGCACAACCGTGACCGTGCAATTCGCCTCGCCCGCGATCTTGGCCGACACGCTGCCGAGCAGCGTCCGCTTTAGCGAGCTTTGCCGCGCCCCCACCAGAATTTGATCGACGCGGTTTTGCCCAGCATAGCTCAAAATCGCAGAGGCAGGGTCGACAGCCTCGAGCACGTGATAGGTGATCCGCCCCTCGCGAAGCTTCAGCGGCTGCGCCCAATGCTGAAGCGCAACCAGCCGGTTCACATGCTTGTTGTGACCCTCGTCGTCGAGCACCGTGTCGCGCGTGGCGATATAGCTTTGCTTCAGCACGTTGAGGCATGCGAGCCGGGCTTGCGGAAGCGATGCCAGCGCCCGTGCGGCCGCCTCGCGCAGCGCTTCATTAGTGGACTTGGCGTCGCCGGATAGGTCGACGGCGACGGCGATGATCGGGGCCGCAGGAAGCAGCGCCGCAATGGTGCGCGGGGTCCAGTCCTTCTTGACATCCGGGTTGAAACGCCTCTTCAGGCGGGTTGCGAAGGAATCGGTCTTCAAGCGCTCGGACCTGGCCGTTAGCTTGATCTGATCGTGGTTGCTCAGTTCGAAGGCAAGCTGAGCCGCCGAAGGGTAGCGCCAGGCCGGCTCGACCTCCAGGCAGCGCAGCACGATCTCCTGCAGCCATAGAGGATAATCGGCGCGCAAAGCCCGCGGCGGCTTCGGATCTTGCCACAGCCGTTTTTTCATCGCGCTCATCCGTTCGCTTTCGCCAAACGGGCGCACGCCTGTCGAGAAGAAATAGAGAAGCACGCCAAGCGCGAACTGATCGCTGCGCGGATCGTGCCGGACGCCGAGAAGCTGTTCAGGCGCCATATAGGGAGCGGTTCCGTAAGGAAGGCGGAACTCTTCCTGCATCAGGTCGGGAAGCTGCGTGTGATGGGAGAGGCCGAAGTCGACGAGCACGGCTTCACCCGAGGGCCGGAAAAGAATGTTACTCGGCTTTACGTCGAGGTGAATGACATGCTGGCGGTGAAGATCGTGGAGCGCGTTGGCGACTTTCCAGCCGATTTCGGCAACCTCCTCATAGGGCAGAGGCAGCTCGACGAGACGCGGAAGCAGTGTTTTGCCAGCCAAGCGCTCCATGACGATGTACGGGTGAACGGCGAAATCGCCGGCGGCTACGAATTGCGGGACGTGGATACCGGAAAGCCGCGGCATGATCATTTGCTCCATCTCGAAGCTCACGATCGCCGCAGGGTCCCCGCCTTCACCGAGAATCGGAACCTTCATCAAAAGCGGTATATCGATTCCGGGCTTCGACACGCTCCAAAGCCGGGCCATGCCGCCAGTGTGGATCAGCCCCTCGATAACGAAGCCGTCCAATACATTGCCTGGCTCTAAACCGGGCTTCGCCATGTTACCCTATCTCCCATAATACAGCCTTTCAGCGAAATATTGGGGCAGCCGGGCTTTGCGGATCGCCTGAGCAGCGCCCTCGATATCGTAAGGCACGCGAAGAAATGTGATCTCTTTCTTATCGTCGTCGAACATAGCGTAGGAAGCAGCCGGAATGCCATCGCGCGGCTGGCCCACCGAGCCGAGCACGGCCTGCCAGCGCCGCAAACCATGCAACGGTATCGGCACATCGGTTACAGGGCTAAAGGCGGTCATCTTGGATAAAGCGGTGACGCTGAAAATCGCGGGCCTGTGGGTGTGGCCGCAAAAGGTGATTTGGGCCTCGGTCGAGTGCAAGCTGCGCGCGGCCTCCTCGACCGTGAGCACGTAGATCCATCGTTCTGGCGCGCTTGCGTCGGCATGAACGTAAAGGCGGCCGGACTCGGCATCGGTCAGCGGAAGCTCCGCGAGAAAGCGGCGCTCCTCTGCGCCAAGCTCGCCGCGCGTCCATTCGATGACCGAGGCCGCCTCCTCGTGCATTCGCGAGGCCGGTGTCCCAATTGCTGCGTCGTGGTTGCCGAGCACAGCAAGGGCGCCGCCGGCTACAAGCTCCATGGCCTTGGCAACCGTCCAAGCCGGATCGGCTCCGTAACCCACAAAATCGCCAAGCAGCACATAGCGCTCCGCGCCTCTTTCTTTGGCATGCTGAAGACAGGCACCGAATGCTTGGCGGTTGGCGTGCACATCTGCAAGCAGGGCAATCAGCATTTACTCTCCCGTATGTTGTTTTCTGGCAGCTTACAGAAAAGTAGCCCCGGCGTCGCATGATTTCCATCATGCGGCGCGCTTATACGGCGGTTTGCGGCACCGGCGCGCTTCCGTCCACAACCTCCGCGGCCGGACATTGAAGCCGCCACGTCACCCCAGTGGCAGCGAAGTTTAGTTCCACTTTTGCACAGAGGCTGCTCTCCGCGAGATTGCAGATCACAGTCGAGCCGAAGCCTTGCTTGGAGGGCGCCGCGACAGGCGGACCGCTGCTCTCGCGCCAGCTTATCGCAAAGGTCTCGCCGCCGGCTCCGGCGCGATCCAGGCTCCATTCGACCTCGACGCGGCCATCGCCCGTGGTGAGCGCTCCATACTTGCCAGCATTGGTGGCAAGCTCATGCAACGCCATGCCGATGGTTTGTGCAGCGGATGCAGAGATTAGAAGAGGCGGCCCCTTAAGCGCGATCCGCGTGCCGGCCAGATCCTTGAAATGCGCGAGCTGCGAGCGGACCAGCTCGCCGAGGTCCACGCCCTTCCACTCGCTCTTGACCAGCAAATCCTGGGCGGCAGCAAGAGCCTGTATCCGCTCGCCGAAGCGGGCGATGAAATCGTCCGGCCTTGTCGCAACGGTCTGCCGGGCCACCGCCTGCACGAGCGCGAGCATGTTCTTGGCGCGATGGTTCACCTCGCGCAAAAGCAAGCGGATCTGCTCCTCGTAACGCTTGCGCTCGGTGATATCAGTCACGAGCACGATGATGTTGGTGGGCCTGCCAGCGGCGTCTCGCAGAAGGGAGACGCGCTTGTGCGCCCATATGGATTTGCCATCTTTGCGGACGTAACGGTTCACGATCTCGAATGAGGGTATTTCTTGCGCGAGAAGCCGCCGGTTTTCGGCCACATTGAGCTCGCGATCGTCCGGATGCAGGAGGTTCCGGAAATTGACCCCGCGCAACTCATCCTCGGTGTAGCCCAGCATGGCGGTAAAGGCCGGATTGCAGGACTCGAATCCCCCCTCAAGGCTCGTGATACCAATGCCGGTGCCGGCGTACTTAAAGATGCCGTGGAACCGCTCCTCGCTTGCGCGCAGCGCTTCCTCGGCCTGCTTGCGCTCGGTGATGTCGATGTTAAGACCCGACACGCGCACGGGCGTCCCATCGGCGGCGTAGTCCACCTTGCCCTGCGCCGCGAGCCATCGCACTTCGCCAGATGGGAGCAGGACACGGTATTCCGTCCGGTATTCGGGCGTGCGCTTTTCGGCGGCGTCGAAGGCTGCTTTTACGGTTGGCGCGCGATCGTCCGGGTGCACGCACAGAAGCCAATCTTCGTATCGCGGCTGGCCAAGCTTCGGGTCCCGGCCGTGCAGATCGTAGCTTTCGGGCGACCACACTTGCTCGCCGGTCAGGATGTTCCATTGCCAAGCCGCTGCGTGGGCGTTGTTCAATGCGAAGCGCAGCCGCTGTTCGCTCTCGCGCAGCGCCGCCTCAGCCTGCTTGCGTTCAGTCATGTCGGTCACGAGCGCGATGTACCCGGTAGGTTTCCCGGCGGCGTCCCGCAGCAGGGAGACGCGCTTGTGCACCCATACGGTCTTGCCGCCCTTAGCCACATACCGGGTGACGATCTCGAAGGACGGTATTTCTTGCGCGCGCAGCCGGTGCCCCCCTTCCAGATTCGCCTCGCGGTCCTCCGGATGCACGACGTTCAAAAATTTGAGTTTGCGAAACTCGTCCTCGGTGTAACCGAGTATAGCGGAGTAAGCCGGATTGCAGGACTGGAACTGCCCCTCAAGGCTCGTGATAGCAATGCCGGTGCCGGCATACTCGAAAATGCCGCGGAACCGCTCTTCGCTTTGGCGCAGGCTTTCTTCGATGCGTTTTCGCGCGGTTATGTCCTGCACGATGCCGACGCGCCGGGCCGGCGTTTCGCCGTCGAACGTCACCTCGCCATCGGAGAAGACCCAGCGAACCGTTCCATCGTCCCGGCTAACGATGCGGAACTCACATTCATAGTGATGCGTGCCGCCGGGATCGAGAGACAGTTCCATTGCCGCTTTGACGGTGGCCCAATCCTCTGGGTGCACGCCCGCCGCAAACGTCGAGCAGGTGACAGGCTCCCCCTGCGGTACACCCCACAGATCGTAAAGGGTCCGGTTCCACTTGACGCGTCCGGTGCGCAGATCCCGGTCGTAGACGCCAAACTTGCCGGCTCGAAGCGCCAAAGCAAGCCGCTCCTCGCTTTCTTGCAGGGCCTTTTCCGCTTGCTTACGCGCAGTGATGTCGTGCGCGAGCACCATCAGCGCTTTGCGTCCAGCGAAATCCATCCTGTGCCAGGTGATCTCAACATCGATCACCGTGCCGTCCTTCTTGCAGTGCCGCCATTCGGCGGGAATCGCCTGATGCGCCACGGCAGATGCCACGGCCTTGCGGAACTTCGGCAAGTCCTCTGGGGGCCGGATATCCGCGCTGGTCATGCGGAGAAATTCGTCCCGTGTGTAGCCGTAGCGAGCGGCTGCCGCGCTGTTCACCTCCAGGAAGCGAAGCGTTTCCGGGTCGAAGACGTACATCGGGTTGGGATTGGCCTCGAAGAGATAGCGGTAGCGCGACTCGCTCTCCCGAAGCTCATACTCCGCCGCCTCGCGCACCTCTGCCTCCAGCTGCTTGCGCTGGGCTTCCCCGTATGCCGCGGCGGCGAAGCCGGCGAGCAGCACATATGCCAAGCCTAAGAGCGCGCCATTCCGGGTAAGGCGATGCCAATAGGGTTGAAGCGTGGCATCCAGCGGAACCGAAGCCGTCACAACAAGATCGAAACCGGGGACCGTGCGGTAGGCGCGGAGGAGGCGGACGCCGTCCGCGATGTCCTCGAACCGGCCCTCGTTTGCTTTATTCAGCTCCTCACGCAGGAGTGGAGTTACGCTCTCGCTACCGCCGCCCTCGCGTCCCGCGGGCGGCCAGCGCATGACAACGGTTCCGTCCCGCTTGTAGATGTGGAACCGCGCCCCTTGGCCAAACTCGAGGCTCTTGAAAAACTTGCCAAAGTCCGCGGCATTAATGCCGACTTGAGCGATGCCGGCCAGTGCGCCCCTGTCGCGGACGGCTAAACTGTAGGCGAAGAACCAAGTGTTCGTGACACGGCCAAGGGTCAAGCCCATGATGTGGAATGCGGCGCCGCCCTTTAATGCCGCGTAATACTCCCGGTCCCCAAAACTGTCCTTGGGCGGTTCGCTCTGAAGCGAACT
>Ga0326728_10009546_pt1 | contig 23286 bp, 21 predicted proteins | sample MB3enrmetagenome_FD_207602 | JGI IMG/M metagenome (GOLD analysis project Ga0326728, IMG submission 207602) | Lab enriched peat soil microbial communities from McLean, Ithaca, NY, United States - MB31MN | ecosystem: Environmental > Terrestrial > Soil > Wetlands > Peat | place: USA: New York... | reverse complement strand
GCAGGGCCACTTTCGAGCCGGCCGTCAAAGACGGCAAGCCGGTTCCGGTCATGCTCGACATGAGTTTCGTATTTCGGATTTACTCCAAGCGCACGGCCGTGGAATCGAAGCCCGCGCCCGAAAAAGCGCCTGAGGCGCCGACGCTGCCCGGACCGTACAGCGTGCAGCACTAGCGGTGCCAGCGCATAAGTATCTTGATAACTTATACAGCCATAAGTTAGGCGGAGATAAGTTATGTGGCGATCGGTTACGTAACTATAAGTCGCTGGCAGTATCATGCCGTATCGGAGTATTGTTACCGGATAAGTCATGGAAGTTACAAGCGGAAGGATGCCATCCTGAGCTAGACTTGGCGCGCTGTACGCGCCAAATCGCGTCGGAGGACCTGCATATGCCTTCCTGTCGGGTGCTTTTCGCTCAAATCTCCCGTTGTCACTGAAGCTATATGTCGAGGCGGCTTATTGCTTTGGGTACCAGTCGGAATGGGGCGACCACTGATGGCAGGATAGGCACATAGTAATTTCCCATCGTCTCAGACAGCCCGGGCAAACTCCACCAGTGTCGAAAGTGTTCCACACATAGCGGCAGCTGCACTGCCAGCGATCCTCGCTGCGCGGAGTCCAGCCGCATTTTGGACAACGGATGCGGCCCTCGCCTCCACCGGAGATCTTCTCCCGGTCCTCGACTTCGACCGCAGGCAGAATCGGCGCCAGCGTTGCGCGGCTGCGCGAGTCCAAACGCACCTCCAAGGCTCGAATCAAACGGATCGTAGCCGGAGAATCGTTTTTCTCCGCCATCATTATTCCACCAAACCCGGGGCCGGTGGGCCGGTCCTCAGGAAAACCAACTCACCACCAAACGGGTTGCCCCAGGGAATCCGACTCAGGGGCACCAGCCGCGAGAAAGCCGAAAAGCAGGGAACCGGGGAGTTCGAGAGCCGGGCTTGGACCAGATCAATGGCGATCTCCTCCAAGCCAAGTTCTCGCTGCTCCGGCACTGCAATGATTGATCCATTCCTTGTGCTCTGGGGGGTATAATTTTTGGCCAGCGGAAAGGAGAAATCAATGAAGACCAAATTTACCATTGCCCTCGGGCTCTATTTAGCAGTAGCCCTTCCCCTTCTTGCACAGAAAAAAGAAGATGACCGTTTAGCAAATTCCGCCACGGTGATGAAAGAGCTACTCCAGGGAGACAACGGCCTCCCGGCGAGTGTACTCAACCAGGCCATGTGCGTGGTTGTCTTCCCAAGCGTCAAGAAAGTTGCGATTGGTTTCCTAGGCGCCAGCTACGGGCGCGGCGTGCTCGTGTGCCGAATGGGCACCAAGATGGATGGGGCCTGGGGTGCGCCGGTGATGTATGAGCTGGATACGGGCAGCCTTGGTCTCCAGCTCGGTGTTACAGCGACTGATTTTGTGCTGGCGGTGATGCACAGCAAGGGTGTCGATGCGATTCTGAGCGGCAAGATCAAACTCGGCGCCGATGCAGCAGCGGCCGCCGGCCCGACGGGCGCGCAAGCGACCGATTTCAACGCTGCGGATATGAGCTCATCGGACGTTCTGACCTATTCCCGCTCCAAGGGACTTTTTGCGGGGGTGTCCCTCGAAGGTGCGTCGATGAGCGTGGACAATGACGCCAATAAGAAGCTGTATGGCAAGGAAGTGGGCGCCAAAGAGATTGTGACCGGCGCCCTGCCGGTTGTGCCAACAGCCGAGCCGCTGCTAAGTGTACTCAACGCGACATCGCCAGCTCGCAAGTAAGTTGAACCGTATTAGCTACATGACGCATATCGGCATGTGGTGATCACTGCAAGGGTGAAAGCTGCGAGAAGGCACGGACCGGAAATGCAGGGACCGAGTGAGCAAGGGAGCGGGGTTGGGCAGCGTCTTACCGGCGGTTGACGTGTGGTGGACACGCGTAAGACGGCGTAAGACACGAATTTCGGACTGCGTCTTACGCCGCCTTACGGTCTTACAGAGCCCGCCGCACATGGCATAGGTTCCGCTTGCCGATCACTCGGGCGATGGCAGTTGCCAGAGTTCGATCCGGTTGCCTTCGGGGTCCCAGATCCATGCGAATTTGCCGTAGGCGTGGTCGTCGCGTTTGGGATCGGTGCGCACCCCGGCCGCAGCCAACTGGCCGAGCAGAGCGTCGAGATCGTCGACGCGGAAGTTGACCATGGCCTGCTGCGCGCCTTCGCCGAAGTAGGGCGTGTCGAGCGGGAAGTGAGCGAAGACGGTCATGCCCATGGATTCAGGGCCGTCGAAGGCGAGCGTTCCGCCGCCTTGGTCCGGAATGCCGAGATGCGTTTGGTACCACTGGGCGAGCGCCTTGGGGTCGCGCGCCTTGAGGAAGATGCCGCCGATGCCGACTGCTTTCGCCATAGAGACAGCTCCAGGGTTTCAAGATTCGGGTGTCAGGTGTCCGCTCTCCGCTAACAACTAACGGCTAACAGCTTTCTGGCGCGGATGGCAAGGATTTTTTCACCACGGCAGAAAAGGGCTGGAAGCGCGCTAGCCCTCTTCGCGGAGCAGATCTTCGAGCTTGGGCTTGTGCTTGGCCTGGCGGCCGGTGCGCGGCGCGTCGGGCAAAACGCGCGAGGGTTTGGGCTGGCCTACGCGCTCGCGAGCGTTGGCTTTCACGGCTTTTGTGGCCGAAAAACGGGCCGGCTTGCGTTTCGCCATGGCAAGAACGAGTATGGAGTATATTGGGCATTCGCGGAAGTGCCCGAGTCGATTCTTGATTCGAGTCCCTGGGACCGGAGGGCGGAACAGCAATGGATGAGCGCGAATTCTTCAACGAGACGACTGAGCAGCGGACCCATACTTTGAATTGTCCCAAGTGCGGGCAGGCGGCCGAGTACAAAGTGACCTGGATCGTGCGCCGCAAGCGCCAGCAGATTCCCCGCGGCGCCGACGAGCGCGACCGCGCGCGTTTTGCCAAGGCGCAATCCTATATGGTGCGGCGCGACGACAAGCTGCAGTGCGCCAACATCCGCTGCCGCAAGCCGTTCGAGATTACCACGCTGCAGTCGCTGGCATTTCTGGTGGATTAGAGCCGAGCGCTGCGGCTGGCACAATCTACACTTCCCCTTGATCCGCACACCTCAGGAGGCGGGCGTGCATAGCCTGATTTCGAGGTGTCATCATGCGCATTTCGTCGCGTATTGCCGTGCGGTCCGCGGCCCTCGTGCTCGGAATCGTTGCCCTGACAGCCGGTGCGATGTTGTGGACCGGCATGCATCGCTCGAGCGCGCCGGTACTGGCCGCGGAGCTGCAGCCCATCCAGCTTCCCAAGCCGGACCTCACCGGCGGCATGCCGCTGATGCAGGCGTTGAACGCGCGCAAAACCACGCGCGCCTTCCTGGATAAGCCGCTGCCCTTGCAGACGCTTTCGGATCTGCTGTGGGCGGCCTTCGGCGTTAACCGTCCTCGCGAAGTGAAGCCGGGATTGGGACGGACGGCGCCCTCGGCGCGCAACACCCAGGACATCCAGCTCGACGTGGTGCTGGCCGATGGCGTGTATCTTTACGACGCGGAGCAGAATGTGCTGCGCCCGGTGGTGGCGGGCGACCTGCGCGGCGCCATCAGCCCGGCGCCTGCCGCCCATGCCGCAGTGACCATTGTGTATGTAGCCCCGGCCAAAGACGACTACGCGCAAGTGGATTGCGGATTCATCGCACAGAATGTGTACCTGTTCGCGTCGTCGGACGGACTCAACGCCTGGTTCTACACCGTGCACACGCAGGACGTGGCTGCGAAGCTCGGGCTGGGCGCCGATCGCGTAGTGCTGTACGCGCAAACGGTCGGGTATCCGCCGCAATAGTGGACGGTGCCGGGCGCGAACGGCCGGGCCGGCCCACCGGTGGCGCGGCGCGGGCGGCGTGTGATTCAATTTAATATGGATCCGGAGGTCGCGAGCCGAGTCCGGTCACATCCCGCAAGGAGAAATTTCATGGCCAATCCCCAACTTCCCCCCGCAGAGCGCAATCTGACTCCCGACCAGGTGGAGGCGCTGGACAAACGGCGCGACCTGGGGCACACCTTTCTCGTCATCGCCGGCCAATTTACGGTCATCGCCACCATCCTGCTGTTGTGGGTGGGGCAGGACCTGACCTATTCGCCGGGCTGGCTGCATCCCATGGCGTTTTATTTCATCATCGCGTTGGCGCTGATCGCGATTTTCGGCGTCACGGGCCTGGCGCTGCGCCGGGGCACGCCGCGCATCGACTGAGATTTCATTTCACGCGCAAAGCCGCGGGTCAGTGAGCGGATAAGTTTGAGGAGTTTCACGCTGCGCTCGCGACCTGAAATTCCTGTCAAGCCGCGAGCCCACGCCGAGCCGCTGCGCTCTGCTTCCCATGGCATCTTCTCGCATGGAACCATCGGCAATGAAGATTCGTAGTCATGAGTGGCTGCGTATCGAGCCGGCAGTTCCCCATCGGCGCTCTTGCAACCGAAATGTTGCGAAAGGAATGGAAGCGCGATGGCGGAACATGTTTGTCCGTGGTGGATTGGCTACCTGCTGGCCAGTCCGGTGCGGCGATGGACGATGGAAAAGCCCGAATCTCTGCTCGGGCCTTATGTGCAGGAAGGCATGACAGTACTGGAGCCGGGGCCGGGCATGGGGTTCTTCACATTGCCGCTGGCGCGCATGGTTGGCGCGAAGGGACGCGTGGTTGCCGTCGACATCCAACCGAGAATGCTCGCGAGCCTTCAGAGGCGGGCGCGGAAGGCCGGTCTGCTCGATCGCGTCGAAGTACGCAGGGCATTGCCGGACGATCTCGCGGTTGCCGATTGGAAGGACAGGATTGACTTCGTCCTCGCCTTTGCTGTCGTTCATGAGACACCGTCGGCGGAAGCATTCTTTCGCCAGGCGGCAGCAGCACTCAAGCCTCGAGGTGCAGTGTTCTTCGCCGAGCCCTCCGGTCACGTGAAGCAAGCTGCATTTGAGAGTGAGCTCGAAGCGGCACGCCAGGCGGGTTTGGAGATTGTGGCTCGGCCACGTGTTCGCCGCAGTCATGCGGCGGTCTTGCGGAAGGCTTGAGTTCGCGCGGTGCGTCGCCAAGCGAAGTGGGCATTTCGTGCGAACATTCTTGGGAAAGCCGCCACTGATAAACTAGAGTCAGATGATCCTCCCGTTCGTCCGCGAGATGTTCGCGGAGCTGGAGCATGCCCCGGGATTTGAGCGCGTTCGCAGGCACCTGAGCCTGGGTGCGGGCCGTCGGCGTGTGTCCGGATTGACCTCGACAGCGCGAGCGCTCTACCTGCCGCTGATGGCGCGAGCCGCCAAGCAGCCGGTGATCGTAGTTGTGGCCGACAACAAGGCCGCCGAAGCGCTGGAGCCGTTGCTCAAGGCCGGATGCGAGCTGACAGGCGCCGTGGATCCGGCGCGCGTGGTGCGCTTCCCTGCGCACGATGTGCTGCCTTTCGAAAATCTCTCGCCGCACCCCGACTTGCAGGAGCAGCGCGCGGCGGCGTTGTGGAAGCTCTCGACGGGGGCCGTCGATATGTTGATCGCGCCCGTCGAATCGGCGGCGCTGAAGCTTTTCGACCTGGAATATTATGCGGGCCTGGCGGTGACGCTCAAGCGCGGCGAAGAGGTCGACATTGAGACGCTGACCGCGCATCTGGCGAGCGTGGGCTACACGCAAATGGATATCGTCGAGATGCCCGGGCAGTTCACGCGGCGCGGCGGAATTCTCGACGTGTACTCGCCTGAATCCGACCGGCCCGTGCGCATCGAGTTCTTCGGCGACGAGATTGAGACCATCCGCAAATTCGATCCCGAGACGCAGCGCTCGCAATCGGGACTGGATGAGACGCAACTGCAGCCGTTGACGGAAGCGCCGGTGACGGAGCCGTTGCTGGCGGCGGTGAATGCAAGGCTGAGCCGGCAGCGCGTCGAAATCGAAGATGAGGAGATGGCTGTCGAGGCCGCGACAGCCGGCGGCGTAAGCGTGTTTCCGGGGTGGGAGTTTTTCACGCCCGTTGCAGGCGCGGAGCAATCGCTGCTAGCGCTGGTGCCGCGCAGCGCGTTGATTGTGGATGAGCCGGCGATGGTGCGCAACCAGATCGACCGCTGGTGGAACAAGGTGGAGCAACGCCATGAGCGGTCGGGGATCGGCTCGCTGGTGCGGCCGGAGGACATTTATCTGCGGCCGGAAATCCTGCGGACCGCCCTCGAGGCGCACATGGGCCTCGATCTCGATCAGCTGGGCGCGGTGGACGTGCTGGAGGAGGACGCGACGCTGGGCGAGATCGAACTGCCGACGCGGCCCACGCTGCGCTTCCATGGATCGATTCCCGCACTCACCGAGCAACTGAAAAACCTGATGGCCGCGGAAACGCGCATCGTGCTGGCCGCGCCGCACCAGGGCGACGTGGAACGCCTGGCAACGGTGCTGCGCGACTACGACGTTCCCTACCGGCTGGGCAGCCGCGCGCCACGGCCGGGCGAAACCATGCTCGACGAAGGCAGCTACCTGGCCGGCGATCTGCGCGTGCCGGTGATTGTGCGTTCGCCGCTGGCGTCGGGCGTGGTCTTCGGCGAATCGAATCTGATCGTCTTCGGGGCCAATGATTTGTCGGACGAAGCCGACGTGGCGGCGCGGCCGGAGCCGAAACGATCGAAGACCGCGGCATTTGTTTCCGACTTTCGCGACCTGGGAATCGGCGACTACGTGGTGCACGTGGAGCACGGCATCGCGCAATACCAGGGGCTGAAGGAGATTTCGCAGGACGGGCTCTCGGTGGAGTTCATGATTCTGGAGTTCGCCGAAGGCGCCAAGCTCTACGTTCCGCTCACGCGGCTGGATTTGATTCAAAAATACCGCTCCACCGACACCGGCCCCGCGCCGGTGCTGAACAGGCTGGGCTCGCAACAGTGGACCAAAACCAAGGCGCGCGTGCGCAAGGCCATGCAGGACATGGCCGCGGAGCTGCTCAAGCTCTACGCCGAACGCCACACCGCGGAGCGCACTGCATTCTCGAAGGACAACGAATTCCAGCGCGAGTTTGAAGACGCATTCGATTACAGCGAAACCGATGACCAAGCGGCGGCAATTCGCGCCGTGAAGTACGACATGGAATCGCCGACGCCGATGGACCGGCTGCTCTGTGGTGACGTGGGTTACGGCAAAACCGAAGTGGCCATGCGTGCGGCGTTCAAAGCCGTGCAGGACGGCAAGCAGGTCGCCGTGCTGACGCCGACCACAGTCCTGAGCTTCCAGCATTTTGAGACCTTCAAGCAACGCTTCGCGCAGTTTCCCATTCACGTGGAAATGATTTCCCGCTTTAGAACGGCAAAAGAGCAGAAGGACATCGTGGAGCGCGTCGTGACCGGCAAGGTCGACATTCTGATCGGCACCCACCGGCTGCTTTCGAAGGACATCAAGTTTCAGGACCTCGGTTTGCTGGTTGTCGACGAAGAGCAGCGCTTCGGGGTGCGCCACAAGGAGCGGCTGAAGCAGTTGCGCAAGGAGATCGATGTACTGGCCATGAGCGCCACGCCGATTCCGCGCACGTTGCACATGTCGCTGGTGGGACTGCGCGACATGAGCGTCATTGAAACGCCGCCCAAGGATCGCATGGCGATTCAAACCGTGGTGGCAAAATTCGACGAGAAAATTATCCGGTCGGCGGTCGAGGTGGAACTGGAGCGCAACGGACAAGTGTTTTTCGTGCACAACCGCGTGGAATCGATCTACGAGATCGCCTCGCGCATCCAGGAGCTGGTGCCGGCGGCGCGCGTGGCCGTGGCTCACGGGCAGATGAACGAAAGCGAGCTCGAGAAGGTGATGCTCGCCTTCATGCGCCACGAATTCGATGTGCTGGTGGCGACCACCATCATCGAGAATGGGCTCGACATTCCGTTGGCGAACACGATATTGATCAACCGCGCGGAGCGGCACGGCTTGAGCGAGCTTTACCAGTTGAGGGGACGCGTAGGCCGATCGAATCGAAGAGCTTATGCGTACCTGCTGATTCCACCGGAGAATCAGTTGACGGAGATTGCGCGGCGGCGGCTGGCGGCGCTCAAGGAGTTTTCAGACCTGGGCGCGGGATTCAAGATCGCGGCGCTCGACCTGGAATTGCGCGGCGCGGGCAATATGCTGGGCGGCGAGCAAAGCGGACACATCGAGGCCGTCGGATTCGAGTTGTACACGTCGATGCTGGAGGCCGCAGTGAAGGAGCTCAAGGGCGAGGGCCGCGAGGAGCGGCCGGCCACACAGCTCAATCTGGGCATTGCCTTGCGCATCGACGAAAGCTACGTGCCCGAGGAAAACCAGCGACTGCGGCTTTACAAGAAGATTGCCGGCGCGGCCAGCGAAGCGGCGATCAACGAGATTCGCGCCGAGATGGAAGACCGTTATGGCGCGCTGCCCGACCCCACGGTATTCCTGCTGGAGGCGGCGCAGTTGCGCCTGGAGTGCGAGCGCATGGGCGTGGCGCAGATCGACCGCAAGCGCAGCGAGCTGCAGATTCGCTTTACCGAAAATGCCGCAGTCGATCCCACGCATCTGATGCAGCTGGTGGCGCGCAACGCGAAACGTGGCGCGCAGTTCACGCCGCAGGGTCTGCTCAAGCTGCCGCTGAAGGCGTCGCGGCCCGATGAGGTTCTGCTCGAGATTCGCGAACTGCTTGCCGGTCTTGCGCCCGCGCCGGTGGGCGCGTAATGACAAGCGGAGTTCGCGGGGTTAGCGGCGCTATTGTGGTGTGTCAGAAACGCACCACAATAAAATTGTCATCCTGAGCGGAGTTTGCCACGCTTTCTGCGGCAAACGTAGTCGAAGGATCTGCGGTTGTTTTTCAACACACTTCGATTTCACCACGACGGCTTACGCCGCTAGCTCCGCTGCCTCTCACGCCTTCCATTTAATGTTGCAGCCGATGGAGGGCTTCTGGTCCGCGGGAACGGGCATGCCCGCAAGCACCGCGTCGATGGCCGCGCGCAGATCCTTGCCAGTGACCGGAATGCCGTTGCCGGGGCGGCTGTCATCGTATTGGCCGCGATAGACGAGTTTGAAATCCGCATCGAAAAGATAGGGGTCGGGCGTGCAGGCGGCTTTGTAGGCGTGCGCCACGGCCTGCGACTCATCGTAGAGGTAAGGAAACTGGAAATCGTTGGCAATGGCTTGTTGCTTCAGGCCGGCGGGGCTGTCGGCGGGATGTGTGTTCACATCATTCGAACTGATGGCAACGATACCGAGCGGCTTGGCGTCGTAATCGGCGCTGAGCTGGCCCAGAGATTTTTCGATGTGCTTCACGTAGGGGCAATGGGCGCAGATGAACAGGACGAGCAAAGCTTTTTGCCCGCGAAAATCGTCGCGGTGCACGGTCTTGCCGGTGATGGCGTCGGTGAGTGCAAAATCGGGCGCGATGGTTCCGAGATCGAGCATGGTGGATTCAGTGAGGGCCATAAGTCTTCTCCTTAAGCGGTGTTGGCGGAGTTAGCGGGGTTAGCGGAGTTAGTGTTGGCAGTCTAGCTCCGCGAACACCGCTAACCCCGCTAGCTCCGCTGTCTTCTAAAACAACCCCGTCTGGCGGCCTGGCACCGCGATGCCGAAGTGCTCGTAGGCCAGGCGCGTGGCCACGCGGCCGCGCGGCGTGCGATCCAGAAATCCAATCTGAATCAGGAAAGGCTCGTAGACCTCCTCGAGCGCGTCTTCTTCTTCGGCGAGCGTCGCAGCCAGCGTGCCCAGGCCCACCGGGCCGCCATCGTATTTCTGCATGATGGTGAGCATGAGCCGGCGATCGATCTCGTCGAATCCGTGCGCGTCCACCTCAAGCATGGTTAACGCGGCATTCGCCGTGGGACGGTCGATCGATCCCGAGCCGCGCACCTGCGCGTAATCGCGCACGCGGCGCAACAGGCGATTGGCGATGCGCGGCGTGCCGCGGGAACGCAGCGCGATCTCTGCCGCGCCGTCGGCATCGATGGGGATCTGCAACACTTCCGCGGAGCGTTCGACAATGACGCGCAGTTCTTCTTCCGTGTAGAACTCCAGCCGCAGCAGAATTCCGAAACGCGAGCGCAGAGGCGACGAGAGCAGGCCGGGACGCGTGGTGGCGCCGATGAAGGTGAAGGGCCTGATCTCCATCACGTGCGTGCGCGCCGCTGGTCCCTGGCCGATGATGATGTCGAGCTTGTAATCCTCGAGCGCAGTGTAGAGCTTTTCTTCGAGCACCGCCTGCAGGCGGTGAATCTCGTCGAGGAAAAGCACCTGGCGTTCGCGCAGATTGGTGAGGATGGCGGTCAGATCGCCCTGGATGACGAGCGCCGGACCGGAGGTTTGCTGGAAGCCGACGTCGAGTTCGTTGGCGATGATGGTCGCGAGCGTGGTTTTTCCCAGGCCGGGAGGACCGAAGAGCAGTACGTGGTCCAGGGCTTCGCCGCGAGACCTGGCCGCCTCGAGGGCGATCGCGAGCTGTTCCTTGGCTTTGGACTGGCCGATGAACTCGCGCAGCCAGCGGGGGCGCAATTTGAGCTCAAAACTCTGTTCTTCGTCGGCGCGCGCGGCGCTGACCAAACGTTCGGGAGAATTGTCGCGCGCGATGACCATGCTGAGCAGAAGTGTAGCTGTTCCCAGCGGCCACGGCAAAGTGAACGCACTAAAAACCTTATGAATGAAGGTTTTGACATGGATTTATAAGGGTTTTGTAATTCTCATAGATTCCTTATGCGGGTTCGCGGTATCTTCATGCTTTCCTGATTCGCGTTCACCTAAGTTGTAAAGAATTCACGGTGAATCTGGACCAGCGGGGAAACCGGGCGCAACGAAAAACACAGTGAAGACCCGGGCGCACGAGCGCCCTTCGCGTGCCAGTTTTTCAGGTAAGCCCACAACTGAACGCCAAAGAGCTGCGAAAAAGCAGACAGGAGACGTGTACCCAAAAACGCTCGAAGTACGACGAGTATTTTTGATACCCAAAAATCCAAATACGAAAGTGAGAGGCTACATGAAGAATAGAAATCGCAAACTCGTACCGGCCGCAGCTGCGGCCTGTCTTGCTCTACTGTCTCTTTCCGGGGCCGCGCAGCAGACGACAGCCACCGGTAGCGGATCGCCGACGCTTACGGCGAGCGCGGACCCTCCCGCCGGCGCACAACCTGCATCTACTCCCGCCGCGGCTTCGGCAGACACGAACCGGACCACAACCGCCGCTAGCGGCGCGCAACCCGCGGATGCCTCGCAGATCAGCAATTCCGAGCTGATGAAAGACATGCAGGAGATGCGGGCCGAGATCACGGAGTTGAAGGCCGAATTGAAGTCGCGCAACGACGCGGATGCGCTTTCGTCGGAGGCGATCAAGGCGTACGAGAACGATGTCGCCGCGTTGAAAACGGCCGTCCATCCCGTGACGACAAGCGCGTCCATGCAGGCCGCCGCGCCGGCCGCGGCGCCGGCCCCGCCTGAAATTACCGCGGAGACCACGACCAAGTCGGCACCCTTTCCCGGAGACTGGACGTGGCTGAACTCAGGCGGTCACAACTCGGACTCTCCGATGTCGACCAAGTACTTCACACCGGAGGTCCGCTTCGACACCAATTACATTCTCGACTACAACCACCCCGCGGACGACTCGATGGGCGGCTCGACCGAGATGTTCCGTTCCGATGAATTTCAGATCGAGCAGGCCTCGGTGGGCGGCGACTTCCGCATTCAGAACGTGCGCGGCCGCATCCTGACGATGTTTGGTGAGTTTGCAGAAACCACCATTCGCAACGATAGCAGTTACAGCCGCGGTCAATGGCAACTCAATAACGCCTACCGGTACGTCTCCGAGGCATGGGGCGGCTATCACTGGGATGTGGCCCACGGCCTTAACGCCGACGCCGGCATCTTCGTCTCCTACATCGGCCTGTTCAGCTACTACAACTTCGACAATTGGGCCTATCAGCCTTCGTACGTGTCGTCGAACACGCCCTGGTTCTTCACCGGGCTCCGGATCCAGTACTGGCCCACGGAGAAGCTGAAGATTGAGCCGTGGTTCATCAACGGATGGCAGACGTACGGGCGCTACAACAGCAAGCCCGGACTGGGCGGCCAGATTCTGTATCGTCCCAAGCCGTACCTTGACTTCGTCTGGAACAATTACGGCGTAGGCCAGGACGATGCTGGATTCCCGGGGCGCACTCGCATCCACGCCGACTACTCGGCGCAGATCAAGTTCTACGACAATCCCAAGAAGACACTGGACAAGATCGCCTTCACCGTTACCGGCGACCTTGGCTGCGAGATGGGCGGCGGCCCAGTGTCGTTCGCGATGACGGGCGGCACGCTGAATGCGAAGGGCGCCTCGCCGGAGAAGGGCAACGGCGTGTCGACTTACAATGGCGGCGTGAACTGCCACAGCCACAAGGGCAACGAGCCGAAGCAGGCTTTCGAAGGCTGGATGGACTACCTGCGCCTCTGGTTCGATAAGGATAAGTACGCCATGACGTTCGGAGGCGGCCAGATGAGCAACCCCGGCCGCTACCTGACGCTGCTGCCGCCGATCAACGGTGCGACGGCGACGACGGGTTCCCCGTACTTCACGGAGAACGCCGGCGACCAGGCGCAGATGCGTGACGGGACCATCACGTTGGATTACATGCCGGCGCAGTTCATCACCTTCCGGCTTGAGGAAAGCTACCGCTACTCCAATGTGCCGTACTGGACTGGCCGTGGCGGCATTACGCCCTATGCTCCAGGCCAGGGAAGCATCCACCAAAACGTAGGCAATCCCGCCGACTACATCTGCTCCGGAAGTAGTCCGGCTGGACTTGTCGACTCGGGTGTAGGCTACGTGAGCGCGTCGGGCGGCCCTGGATTGGCAGCGGCGATCCAAAGTTGCGGCGGTACCGTAAGCTACGTGGGCTCGCCCAGCAACAATATTCTTTCCCCGTCGAGCCTGGGCTACATCTGGTGGCCCGACCTGCGCACCAACCAGACGTCAACCATTCTTGCGGTCATGGTTCGTTTCTAATCACAACGCAAACCAACCATCACGAAAGTATGCTAAAGTTGGCTGCCCATCCCGGAGCGAATGCTCCGGGGTGGGCGGCCAGTTTGCCGTACGCGTGCACAGTTTCTGAACTCGTCATGCTTTTTGTTGCCAGGCCAGCGCAATGCATAATGGCAATGAGGTTTTTGATGATCAGCCGCATCACGATGCTCGCGCTCCTCACGCTTGCTCCGATTGGGCTTGCCCCGCTTGGCGCGCAGGCGGCGGAGCAGACCTTTACCAAGGTCATCAATCTGCGGGACCGGCTGGATCTGACGATCGTGTCGGGCGCCGGCAACATCCAGATCAACCAGGGTCCGGTGGGCAGGTTGCGCATTACCGGCCATGTCAAAGCGAACGACTGGCGTCCGACCGACGACCGGCTTCGCGATATCGCGGCGAACCCTCCGATATGGCAGGACCGAAACATCATCCGCATCGGCAGCACGGAGCAGTTGGCCCACGTCATCATCGATTACGAGATTGAAGCTCCGGCCGACAGCATCATTCAGGCCAGTTCCAGCGTGGGCGACATCTTCGACGATGGGGTTGGACAGAGTGCGCGCTTCAACACCGGCTCGGGGAGTATCCACGCTACCGGGCTCCGGGGGAACGTCGACGTGAGCACCAAAGAAGGCGACATCGAAGTGGAGCAGATCGGGCAGGGCGAAGTGAAAGCGATTTCGAACACCGGCAACCTCGAGCTGCGCAATCTGCAAGGCCCCCTGCATGCGGCAACGGACGCCGGAAGCATCAGAGTTTCTGGCGTGCCTGCGGGCGACTGGGCCGTGCAGACGGGAAAAGGCGATATTGAGCTCACGCTCGGCAACGCGGCCTGCACGATCGACGCCCAGACTGGCGCAGGCCTTGTGCATAGCGACCTGCGGATTGAGGGCGCAAACGGCTCAGACCCGCTTCATCTTGCGGGCAGGATCAACGGCGGTGGGCATAACGTGTCTCTCCGGGCCGGCAAAGGGGATATCCGCATCCGCTGACGCCGCGTGCCGCGCGCGGACCTGTGGATCGAGGCGGAGTTTGCCGCGCAATGAGAATCTGGCGTCTCCAACTGCATCGCGATGGGCAAAAAATCATCTTCGCGATTCTCGTGAAGTGGTCATCGCGATGAAGGATATTCGCAGGTAGAAAAACCGTAGAAATTCTCCATCGGCGGGCCGCGTGCCGGGGACTTCAGATCCCGGCATGCGGCCCCTTTTTTGTGCCTGGAAAGAGGCTGATGATCACGTCCGTCAAAACCGTGGGAAGCAGCGCCAAATCACTTATTGACTGTCTTGGTGCAGAACGCGAAAGTAACACCTTCGTGCCACAAGGACGCGAGTTTCAGTGACATATATTTGATGGCGTAGAGGCCAGCGAGAGTCTGCCATGACGCCGATGGTTGACGTCAAAACCGGCTGCAGACTCCGGAGGTCAATCATGCTTGATCGTTTGTCACCGCGGGCACTCCTCCTGATTGTTCTTGTCCTGCCCATTGCCGGTTGCACGAATTCCCTGATCGATTCTCTGGCGGTTTCTCCCACCACACAGTCACTTTCGGTGGGTCAAACCGTGCAATTCACGGCCACGGGAACCACCGGCCACGGAAGCGGACATCCTACGACGACGTCGGATGACACCGACACGGCAACATGGACCTCGAGCGTGCCCTCGGTCGCGTCGGTCAGCTCTACCGGTCTGGCAACTGGGCTCACCGCCGGGACCACGACGATCACGGCGAGCATGAACGGGTACACGGGAACCATCACCGCGAGCGCTACGGTGACGGTGACGGGGTCGTCGGGCACGACCGGCGCCAGCGGCACTGTGACCTCGCTGGCCATTATCCCCTCTTCGCAGTCGGTTGCGGTGCCCAACGAAACCACGCAGTTTATCGCCATTGGAACCACGTCCACGGGTGCGACGGTCAATCTCACCAACCAGGTCACCTGGTCTTCGAGCAGCATTCAGATTGCCGTGATTGGCGCAAATACGGGCCTGGCCACGGCATTGACCCAGGGCACCGTGACCATTGTTGCTCTCTACTCGAGCGGCGGAAACACGATTGCCGGCACAGGAAGTTTTACCGTGGCGAACGGTTCGACCGAACAATACACCGCGGTGACCATTGTTCCCTCCTCGCAATCGGTTTCGGCCTCGGGCCAGACCGGCCAATTCATCGCGCTTGCCACTTCGGGAACCACCGGCTTCGACGTTGACGTAACCAACTCGTCGCAGACCACGTGGACATCGAGCATCCCGTCGATCGCAACCATCACGTCCGGACTCGCGTCGGGCAACGGCATCGCCACCGGCGTAAGCCAGGGAAACACCACCATCACGGCCGAGGTGAAGAATCCCAACGGCTCCGTGGTTTCGGCGACGGCAACGGCCACGGTTACGCTCACGGCCGCCCCCGAACCGTTGCTGTCACTCGCCATCGTCCCGAGCACGATCACGGTCGACAATTTGCAGGACAGCGCGCAATTCCTGGCCATCGGCACCTACTCGAGTTCGCCGACAGTCCGTGATCTCACCAATTCCGTCACCTGGACTTCGGCGACACCGGGCATGTTCCCTGTTAACACCAACGGAACGGGAATCCCGAACCCGGCAGATCCTGCCGGCGTGGTCACCGCCTACGGAAGTGGAAATGGTGTGATTATCGCCGAGGCAACGGATCCGACAACCGGGTCGATTCAGACCGCGACCGCAACCTTCAATTGCCCACTGATCCTGCCCACGGCGACGACCGCGGGATCGTGCTATCCCGGCTCGCAAGCGGCCTATCTTACCGAGACGTTGACCGTCTACAACGAAGGCGCGAATACCACGAACTGGCTGGTCACAGCACCTTCCGCCACAGGCACGCAAGACGTGGTCCACTGCGGTCCGGGCTCGAGCGGAGCCGGGTTTGGCGGATCGGTCTGCGTCGCCAGCTACCCAACGGGGACCAAGGTAGTGCTCACCGCGCCCGCCGGCGCCGGACAGTTCGGCGGCTGGTCGTACAACTGTACGCCGAGCACAGCGGCTGGTGTCGCACTCACTTCCCCGCCTTATTACACTGCGGCAGGCCCGAATTATTGCTTTGTCTTTCTGAACTTCAACAGCACCGTAACCGCCATATTCAACTAGGTTGTAAACCTGAGGTTAAGAGCCGCTCTTCGGAGCGGCTCTCTTTTTTTGCGCGCGCTCCCGGCCACGGGCCGCCACGCTTGCGTGTCTCGCCAGACAGCGGGAGACGAGGCCAGGCCGTTTAGACTGATAAGGTCTCCTCGACTCGAATGACCCACCGGTTTCAAGCCCTCCGCCGCTTTCGATTCAATCTGCCGCAACGGATCGCGGCGGGATTGCTGGCCCTCTTTCTCCTTCAGGGATTCTGGCTCATCAGCCGCCAGACACTGACAGATCTCGATTACCAGTACGCGCGCTGCGGACGCGAAACCTGGGAGAGGCCCTCGCCCCTGGCCGGCTACTACACCTCCTGCGGCAACATTCACGACGGCATTCTGGCGTACCGGCTGGCCGGGCTTCCGCTCACCTTGAACCTCCTCGCCGAGCGCGGGCTCGATCTGCTGCGCAAGCCGGAGAATCGAGTAGTACAAGAGAGCGGCGGAGAGCTGAGCACATGGGAGTTGCGCCATCAAATGACGCACATCCTGTTGCTGTTGCGCCTGCCGTTTCTCTTTGCCGGATTCCTGCTGGGCGGATGCATCTGGTGGGTCACGCGGCGGCTTTACGGAAATCTGGGCGGCTATACGGCCCTGGCGCTCTATTGCTTTTCGCCTGCGGTGTTGCGCGCTTGCGTCACGCCCAATCCAGAGGTGCTGGCTGCGCTGGGCCTCTTCGGCGGCGTGTATACCTGCATTGGCGTTGCCCACGCCATGCAAGGCCCCAGGCGCAAGTGGCGGCCTCGGCTCGTGCTCCTCACGGCGATTTTTGGCGTTGCAGCTGCTGCGCACATCGTGGCGTTGCCGCTCGCCGCACTGCTCGGCCTGGCGGCCATGCTTTGGGTGGCCGAGGGGCACAGGAGCCAGACCCTGCCCGTGGTGCTGGTTGCCGTGGTGGGCGCGCTGGTGTTGCTCTTTGCCTGTTACGGTTTCTCGCCCGACGCCTACAGCTATGTCTTCCGCTCGGGGGCAGGATTCCTGTGGGTCTCGCTGGATCCGGCCCGGCGGTTCTTTACTTCTCTCGCAAACGGCGGCATCACGATTGCTGCGTGCGCCGCGGCGATGTTGTATCTGGCCACGCGCAAATCGCGCTACTTCGGCAACACAGCTCCGCTGCTCTGCGCTTTGGTTTCGATGGTGCTCGTCATGACGGGCTCTCCGGGCAGCCCGTGGCTCTGGGCACAGCCGTTCCTCCTCACGTTTATCGGCGGCGCGTTGGCCGACGCGTACGACGGTCCGCGCGGGCGCTGGGCGCTCGGCGCGGCGGGAGCCATTGTGGTGCTGCAAGCGGTGCTCTGCGTGCTGAGCCTGCCGGGATTGATCTAAAACGCGAGCATTTCGCGCGGCTCAGCGCACGCCGGAGGTCGCTTTTTGTGTTTGGGAAGGCAGCGCTTTGAAAGGTGCGTTTTTTGTGCAAAAACCGGGCCGGATGCACGCCAAATGAGACAGCAGGGACGGGGCCACGTTGCTCCTTCATAAATCAAGGTAAAATAAGGGTTTATTTCCATCTTCCCGCCTTGCTAAAACCCCCTTCGAACCTCTAAAATAGAAGCTAAGAGCTGCGGATCCGGCCCTGCTTTTTCCGGACTTTTTTGCCGCCTTCCTGCAAGCCCTAAAAAACCTATGGCAGACGACAAGAATCCTCAGCTTCCTCTCGACGGAGCGAACCCTCCCGGCGGCACGAACCTCATTCCCATCAACATCGAAGAGGAGATGCGCCGCTCCTATCTCGACTACTCCATGTCGGTGATCATCGGGCGCGCGCTGCCCGACGCCCGCGACGGATTGAAGCCCGTGCATCGCCGCGTGCTCTACACCATGAGCGAGATGGGCCTGGAGCACAACAAGAAGTACACCAAGTGCGCCAAGGTGGTGGGGCAGGCCATGGGCGTGTACCATCCGCACGGGGATTCGGCGATCTACGACACGCTGGTGCGCATGGCGCAGCCGTTTTCACTGCGTTATACGCTGGTGGACGGGCAAGGCAACTTCGGCTCGGTGGATGGCGATCCGCCGGCGGCGATGCGCTACACCGAGTGCCGCATGGAGCGCATTGCCGGCGAATTGATGGCCGACATTGAGATGGAAACCGTGGACTTCGTGCCCAACTATGACGAGTCCACGCAGGAGCCTTCGGTCCTGCCCACGCGGATTCCGAACCTGATCGTGAACGGATCGAGCGGCATCGCCGTGGGCATGGCGACGAACATTCCGCCGCACAATTTGACTGAGGTGCTGAACGCGACGATCGCGCTGGTGAAGAATCCCAAAGGCGGGCTGGCCGAGGTGCTGAAGCACGTGCACGGGCCGGATTTCCCCACCGGCGGCATTCTCTATGGCCGCACCGGAATCGTGGACGCGTACCGCACCGGCCGCGGCCGCTTCCTGATGCGCGCGCGCGTAGCCACGGAAAGCGTGACCAAGGACCTGAAGGCGCTGGTGGTCACCGAGCTGCCTTACCAGGTGAACAAGTCCACGCTCTTCAAGCGCATTGCCGAGTTGGTGGAGAACAAGATCATCTCCGAGATCGACATCGGCGCCGATCGCACCCGCGACGAGAGCGACCGCGACGGCATGCGATTCGTGATCGGCCTCAAGCGCGGCGCGCAGCCTGAGATTGTGCTCAACCAGCTCTACAAGCACACGCAGCTGCAAGAGAGTTTTTCCATGATCTTCCTGGCCGTGACCAACGGCCAGCCGAAGGAATTGGGCCTTGCGGAAGCCATCCAGCTTTTCATCGACCACCGCATCGACGTGGTGCAGCGGCGCACGGTTTTCCTGCTGCGCAAAGCGCGCGAACGCGAACACATTCTGGAAGGCCTCAAGATCGCGCTCGACAATCTCGACACCGTGATCAAAATCATCCGCGCATCGAACTCCCGCACGGACGCCCGGGAAAACCTGTACGCATGGGGCAAGGGCAAGGACATCGTCATCCGGCTGGACCGCGAGCCCGGACCCCACGAGGAAAAGGGCCTCACCCTGCGCCAGGTCGATGCCATCCTGGAACTGCAGCTCTACCGGCTCACGCAGCTCTCGGTTGATGAGCTGCTGAAAGAGCTGATGGAGATCCGCGAGAAGATCGCTGATTACGAGGAGATCCTGGGCAGCGAGAAGAAGCTGCGCGCGGTAATTGTGAAGGAGCTTGAGGAAGTCCGCGAAAGATATGGCGACAAGCGCCGCACCGAGATTGTGGACGAGAGCGCGGAGCTCCAGCTCGAAGACCTGATCGCCGATGAGCAGGTTGCGGTGACGATCAGCCACCAGGGCTACCTGAAGCGCACGCCTATCTCCATCTACCGCCAGCAGCGCCGCGGCGGCACGGGACGCATGGGCATGAAAACGCGCGAGGAAGATTTTGTTTCGCAGCTCATCGTCGACTCCACGCACTCGTTTTTGCTGTGCTTCACCAACACCGGCCGCGTCTATTGGCTCAAGATCTACGAGATTCCCGACGTGGGCGCCGCGGGCAAGGGCAAGTCGATGCAGAGCCTGCTCGATCTGCAGACCGGCGAAAAAGTTTGCGCCATTCTCCCCGTGCGCGATCTCGAGGAAGAGGGCAAGTACATCTTCTTCGCCACGCAAAAGGGCACCGTGAAGAAGACGCCGCTCAAGGATTTCTCGAACGTGATGTCGAGGGGCATCATCGCCATCGGCATCGACTCGGACGATGAGTTGGTGGCGGCGCGCATCACTGACGGCTCGCAGATTATCTTCCTGGCCACGCACCTGGGCCTGGCGATCCGCTTCGAGGAGAGCGACGTGCGCTCCATGGGCCGGCCGGCTTATGGCGTGCGCGGCATCGCGCTGGTCAAGAACGATTACGTGGTCGGCGTTGCCGTTACACCGAAGGAGCACGCGCCCGGCGCCTATCGCATTCTTTCCGTCACAGAACACGGATTCGGCAAACGCACCGACGTCGAAGAGTACCGCCTGCAAACGCGCGGTGGCAAGGGCGTCAAGAACCTCTCCGTCACCGAACGCGTGGGCCGCGTCAATACCATCCAGCTGGTCGACGACTCGTCGGAGTTGATGGTGATCAGCCAGTTCGGCAAGATCATCCGCATCGACACCAAGACGGTCCGGTCCGCCGGCCGCGCCACGCAGGGCGTGCGTCTGCTCAACCTCGAACCCGAAGACAAGGTCGCCGCCGCCGTCATCATCCCGCCCGAAGAACTGAATGGCAACGGGAACGGCAATCACGAAGGCGAGCAGGGGACGCTGCTGCAGTAGGGTCCTGAAGGACAGACGGTCGTCGAAGTGGGGCTTTGGAAGAGGAGGCTAAACGATGGCGATTGTTATCGAAGTGAAGAATTCGGATCCCTGCTTGAAAAGCAAGATTCGCTGCGACGCTCTCCGTGTCATCGATCAGTTCGAGAAGCTGCCAACGGCAAAACTCCTGGCATTCTTCGATGACGAGGACGCGCCGTTCTTTAGAGACAAGTTCGGCCCAATGAACCGCGGCCAGTGGGTGGGGCTCGAAGATGCTGGATCTTACGCAATATGCGAGTGGCCTGACTACATCAAAAAAGATCATCTTTATCCCTGCGGCCAAGGCACAAGGGCGTTCGACCACGTTATTTATTTGTTCGGCGCCACCAGCACGGACTCGGCAGGAAGGGTAATGACCTTCGCACACGAGTTGCAACATTTTTCCCAGTTCGGCTTGAATGTTCAGTTGTGGGCAGAAAACTACTTGCTTCTGCTATCTATGCACTTGCCTGAATACGAAGTTCCGTCGGAGCACGAGGCAAGAATCGTGGCAAAGAGGGTTGCAAGGAGACTTTGCGGCGACGAAGCTATCGACCGGTATTTGGAGCGCATCATAGCCGAAGCGAGCTCTGCGGCTGAAAGCTGGACGGACCAGGCCCGCCAAAATGCTGCAAAATGCGAGATAAACAATCTGAAATTCGTCAAGAATCTGGACTGCGATGTTCCCTACAACCTTGCAGATGAAACGGCGAGCGCCTTTCGTCGCCTTTCAGAGCACAGGGAACATCTCCAAAATGTACTTGAAGTGCTCCGAAATAGAGGAGCGCTCTTCGAGCAGGTTGACTTGCAGCGCTATTGCGGAAAATAATTACAATCGCTGATTTACCTGTGTTTCTCAGGCGGTCGCTCTGCTACCACATCGGGAGATTCGACGGCCGTCTAAGCGGCCCACCGGAGTTACTGAAAGGGGGTTGAGTGTCGGAAGAAGCACATCTTGAGTTGGCTGTGAGAGTATTCGGGCTTTACCTGCAGGAGGTTGGTGACAACATTGTTTCCGAGAGCTTTAAGGCGTCCGACCTGTTCGTGAGGACGTTCAGCTCCAACGCATTCGTGAGCGTTTCCATTGAGGTATGCGCATTCTTCCTCCACCACCTTTCGAGAATGCTGCCCAATACTGACGGCGACTATTTGAACGAGTGCGTCTACGGTCCTTTGGTTGGGTGCTGCGCGCAGACATTAGGGAAGTCGATTGAGAAAATGCAAGGTTCGGGCGCTTTCGGCCTCACAGTCCCAACCCATGACGGATTAGAGGGTGAGACTACCACATCAATATTCTCCAGTGAGGATGTTGAAGCGGAAACGCGCAGTACGGTGGAACAGCGTGATGCGGAGTATGCCAACTCTATGCCTGAAGAAACAGGCCGGCACGCGTCGAAGATAATCGCGGACCTACTCGGTGAGGAAAAGAACGCCATGTGCGTGGCACTTTGCGGATTTGAGCTCGCAAAGAGTCTTGCCCGGCTTGATTTCGCATTCGTCTCGCACCACATGCAAGAAATTTTGACCCCGGAGCTGATTGAATCTGTGCGCCGGGAGGCGTGAGAAATCGCTATCGGTCCCGGCCCCGTGGTCGCTCAATCCTTCGGATCGTCTTATCCATCGGTTTGCTCGGATCGCGGACGACGCCTATCTTCGCCCAGGCCGCCACGCTCAACTCACTCGTGAGAGAGAGCCGCTCGCCTATCGTGAGGCTGCGCCAGTTCTTCACCCTTTCCTTCAGGTGCTCCGGCACATAACCGTAAGGAAACTTCGATTCGTCCGCGCTCATGACTCGCCTTCCGGCAATAGGCGCTCCAACTCGACAATCAGTTTCGGCAGATCACCGGAAACGATTCCCCACAGCACATCGAAGTCCACTGAATCGTATCCGTGAATGAGCCGGTTGCGCAGTCCTACGATTTGGCTCCATGGAATGGATGGGCACTGGAGGCGCTCCTCGTCGGTCGTTCTGCTCGCGGCTTCGCCTACGATCTCCAGCAGTCGGACGAGGGCCAGATTCAGCTGCCGGTCTGCATCAAGATCGCCGCGCGTTCTTCCCGCAAGCAAGGCGACAGCTTCGCGCGAATAGTCGAGCATGTGGCGGAGCCTTATATCCCCTTCACGCTGCGACATACCGCTCCTCCGCCGATTTTTGCACCGATTCCCGGAAATAGCGGCTCAAGAAGCCCGGCGTGTTCAGATCCACCTTTCGCCCCAGAATCGCCGAGAGTTCTTCCTGCATCCCGAAAAAAGCCAAGCCCGGCTCGAACCCCGGTACGAATTCCACCAAGACATCCACATCGCTATCGGGGCGGAAATCGCTGCGCAACACCGATCCGAAGAGACTCAGCCTGCGGATGCGGTGCCGCTTGCAGAAGGCTTCGATCTGTTCCTGCGGAATTGCGATCTGTGCGCGGCTCATAACAGCCTCCCCGCTTTCTGCATTCCAGTTTAACCGCAAAAGGGAATGCAGCGCCCCCATCACTACCCCTGAGTTGCGGCCTCTTCTGCCCCGCCCTTTGGTCCCTTCCGCGACCAGAACAGATACACCGGAACCCCCAGAAGCACCAGGATCAGGCCCGGCCAGGTGTACTGCGGCTTGTAGCGCAGCAGCGCGGCGCAGATGCCGACGGCCATGACGATGTAGAGGCCAGGCAGAAACGGATAGCCGAAGGCTTTGTACGGGCGCGGCGCCATGGGCTCCTTGACGCGCAGAACGAACAGCCCAATAATCGTCAAAATATAAAAGACCAGCACTGCGAAGATGATGTAGTCGAGCAACTGGCTGTAAGAACCTGAAACGCAGAGCAACGTCGTCCAGACCGCCTGCACCACAAGCGCGGCGGCCGGAGTCTTATAGCGCGGATGCAGTTTGCCGACGAAGC
>Ga0326728_10009545_pt1 | contig 23300 bp, 27 predicted proteins | sample MB3enrmetagenome_FD_207602 | JGI IMG/M metagenome (GOLD analysis project Ga0326728, IMG submission 207602) | Lab enriched peat soil microbial communities from McLean, Ithaca, NY, United States - MB31MN | ecosystem: Environmental > Terrestrial > Soil > Wetlands > Peat | place: USA: New York... | reverse complement strand
CTCCTCTACCTCCAGGGCTTCGTGCCGGTCCTGCAGTGCGTCATGACCGCGAAGTACAAGATGCCCGGCCTGTCGCTCAACACCGGCGCCGGCACCGTCAACCCGCAGACGATCGGCGGCCTGGTCGATCTGATCGACAAGGGCATTCGCTGAGCGCGTCTCGCCTTTCTGAAATCCTTTCGCCGGCGGGAAACCGCCGGCGTTTTTTTGCGCGGCCGGGGAGCGCGAGGGCTACGACGAAGCGCGCTCCGCTTGGATCGCCTCCGCTCGGCGACCGCGATGGAGAGTCACGCGGCAATCGTTCAGCGCACGGTCGCCGTAATACCCATTCCCCGGACTTCCAACCGCGTGGACGCCGGGCGCAAGGCCGGGCATGACGAGTCATCAATTCCGAACCCTGGTATAACGCGTGATGCGTGGGACGCCGCGACCGTCCCGTCAATCCTCTCCGCCGCTGGCGGGGCTTTCGCGAGACGCCGGGATCAAAGTCCGTCGATCACGCAGCCGAGAGCGAGGACGACATAGCCTGCCGCGACGAACCATATCGCGTGCGCGGAAACGAAGGGGATATGAACCAGCTCGCCGACGATTCCCAAGACCGCCAGGATCAACGCGGCCAGGAAAGTGTAATGGTGGGGCGGCTTGACTCGAAAAAACCACCCGTGGCTTCGCGATTTTGTCGCCATACTGACCCCCCTGAAATTGAGCCTTCGCCGCGCGCAACAGCGTCGCCGGCGGCGCACACTGACAAATGGGCGTCGATTGTCAAGTTTGCTTTGCCGCCTCGACCTCGAGCCGTCCAGCTTTGCCATCAGTTCCCTGGAATCCCCGGTCGCCGCGACGTGCTTGAGCCGGCTCTTCGCCCCGGCGACGAGCCGCGCCTGCGACGCCGAGCGCCCGCGCGAGCCGCTTGCCTAGCGCGGCGTTGGCCTTGCCGTCCTCGAGCGCCTCGGGCGCCCGGACGAAGAGCCCCGTTCCATCGGCAAGCGAGTCGCCTTGCCGCCGTACCGCCGACGATCGGATTTGGCGTCGACAATCGATACGCCGTCGCCTGCTCATCGTCGGCGCGAACCGCGGAGGCCAGGAAGCGAGGCGGGAAGGCGCTTATCTTGCCTCGGCTCGGCGACCGGCACCGGGCAATCCAGATCGGTAACGTGTATCATGCCGCCGTAATGCCCCTATAACGGCGGCTACCAAGCGCCGGTGGAATGCGCCAGCGAAAAGGAGCCGGGTTCGTCCCGCATGGAGAAGTAAACGCTCCTATAATCCAAAGTACGTTTCGATGATTTTGTCGGCCATTCGTTTGTATTGACTAGATCGATATGCCGCAAAGTCGACTTCATCTAGTCCGATGAACGCCTTTGCAAGAGACTTGTGGTCAATTGACTTCCTTCTCCAAATAAGCAGGCGCGCAACTATCAAGAAACTGTTGATATACGTCGTCGAAATCACTCGATTGGGAACCTTCGTATCTGTAGTCCAGCGCACGTTTAAGTTTTGCCTTATCGAACCGAGTATCGAATTAATCGTCGAAACACAAAAGTTAACGTAGTCTTCGAGCGCCGCCTCATTTTTTCCGGAGGTGATATCCTCTTTTTCGGGGTGCCTCCAGATCGCGAAAACCGAGTCCTCCCCAGCAGTCTTTACCAAAGGTTTTAGTCCGTAGCTGATAATGGAAGCTGTCCTGAGTTTGTCTGTATCGTAAAAGTATTGTTCTATAAATCCGCAAAGAGGACCCTTCTTGGCAAGTTCACTTAGCACGCGTGTCGCAATAGACTCGTTCGAAAACGGATCGAGCACAAGACCGATGGCCTGCTTGATCTTTGGCCTAGGACTGGTCTGTGTCGAATTAATTTCTAGGAAGAGTTGCGCCTCGAATTTTTCCTTGTCGAGTTCGCTAACACCCTCAGGATAAATGATACCCGTGACTAATAGATTTTGCTGTTTCCGCAGTTTCGCGATCTCCATGTCGTCATCGCTTGTTTCGTGGTATGCAAACACTCGATGTTGGCCGTCAACGATACCAATAGTGTTCGGCCTGTCAGGAAGCTTTATTACAACCGGTGCCGTGTCCGTAAGCGATGAGGTATCAATAGTCTCGCCGTCAGCGCTCAACGGTTTCACGTCAGGCGGCAAAGTGACGATTATGTTGTTTAGGAAAACCCGTTTTTGTTTCTTCAGATATGCTCTAATAGATTTTATCTTTGACTTCGAAATCATGCGCTGATATAGGTTCAATGAATCGCGCCATCCGTCCTTCCTTAAAACGTACGCGGTCTTGAGCAGCCAATCGGGATGCGCGTAGAATGTAACAATCTTATACCCGTTCTCAAAGTGGGAATATGCTTCGGGTAAAAGCGACGCTTGGTATTCCTGCGAGCTAGCGCTAACCTGAATCGCTCCACCGGATCCGAGTGCCTTCGGAGGAATCTTGAGAAAACTGAGAAATTCGAACCGAGCCGACTTCTTGACCGATCGCGCTAACTCTTGGAAGTATCGGACGGCCGGGTAGTCGAAATATACGGGACCCGGAATGTTGTTCCGGTAATGTTCGTCAAAGGGGAAACGCGAACAATATATGATCCTCAACTCAATTTGGGATAGATGGTAACCTGTGTCAATGTCATTGGCGTTTGCCGAGAACGTCGTTTTCATGAACTGCAGAAAGGCAACCCTATTACTAAGTATTTTGTCGAATACGAGTTTTTTCTTCTTGAGATGGTCCCCGATATCGCACGGTCGGGTGCATGTGTACTCGGCAACCACAAATACGTTCTCAAATATAAAAATGTCGTCGATATCACTCGTTTGCCCGTCAAACGTGAAGGGTTTGTCCGTTACCCCGGTTACACGCGTAAATCCAACGTTCGAGAATATCTGCCGAATTGTCGATCTGTGGTCGTTCTGTAGCTTCAATTGTGCCTTATCGGCAGGCGTGAGTTTTGGCGTCTTCGCCCTTTTCTTAGCTCGCTTGGCCATCACTCTGCCGCCTGCACCCACTCAAGGGGAACTTGGGTAACAGCTTGTGTTAGGGACGGCATCTGGACGCTCAGCCCGGAGTTTCTTAGCTTAAGGGTCCCGTTGCGCAGGGCGTGTACGCGTGCGCGCGTCAACTCAATGTATTCTTTACTCTTGTCGATACCTATCGATTTGCGGCCTGCTCCAATTGCGGCAACAGCGGTGGTTCCAGCCCCAACGAAAGGGTCAAGAACGGCGTCGCCCGGATTCGAGAATGCAAGCACACACCGCTGGGCCAGCTCATGAGGGAACTGACATGGGTGGATTGTCTGCTCGGGATGGTTGGCTTTTACGTTTGGTATCTCCCAAACTGGCTCCTTCACGAAACAGTCCTCGGCTGAGAAGGTCCAAAAATCGGCCGGGTTTTTCCCAAGCGGGTTGCCGCTTGGTTTTCCTGCTTTGCCGGTACCTTTTCTCGATGAATGTCGCTTGCCTGGGTAAAGCTGCGGAACTCGTATCCTATCCAGGTTAAACGTGTAAGAGTCTGATTTTGTCAGCCAGAGAAGGGTCTCATACCGCCCGGAAAGGCGCTTCGTCGCGTGAAGGCCGAAGTTGAATCGCCAGATGACGCGATTTCTGAGCTTCATCCCATTTCGTCTGAATATTTCATAAAAATAGTAATCAAGAGGAAAAACCTCGCTGTTTCTGACGAAATTACCGACCTGCCAACAAATACTTCCATTGCTGACGACTTTTCTGCATATTGCTTGTATTATAGGGGTAAGCCAATCAATATATTCATCAAGAGACATAGGTATGTCGCGCTCATAACTTTTGCCAATATTGTATGGCGGCGATGTAACCACGAGTTGCACTGAGCTGTCGTCAATAAGCTCCAGCGCTGCGGATACGTCAGACCTTATTAACGTCAATTCGCCGTCTCGCAGGACGATCCCGTCTTTCTTGGCCACCGTGCTCCCCAGCCGCCGATTGCAGAAAAATACCACGACGGCGTGCATGTTTCCAGTTCAACCTTCACTCAGGAGTTCTGAATGAAGCACGAGAAGAGACCTGTCTGCCAAAGGTGGCTCTTCGCCATTATGGTAGTGTGGGGACAGCGCATGAATTCCCCAAATTAGTCGGCCCCCAACGGTCCTGATTGCAGCGACCCCTTAACTCACTGACCCCGCAGCCGCGCTTCCCGCCGCTCTGCGAATAAGGACAGAATCCGGCGCGTAACCCCCTGATTTCCCTTTCCCGCGTTCCAGGATTGTCCGGCCCTTCGGCGACCGCCGCGCGCCTACTCCGACGCGCCGCTCACCCGCTCCAGCCTCGCCATCAACTCCCCCGCCTCCCCCGTCGCCGCGACCTGCTTCAGCCGGCTCTTCGCCCCCGCGACGAGCCGCGCTTTCGAGGCGGCGAGGCCGAGGGCCTCGGCGATCAGCCGGCACAGCGCCTCGTTGGCCTTGCCGTCCTCCGGGGCGCTGCGTACGCGCACCAGCAGCACGCGCGTTCCGTCGGCGAGCGTCGCGACGCCGTCGATGGCGTCGCGGCCGCCCTTGGGGGTGAGGCGGCAGGCGATGACAACGCCGTCGGGCGTCGCGCGCCAGGGCGGCTCGCTCATCGCCGCTTCTCGTCGCTCAACGGGTGCAGGTCGCGCACCATCGCCTTAGCGCGTTCGTCGAGCACGTGGGTGTAGATCTGCGTCGTCGAAATGTCGGCGTGGCCGAGCAGCTCCTGCACCACCCGCAGGTCGGCGCCGTTCTGCAAGAGGTGGCTGGCGAAGGCGTGGCGCAGCACGTGCGGGCTCACGCGCGCCGTCGCGATTCCCGCCGCGGCGGCGACGGTCTTCAGATCGCGGGCGAAAGCCTGGCGCGTCAGGTGGCCACTGTCGCTGTCGGCGGGGAACAGCCACGGGCCGGCGGCGGCGCCCGGCGCGTGGGCGTCGAGCAGATCGCGATAGACCTTCATCGCCACGCGCGCCGGGGCGGAGATCGGCGCGAGGCGTTCCTTGCCGCCCTTGCCGCGGACCGCGATCAGCGGCTGCTTGGCGCGCGCCGCCGACTTCGGCAGCGCGACCAGTTCGGAGACGCGCAGGCCCGAGGCGTAGAGAAGTTCGATCAGGCACGCCATCCGCGCCTGCGCCAGCCGCTCGCGCGGCGGGCGCTTCGGGGCGTCGAGACCCTCGCGCGCGACCGCGATCAGCCGGTCGACTTCGGCGACGCTGAGGATCTTCGGCAGCGGGCGGGCGCGGCGCGGCCCCTCGATCGCCAGCGTCGGATCGTCGCCGCGCCGGCCCTCGACATAGAGATATTTATGGAACTGGCGCACGGCCGACAGCCGACGCGCCAGCGAAGCGGCGGCCAGGCCCGCGGCGCCGCGCGCGGCGAGGAAGGCGCGCACGTCGGCGCTGGACGCCTTGGACGCGCTCAGCGCCCGTGCGGCGAGGAAGTCCGTATAGTCCGAGAGATCGCGCCGGTAGGCTTCGAGGGTGTTGCGCGCCGCGCCGCGCTCCGAGGCGATCGCCTCGAGAAACGACTCGACGAGGCGACGATCCGTGAGCGCCCGCGGCGCGCTCACGGCGGCGCCTTGGTGAGGGTGACGGTCTGCGTCATTTCGCGCGGCTCGACCTTCACGTTCGCCACCAGCGCGGTCATGCCGGCGTAGGCGAGGCCGGCGAGCACGGCGAGGATGAGGAGAAAGCGGAGGAGACTAGGCACGGGTTTCGTCCAGACTCGCGGCGACGCGGCGGCGCGTTCGTCCGCGGCTCTCTAGCACAAATTCCCGCCGCTTGCGCGCCGGCGCTCGCGCCGCCGGCGTAAGAGGGCCAAAGTCCGGGCCGGTTTGTAGACGCGGGCGTTGACCGCGTTGTTTCTGCTTGGACCAGGCTGCAAGAAGAGGCGCTTACGCGCCGGCCGCGCTCGGCGCGCGCGGCTACAGGAAGGCGCCGCCCTGACTTTTGCCCCTCGTACCCGCCGGCCCGTCAGGTTTCGCCGCGGGCCAAGACTTCCTCGAGCCGCTCGCGCCAGCTCGGCGGATCGAACGCCGGCGCGGGGAAATCGACCCGCGCCGCCAGGCCGCCGGCGGCCAGGTCGAGGCCCTCGGCGTCCAGGCCGATCGCGCGCCAGACGCGCCGGCGGGGATCGCGATGCGCGGCGAGGCGCGCAACGAGCGAGCCGTCGAGCGCGTCGACCTCCGCAAGCAGCCGGTCCTCCGCCTCGATCAAGGCGGCTGCGTCCGCCGCGGGCGCGAGGAGATCGGCGGGGGTCAGCGGCGCGGCGCGGCCGAACCCGCCGTTGAAATGAACAGTCTCGACGCGCATCCGGTAGATCGCGAAATCGGCGAACGACGAATAGAGCTTGGCTTTGGGATGGCGCTGGAGATAACGCGTGCGGGCGTACGGGTCCGGATCAGGCGCGATGGCGCCGCCGACGGTCACGCGGGGGTGATTGAGCGGGTCGCCGCGATCGCGCGGGTCGGTCAGCAACGCCGAGCCGCGCGGGTCGACGGCGAGGTTCTTGGTGTGCTCGGCGAGCCCCGACAGCAGAAACAACGGCGCGCCGCGAAAATCGCTGGCGAAGCCGACCCAGGTGGTCAGCGGCGCGCCCGAGGCGCGATCGAGCGTCGCCAAGGCGCCGGTGCGCGAAATCCTGAGGAGCCGCTTGGCCTGCGCCGCCGCGTTGGGGAGCGCGCCGGTTCGCTCGCGGACGGCCATCGGGTTCGTTCCTTCTCTTACGGGCAAGCGCGCTCGGGCGCAGAAGAAACGCGGCGCGGCCGCAAGGTCAAGCCGACGATGCGCGGCGCGTCTGTTCGCTGGGGAATCGCCGGCGCCGCCGACCGGCGCCGGCCTTGACGCGCGAACGAAGAATGAGGGATGGGAGGCATCGTCATCGGGCGGCGATCGGCGCGGGCAAGGACATTGCGGATACCGGACGTAACGGGCACAATCGAGGGCGCTCCATGATCGAGGCGCGACGGCGCGTTCTCCAGGCGGCGATGTCCGCGGCGACCGGCGCGGGCGCGGCGTGAGCGCCGACGCGAAAGGCGCGGACACGGTCGAGCCTGGGCCTCGGCGGGGAACGGCGGGCGAAATCTTCCTCGTCTTCCTCAGGCTCGGCCTGACGTCGTTCGGCGGACCGATCGCCCATTTCGGCTATTTTCGCGCCGAATTCGTCGCGCGCCGGCGCTGGCTGAGCGAACGCGCCTACGTCGACTTGGTCGCGCTGGCGCAATTTCTCCCCGGCCCGGCGTCGAGCCAGACCGGCTTCGCCATCGGGCTGATGCGCGGCGGCCGGCTCGGCGGTCTCGCCGCCTGGGCGGGCTTCACCCTGCCCTCCGCCGTCCTCATGCTGCTGTTCGCCTACGGCGCGGCGAGTCTCGCCGATTCGTGGCAGGGCGTCGGCCTGCTGCACGGCCTGAAGCTCGTCGCGGTCGCGATCGTCGCCCAGGCCGTTCTCGGCATGGCCCGCGCGTTTTGTCCGGATCGCGCGCGCGCGTCGATCGCGACGGCCGCCCTCGCGCTGCTGCTCGCCGCGCCCGGCTCGCTCAGCCAAATCGGCGCGATCGCGCTCGGCGCGGCCGCCGGCTTGGCGTTCTGTCGCGGCGGCGGCGAACGAAACGCCGACGATCTCGCCGCGCCGGTCGGCCGGCGCTCGGGACTCGCCTGTTTGGCGGCGTTCCTGGCGCTGCTGGCGCTGTCCTTCGTCCCCGTCCGGGGCGGCATGCTGGCGCTGTTCGACGCGTTCTATCGCTCGGGCGCCCTGGTGTTCGGCGGCGGCCATGTCGTGCTGCCGCTGCTGCGCAACGCCGTCGTGGCGCCCGGTTGGGTTTCCGACAGCGCCTTCCTCGCCGGCTACGGCGCGGCGCAGGCGCTGCCGGGGCCTTTGTTCGCCTTCGCCGCCTATCTCGGCGCGCTGGCCGGCGCGCCGCCGGCCGATCTCGCCGGCGCCCTCGTCGCCCTGGTCGCGATCTTCCTGCCGGGCATGCTGGCGTTGATGGCGGCGTTGCCGTTCTGGCGCGCGCTGCGCGCGCTCGGGTCCGCGCAGGCCGCCGTGCGCGGCGTCAACGCCGCCGTCGTCGGGCTGCTCGGCGCCGCCCTCTACGATCCGGTGTGGACGAGCGCGGTCCGCGCGCCCGCGGACGCCGCCGTCGCCGCGACCGCGTTCGCGCTGCTCGTGGTCTGGCGCGCGCCTCCGCTGGTCGTCGCGCTCCTCGCCGCCGCCGCTGGAGTCGGCCTCGCCGCGCTCCGCTGAACGGAGCGCCGCCTCAGTCCGCGGTCTTGAGTTCCTTGAGCTTGCCGAACACCGAATCGACGTCGATCTTCTCTTCTTCGCTCGGCTTGGGCGTGGGAGCGCCGAAAACTTCGGCCTGACTGACCGGCGCCGGCTTGGCGGTCGTCACTTCCGCCGAGACCAGAGTCTGGGTGCGGTCCTCCTCGACCTTGGGCCGATCCTTGGCGGCGCGGTTGACTTCGAAGTCGAGGTCGATCTGCGAGCACAGGCCGAGCGTGACCGGGTCCATCGGCTGGAGGTTGGCGGAATTCCAATGGCTGCGCTCGCGAATCGACTCGAGCGTGTGCTTGGTGGTGCCGACCAGACGCATGATCTGCGCGTCCTTCAACTCGGGATGGTTGCGCAGCAGCCAGAGGATGGCGTTGGGCCGGTCCTGCCGGCGCGACAGCGGGGTGTAGCGCGCCCCGCGCGGCTTCTTGAATTCGGGCACCCGCACCTTGCTGGTCGCGAGACGCAGTCGGCGCGATTGGTCCTTTTCGGCGGCGGCGATTTCCTCGCGGTTCAATTGCCCGGTGGAGATCGGGTCGTAGCCCTTGATGCCGGTGGCGACCTCGCCGTCGGCGATGCCTTTGACCTCGAGCGGATGCAATTTGCAGAATTCGGCGATCTGGTCGAACGTCAGCGACGTGTTTTCGACCAACCAGACGGCGGTGGCCTTGGGCATCAGCGGCGCTTCGGTCATGGAGGACGAACTCCTTGGAATTCAAGCGGCGCGCCGCTCCCTTCGTGAGGGGCGAGGCGCAGCCTCAAATCTTTCAATCTCGAGGGGATTGTATCCTTATAGGCGCCGCTGCGCCGGATTGCAATCGGCGCCGGCGGCTCTTTTCGGGCGCCGAACGCGCGTCGATCGCCTCCGCCTGGCTTTGAAGCCCCGGCGAAGCCCCCCCACGGCCGCAAGCCGTGCAAGGCCCGAGCAAGCTCTGGGTGTTGTGTTGAGCGCCATCGAGGCCGCGCCGCCCGCGCGGACTTAACGGAGTCCTCGATTGGCGTTCGCTTCCTAAAGGGATCGATCGGCGGCGACGCGCCGCTTCGCGTCGACGGTTCCGACGAGAATGGGAAAGAGGATGACCGAAGATCGATTTCTCATCGAGGGGCTGCGCATCCGGCCGCGCGACGGCCGCGACGCTGCGGACCTTCTCGAACTGTTCAACGAAGAGCGATTTCTTCATTACGCCTCGGCCAGAGGGCCGTTCGCCTCGGTCGACGAACTCCAGACCTGGCTCGCCAACATCGCCTGCTCGAAGAGATTCGAGGTGGTCGGCGTCTTCGCCGGCAAGACGATCGGTTTTGGCGGCCTATACGTGATGGGCGACGGCCTCAGCCATTCCGGCTGGATCCTTCTCGGCGTGCGCGAAACGTTCCAGGCGCGCGGGATCGGCCATAGACTGATGCAAATGCTGATGGCCGGCGCCAGCATCATGATCGGCTTACGCCGGGTTCAATTGACCGTCTTCGGCGACAACGACCCGGCGATCAAACTCTACCGCCGGTTCGGTTTCGAGATCGAGGGACGCCACCGAGACTTCGTGCGCCGCGGCAAGACCTTCGTCGACGCCCTCACGATGGCCAAGCTCTATGACGGGCGAGAGGCCGCGACGCCAAACGTCGAGGCGTTGGCCGGGATCGGGCGCACGCGCCAATCGCGATCGGGCGAAGCCGGCCGGGAAGCGCGCGCCGCGAGTTGACGCGCCGGGCGCGAATCCTTTCGCTTTGCCCGGTGCCGGCGGCAAGCGAAGCCCCTTTCGGCGACCCGATTCATCCTTGCGCAAGATTTTGGCGCCAAGATTCGCGGTGGCGCGAAATCGAGCCCTGTCGCCCGCCGAGGGAACGCTTCTTCGCAACCACCGTGTTAGACGCCATGAACATGCCAACGGAGAACGCCGGCGCCGCGTCGACCGAAAGGCGGCGCGCGCTTCGCACCCGATGCCTGCGGGAGGGGCGTTGCGTGTTCAACAACGGCTGTTCAATTCTCAACGTGCTCGTTCGCAACATTTCTGCAACCGGCGCGAAATTGACCGGCAGCGAATTGATCTGCCTGCCTGACGAGTTCGAACTGCAGGTCAACGACGGAAACGGCGTCTTCGTCTCGCGCCGGGTCAGGCGGATCTGGTCCCACGCCGACGCGGTCGGCGTAACGTTCGTCGATTCGGAGCGCGAACGATCCCTGACTTCCGGGTCGACAGGGCTTCGAAGCGCGGCTTCCGCGCGCGCTTCCGTTCGCGGCGCGGCTTAGCCTGAGAGCCGGGGTCGGCCGGGCCGAGCGTCACAAGTGCTGCTTGACCTGCGCGGACGACAGGAAGGTGAATTCCTGAATTCCCACGTCGACGACGACCGGGGCGTTCAGGCGCGCGTTGACGTTCTTCATCACGCCCTTCCTCATCTTGTCCAAATCGAACGCATCGAGATGGTCGAAGTCGATCGTCGAATCGTCGTAGATATAGCGAAATGTCTCGTCGACGATGAACGGATCCGCCGGGAGCGGAGTCTTCTTCTCGGCGCTGTCGTCGACGACGAAGGAAAGCTGCACGACGATATATCCCTTGACGACCCCGTCGCGGATCTTGGGAATATCGATCTCTTTGGTCTTCCTGGATTCTCGCACCGGCGTGGCGGCGGCGGCGACCGGCTGCCTGGCGATGACCTCGCGCACGTAGTTCGTGGCGTAGCCGGCCGCGAGGGTGGTCAGGCACGCCCAAAAACCGACGAGGATGATCTTGGTCATTCGTCGTCGTCCAACCATGGGCGGGCCGAATAGGTGCCGTCGGACTGGCTTTCGCGAATCGCCTTCGCGATGATCTCGGAGACCGCTCGCGCCGCTTTCAACTGCGTGTGCAGCATGCGGTGGTTGGTCTCCAGCTTGGCCTGAAGATCGGCGAGCGCCGCGCGAAGAACGGGACCGACCTGATTGCCGGCGAGCGCCGGCGCGAGACGATTCAGCTCGAGCAATCCCTGGCTCTTACGCAAGTTGTACGCGCGGTAGTCGACCGGTCCGCGCCGCGCGATGTCCTGGTTTTCCTCGTCGAGCGCTTGACGCAGGCGATCGACGACCGGAAGAATCATGGCGAGCGGGCTCTGCGAACGGCCCGAGTTCGCCGCAGCGAAGTTGGGGTGACGAAGAATGGCGGCGCTCATGTGCGGCGCCGATCCGCAAAGAGGAAGGCGCCGTCGGAGTGGCCGACTTCGCTCGGCAGCGACAGGTCGTTGGCGCTCATTTGCGCCGCGTTATGCGCGTCCGCGACATCGAGACGGCTCGCCCGCTCCAACGACGCGGCGGCCGACAGCGGGTGCGCCTCGAACAAGCGTCTGGCGATTCCCAGCGTCCCGGATTTGGCGATTTGCCGCGACATCTGGTCGGCGAGCATCGATTTCCACATGTCGCCGGCCAAGCCCTGGCCAAAGGTCGCGGACGCGTCCTTCGGCAGCATCTCGTTGACGAACCCGTTGAGCAGCACCGCCTCGAAATCGACTTGCGCCTTCGCCGCTTTGTCGCTGGCGGCGAGCGCCGCATCGGCCAATCGCGACCGGGCGTCGGCCGTCCCAGCGACCGACGCCGCGGCGAGCGGGGCGGACGGCGCCGTCTCCGTCAACGTCTGGGCGAAATCCCCGGTTTGCGCCGTCGCCGCGCCGGCAATCGCGTTGAGCCGTTGCGCGGCCGCCGCCGCGCGCGCCGGATCGGCGGCGTTGACGACTTCGAGCACGACGTCCGAGGCAGGATCGATGGGCATGGCGCCGCTCAGAGGCGTTGAACTCGCGCGAGCTTCCTCCCCTAGCCTTACGCCGAGCTTGACTTCGGATTACGCAGCGACCGTTCGATGAGATCGGCAAGTTCCCTGCGCTGATTTTGTTCGCGATATTTCGCCTCGACGTTTTCGCGGGCGCGATCGGCGAGTTTGGCCCGCGTTCCCTGATCGATCGCCCGTCGCGTCTGCGCTTCGACCTCGGCCTCGGCGGCGGCGATCTCCCTTTCCAACGCGCGAACGCGGCGCAGGGCCGCCGCCGCCGGCGCGCCGTAGGCGGCGACGCCGCGCTCCATCGCCTCCAGCATTTGGCGATGATTCTCGATCAGGTCGTCGCGCTCGCGGCCGAGCGTGACCAGCCGCCAGACCGCGAGATCGTGCATTTGGCTATGCACCCGCTCGATCCTCACCAGCGATTCGATTCGCTTCTTCATCGCTCATCCGGTTATCAGCCAAGCCTCGAATCCCGACATGAACTCGCCGAGAAGCGGCTTGATCGAGAAATACAATAACAACAGGCCTCCGGCGATGATGAACGGCATCGCCATATAGAAGATGGCGATCTGCGGAGTCAGGCGGTTGATCAGGCTCATCGCCAGATTGACGATGATCGCGTAGATGAAAAAGGGCGAGCACACCCTGAGCGCGAGGCGAAAGGTGTCGCCGAGGATCGAGGCCACCTGCCGCAAGGAATATCCCGGATTGAAATCGGCGCCGATCGGAATCGCCTGATACGAGGCGGCCAAGCCGCGCAAGACTTCCCAGTGGGCGTCGGCGATGAAGATCAGCGCGGTCGCCGACAGGCTCACGAAGCTGGCGAGCGGCGGCAACGCCTGGTTCGGCTCGAGGTCGATGCCGAACGGATTGGCCATGCCGAGCATCGTCGCCACTCCCGTCGTCATGGTCTCCAGCGCGAGAAGGAACAGCCGTCCGAGAAGACCGATCAGGCCGCCGATCGCCGTCTCCACCGCGATCAACCGCAGCGCCGGGACCGGGTCGGCGCTGAGCGAGCGCAACGGCGCGGAGCCGAGCAGCAGCGGCGCGAGCGACAGCGTCACCGCCACCGCGATGAACAATCGAACCTGCACCGGAATCTGCGCGCTCGCTATCCCGGGCATCAGCATCAGGCAGCCGCCGATGCGGCAGAACAGGATGAACGTCGCCAACGTCAGGTTGGGATTGAGGATCGCGCCGGCGCCGGCGAATATGTCGTCGCTCGCGTTCACTTAAGATATCGAGCCGAGCGACTTGACTTCAAAGCCGCGCGCAATCTCGAGTTGCGACAACACCGGCAGAGTCGGGAACATGCGCTCGATTATCATTCGCACATAGGGCCGCGTCTCGGCGGTGGTGACGAGCGCGAAGACCTGTTTGTCCTCCAAGCGTTTGCGGATCGCCGCCGACGCTTCGGCGGCGAATTGCTCCATCAACCTGGGATCGATGTCGAATTCGGTCACGTCGCCCTTGGCGTCGCGCTTGAGGCTCTGGTGGAAGACGAGGTCCCAGCGATTGCCGAGCCGCAGCACGCGCAGGGCGCCCTGGTCCTGAATGTCGCCGCAGATCTGTTGCGCGATGCGAACGCGCACGTGCTCGACGATCTGCTCCGGGCGGCGCACGTGCGGCGCGATCTCGGCGATCGCCTCGAGAATCAGGCTGAGGTTGCGAATGGAGACGCGCTCGGCGAGCAGCAGCTTGAGCACCGCCTGCAGCCCCGAATAGGAAATCTGCGACGGGCACATGTCGTCGATCAGTTTCTTGTATTCTGGCTCCAGCCTGTCGAGCAGCGCACGCATATCCTTGTACGACAGCAGTTGCGATAGGTTGTTGTGGATCACTTCGCTCAAGTGCGTGAGCAGGACCGACACCGGGTCGATCGGCTTGAACCCTTCCCGCCTGACATCCTTGATGTAGGCTTGCGAAATCGAGACCGCTTTCATTCCGAAGGCCGGCTCGCGGACTTCGTCGCCGGGAACGTTGGGGCGTTTGCCGTCGCCGACGATCACCAGGAATTCGCTGACGCGCAATTCCTGCGTCGCCACCACCGTGCCGTGGATGCGGATCTGATAGGTCTTGGCCGGCGTCTTGATGTCGTCAGTGAGCTTGATCTCCGGCACGACGAAGCCGTATTGGCGCGCGAATTTCCGCCGCATCTTGGCGACGCGGGAGGCGATCTCGTCGTGCGCGGCGAGCAGCGTCGCCGTTAGTTCCTTGCTGAAGCAGAGTTCGATCTCGGCCGATTTCAGTTGCTCCTTGATCGAGGAGCGCGCCTCGGCGCGCGCCTTTTCCTCGCGCTTGGCCTTCTCGGCCGCGGCGATCGCGCGGTCCTTCGCCTGCCGATTGGGAATGGCGACGCCGACAAAAGCCATCAGACCGCCGAGAACCGCAAACGGAAAAAAGGGCAGCCCAGGGATCGCGCCGAGCACGAACATCAGCACCGCCGCCATGAACAGCGCATTGGGATAATTGCTGAGTTGCTCCAGCACCGCCTTGTCGGCGGAGCCGCGCGTGCCGCCTTTGGCCACCAACATGCCAGCGGCGAGCGAAATGATCAGCGCCGGAATCTGCGACACCAGGCCGTCGCCGACCGAAAGCTTGGTGAAGATGTCCGCCGCGGTGGACAATCCGAGGCCGTGCCTGGTGACGCCGATGACGATGCCGCCGAAGACATTGACGGCGAGAATGATGAGACTGGCGATCGCGTCGCCGCGCACGAACTTCGACGCGCCGTCCATCGAGCCGAAGAACGCGCTTTCCTCCTCGAGTTCGCGTCGGCGTTGCTGGGCGATCTTCTCGTCGATGAGGCCGGCCGACAGGTCGGCGTCGATCGCCATCTGCTTGCCGGGAATGGCGTCGAGCGTGAACCGCGCGCCGACTTCCGCGATGCGGGTGGCGCCCTTGGTGATCACCAGAAAATTGATGATAACCAGGATGAGGAAGACGATGAGGCCGATGACGAAGTCGCCGCTCATCACCAGGCTGGCGAATCCAGCGATGATGTAGCCGGCGGCGGTCGTCCCCTGCGCCCCGTGCGACAGAATGAGCCGCGTCGTCGAGATGTTCAGCGCCAGCCTGAGGATGGTCGCCACCAGCAGCACGGTGGGAAACGCGGAGAATTCCAGCGGCTTCTGGATCCACAACGCGACCATCAAGATCAGCACCGAAAACGCGATCGACAGCGCCAGCCCGAGATCGATCATGATCGACGGAACCGGCAGGAAGAACAGGCACAGGATCAGCGCGATGGCGGCCGCGAAACCGATGTCCTTGCCGTTGCGGCCGGCGGCCGGCTCCACGGCCGCCGTCGTCGCGGCCGCCGTCGTCAATGACATGGCGGTCTCTCCTGGTTAACCCGTCGCGCCGACAATGACCGCCAAAGCTTGCGCGGGTCTCGCCGATCGCGCTTCGCGGCGGCGCCGGCGGTCGACAAGCCGACGTCCGCAAGCGCGGCCGACTTCGCGCCCGAAGGCGCGGCGCGGCCTCCAGCGCTGATCAGTTCTCGAACCCGCGTTCGATGCGCGAGTAGACGTTTTCGGTGAAGACGTAAAATTGTCCGCCGATGAACGACGCGGTGAGGCTGACGACCGCGAAAATCACCACGATTTTCGGGACGAAGGTCAGGGTCATTTCCTGGATCTGGGTCAGCGCTTGCAGCAGCGCGATCGCTATGCCGACGACCATGGCGGCGCCGATCGAGGGACCGGCGCCGACGATGACCAGCCAGATCGCCGACTGTATGACGTCGAGCGCGTCGCCTTCGTTCATTGCACGGTCGCGCCGTTGGTGAAGGTGATCGTGTCTCCGTTCGCCATGGTCCCCGTGGCGACGCCCGCGGAACTGACGGAGACCGACGTCACCTCGCTCGACGTCGTTCCGTCCGTCGGGGTCATCGTCGAGCCGACCGCCAGTTCGGCCTGGGTCAGCGAGCTCTCGGTCAACAGCGAGGAGAGCGTCGTGTTGGTCTGGACGGCCTGTTGGACCTGCGAGATCGTCGCCAATTGGGTGACCATCGCCGTGGGGTCCATCGGCTGGGTCGGATCCTGGTTCTGCAGTTCCGCCATCAGAAGGGTGAGAAACGAGTTGTAGCTCAAGCTGTTCGTCGACGACGTGGCGCTCGTCGACGAAGACGAAGACGACGACGTTGCGCTGCCGACGGCGGAAGTGGCGGTGACGCTCATGACCTATCCTTTCAAGCTGCGTGCGACTTGGCGGGCGCCGCGTCGGGATACATTTCCTGCTCCTCGAGCGGAAACAGGCCCCGCAGCGTCTTCAGCGCTTCGAAGTTGCGCGAACGGGCGATTTGGTCGGCGATCGTCTTGAGGCCGGCGATGATCGCAGGGTTCTCGAACGCGTGCTGCGCCGCGTCGATGAGCCGGCGCGACAAGCCGGTCGCCGCCGCCGTGGCCCCGGGATCCATCAGCATGACCTGAACGGCGAAGTAGATCTGACGAAGCGGCGTCGTCGCCTGATCCGCTTGGAGAACGTGGTTCTCCAGCAGAAAGGTCACCTCGTTCAGCAGCTCTATCGTCGCCTTGCGGTCGACGCGGATGACGGCGCCGTTGATGTAGAGCTTTTCGCCGGCGCGAAGCGTGATATTCATTTCATCCTCATTTCAAGCCGTCGCGAATGATTTCGTTGATCTCGATCATCGGGGTCAGATCTCTGGTCTGACCGGAGCGCACGCGATCGATCTCCTTGTTCATCCAGATGCCGATCGAAACGATCCCGGCTCGCAATTGTTCCGGCAATTCGTTTTCCGGGTTTCTCAGGTCGTCGAGAAAAATCGCCCACAGGCGGCGCAAATAGAACAGCGCTTCGATGGCTTCGCGCGTGCCGGGCCCGCGCGTGCGGGCCGTGCGCAGCATTTCGATGACGCGGTCCATCGCTTGGCGCTCGTGCGCGCGCATCACTTGCGGCGATTCCTCGACGACCTCATTGTAGGAAATCTCGTACATGGTCGATCCCAAGGGTTAGGTGGGGAGATATTGCGCGAGGCCCATCTTTTGAATTTCGGCGGTGAGTTCGTAGGCAGTCTGGAGTTGCGTCGTCAGCGCGTTGAGCTTGGTGGCCGCCGTGGTGGTGTCGACGTCATCGAGATTGCCGATCTGGGTTTGCAGAATCGTCGTCTGCGAGGACATCGAAGTGTTGGCGTCGGTGACGCGCGTCAGCAGCGCGCCGACCCCGGCCTCGGTTCCCGTTATCGAGCTGACCCCTTGCGTGACCAGCGAAGTCGCGGTCGAGGCCACTTCCTGCTGCGCCGCCGAACTCAGCTCGGTGCCGCCGAACCCGGCGAGCATCGCGTAGGCCTCGGTGAGTTGCTGGAACCCCGCTTGGTTGGCGTTCGACGAGGCGTCGATGGTTTCGCCGGGCGCGATTTGGGCCGTCTGGTTGGCGCTCGAAGCCGACGACCAGTTGGTCGTCCAACTGGCGCCGCTGAACAGCGAGGCGAACGTGCCGGTCAGAAACGTCTGCATTTGCGCGGACGTTACGTTCGCGGCCGCCGCGTCGGTCGGCGCGAAGCCGAAGTAGTTCTCGAACGCCGTCGTGATGGTGTTCTGGGCGGTTGAATAGTCGGTCATCGGCGCGACGCTGGAGTTGACGCCGCCGAAGACATATTGGCCGTTCGACGTCGTGTTGGTCGTCGTGATCAACGATTGCAGCGCGTTGACCCCGAGGGTCTGCAGCGTCGCGCCCGCGTCGGCCGCCCCCGAGCTCCACGCCGTCAAGCTCGACGCCGCGCTTTGGGCGTCGGTGAGAATCGAATTGAGAGCGTCCTGCGTCGTCGTCAGATTCGTCTTGACGAGAGCGTTGCTCGTGGTCAGCGTCTGCAGCAGATCGGTCTGGTTCTTGAGCGACAGCTCATAGCCCGACTGGTCGCCCAACTGCAGACCGATGTCGGCGTACTGGCCGGTGGTGGACTCGACCTCGAGGCTGGAAAGCTGCGATTGCGCCTGCGCGATCGACGGCAGCAGCGCGGTCGCCAGGAAACTCGACGAAATGGTTGAGGCGCTCATGATCGTCAGGCCGCGTCGAGCAACGCCGTGAACATGTCGTTGACCGTCGTCAGCAACTTGGCGGTGGTCGTGTACGAGTTCTCGATGCTCAGCATGTTGGTCATTTCCGTGTCGAGGCTGACCCCGGTCGCGTTCGACAGCGCCGCGGTCGCCTGCGTGACCAAAGTGTTTTGATAATCAGCCTGGTTGGTCGCTTGCTGGTTTTGCGCCTGCAGCCAGCTCACCGAGGCGTCGGCGTAGTCGCTGAGAGTGTCGGAAGAGCCCAGGCCCACGCTCGGGTCGAAGGACTGCGTCGACGTCGTCGCCGCGACCATTTGCTGGATTCGGCCGGTGTAGCCCGCGGCGCCGGTGGTGTTGTAAACGTAGGCGGAGCCGTTGATGCCGCCGTTTTGCAGCAAGGAAATGTCGCCGCCTTGCGTGGGATCGACGGCCGAATTGACCTCGATAGCGGCCGCGAGGCCCGTCGCGCTGGTCGCCGTCGGCAGACTCGTCGCGCCGGCGTAGGTGAACAATCCGGGCAGCGAGGCCGCGGCCGGGACCTCCCCCGACTGGTCGCTTTCGGCGAAGGCGTTGATCACGCCATTGGCGATTTGATCGAGCTGCGACTGGTATTCCGGCGCGACATTGTCGCGCAAATTCGCCAGACCGGCGAGCGCGCCGGACTGGATCGGCATCGGCGACGACGCGCCGGTGATCGGCACGCCGTCGACGGTCACGTCGTTGCCGGTCGTGCCCGCGGTGTAGGTCTGCGTCGGCGTGAACGACAGCGTGCTCGCCGTGTTGTTGAACAACGTCACGCCGCTGTCGGTGTAGATCGAGGTCGAGCCGTTCGGGTTGGCGACGGTCGAAATGCCGATCTGCTTGGAAAGTTCGGTGAGAATCGTGTCGCGCGTGTCCTCGGTGGTATCGACGTTGGCGCCCGCCGCCAGACCGCTGACGATCGTCGCATTGACCTGCGAGTATTGATTGAGCAGCGAGTTGATGGTCGAGACCGACGAAGCCATGTCGGCGTCGGCCTGCTCGCGCACCTGTTGAACCGTCGCCGATCCGCTGTTCAGCGACGAGACGAGATTGTCGGCGGCGGTGACGACGGCCTGGCCGGCCGAAGCGCTGCTCGGCGACGTCTCGTAGGTCGTCAGCGCGTCCTGCAGGTTAGCCAGCATCGCCGAAGGCGAATTGCCGTTTTCCGTCGACCCCGACGTGGACGAGCTGGAGGAGCTGTCGCTCACCGTCGCCGCGAGCGTCGTCAGTCCGTTGGCCAGCGCCTGTTGGCTGGCCGCTTGCGAGGTCGACGAGTTGACCTGTTCGAGCAACGCTTCATTGGCCTCGCGAGTGACCGAGCCGAGCTCGGAACCGCCGTCGGCGGTGGTGATGATGTTGGCGACCTCGCGCGAATAGCCGGTCGTGTTGGCGTTCGAGACGTTGCTCGAGATGACCGCCGACTGCGCCGCGTTCGAAAGGAACGCGGAGTTGATGATGTTGTACGTGGCGGACATACTCATCAGGCGGCCTTTGATAAGCGGTCGATAGGATTAGGACTTCAGGTTGTTGAGGATGTCCAAGAGGTCGGCGCCGGTCTGAAACACTTTGGAGTTGGCCTGATAGGCGCTCTGGGCCTCGATCATATCCGTCAGCTCGGTGGCCAGATCCACCGTCGAGCTTTCGAGCGACGAGGAAACGACGGTGCCGAGGCCGCCTGTCCCAGCGGTTGCGTAGACGATCGAGCCGGAGTTCTGATTGGCCTGATAGACGTTGCCGTTGAGCGAGGTGAGGCTGTCCGGGCTCGCCACGTTGGCCAACGGAATGTCGTAGGCGGCGTTGGAGGCGCCGTCGCTATATTGGAAATCGACTTCGCCATTGGCGCTGATCGACACGCCCTTCAAGCTGCTCGGCGCGTTGCCGTTGGTCGTGTTGGTGTTGACGCTGAAACTCGCCGCCAGTTGCGTCGTCCCGCTGACGTCGAGCGCCAGCGTTTGGCCATTCGGAACCGGAATGTTGAAAGGCGAGCCGGTCGTCAACTTTCCCGTCGTCGGACTGAAATCCAGCGTTTCCGTCGCCAACGGCGTGTTGGCCGGAGTCGTCGTATAGGGGAAGCCGCCGGTCTGCGCGGCGTCGGCGGCGTCGTAGGCGGTGATCTCCCACGTGTCGTCGCCAGTCGCGGTGTCGACGCCGGTGTTGGTCAGATAGACGTTGATCGTGTGCGCGCCGCCGAGGTCGTCGTAGGCGGTGATCGAGGTCTCGTCGCTATAGCTCGCGCTCGCCGCCGACGGGTTGGCCGAGGGCAGATCGGCCGCGTTGGTGACCACGGTCGCGGTCGAAGGAAGGTTCACCGACAGCGTGCCGGCGGTTGTCGGCGTCGGCAAGTCGCCCGCCGCGGTGACGTTCACTTTCTGAGTGGGAACCGAGTCCGCCTGGCCGCTGCCGGCGATGTTGCCCATCAGGTAGTAGCCGGCCGAATTGACGAGATTGCCCTCCGCATCGGGCACGAACGAGCCGTTCCGGGTGAGATAGAGCGCGCCGCTCGAGTCGGAGACGACGAAATACCCCTCGCCCTGAATCGCGAGGTCCGTCGTGGTCGAGGTGCCGACGACCGAGCCCTGCAGCGAATTGAGCGCGCGTATGCTCGTCGCGACGCCGGCCAGACTGTCGGCGGCGCCGCCGGCCTGATCGACCAACGTCGAAAACTCCGTCTCGACGTTCTTGTAGCCGGTGGTGTTGGCGTTGGAGACGTTCTGCGAAATGGTCGAAAGCCAGTTCGTATCGCTCAACATGCCGGATACGGCCGCGCCCATCAAGCTCATCGATCGGTCCCCTCGGGGTTTCTCCGATCCAATAAACGATTGTTCCCTTGTGCGAGGCTGATTGCGCGGAACGACGACGTTAATTGACCGATCGCACAAGGCTGCCGATCAGCAGGTTCCAGCCGTCGACCAGCACGAAGAACAACAGCTTCACCGGCAACGAGATGACCGACGGCGGCAACATCATCATGCCCATCGACATCGTCAGCGCGGCGACGATCATGTCGATGACCAGGAACGGCAAGACGATCAGGAATCCGATCTCGAACCCGCGGCGCAACTCGGAAATCATGAAAGCCGGGATGAGAACCCGCAGATCGACCGTCGAGCGATCCTTGATCTGAAAATTGCCCTTCGACAGGTCTTCGAACAGCGCGATATCCTTCTCGCGAACTTGAGCGAGCATGAATTCGCGGAACGGCTGGGTGATGGCGCCGTAAGCTTCCTGCTGGCTGATCGTGTTGTCCATCAGCGGCTCGAGGCCGTTATGCCAGGCCCGATCGAAGGTGGGCGCCATGACGTAGAAGGTCATGAACAGCGACAGGCTGATCAGCACCAGGTTGGCGGGCGTGCTTTGCACGCCCAATCCCGACCTGAGAAAGGAAAGCGCAACGATGAATCGGGTGAAACTGGTGACCATGATCAGCAGACCGGGCGCGAGCGACAGAACGGTCAGGATCGCGACCATCTGCACGATGCGCGCCGTGGCCGACGCGCCGCCGCTCGGAATCAGCGCGCCGAGATCGACGGTCTGGGCGCCGACGGCCGAGGCCGTGAGGAAGAGCGCGATCGCGGCGAGCGCTGCGCGTTTCACTGCACCACCAGGGTTCGAATGATGAGTTCGGTGACCTTGCCGCCGGAGCGGATCACGGCGCGCTCATTGAGATCCTGTCGGACGTTTTGCAATCCGATCGGACCCTCGATTTGCGCCAAGGCGATGGTGCGCAAATAGGCGAGTTCGTCGCCGGCGATTTCCCCGGCTATCACCTCGGGATGGGGAAGCGCCTTGGCGTCGAACACGATCGAAGCCTCCAGACGGATCCAAGTGTCCCGCGGCTCGCCGAGATTGGTGACGATCGGCGGCATGTCGAACAAGCTGGCGGTCGGCGGCAGCTCCTCGGCGAGCCCCAAGACGTTCTTTTGGCTCGGCGCCTCCACCGCCGGCGGAATCGCGAACAGCGCGCCCGTCGCCACCGCGATCACCGTGACGATGAGGATGGCGATGATCGTCTGCTTGGTCGACGACAGCGCGGGCGGCCGGGGCGACGACGTCTCCGCGGCGTCGAGTTCCTCGTCTTCGTCCACGGGTGTGATGGGCATGGACCAATTGTCCCCGACGTTTCAGAACGGCTTCACGAAATCGTAGATTTGCTGGCCCCACGAGGGCTGCTGCACCTCGCTCAACCGGCCTCGCCCGCCATACGAGACGCGCGCCTCGGCGATGCGATCGTAGGAGATCGTATTGTTGCGGGCGATATCCGAAGGACGCACGATGCCGGCGACGGTGAGCTGGCGCAATTCGTAATTCACCCGCACCTCCTGCGAGCCGCTGATGACGAGATTGCCGTTAGGCAGCACCTCGGTGACCACCGCCGCGACCGACACTTGAATCTGTTCCTGGCGATTGACGTCGCCCTGGCCCTGGGTCGACGACGACGACGCGTTGGTCAGCGTCAAGTTCGGACTCGAAGACGACGACGATGATGAATTCGAGCCGGGCGGGGGAGGCGGGGTGAAGCTCCAGGCGGAGGTGAACGATGTGTTCGCCGTCTTCGAACGATCCGATTCGTTGCCGAGCGTGGCCTTGTCGTTGATCGCGATGACGACGGTGACGATGTCGCCGACGTTGGCGATCCGTTGATCGGTGTAGAAATTGATCGGCGGTCTGGGGGGGCGCTGGCCTCGCTTTGGGTCAATGGCGCTGGCGGCTGCGTCTTCGTCGGCGCGCGCGGTCGCCGCCGCGAGCCCGCTGCCGACCGGGGAAAGAATAGGCATCATGTCGAGGGGGCCGGAGGCGCAACCGGCGAGGCTCGACGCGATGAGCGCGACAAGAAAGACTCTTCGTTGCGATCCGCGCATCACGACTTCTTTTCGGCGGCGGCGGCCCCGGACAGGACGGCGGTCAATTTCCCGGCTTTCTCCGCCTCCATTTCATTGAGGATCGCGCTCGCCGCGCGCGGGTTGAGCTTGCCGAGTATCGAGACGGCCGTTGCGTCGTCCATCGTCGCGATTTGCGACGCGGCGGCTTCCGGCTCCATTTTGCCGTAGATCGCCACCACGTCGTCGCGCGCGGAATTCATCAGGGCCTCGCGTTTAGTCACCCAATCGCGCGTTTCGGCCTCCGCCTTTTCGAGTTCGGCGATGCGTTGCTTGATCTGCCCTTCCAATTCCGTCAGGCGCTTTTCCTGCCAGGCGATGCGCGCCTCGGCGGCCGCCGGCGCGACGTTGGCGCAGTAGCGCGCGACGCCGCCGTCGGCGCTCTTCTCCGTCGCGCCCGCGACG
>Ga0326728_10009543_pt1 | contig 23303 bp, 12 predicted proteins | sample MB3enrmetagenome_FD_207602 | JGI IMG/M metagenome (GOLD analysis project Ga0326728, IMG submission 207602) | Lab enriched peat soil microbial communities from McLean, Ithaca, NY, United States - MB31MN | ecosystem: Environmental > Terrestrial > Soil > Wetlands > Peat | place: USA: New York... | reverse complement strand
CGAACTGAAATGCATACAGCTTGCAGTTCCGCAAAACAAACCGGATTCTTACTGCCTTCCCGGCCAGCGCCGCCACATCCACTTTGGCCCCCCAGCTCACCTTCATGTTCACCGCGTTCCCATTCAGCCGGTCGGCCTCTTTCAAGCTGCATCCACGGATCGGCCCACCGCTTTCATCCTGGAGTTCGACGTAAGCCCAGCCACCTGCACTTGTGTCCAAATTCAATTGCAAGGTCGATCCCGCAAAAATCATGGGACGAGTGATCAGCTCCCCGCCATCATATTCACCATCTTCCGAAATAAAGCCATCCAATCGGTAGATGGCTCGCGCAAAGACGCTGTCCCACTTCACTTCCATGGCCAAGTGGTGCTCCGGCAATCCCATGTAGTAGAGCCACAACTCGTTCCCGTGGCGGATCATCCCTTCGGACAAATCGATATAACCCTCACAACCCGACCCGGGCATCCCGAGACGGATAATGGGCTGGCGGAAAGGACGTTGCCACTTGATGCCGTCGCGGGAGAAGGCAAACTGTACGTCATCATTGTCGGCGACATTGGGGTACCAGAAACCTGGAAAGGAAACATAGAAGTCGGTGTCGAGATACTTTACGGCATTCATTTTGTAGACCATGTGATCGGGGTCCCGGTCGTCGGTTTCGAACGCGATCGGAAACTCGTAGTTAGCGGCGCCGTAACACCCATACTCGTTCCGTTTCTTCCCGGGGTCAGGTGTAAAGGGGTAGGGCTCGGCGAGCTTGTGTTTGTCCAACTCGATTCGTCCGAAGGCCATGTGGCTTCCCCACGGGTCGGTTTTGTGACCTTTAGGATAAACACGCAGATATACCACCCACTTTTGCAAATCCTCATCCCAGACCGTGCTGCTCGGCGCACCTGGAGAGAAGGGAAGGACGGGCTCGGGTTCCACGTCCCAGTGGATGCCATCCGGCGAATAGGCCAAGTAGATGTTCCCCCCCTTTATTTTTTCCAAGGCCGGCCACCCGTATTTCCTGGGGGACAGAAAAGTAATGATCTTAAAGCGGCGGCTGGCATCGTCAAACGGGTCGATAAAAGTTTGGCCAAACGTATAGGCTCTGACGATATTGGTATCCTTGCATCCCCGAAAAGGAATAAGGCCAAGATTCGGCTTCTCCCAATGAATGCCATCCGTCGAGACGGCATAACAATCCAGGCGAGGACTCATGTCCTCTTCCCGCTCGTCGCCCGTCCCGCCGTAGGATGTGTACCACAAGTGGTAAGCTCCGTTGTGTTCCAGAACACTGCTGAAGCCTCCGACTCGACATTCTTCCCACGGCTTGTCCTGGGGAACCACGTTCTCATGCGGAACGTAGGGGGGATTGAAGGTTAGCGTGATGCCCTTTTTCGACTCAACGAGCAGCTCATCCAAGAACAATTGCTTCTTCGTTCCAATGTTGACGGGACCCGATGAAGCAATGTCTGCGGCTCGATTCGGCATATCGGTGTTCCTCCCTCGCTCGGCTCTATTTCACATAAAACGCATAGAAGGTGGCCTGCTCGAGTCGAAACTTCAGCCGCAACGGCTCCTTGGGGAGGTCCGAAAGGCGCTTACCCTTCCCCCAGGTTACTCGATGGTCCAGCAGATCGTAACCTTTGATCGGATGACAATCGCCGAATCCAAATCCCGGCAGTTCTTTCCCTCCCAGGTCCAGCACCGCAACCGTGATCTGTCCCTGCATGGGCAGCAGTTTGGCGTTCACTTGCATCTCCGATCCGTTCAGCCGCAGTGGTCGGGTGAGGATGAAACCCGGTTCGTCATGGCTGGAGTTGCTCATTCCGAAGAATCGATCCCGGGGAATACTCGCCACGCCGATCGCCGAATCCCCGCGTCGAGATGGCTGATTGTGATTGGTACGAATCCCTCCGTAGTAAAGGCGCATCTCCCCATGCGCGCTCACCGGAGCGGCCGCGGTATGAACTCTCCCGCAATCGAACTCTCCCGGGGCGCCGCGGGGCAGAAAAAGCTCGCGCGGCGGCACGCGATTCCACTGTCGCCCGTCCCGGCTGAACACGAGTTCGATCTCGATCCTGCCGGTGGGGCGATCGTAAACCTGCAACAGCCCAAAAAAGAGGTTACCCCTTCGAAAAACCGTCATGTCGTAGAACTCGGGCAGGTCCGCTTCATCAGGGATGAGCACGGTTTCCGCCCGGGTCCATGTCTCCAGGTCGCGGCTTTCTTTCACCGCCACCCGGCGCTGGGTAAATCCCGCAAACACCTGGGGGCGCAGATGGACCATCCACTTCCGGTCCCCGGGATCGTAAACCAGCGTATTTTGGGTATCGCTGGGCCAGTCGATCGGATTGCGTTTTCCCTCGGTCCACCTCACGCCGTCGTCCGAGTAAACGAGAATAATACCGGCCCGATCCAAATAGACGGCAACGTAGCGATGCGATATCCCCGAATCCGGCGGCGCTTCCACCACCGTAATTCCCGAAGCCTCATCGCGGCCCAGCGCGATAAGGTTGTTCCTTTTGCTGCCTTTCCAATCGAACACACCGAGGTCAGGTTTTTGCCATGAATAGCCATCTTGGGAGGTCGCGTAACAGGTCAAGTATGATCCGGGCAGTTGATGCGTGTACTCAAAATCGTTATAAACCGTGTACCACATCTTGAATAATTTCTCCTGCCCATCGTAGAGAACCGTACCATAGAGGTAAGGGCCGCTCCCCTCCCACGGTCGATCCTCAACCATCACCGGATTCCGTGAGGACTTCAGCAAGGGATTCACTCTCCGCCGGACCGCCCAAAGGTCCTCGAGCGTCGAGCCTTCCAGCAGGAATACCGGCTCACCAAGCTGCGTCGCGTAAGGTTCAGAAAGGAGTGGGCGGGCTCCCGCCGGTTCAGTCGCACTCAAGCTCGCAACGCTGGGCACCGCCGGACCACTGCCTCCGAGCGCCAGCAGCGACAGCGCACTGGTCTTGCAGAACCCACGCCGATTGGTCGTCGCTCGCATACTTGCCTCCTGAAGGGGGTCCTCTTACGGCGCGAACCGGATCCCCCAAGGTTGGGAATTGACGATGTGAATGCGGATATAGACCAGGCTCCCACGAGGAGGGGACCGCCTTTGATTATTTTATGCGGAGAACATCCGGGTGTTCAGCCGCCCATTCCAGGTACTCGTCATAGGTGTAGAAAGTCCGGTCGTAGTCGAGGACTCGGTCGTTCCAGGGGGTGTCCCAGGTGTAATCCCAGGAGTCCTCGCTGCGCTCCATCCAATCCGCCAATTCCTTCTCCATCTGCTCGCGAATTCCGCGTGCGGTGGGATCGTCGGCAAGATTTTTCAATTCGTAAGGATCTTGCTTCAGATCGTAGAGGACCCAGGGCTGGGCTTTCGAGCGAGCGTACATGTAGCGTTCATTCCGCACGCCGCGCCAGGCGAACGGAACCACGGAGGTGTGATACGGAGCAAACACCTGGAAGAAAGCGGAGTGCGCCGCCGAGCGCTTCTCTCCCGTCAGTGCGCTGGAAATATCCGTGCCCTGCATCTCACGCGGCACAGGCAGGCCGCAAAGCGCCAGCAGCGTGGGGCCCATGTCCACATGCGTGAAGAAAGCATCCAGCCGGCGCCCAGGCCGGAGGCGCTGCGGAAAGCGCACCACGCCGGGAATGGCGATCGACTCCTCGTAAGGCTGCTGCTTGTCGATCAGCCCGTGCGACCCCAGCATGTTCCCATGGTCCGAGCTGACCAGCACGATGGTGTTCTCCTCCAGGCCAAGGTCTTTGAGCGCCTGCATCAATCGGCCCACCTGGTCGTCAATGGCGGAGATCATGGCGTAGTAAGTGGCGATATCGGTTCGGCTGCCGCCTCGAGTGGCCTCGACCCAATTAGCGCGCGTGCCCAGCTTTGCCGCATCGTACATATTCAGAAACTCGGCAGGCGCGTGGTAGGGAGGGTGCGGCGAGTACATCGCCACTTCCAAAAAGAAAGGCTTGTCGCGGGTCTCGCGAAGGAATTCAATCGCGATGTCGGTCCAGGTTTTCGCTTCAAATTCCGTGAAGGGAATCGGCTCGTTGGTGTCGCGGAAGTACTGGCTGTGCGTAGGATTGTGGTCGCATTCATTCGCCGCCCAGAACTGGAAGCCGTGCCGGCGCAATCCCGGAGGAATGAAGCCGGGAAGCCGCTGGCCGCCATCCAAATGCCACTTGCCGATCATGCCCGTGCGATACCCTGCCCGGCTGAAGTGGTCGCCCAGGGTGACTTCCAGTTCCGCCATGCGCAGATCATTGATGGGGACGGCGTGGACGTGCGCATATTTTCCTGTCAGCAGATTCCCGCGCGCCGGCGTGCACAGCGGTGTGTTGGCGAAAGTGTTGGGGAGCAGCACGCCCTCCGACGCCAGGCGATCGATGTGCGGCGTGTGCACGTCGGCATTGCCCATGCAACCCAGATCCTGCCCACGAAATTGGTCCGGCAGAACCAGGAGGACGTTGGGCCGCCCCTGCGCGGCAGGCTCCGCGCGACCCACATCGGGATAGCCCGCCGCGCCCGCCAAAGGCAGACTGGAAGCAACCTTCAGAAACTCGCGCCGAGTGCGCGGGCCATTTGGTTTGATTGTCGACATGACCTCCTCCCCACCCCCTCGCAGGAACGTGATTATCCTAAGATGTGGATTGCGCAGAGCAAAGCTCTGCGTCTCGGCCGGCCGCAGAGCTTTGCTCTGCGCAATCCACACCCTCACGGAATCATCCTACTTCGCCACCGCCCTGGCTTTGACAATAATCCGCACCGGACCGAGCAGACCCGACTCCATCAGCGGATCGTCCTTGGTCCAATGCTTCCAAACGGTAAAAGCCAGGCGGCCGGTGGGTCGCGGTTTGTTATCCAGCAGCCATTGCGGATAACGCGCCAGGACCTGGCTACCCGATTGCGGCTTCCATTCGCAGTCGTCGGGCAGTTGCTCATCGCCGATCAGCCGGTTGACCCAGAGGTTGACCACGCTGATCTCCAGATCATTCGTGCCCGCCCGCAGAACCTCGGTGACATCCGCGCAGAAGGGCGGCTTCCACAGAATGCCCAGGTCGCGGCCGTTCACCTTCACTTGCGCGATCACCGCGACGCGGCCCAGATCCAGGCAGAGCGCCCGGTCCGGGGCCAGCATCGTGTTGAGCACTTCGAGCTTGCGGTGGTAGGTGGCGGTTCCGGAGAAATACTTCACGCCCGGAGTGGGGTGCTCGCTCCAGGAAATGAGGTGCGGCAGGCTCACATGCTCGGGCGCGCCCCAGCCTTTGGGAAAAGTCAGATCCCACGGCCCGTCGATCACGAGAGGGCTGGGCAATGCCGGGACCTGCGCCTTGAGCACATGGCCGGCGGCGGTCTTCAGCGCGTAGACGCCAGGTTCGGCCGCCTCGATGGAGTACTGGCCTGCCTTGTTGGTATGGACGGAGCAGGACTTATGCTGGATTTGAATTTCGGGAACCGGTTTGGGCGCGAGCCCCGATGTCTCCACGCCGTCGTGCCGGAGCGAGATGACGCGGCTCGGATCCAGTGCGGCCTCGGCGCGGAAGACCACGAACACCGATCCGTACGGATCCAAGCTGAGCGGAATCTGCGTGCCGTTGCGCACTTCGTCGTAAACCACCGCGGGCTCGGTTCGGCCCGTGTCCGGCCACCAGAACTCCGGCCGCATTCCCTTGGGACGGAAAGTGCAAAGAAACCGGCGCGCTTCCGGAACGCCGCTCGCCACAAAGTAAACCTCATCACCACTCACGGTGCGATGGATGTAACGAATGTCGTCGCCCACCACCGTCTGGTGGCAATAGAAATCTGGAGGGGTCATTCCGCGCAGCAAGTCCCCAAGGGGCCTGCCCCACACGATTTTGCCCTTGCCAAATTGATTCTCGGTAACGTCCACGCCGTCGCATTCGCCCCAGAGTTCCGCGGCGAGCCGCTGAATTTCGCCATCACAGTGCGGGTAGTCCGCCAGGCTGGGCGAACTGGTGGGCCGCGGCCCCACTACGGTCAGACCGGCTTCTACCAATTCTTTGATTTTTGCCAACACCGCCGGACGCATCAGCGGCGTGGGGGGCAAAACCAGGATGCGATAGCTCATCCCGCTCGGCAGCACCAGGCGGCCATCGCGCACGGAAGCCTGTTGCAAGGCATCGGTGGGCAAATCGTCAAAATCGTATCCCGGCGGGAACGGCGGGTTCATCTCCGCGCGCTTGGGAAAAGCATACGGCGCGCTCTCGGTAGTGAGACGGGCAATGTCCGCCACGAACAGGCCACTCTGCAGCAGCGCCTGGCAGCGCGCCAGGTAAGCCAACCATGCCCGGGACTGTTCCCACCAGGTGTTGGTTCTTTCGTAATGGATACCATACGGGCCCATGGTCATGCCGGGCGCGTGGTTCAACCACGGCTGGGCGGAATAGCGGTGAAAGACAAAGCGGTTGATGCCCTCGGTAAACGCCTGGTCGCCGAGGGGCTTCAGCCGATAGGGATGATTCTGCCACTTGCCGTTTTCCGGCGAGGCAGTGAAGGATTCCGCCGCGATCACCGGATGGCCGTAGACGTGGCCGGACGACGCCATTTCCTTGTTCCACGTTTCGGTTTGCGCCCCCGTCCAGAATTCGCTCATGGGCACGTCGGCGCGCCCCCCGTAAGGAGCCTCATCCAGGGGGCCCCCGCTGTAACCCTCGATCGACAAGGTCAGCCCGTGCTGATGGCAGATTTCCTGCATGTGTCCGGCGTAATTCTCAATCACCAAATCGCCAACCACCCGCCGCACGTCCCACAGGAAGCGCTCGGAGATCTCGCGGCTCTCCACCACTCGCCCGGTGAGAACGGGAAAGTACTTGAGCAGGTCGAAACCGCACCGCTTCTCGAATTCCTCGCGGAACCCCGGCGTCCAATTTTGCGAGCCCACTTCCCAACTGTCGATGTGGGTCATCGTCATGGTCTTTCCACCCACGGCTTTTTGATCCGCCAGAAGTTTGCCCATCAAGCCGTCGAACTGCACCTCAATGGCTTTCTTGCTCAGCTTGTCGCACTCGAGGCCCATGCTCTCCAAGGGAGCCGGATGGTTGTTCTTCCCCGTGGAGGTGTGTCCGTAGCGAACCACCATCCACTTCCCTTCCGGCACGTCCCAAGTGAAATTACCCTTGGCATCCATCTTCGTGCTCACGTCGATCACCTGGTCGCGAAGCAGCGTCGCCTGCGGGGACACCACCGGCTCACCTTGGTAACCCCCATGGGTCGAAGACATGTCTTTGCCGGCAACATCCTCAATGCGCGTGTCAGCGCTCAACTCCACAACGCCCAGCGGAAATCCCTCCTTGTAGGTGTTGTAAAAGTACGGGCCCTGGGCCGGAATGTGAATCCGGAAATACCTGGCCGTTTCCTTCTCGAAATTGAACGAACTCACCGGCCACCACACCGACGCCGGTCGGATAGCCCGATAGTGTTCGCCATCGTCGGAAACTTCGAGCACCGTATCGAGATGGGCGCCGCGTTCGTCGAGCGAAACGGTCAGGCTCTGCGCGGTGAAGGGCTGAGGAAATTCAATATTCACGAATTGCGGCTCGCCCTGGGGGGCCAGAGGAATCCGTACCACCGTGCCGGGATTGCCGTCGAGCAGCTTGCCGAAATCGAAGGGCTTGTGATCCAGGCCATACGTCATAGTCGGCCGGCAGTCCGCCATCCGCACACTTCCCGCCGGGCAAGGAAATGCCAGAACAGCAATATCCTCATAGAAGCTTTCCACCGTCTTGGGCTGGGCGAGCGTCCCCGTGAAATGCTGGGGGCCCGTGAGCGCCGTTTCGCTGTACACAACCACCTGCATCGAGAGGTCGGGCGTGATCCAGGGACCGCCACTCCCGCACCAGCCGCCATCATTGTTCATGTTGATCGTGATGCCGAGGCGGGTGGCCTCCGTCATCGCGTGCTGGAGCATTTCCCTCCACAGGGGGCTCAGGAAACGCGCCGGGCCCTTGGGGACGAACTGGTCAACCTCCATGTAGAGGACGCCGTGAATGCCCACGCGCTTCATCGCCTCGAAATCAGCGGTGATGCCTTCCCGCGTCAGGTTGCCGTCCGAAACAAACCAGTAAACCCAGGGCCAAGCCCCGTCCGGGGGCTCCAGAAAAGCCCGCTGTAATTCGTCGGGGGCACTGGGATTACTCTGGCCAAGGAGAAGGCCTTGCTTGTCGCTCAAACCGGAAATTGCCGGCACCGTCATAACCCAGGTGGCGGAATTTTTTAAGAACCTTCGTCGATTATAAGTACTTGCCATGAGGGCACCTCGTTGCTACTAGGATTCGGAGACAACACTGCGATGATTTCTCCGGGGGCGTTGCAGCGGAGGCATTGTAACAAGGAAAGCAGGAAATGATGCCGGTGATCTTCGCGCGCGTTCCCCACCTTGTCTGTGCTCTCGCCCCGGCACTTCGCCGCGCGGCAGCTTGCCGCAGCACTCCTAACCGCGTCGCCCATTCATTTCGGCAGGGTGACAACGACAACGGCGAATCCGCCCAAGGTAATCTGATTGCCCGTATTGGTGCTGGAAACCGGCGGCTGGAAGCCCGTGGTCTGATCCACAAGCTGCACTGGCGCTCCTTCGGCCCCCGGCACGGTAACGTCAAACGGACGGTTGCGCTTGTTCACCAACAGGATTTTGTGCTTGCCCGCCGGCGTCACAAACCCCTGCGCGTAAACATAGGAAAGGTCGGAGTGCGTCGCCACCAGCTTGTCCCCCGGCCCAAAGTTATCGCGCAGCAGCTTAAGCACCCAGAAGCGAGCATTGGGCTGGCCCGTCTCCCAATCCACCATCGACACGCTGGGGAACTGCGTGGGATAGCCCACCAACTGCGATTCGCCCGCCACCTCCACGCCGCGCTTGGCGAGCTCGACGTAAAGGTAAGCGTACATGCCGCCGCAGAGGTTCCAAAAGGACTCGGGGATGGGCTTGAAGACGTGGCCCGGCTTGTCCTGCGCCAGGTCCTCCGCGGAAATCGAACCCAGCTCGTCCGTATCCGTTTTGGTTTCGGGCGAGAGGCGCGCACGGATTCCCTGGATGTAGCTCACCACATTCAGAAAACGGTCTGCCTGGTCCCAATACGTGTGCTCCATGATTTGCGGAGTCTCATCCGGGCTCGGCACGGCATAAAAATGGTAGGAAATCATGGGAATGGGAATGCCGGGCTTGTGGTTCTTGTGGTCCAGGAAGTATTCAAAGTATTCCCGGGGTTCACCGCCCAGTGCCATTCCCACGCACGTAACCTTCGGGTCGGCGCGGTGGATGGCTTCAACAATTGCGTCATACACGCGCGTATAAGTCTGGGGCGACATGTTATGTTCGCCCTCGACTTCGTTGAGAACCTCCCAGTAATCGATCTTGTAGTGATGGCCCGAGTCGTGACGCTTGCCAAATTCATCCGTAAATCCGCCCTGGGTGTACCAACTCACCAGCCGGGCGTAGTAGCCCCCCACTTCCTTCAAGGTGGGATCGCGGAATTCCGTCCCCTGTTCGTAGCTCCAGGTCACCTGGTCCGGATCGCTGGGATAAGTCACGGGTTTATCAGCCTTAAACATCCACTGGGGAATTGTGCTGAAATTGATAATCACGGAGTGCCCGGCTTGCGCATTCATCAAGTCTTCCATCATGGGATCGATCAGCGAGAAGTCCCAGGAAGTTTTGCCGTTCGCGGGGGGCTCAAGTTCGGCGACGCCCAACTTGGGATAAGGCAGCCACGGCACGTAACGAACGTAGTCAGCCCCCAGTTCGTGCAGAGCCTGAAAGACGCGATCGTGAATCTTCGTCCCCCGGCGCAACGGCGGATTCACCACCACTTGCAAGGTGGGAGTGGAGTTGGAAACAGTTGTGACCCTGTCCCAGTTGACCTTGACCGAGACTTTTTCCGGCGGTGCGGCCTCGGGCACAGTCGGTTTCTCCGAACACGAAATCATGGCCATCAATGTACACAGCAATAACAAAACGAACAGTTGAATCACTCGAGAACGTTTCATGGCTTTTTCTCCTTCACTGCCGTTGCGGTAAGTATCAGCGTGTGACAAAAGGCGCGAGATGATACCACGCGGTGCAAACAAGAAATGCAGGCGCATTATACGCTTCTTCGGGCGGGACAGAGGTTGTCATCAAGCCGCCCAGAGAACTGCCAATCCCGACAGTCTGAACAACGGATTGACAAGCAGAAGAACTCACATTAATACTGCATGAGCTTCACACGGGCTCAACAAACAAACCAGAACTCGGCCCTAATTCATGTGGGAGGTCAGAGTGAAACATCCGGAGAGAGGAAAGGTGGGAGTATTCGGGATTGGCTTGGCGGCTTATTGGCCGCAGTTCCCCGGGCTCAAACAACGCCTCGAAGGCTACCAGCGCAAGGCCGAAGGGCGGATCGGCGAATGGGCGTCCGTGGTCAGCGCCGGTCTGGTGGATGATGCACACAAGGCGCATGCGGCCGGCGCGACCTTTCGCCAAGCCGGTGTCGATTTGGTCTTCTGTTACGTGGGAACCTACGCGACTTCCTCCCAGGTCCTGCCGGTCATTCAGGGGGCAAAGGCTCCCGTGGTGGTGCTGAATCTGCAACCGCGAGCCGCGCTGGATTACGCCCACACCGATACGGGCGAATGGCTGGCCAACTGTTGCGCTTGCTGCGTTCCGGAAATTGCCGGCGCGTTTGCCCGGTCAACCATTCCCTTCCGGCAAGTCACCGGCATGCTTGATCCGGAACCCGATGTACGCGAACCCAGCGAATCAGCCTGGGCGGAAATTGCTGAGTGGTGCGCGGCCGCCAAGGTGGTTCACAATCTGCGCCAAGCTCGCATCGGATACCTTGGCCACCCCTACCCCGGAATGCTGGATATGTATAGCGACTTCACGCAGCACCAGGCGCAACTGGGGACGCACATCGAGGTTCTGGAAATGTGCGACTTGGAAAGGCGCGTGAGCGGCGCCACCGATGCTGAGATTGCACGCAAGGCGGAGGAAACCCGAACCATCTTCGACATCAGCGAGGACAGCCCCTCTGATCCCTTGGCCAAGAAGCCCGCCCCCGAACAGATGGATTGGGCCTGCCGGGTTACCGTGGGACTCGACCACCTGGTGGAAGATTTTGACCTCGATGGCTTGGCCTATTACTACCGAGGAGTGGGCGGCAACGTTTACGAGAGGCTGGGCGCCGGTCTGATTCTCGGATGTTCCCTCCTGACGGCGCGCGGGATTCCCTGCTCCGGAGAGGCTGACTTGAAAAACTGCCAGGCCATGAAGATTATGGACCTGCTGGGCGCGGGGGGCAGCTACACTGAGCTTTATGCCATGGACTTTCGCGAGCGCTTCATCCTGATGGGGCACGACGGCCCCTTCCATCTGGGAATCGCCGAGGGGAGACCGATTCTGCGCGGGCTCGGTCTGTACCACGGCAAATCCGGATTCGGCGTAAGTGTGGAAGCCAGCGTCCGCAAAGGCCCCATCACCATCCTCAGCCTTACCCAAACGCACGACGGCCGACTGAAACTTCTCACGGCGGAAGGTGAATGCCTGACCGGAGAACGGCTCAAAATCGGCAACACCAACAGCCGCCTGCGATTCGCGCTGGAGCCTGCACCCTTCATCAACGCACTGTGCAGCGAGGGGCCTACCCACCATTGCGCGCTCGGCGTCGGCCACGTGGCGGGAAAAATCGAAAAGGTGGCCTGGCTCACCGGATTGGAATTGAAGGTCATCGGCGCGAAAGCTGGACACTAAGGGTTCCGCGCAGGCGCCCCATAACGTCCTGCCCGCGACGATCAGAACTCTTCAAGGAAGGGAGTAATCCCCATTTCAATTCGACTCGATGAAAGCTAATATCTCACCCGCTGAGAGTGAAGAAGTTGCCCGCGATGATGAAGCCTCAGCACGGGCAGCGCGAATACGTAATCAAGCTTGGGAGAACTGCATTGTGCGCAAGCTATATCTACTCGATCTGATCGCCATAATACTCGTGGGTCTGACGGCAGTTTGGATTGTATCGCCCGGAACAGCGCAGCCGCAGCAAGCACCTCATCCATCTGATGAAATCAGCAGCTCGCAAGCTCAAACTTCAAACCACGCAACCTTCGCGCTAAAAGGCACGGCGCTCATAACCACGCCCATCACCGACGATATTCGCGAGGAGCAACGCCAGCAGATTATTCGCTATTTCACATCGCAAATCGCGGCCACGCCGGCGAAGCGCGACCTGCTCTGGCGCCCCGACTATTCCTCCCTCAGTGCGTACAGGGCCTCAGTGCAAAAGCATCGGGCGCATCTGCGCGATATGCTGGGCTTCATCGAGCCCAAGCTGGGGACTCCGCAAATCAAAATTCTGTATGAGGATTCGAGCTTGCAGGTCGAGGACGTGACCCTCCCGATGGACTCAGGGTTGAGCGCGCGTGCACTCGTCTTTTTCCCGCGCCCCGGACCTCTGGCGGCCGCCATCATCGCTATTCCTCCTGCCTCCGAAAGCCGTGAAGCGTTTGCCGGCATCGCGGAAGGAGCGACGCCCGCCGCTTGGCTGAAGACTCTCCTCGACCGGAACGTGGTGGTGGCCGTTCCCATCACTGTGGAGCGCACGGACGATCATCCCATTTGCCGGCAAGCGGGCGGCAAGGACCGCCGCCGCGTTTTGTGGCGCGCCGGCTTCATCGTGGGCCGCACCCTGGTGGGAATGGAAGTGCAGCAGGCGCTCGCCCTGCGCCAGTTTCTCGCCACGCAAACCAATGTTCGGCTAAAGAACATCGGCATCATGGGTGAGGGCCAGGGTGGCATGACCGCTCTTTTTGCCCCAGCGCTGGACGAGCAGTTCGCCGCCGTGGCCAGTCTCGACTATTTTCAGCGAAGAGAGAATTGTTGGCGGGAACCCGTGGACCAGGTGCTCTACGGGCAGCTCAAGGAATTTGGCGATGCGGAAGTGGCGGCGCTGATCGCTCCACGCCCATTAATCATTGTCAGGCCATCGGGAAATACCATTCATCAGGCCAGCGTCAGCGCGGAATTCGCGCGTGCCCAGCGCTTTTACGGGGGTTTGCACGCCGACCACAAATTGCAATTCCTCGATCCGTGGGAAAACCCCAGAGAAGCCATGGCGATGAAACTTGCGACGCTGCTCGGCGCCACCGAAGCCCACTATCCGCCTGAACTCGCGTTGCAAATCCCTCCCGCACAGGTTGCCGAAGCCCGCAACCAGCATTTTGAATCGTGGTTTCAGTATTTGCAGAACCTCATCGCGGCCAGCAACCAAAACCTCAAGACGTACTGGCAACTCGATTCCACGCCGCCGGCGGAACGCCCGCAGAAGGCCGAAAGGCTGCGCGCGGAGTTGGCTCATCTGGTGGGCGTGATTCCTATCGACAAGGTCCCGATGAATGCCCGCACGAGATTAACAGCGGAGACCGACAAGTTTCTGGCGTATGACGTGTTGCTGGATGTCGTTCCGGGAGTGGAAGTCTACGGGCAGCTTTTGGTTCCGCGCCTCGTGGGTGGCGCCATGCCGGATCGTCTTCCGGCGATGGTTTGTCAACACGGCTTCGATGGTGCGCCCAAATACGTTACCGGCGTTGGCGACCACCTTGAAACCAACGACCATTTTTACCACCGCTTCGGGCAGCGCCTGGCGGAGCGCGGCTATGTGGTCTTCGCCCCCTACCTGACAGTACCGGCCGCACAACAGGCCCCCGCAACCGTTTATCGCGCGGATCTGGTCAACCCCTTGGTACGCCTGGCGGCTCCCCTGGGAATGATGCGCACGAGCATTGAATTGGCCAAGCTCCGCCGCGTAGTTGATTTTTTGCAGTCATTATCGTTTGTAAACCCTAACCGCATTGGTTATTACGGGCTTTCCTATGGAGGATATTCCGCCATCTGGATGCCGCCCTTGGAACCGCGTTTGAAGCTCACAGTCATTTCCGCGTTTTTCAATGACTGGCACACCATGCTGACTGACACCAGCCGCTACGGCCAATCTTACTGGACCCTCCCGGACGAGGATTTTTACAACTGGAACGTACTCAATCGCTTTGTGCACACACAGATGATCGCGGCAATGTGGCCCCGCCCGGTGTGCATCGAATACGGCTCGGAAGATCAAGTGACGACTCCGGGGTGGCACCAGCGAGCCTGGCAGGAGGTAAATGCCTTTGCGGAGTCGTGGGGGATGCAGGGCAAGATTGTCGAAGACGAATTCTTGGGCCCGCATACCATTCACGGCATCGGCACTTTTTTCTTTCTGGATCGCTGGCTGCGTCCGGAGCGCGCCGCCAGCCGCGATTATGGCTGCCGGAATGATGATTACTGCTACCAGAATCTGGCTCCCGACTTTCACGGCTACGACCTGAACTCGCCCCCCGCCGTGCCCTCCGCCACGCAACTTCTGGACTCGAGTTCGACGGCGACCATCCGCGGAAAATTCTACGTCTCCGCCGAAGCCCCGGTGTTTACGGGCATGGCCTTCAAGCTCGCCCGCGCCGGAAATCCCGGCAACCTGATCGTTCGTTTCGGTTCGCGGGAAGGTTCGGCGGACCTGGGTGAGGCCGAGGTGCATTCCAATGATGTGTACCCGCAATACGACTTGTGGTACGAGGCTGCGCTCAGAAAGCCGGTTCGGCTTGACCCAAAGAAACTGTACTTCTTCGAACTGAGGGCCGAGTCAGGACACGCGCCCGATGATGACTACGTGGTGTTTGGACCCCAACCGCCCGGCGGCCGGGATTACCCCAACGCCTTTGGCCTGTCATTTCGCACGCTCACGCGGGAGGACGTCACCCCATGAAACGCAGAACATTCCTACAAGGCACGGCGGGCGGATTCAGTGCATGGGCAGGGTGGCGTGGAGGTTCAGCGAGGCCCCTACAGAACGCCGCGCCCACGACTGCCCGGCCTCTCCAAGATTTCCCCAGCGACGGCTTCCAACCCCCGGAATGGCTGCATTATGCGCAGCCAATTTATTTTGACGGCTACTCCCCGCCCGTTTATCCCCACATGAAGGACTTCGACGCGCGGCGGTTGGTGGAGGCGGTGGGCGAGTTGGGAGGAAACCTGTTGCGGTTTCAACCGATTGGTTATCGCGCCTACTACCCGAGCCAGGCTTTTCCCGTCCACGAAGAACTGGGCGGGCGGGATTTGATTGATGAGGTCGCGCGGGAGTGCCGCCGCGCCGGCGTGCACTTGTATTGTTACACGGGTTTCGGCGCGCCCATTATGTTGGAGCCGGATTACGTCAGAGCGCACCCCCAATTCGCCGATTGGTTGTTGCGCGATCCGGAAGGAGAACCTTACGGGCTGTATGCGCACATCGGGTGGACGCCCCCCATGAAGATGCTTTGCACCACCGGGGATGCCTATCGCGCCGCCGTCCGCCAAGTGACCCGGGAACTTTGCACGCACGACATCGATGGCGTGTATTTTGACAGCCCCAGCGAGTTCTCTTATACGGGGATATGTTTCTGCAATTCCTGCCGAAAGAATTTCCGGAAATTCAGCGGCATGGATTTGGACCGCCTGCGAAATTTCGCCGGTCACCCCGGTCTGAGCAGTGATCCGGCGACGATGCCCGAGAACGCCGACATGCAAGCGCTCCAGGCATGGTATGCGTGGGCGGATCAACAAGTGCAGGAAGACCTGCTCGACCTTCGCAAAATCATTCACGGCAGCGGGAAGTTCATGCTGTGCCATAACGGTGCGACCTGGCGAGGAACTTCGCTGCCCCTCCAGTACCGCATCCCGGAAGGCTTCATGGTGGAGTCGAGCCGGGAAGTCCACGATCGCCTGATGACCGGACTGAAGGGTGCGTCGATGGCGCGGCCTTATCGCAAAGTGGCGCAGATGTACCTGGGCAGCTACGGAGTTTCATGGTTTGGCGAGCCGCCGAATGAACGCCCCTGGGTAGTCCACAACACGAACCTGGAAGACGGCGATGAAATCCGGATGGAAGGATTCACCAACCTGGCCTGCGGGAACACGCCGATCTACGCCACCGCCAACCGGGTGTATTCCAAAGTTGGCAGCGGCAGCGTGCACCCGGCGCGCGAAGTCTTCGAATTCATGCGGCGCGTTGAGGCCATCCACAAGGACAGTGTTCCGGTGGCCTATGTGAGCATCGTGCCCACGTGGGAGGCGCTCCAACTCTGGCGCACCAAGGGGAAGAGTTGGAACTGGCCGATGATGAGCCAGGCCCTGGGCCTCGTCATGTTGGAGGAGCGCATCAGCGTGGACGTACACGCGAGCACCGAAATCAGCGAAGCGTGGTTGCGCGAGCAGAAGGTCATTGCGCTGAGTGGAGCCTCGGGGGTCTCGGACCGCGATGCGAAGCTATTGACGGATTGGGTGGAGGCGGGAGGAGGATTACTCGCCACTTTTGACACGGGTTTGTACGACGACGCTGGGCAACTAAGGAAGGACGGAGGCGCGCTGGAAAACACGTTGGGCGTGGAGATGCAGGGCGCGCCGCTCGGCAGCCAACCGGAGTGCTATTACCGTGTGAAAGAGAACCATCCGGCGCTGGGCGATTTTGCTCCCGGCGCGATTGTGGAAGGCGATGGCCAGATCATACCCGTGGCAGCGGTGGGAGACGCAAAAGTCCTGGCGGAGTGCTGGAATCTAGGAACGGAAGAAGTGCGGGGCCCGGCCATCATCGCGAACCATTATGGCAAAGGCCGGACGATTTACATCAGCGGAAGCCTGGAAGCAAATTATCTCTACGACCGCGTAAAGTCCACATCACGATTGCTTCTTTCAATCGTGCAATACCTGGGAGCAGGGACGCCGCAGCCCTTCCGGATGAAGGCGCCGCGAGGAGTTTACGGAGTGCTCCGGCGTGCCCCCCATGGCGACCTGGCGCTTTGGGTGCTGGCCAATGTAGGCTTCAAGGACGCGGCCTCCGGGCGGATGCGGCAGGAGTATATGCCCGTGAGCGATGTCGAAGTTGCGATTCGGGTGCCGGAAGGACGGCAAGCCAAAGCCATGCTGCTCCGGCGCGCCGGCGGGGAGGCCGCTTCCTTCCGAATCGAAGATGGATACGCGCTGGCGACGATTCCGCGGCTCCACATTGCCGAGGTCGTGCACCTCATCCTGACAGGTTGATATGGATTGCGCAGAGCGCAGCTCTGCGTTTCCGCAGCCGCAGAGTTGTGCTCTGCGCAATCCGCCGAAGTTGCGCACCCGGCGCTTACGAAGTGAGGTCCACTTCACCCTTCGGGCTCGCGAGGCGTGCGAGCATGCGTGGTTTATCGCCCGGCTCTACTGTGACCTCGACAGCCAGGGCGTGGCACGCGCGCGCCAACTCCGGTGCGTCCGGTGATTGCAAACGAAAGCTCGTGAGACTGCATCCGGACGGCGCGTCGGTGGCTGGGTGAACAGAGTCGCGGCCCCACTCGATAAAGAACGGAAGCAACCCGCCACTGTCGTCACGCAAGCGAAATAATTTCCAACTCAGAATTTTGCCGTCCGGACGCGAGCGCGCGCCGTCATGCGGTCCGTCAATGGGGAAGCCTGCCGCGACCGCGGTTTGCGCGAGCGCGGTGAGGCCGGATGTATGTACCGCCCAAGCAATCAGTCTGGGATCACGCATGGCGAGCACTTGCGAGAACCAGGTTGGCGAAGACTGTTGGGGATCGGGCGCGATAATTTCCAGATAGCAACTCGGCCCCAGCGCCAGCAGCGCGTTACGTGTGCCGCGGCCGGGATGAACGCCGCCGAAAATTGCGCGCACGCCCGTCCGCTGCTCCACCCAGGCAATGCCCCGGTCAAGGTTGTCTATTCCCAGGATGATGTGGTCGAGTCCGGTCAGCATGGTGTCTTAAAGGAAGGCTTTTAAGCGCTCCAGAAAATAACGGTAATTCTCATAAGGGGTATCGGGCGTGGCGCTGTGGTCAAGCATGGGGAGATAGCCGCCGTCGTCGATGAGGGGCTTCACGCGCTCCAATTCCTGGTCGATGGCGGCGCGGCCGACGGTCAAGGAGCGCTTATCGACGCCGCCCCACATGCGCAGGTCGCGCCCGTATTTCTTGCGCAGAGCCAGCACGTCCATATCCGCCTGAACTTCGAAGGGGTAGAGAATATCGATTCCCGATTCCATCCAGACCGGGATGAGCGGGTCGATGTTCCCGTCGCTGTCCAGGCCGAACAGGTGCACACCGTGGGCGCGGCCGAATTCAATCACTTTGCGGTAGCGGGGCAGCATGAACTTCCGGCCCAGTTGCGGCGAAATGAGCGGGGCGGTGTGGTAGGCCATGTCCTCCCAGAATCCAAAGACATCGATGTCCGTCTCTTCCAGGATTTGCGAGAGCATTCCGATCAGGAATTCCGCGTCGGCATCGAGCATCTCCTCCACGAAGGCGGGGTCATCATAGAAAAGCGTACAGAGGCGCTCCACACCCACAAGATTCCGCAGCGGGCCAAAGCATCCTCCCCAGCGGTCGGCGATGACCACAAAGGGGAAGTCTCGATGACGCAAGGGGCGCAGGCGCTCGCGCCAGTTCGGCCCGATGCGCTGCGAAAGGTCAGGTTGCATCCTTTCGCGCCAATACTTGCGGAAGTCCTCGCGGGTTTCCACGGGATAGCGGATGAACTGTGGCATGGAACTCAAGGGGTTGTTCTTGAATTCCCGCATCACGATGCCTTGCGGGTCCACGAAGGTCACGTGCTCGTCATCTTCGGCGAGAACCTCCAGCGGGAAGGGCGGCTGGGGCCAGAACCAGGAAAATTCCACCAGCCACTTGTCGCAGCCAAAGTCGGTGCGGCCGGGAACGTATCCGCCTTCCCGGGCCCACCTCTCCTCGGTTTCCGGCCAGGCCGGCCACATGAACTCATAGAGCGGCGCGCGATCCACCGCTTGGTACTGCATTGTGCCCAGAAAGCGCTCGCGATCGGTCATAGGGTTTCCCTTCCGTATGAATCAGCATAAATTCGGCGGCCCGATTATGCCACAAATTGGAGGCGGGGCAAGGTCGGCGGGTGTGCCCTGTGGCCGCATCCGCAAAACGCGGCGAGGGAAGAGTCCGGAGATGGGAGGTTCCAGGGCACCGGAGCGGGCGCCCCTCAAGCCGCGAACTTATATCCCTGCCCGTGCACGGTGAGAATATATTTCGGCTGCTTGGGATCGGTCTCCAGCTTCTGCCGCAGCCAGGCCACGTGAACATCGACGGTGCGGGTGGAAGGCGCGGAGGAGTATCCCCAAACGTCCTTCAGGAGTTCCTCGCGGCTCATGGTCCTGCCCCGATGCTCGATGAGATAACGGAGCAGTTGGAATTCCTTGGTGGAAAGCGCGGCGGGCGAGCCGTTGCGAAAAACCTCGGAGCGCCGCATGTCGATGCGGAGCGGTCCGAAATCGTAGAAGTCCGGGCCCTCGATGCCCGCCCGGCTTCCCCGCCGCAGCAGGGCCTCCACGCGCGCCAGGAGTTCGGGCATTTCAAAGGGCTTGGTCAGGTAATCGTCGGCTCCGATCTTAAGTCCCTTAACCTTGTCGGCCATCTGGGTGCGTGCGGTGAGCATCAGGATGGGCGTGGTGTAACCGCGCTGCCGCAACTCCTGGCAGATCTCGAACCCTCCTTTGCCAGGCAACATAATATCCAAAATGATAAGTCCAAAGTGGTTGTGGGTGGCCCGTTCCACGGCCTCGCTTCCATCGAAAATCGCTTCCACCACGTAGCCCTCGCTGCGCAGACGATCGCTGAGCGTGAGCACCAAGCCGGGTTCATCTTCGACCAACAGGATATGAGAGTTCATGTGGCGATCAGGTTCTCCTTGGGCGCTTGCGCCAAACTCGCAGGGTACGGCTTGCCGGACCCTCTTGGTCCGGTCGCGCCATTAAAGCGCAGAGGGTACGGCAGGCCCTACCCCTACAACCAGACCCTTGCCTCACTTCGCCGCGGGGAAATGCAGCGTAAACGCGCTTCCTTCCCCCAGATGGCTGGTCACGGTCAGCCTTCCGCCCATGGCCTCCGCGGCTTCCTTGGCCAAGCTCAGACCCAATCCGGTGCCATGCTTCTGCGAAGCCCGCGCGGCATTTCCCCGGTAGAAGGGTTCGAAAATATGGGGGATTTCGCCGGGCTCAATTCCCTCCCCCCGGTCCTGGACGGTGATCAGAACTTCACCCGCCTCCGGTCCGGACCCGGGTTGGGCGCGAATGCCCATCCATCGTCCTCCTGCCCCATACTTCAAAGCATTGGTCATGAGATTTTGCAGGCAGCGGCCAAGCGCTTTGGGATCCGCCAGGACGGGAGGAAGATCGCTGGCCACTTCCTTCTCGACGGTGAAGCCGTTGGCGGTGGTGAGATGGGCCAAATCCGCCACGGCAGAATCAATGGTCTCCGCCACCGGGACGGGGCGCGGCTCATATTGCCGCTGATCGTTGCGCGTGGCGGCAAAGAGCAGCACCTGCTCAATCATCGCGGCGAGGCGTTGGGCCTCATTGCGAATGAGCGTGCCGTATTGCTTCACCTGGGGCTTTGCCTCCACCACGCCGTCGGCAAGGTTTTCCGCCGCCGAGGAAATGACGCTGACGGGGGTGCGCAATTCGTGCGACACGCCGGTTACAAAATCCATCTGCATTTTCGCCAGCCGCCGGATTCTCTGCGCCCAGACTAAAACCAGGGCCATGCTGGCCGCGAGCACCAGCAAAACGCCGAAGCCCAGCAGCAGGTCCCGCCGCCAGTACGTCGCCACGGCTTCGGCCACGGAACCGCCCGGATGCCGCACCACCAATCGCCATCCTGCGGCGGAAGCGTCCGCCAGGATGGGCGCGGCCAAAATGCCCCGCCCGCGCGCCGCGAGGTCGCGCCCGGCTCCCGGGACGGGGGGAGATGAAGACGGACCCCGCTCACGTCTTGCGGCGCTGCCCGGCTCGCGGGGATTTCCCTGCCGGGATTCAATGCCCCGCCCGCGGCGCGAGCTGAACAGATGCACCGCCTCGTCCGGTGAACTCACGAGATCCTGGGAAAGCACGGATTGTGCCGCAAAAATGAAATGGGGGGGATTGGCGGCGTCAATGATGGCCACGTTGTAAAGCGGGCCCTCCGGTCCGCCAAAGTACCGCTGGGCAAGCTCCAGGAGGAATCGCTGGAAGACCTCGCGGTTCAGTTCCACCATCATGAATCCCGCCGGCGAGGAGTCCGCGGGGCGGTCTCTTCGACTCCGGCGATTGCGCCAGCCCGTCTGAAGAATGGGCCGCACCATCGCCAGCGAGGCGCTTTCAAATCGCCACCGCAGCCCGCCCGGTGCGAAATCCCCGCCCCGCGAGGTTAGCGTGGTGACCAGATTGGAAGTGTCGCAAAGCCCCCCCAGGCGCGCCGGGCAAGCAACTGCCTGAAAAGAGTCATCCTGGGGATTGAACTGGAGGAAGGCATAACCTTCACCCTTGGACTTTTCCCAAAGATAATAGCTGGCCACCAGTTCCCGGTGATCGGAAGATCGCGCCCAGTCCCCGCAATCCTGGGCGAAGATATCCTCCATCGCGGGAGCTTGATCCGGCGGGCGAAAGGCGAGGTTCGTGCAGATTCCGGCCAGCTCGCGGTGGAAATCCTCGCGAAACCCGTTCATGCCGGCCTCGAGCGCGGCTTGCTTCCTTTCCAGTTCCGCCGTCCGAATCTGATTGCTCCACCGGAATTGCAGAACCCCCAACACCCCCAGCAATACGCTGAGGCCGGCGATAATCCCGAAAGCGCCCAAGGACTGCTGGAGTTTGGTAGCCATAGACTTATTATACGTTTCAGATGCGCGTCACGCTACATATGATGCCCTGGTGAGCGGGCCATTGAATCATCGAATCATCGGGTCATTTCAGCATTGGTTCATCGGGTCATCGAGCCATTTTGGATTTTAGATTTTGGATTTTCGATTGAAACCATCCGAAATCCGCAATCCTGCTCGTCACTCATTACTCGCCACTCGTCGCGGCCTTTGCGATTTTCGAGGCCGGCAGATTGGTTCATCCTATCACCTGAAGCCGTCGATAACCAAAGCGGGGTAGTGTGGGCGGCCGGATTGATCGTGAACCTGCAGCGTTGCTCGCATCTCCGCCTTCGGACCACCGCCCCCAGGACCTCGGACTTCGCATCTTGTCACTCGTCACTCATCACTGGTCACGGCCTTTGCGATTTTCGAGGCGGGCAGATTGGTTCATCCTATCACCTGAAACTGTCGATAACCGAAGCGGGGGAGTGCGGGCGGCCGGAATCATCGTGAACGTGCTGCGTGGGCCGCTGGGTTGGTGCTGGACGGTCAGCGTTGTCCGCCTTTTCGCCCTCCACCTTGAGCCTTCGACCCTCCATGCGTCGCGGTTCGGGCCGCGGACTACCGACTCGGTCTCCCCTAACTCCGTGATGACAACAATAGCCTCACATACTTGCCAGTTTCGCCTAGCCACTCGCCATGGTTATTCCATAACCCCCTTTCGTTTCATCAACATAATGGCAAGCTGCGAATAAAGCTCCTGTTTTCATGAACATAATGGCAAGGCGGAAGACTGACATCTTTTCTCCATTTGTTTTCAATAACATATTGGGACTAGGTTGCACTTTTTATCCCCCCTTTTTTAACCGCTTTTCCATCCGAACTAAGTTAACCAATTTTATTTCAACGACGTACAATTTCTTAAGGGTTTCGTTGTCTATAGCTAACCCATTTTATTTCTATTACATAATGGCAAGCCACGGCATTTTGTTGCATGAGCGTCACGCCCGCTGGCGCGGGAGCGTCACGCTCCCGCAACGGCGAAGCGCTCGTGGCACGACCGATTTGCCCCGCTCTGTCGGGGTCCTACCCGCGCTTCCTGCCGACTTATCCCGGCGCACAACTCCGTTTCTTTTCATAGACATATTCTGATGAAATCTATAAGTCCTGTGATTTCATACACATCTACACAAATCCCAAATGTTAAATTATTCGACGTTTATTTTCATACACATCTACAGAAATACCTTCATTTTCGGGGGTTCCCCTTTTTTCCCGCTCAGGCCCCCCTTCGAAATAAAATAACTCCTTGTAATTCAAAGACATAGATTTTTGGCCAGGCATCATCAAGAACCTCTAACTACCTTTGTTATCTATCACATATTCTCAAAGGGCGGTGGTTAGTGGAAAACGGCATGAGGGGGGAGGTGGTCGCAGGGCCCCTGTTCCAACGGCCTTCCTAGCCACTAACCACCAGCCACCAGCCCCTGCCCTGGCGCCTAGACCTTGACAACTAGCCGTAGTGCGTGATTTGGCGCGGGCGCCAATCTCCAGGTATGTGGCCAGCATTCACCATGCCATAGGCCAGAAAAATTGCCCTAGGGCGAGGTAACGCCCATAAAGCG
>Ga0326728_10009541_pt1 | contig 23310 bp, 22 predicted proteins | sample MB3enrmetagenome_FD_207602 | JGI IMG/M metagenome (GOLD analysis project Ga0326728, IMG submission 207602) | Lab enriched peat soil microbial communities from McLean, Ithaca, NY, United States - MB31MN | ecosystem: Environmental > Terrestrial > Soil > Wetlands > Peat | place: USA: New York... | reverse complement strand
ACCTAAAAATCGTACCTTTTCCTTCATGACCGGTTCCTCTCCGCTTGTGGCTCTGAACTGTGTTCCTCTTCGGCTCACAGCTTAACCCACGGCCAGCGCAAGGAACCGGTCACTCCATGATGACTAGCTGGGTCAACGTCCCAAGACGGAGAACGACTTCGATCATAACCTTCAACCCCCAACCCTAGCTGCACAACAAGAGCGCGGCGAGGGTGGGTCACTCACTTTACGATTCACTGACCACTGACCACAGAGAACTGGCCACTGACTACTTTTACTCGCACCAGGCATCGAAGGCGCCGTTGCGCAGGGCGGCGGCCAGGGCTTCCATGTCGCCGCTGAGGACGCGATCTTCTTCCAGGCGGGGGACCATGGCGCGCACGACGGTGTAGGCCTTCTCAACCGTCGGACTGGCGTGGAGCGGGCGGCGGAACTCCAGCCCCTGCGCGGCGCACATCAGCTCGATGGCCACGATGCGTTCGGCGTGCTCGACGATCTGGCGCAGCTTGAGCGCGCCGGTCATGCCCATGGAAACGTGGTCCTCTTTGCCGCCGTCGGTGGGGATGGTTCCAGTGGAAGAGGGATGGGCCAGCACCTGGCACTCGTTGATCAGCGCCGCGGAGACGATTTGGGCCATCATGAATCCGGAGGAGAGTCCGGGATTGGGGGAAAGAAAGGCGGGCAGGCCTTCGTTGATGTCGGGATTCAGCAGGCGGTCGATGCGCCGCTCGGCAATGCTGTTCAAATCGGTGAGAACAATCGCCGCGTAGTCGAAGGCAAACGACAGGGGCGCGCCGTGGAAGTTTCCGCCACTGATGACGGCGGCTGGCAGATCGGTTCCCAGCGCGTTATCCGGGAAGATGAGGGGATTGTCGGTGGCCGAGCCGGTTTCGACTTCGAGCACTCCGCGCACATGCTCCAAGGCGCCGCGCACCGCGCCGTGAACCTGGGGTATGCAGCGCAGGCAGTAGGCATCCTGGACGCGCGAGTCGTGCTGGCGATGGGCCTCGCGAATCTCCGAGCCGCTCATCAGGCGGGTGAGGTGCTCGGCCACGGCAATCTGCCCGGGATGGGGACGAACCAGGTGAATGCGGGGATCGAAGGCTGCCGGTGTGCCCATCAGCGCCTCCAGCGACATGGCGCCGGCGAGGTCGGCGATCTTGGATACGCGCAGGGCACGGGCCACGGCCAGTCCGCCTACGGCGGTCATGGCCTGCGTGCCGTTCAGTAGCGCCAGACCTTCTTTAGCCTGCAATTGCAAGGGCTGCAAGCCGGCGCGGCGCAGAGCCTCGGCTCCGGCCATGCGCTCGCCCTTGTAGAACGCCTCGCCCTCGCCGATGACCACCAGTGCCAGATGGGCCAGGGGCGCAAGATCGCCCGAGGCTCCCACCGAGCCCTTCTCGGGAATTACCGGATGGACGCCGCGATTGAGCAGGTCGACGAGCAACTCGACCACGGCCGGACGGCAGCCGCTGAAGCCTTTGGCCAGCACATTGGCGCGCAGCAGCAACATGGCACGGGCCTCGGCCTCGGCCATTGGATGGCCGACGCCGCCGGCGTGCGAGCGCACCAGGTTGGTCTGTAACTGGGCCAGCTTATCGGCGGGAACGCTGACGTCGGAGAGCTTGCCGAAGCCGGTATTGACGCCATAGACGGTCTGCCCGGCGCCCAGAATCGCTTCGATCAGTTGCCGGCTCTGCGCCATGCGGGCCACGGCGGCGGGAGCTACGGCAACCGGAAGAGCGCGCAGAGCGACGGCTTCCAACGCGGTCAGCGTCAGCGGCTGGCCATCCAGAATCAGGCAATTTGAGGGCAAATAAGGCATTGGGGGATAGTAGGCCGGAAGGGGATATGCGTACAGAGGGAATCCATGCCAAGGCTTGGAATCGCGGTTGCAATCGTCTATGATCGCGGAATATGGCAATGGATTCCACGGCATTACTTGATACTTTCGGTCGAAAGCTCCTCGACGAGCTGCAGGTCAATGCCCGCCTCAGCCTGGCCGAACTGGGCCGCCGCGTGGGTCTCTCTCCCACCGCTACCGCAGAGCGGCTCAAGCAGATGGAAGAGGTGGGCATCGTGCACGGTTATACGGTGGAGATTGATCGCGAGGCGCTGGGGCTGGAAGTGATGGCCTTTATCCGCATGAGCTGCGGCGGCCACAACTATCATCGCCTGCTGGATTACCTGCAGAACCTGGAAGAAGTGCGCGAGTGCCACCATCTGACCGGAGGCGACGATTTTCTGCTCAAGGTGACCACTACCTCGATGGGCGACTTGGAGGCGCTGATCGAGGCGCTGCTGGCCTATGGCAATCCCGTCACCAGCCTGGTGCTTTCCACCCCAGTGGAGCGGCGCAAGTACGCCATCAACGGCAAACTGGTTACTGTGGCGCGCAAGGCAACGGTGCCGCGCAAGCGGTAGAATCGCGGAATCTCAGTTTTACTCGGACAGATCGATTGGACGGCGAGAGTTTTCTTAACCGCGAAGATCCCACGGATGTTTTTCAATCCAAGTGCGAAGGCAGGAATTATGCAACTGACACGGAGAGATTTCACCTGCATGGGCGCGCTCGGTCTCGCAGCCCAAATGACTCCCGCGCTGCGGGCGCAAACAAACCCCAAGAAGACGGGGTATGCCGTCATCGGCCTGGGGCGCATCGCCGAGCACTTCATGGCCGCGGTGCGCAACAGTTCCAACTCCCGCATCACTGCACTGGTCAGCGGACATCGCGACAAGGCCGAGCGCATTGCCGACCAGAATGGAATTCCGCGCGGTTCCATCTACAACTACGAGAACTTCGAGGATATTGGGCGCAATTCCGAGGTGGATGCGGTTTACGTGGCGCTGCCCAACTCGATGCACGCCGAGTACACCATTCGTGCGGCCAAGACTGGCAAGCACGTGCTCTGCGAGAAGCCCATGGCCACCTCGGTGGCGGACGCCGAGGCCATGATAGCCGCCTGCAAGGCGTCCCGCGTCCAACTGATGATCGCCTACCGCTGCCACTACGAGCCCAGCAACTTGCGTGCCGTCCAGTTGATCCGCGAGGGCGCAGTGGGCCAGGTACAGGCCATCGAAAGCGCCTTCGGTTTCAATATTCGGGCGGGGGAGTGGCGGCTCAACAAGAAACTCGCCGGAGGCGGACCGCTCTTCGACGTGGGAATTTATAGCCTGAACGCCTGCCGGTATCTGACTGGCGAGGAGCCGGCCCAGATCGCGGCCTTCGCCTCGACCATCGACCGCGATGGGCGCTTCACCGAGGTCGAGGAGAACATCGTCTGGACGATGCGCTTTCCCTCCGGCATTGTGGCCAGTTGTACCACCACCTACGGAGCCCCCATGGAGGGCTTCTATCGTGTTTACGGCAGCAAGGGCTGGCTGGAGGTGGACTCCGCCTTTGCTTACCAAGGACTGCGCCTGCGCGCCGAGTTCTCTGGTACGAAGCTGGATGAGCCCAATCCGGCCCGCGACCCATCCCACTTTCAGGCCGAGGTGGAGCATTTCTCCCACTGCATCCAGAACGATTTGCCTCCCAAGTCGCCCGGCGAAGAGGGACTGCGCGACATGCGGTATATCGGGGAGATCTATCGCTCGGCGGGGATTCCGATTTAAGCCAATTTGTGCGGCTTTCAGAGCAAGAATCCTCGCAGGTTCGATGCGGCCTGCGAGGTTCTTATTTTTGCACGCACTCGGGGAGTGGAATCGGTACCTGTTCGACGATCTCCAGGCCGAATCCCTCCAGGGCGGGGATGTGCATGGGGGTGTTGGAGAGCAGGCGGATGCGCTGAATGCCCAGGTCGGAGAGGATCTGGCCGCCCAGGCCGATGGCGCGCAGAATGCGTCCGGAGCGGGCTTGCGAGCCTTCCAGGGCGCGCAGTTCCTTGTGCAGCAGCAGGCGCGGACAGGCGGGGTCGGCGGCTTGGGGCAGAGCCGCGGCGCTGCCAGGGTCGAAGCCGCTCTTGGTCGCCGCCGCTTCTGCGATCTCGAAGCCCCGCGAGGTGTTGTGCAGGTAGAGCACGGCGCCGCAGCCTTCAGCGGCGATCATGCGCATGGACTCGTCGAGCATTTCGCGGCATCGGCAATCGGCGTCGAAGAGGTCGCCGGCGGTGCAGCGGGTGTGCACGCGGACCAGCACGGCGCGCTCGCAGGCCGGTCGCGCCGCGCCGGCGGATTGGCCTTGCGGAGCCCTGCTTCCGGCGCAGCCTTGACTGGCCGGGCCGCAGTGCAGGGCGGGGCAATCTGCGCAGAGGTCGCCACGCACCAGCGCCAGATGGCTTTCACCGCCGTTGACCTCGCTTTCGTAGGCGATCATGCGGAACTCGCCATGGCGGGTTTGGATGCGGCTCTCGCCGGCGCGCACGATGTAGCGCTCGTTGCGCAGCCGGTAGCGGATCAACTCGGCCACCGTGAGAATCAGCAGCCCGTGCTGCTGGCAGAAGGGAATCAGGTCGGGAATGCGGGCCATCTCGCCGTCGTCGCGCATGATCTCGCAGATCGCGCCGGAGGGATGCAGGCCGGCCATGCGGGCCAGATCCACCGAAGCTTCGGTCTGTCCGGCGCGCACCAGAACCCCGCCCTTGCGTGCCCGCAGTGGGAACATGTGCCCAGGGCGGGCCAGGTCCGCGGCCACGGCGCCGGGAGCGATGGCGGTGCGAATGGTGTGGGCGCGGTCGGCGGCGCTGATGCCGGTGGTGACGCCCTCGCGTGCCTCGATGGTTTCGGTAAAGGCGGTGCCGAAGCGCGAGGAGTTCTGCTGGGTCATGGGAAACAGGCGTAGATGGTCGGCCAGTTCCTCGGTCAGCGTCAAGCAGATCAGGCCACGTCCGAACCTGGCCATGAAGTTGATCGCTTCCGGGGTGACGAACTCGGCGGCCATGGTCAGGTCGCCCTCGTTTTCGCGATCTTCGTCGTCGACAACGACCACCATGCGTCCGGCGCGGATCTCGGCCAAAGCGCCGGGAACATCGGTAAAGGGGAGTTCGAAGGTGCGGGGAGTATGCGGCATGATCTTCTTTCTATTCTCGCCCATGGAGTGGCTCGTGGTCACGGCTGCTTTCTGGCGGTGCTCCTCCGGCGGTCATTCCGGTGGTCAAAGAAATGGTATTTCCCATCTAGAGAATCGATTTTCTAAGATCAAGAGGGGATTTTATCCGGTTTCCGGGAAAATCCGCGCGGCACGATGAATTTCTGTCATGCGGGAGGGGCGCCTGCCGATAAGATGATCGAGTCTCGAGCGCAAGCCACATATCGAGGAGTACAACAGAAGGGTCTCTCGTTTCCCCATTGATGCCGATTCCCAAAAACCGCGCGCGGATCGCCAACACGGCGTTCCTGATTACGGTAATCCTCGGAGCGCTGGCCGGCTACCTGGCAGGCCGCGGCGAGGTTCTGCACGATGCCGGCGCCGGCCTGGTTCAGGATGCGGAGCGGGTGGTCGGGTTGCTCGGTTCCCTGGTGATCGAGTCGCAAGAGACATTGAAGGCGATGAACAGCGCGGAGTATGCGCCTTGTTCCGAGCAGGAGCTTGGTTGGTTTCGCCAGCTTGTCTTTCATGCGGTGAACCTCAGAGACGTGGGGCGGATGCACGAAGGACGGATTCAATGCTCGGCGGTTTACGGCCGGGTCAACCCTTCCGGCAGTCAGGTTCAACCGACCTACCGGCTCTTGGATGGGACCAGTATATACATCGATTTGCCTCCCTATCTGGTTTCTGGCAGCCCGGCTTACGCCCGGCAAAAGGGCGATGCATATGTGGTGGAGGATCCCAGCTTCAGCATTCGCTTTCAAGCGCTTCGCGGGGACCACGGATTTGCCAGCAACAACGTCCCCAAGCAGTCCAACGGCTACCCGCAGGGTTTTACTCCCCGCGTTCCGGGCATTGTCGCGGATCGGGATGCGCAAGGGCGAGTAGGGGATACGTTGTATGCGACCCGCTGTTCCACACGCGGCCTGGACTGCATCGTCTCCTATGGCTCGGTTTCCGCAACCCTGCGCGGCGCCGCGGGCTTGCTGGCTCTGTACAGTGCGCTGGGGGGCTTGAGCGGCGGTTGTCTGGTGCTGGCTTTTCTGGTTTTGTATCGCCGCAACCGGAGTATGGAAGCGCAGTTGCGTCGCGCCATCCGCGAGGGCAATTTGACCTTGGTCTATCAGCCCATCGTGGAATTGAGCAGCGGGCGGGCGGTACAAGCCGAGGCGCTGCTGCGCTGGACCGATGAGGACGGCTTTGCCGTCAGTCCCTTGATCTTTGTGAAGGTCGCCGAGGAGTTGGGCTTCGTGTCCGAACTGACGGAATTCGTGGTGCGGCGTTCGCTGCTGGAAGTGGGCGATCTGCTGCGCAGCGCAGGGGAATTCCAACTCAGCGTGAACGTCACCGCCAGCGATCTTGGCGATGCCGGCTTCCTGCCCATGCTGGATCGCGCCCTGGCCGAGGCTGGGGTGGCGGCGGCGCGGCTGGCGATCGAAGTGACGGAGAGTTCGACGGCCAATACCCAAGTCGCCATCGAGACCATCCGCCGGTTGCGCCAGCGCGGACACCGGGTCTTGATCGACGACTTCGGGACCGGCTATTCCAGCCTTGCCTATCTCAAGGATCTGGCAGTCGATACCATCAAAATCGACAAGTCCTTTACCCAGGCCACCAGCACTTCGGCGGTGATCGGCGTCATTCTCCCCCAGATATTGGCCATGGCCGAGGCGCTGGAGCTGGAAGTGATTGTGGAAGGCATCGAGACCGGGGAGCAGGCGGAGTTTTTCGCCGCGCAGGCCAGACCGATGCTGGGGCAAGGCTGGTACTTCGCCCGGCCCATGCCGGCAAGCGATCTTCCCCACGGATTTGCGGAGTTGGAGAAGCAGGGGGCGCGCCGCCTGGCAAGGGTGTGAAAACAGCAAAAGCGCCGCCCGAGGGCGGCGCTTCGACAGCCAAGAATTGAAAACAGCCTTACAAAGTAGACTCGATCTCGAAACCCCAGGCTTCCAACAGCGCCTCGGGAATGTACTTGGAGTTCTTGTTGCGGCGAGCCCACTCACGCAGGCGGGTGGAGCGGATGTACTGATCCGGGGATAGCTTGAACTCCTTGACGATCTGTTCGAAGGAGGTCACAGTAGGTACAACGGGACCGATGGGCTCTGGCTTGCCCCAATTCGGATTTCCACGACGCTTTGCCATCGATTTGGTATCCTCAGAAAGGTGAGATGGTGAAGCTCCTCGGTCGCAGGCTGGGGATCCTGACGGTCCAGAGGAAACAGTAGAGTTCCATTTTACGAATTATTTCTTCTAAAATCAATAGCAAAGTTGAAGGAAGTGTGCTGTTAAATCCGTTTATGAAAAAGTTGTGCTCTGGCCGCAAAGATCTGCATCGATAGTGGATACGGTGATGATGGGGGCGTTTGCGGGGGTTTTTTGAGGGTCGCCGGTGGTGGAAAAATTGGCCTTAACTTGCTTGGCAATGGCACGATAGTCGTATGAGTATTTCATCTTTCAGAATCCTATCCGCTCTTTTTCTGTTTTTGCTGATCGGCGTGGGACAAGGCCGCGCCGTGGAATTGCGCGTGAGCCGCGACGCCCTGCAACGGACCCTGCGCCAGCAACTCTTCAGCGGCCCCAACGGCCGCTATTACCTCAAAGGCAACGCCCAGAGCCCGTGTTTTGTCTATGCCGAAGATGCTCAGCTCAGCTTCGTCCAAGACCGGGTGGTGGTGCACATCAAGACCCGCGCCAAGTTGGGCAAGACGCTGGGTAATTCGTGCCTGGGAATCTCCCTGGCACCGGAGCCGGAAGTCTCCCTGGCCCCCTTCGGCGACGGAGAAAGCATCGGCTTTCGCGACGCGCGCGTGGAAAAAATCCTCGATCAGAAGGAACTGAACTTCCTGCTTGCGCCCTTCCTGAGCCACCAACTCCCCTCGAGCATGAAGGTCGACGCCGCCGACCTGCTGCGCAAGGCGCTGGAGGGCTCGACCGCCTCCAGTGGCTACAAGGTCACGCTCAACAAGCTCAAGATCCACTCCATGCAGATCCAGGGCGACGATTTGGTCGTAGATGTGGATGGAGAGATCGGGGTGAAATAGGCTTATCTGATTTAAGCAAGAATGCCTGGGCTCAGCCCCTCATGCCGGAGGAACTGCAATGACTTCCTTGATGCCGTACCTTTTGTTCGATGGAAACTGCCGGCAGGCGCTGGAGTTCTACCAATCGTGCCTGGGCGGGGAACTCAAAACGATGCAGGTGAAGGATTCGCCGGCAAAGGATTCCATGCCGGAGCATCTGCAGGAGAAGATCGTTCATGCCCGGCTGAAGGGGGCGGGTTTCGAGATTGCAGCCTCGGACTGGCTGGCTCCGAACCAAACTCGGCGGTCAGGCAATACGATCTGCATATTCCTGGACGGCACGGAAGCGCAAGAACTGGCGGCCCTTTTCGAGAAGCTCTCCGAGGGGGCGGTGGTGACAGACCCGCTTAAACCGCAGTTTTTCGGTAGCTACGGAGCCCTCAACGACCGTTTTGGCGTGCGCTGGATGTTTCGTTCGGGCCCACCGGCCGTGTCGTAGACCCAATCTGCCCGCGACTTTGGCAGCGACAGGAAGAAAGCTAGAATTTGACGCTACGCCGTGTACTCGTCTTTTCCAGGGCGGAGCATGAGGTCTTTGATGGCCTCGCGGGGATCTTTGCCTTCGTCGAGGATCTGTTCCATCTGCTCGGTGATGGGCATCTCGATGCCGCGCTGGCGGGCCAGACCCAAGGCGGCACGGGTGGTCAGGACGCCTTCGGCGACCTTCCCGCCCAGGGAAGCGAGAACCTCTGGCAGTTTGCGGCCCTTGCCCAGTTCCGCGCCGACGGTTCGGTTGCGGCTGAGCGAGCCAGTGCAGGTGAGCACCAGATCGCCGACGCCGGAGAGGCCGGCCAGGGTCTCGCGCCGGCCGCCGCAGGCCACCGCCAAGCGGGTGATCTCGGCGATGCCTCTGGTGATGAGCGCGGCGCTGGAGTTGTAGCCCAGGCCCACTCCGGCGGCGATGCCGGCGGCGATGGCGATGACGTTTTTAAGCGCTCCGCCCAGTTCCACGCCGATGACGTCGGTCGAGGTGTAGAGGCGCAGGCTCTCGGAGGAAAACTCCTGCTGGATACGGGCGGCGATCTCCGCGTCGTCGAAGGCGATGGTGACGGCTGTGGGCTGGCCTTGGGCCACTTCCAGGGCAAAGGAGGGGCCGCTGAAGGCGCCGATGGGCAGTGAAAGGTCAATCTCGGCCAAAGAGGCGGCAATGACCTGGCTCATGCGCAGGTAAGTTTGGTTTTCCACGCCCTTGGTGGCGCTGACCACGATTTGGCCAGGGTGCAGATGGGCGCGCAGGCGGGCGAAGGTGGAGCGCAGAAACTCCGAGGGAACCACCGAGACCACGATCTCCGCCGCGGCGACCGCAGCATCGTCGGCGGTGACGGCGAGCGCCGCAGGCAGGGGGAAGCCGGGCAGAAACTGTTTATTTTCGCCGGCTTCGGCAATCTGTCGGGCTTCTTCGAGGCTGTGCGACCACAGGGTGACCTGGTGGCCGCCGCGGCGGTGCAGGGTGAGCGCGATGGCGGTTCCCCAGGCGCCGGAACCGAGGACGAGGATGCGGCTCATAGGGCTTTCTTCTTTCCCAGGCGGGATTCGGTTCCCGCCAGCAGACGGCGGATGTTCTGGTGGTGCTTGACGATGATGAGCAGGGCGACGAGGGCCTGCACGGCGATGAAGAAGGCCGGGCGCTCACCCTGTACCAAATAGTAGGCGAAGACGGGGAAGGCGATGGCGCCCAGAATCGAAGCCAGCGAGACATAACGGCTCAGCGCCAAGACGACGGCAAAGACGGCGATGGCGGCCAGCGCAGCCCAGGGCGCGGCGACCAGAAAGACGCCGAAGCCGGTAGCCACGCCCTTGCCGCCGCGGAAGCGCAGCCAGACCGGGAAAGAATGGCCGAGCACGGCGCACAGGGCGGCCAGCGCCTCGGCGGAGCGGAGTGGGGTGTGGGGCATCAGCAGGGAGCCCACCAGAGCGCCCATGCCGACTGCCAGGCAGCCCTTGCACATGTCCAGCAGGAAGGTAACGGCGCCCAGTCCCTTGCCGCCGCTGCGCAGTACGTTGGTGGCGCCGATATTGCCGCTGCCCATGGAGCGGATGTCCTGCTTGCGAATCAGACGCATCACAATGTACCCAGCGGGAATGGAGCCCAGCAGGTACGCGGCCAGTACGATGATGAGGCTTGCGAGAGGCATGACAAAGAGTCCAACTGCCGAAACCGGTTCCGGCGAGGGCGATGGAGGCCGGGGAAGGCCGCCCAAAAAACCAGCCGGGCGGGGAATCTCTCCCCGGCCCGGCCGGTAGGGTTCAAGCAGGCAACAGCGTCCTCAAAAGTGGTAGGCGACGCCGATTGTCGGATTGAAGACGTTGAAGTACTTGTTGGTGTTCAGGGAGGAGAGGCCGAAATTGGGCACCTTGGTGACAAAGCCGCGGTACTCGGCGCGGATGTCGAAGCTGGGGCTGATCTCGTAGGCCACACCGGCGCCGTACATGGCGCCCACCGAGGTCTGCTGCTTGACGTCCATGGAGGTAGTGCCGGAGTTGCGGATGGGCAGGAAGATCATGGCTCCCGGACCGGCTTCGACAAAGGGATTGAACTTGCGGAAGTTGAAGGTCCGCACGTACGCCCCGGAGATCTCCTGAGTGCGCGTCAAAACCTTGTAAACAATGGGGTTGGTGTGGAATGTGAGGGTATTCTGGTAGGTGATGCCATAGTTGACCTCCAGGGCGCTGGAGGGGGTCAGCATGAAGCGATAGCTGGCCAAAACTCCGTAGGCGGTATTGGAGTGAACTTGCACGTCGGTGGTCGAGGCAATGAATGGCTCGATAAGCCCGGTTCCGCTGAGGCTGACGTCCTGGCGGCTTTCCTGGGCGCGGCCTGCGGCCACACCAATGGCCAACAGAAATGCGATGAGTGCGATCTTCTTCATTCGGTCCTGAACCTCACGACTGCGCAACCGTCCGGTTGGCAACGAGCTTGTCGATTCCGGCACCCGGTTTCACCCCGGGACCCGCTCTCAGCATTGTAACTGTCCGGAACGGTCTTGCGCAGAGGCGGATACCGGAACTCTACGGCTTATAGACGCCGGGGGTGAAAAAGGGGTGCTGTGGCGGCCGCAAAACCCCTGCCAGCGCCTCAGGTGGTGCGCTCCACCTGATAATAAAAGGGCGGGCCCTGCTCCTTGGCCAGGGTGCGGACGGTGCGCAGAAAGGCGCGGGCGGCGAAGGAGAGCGTCGCCTGCCGGCGGTGCACCAGGCGCAGCACCCGCTTCATCTCCAATTCGTCGACGGGAACCCGCACCAACTGTCCGGTGCGGAGTTCGTTGGCCACGGTCAAATGGGGAATCAGCGCCACCCCAGCGCCCATGGCCACAAAACGCTTGATGGCCTCGATGGTGGGCAGTTCGATGCCCATATTGAGCGGGGTGCGGTAGCGCTGAAAGGCCTCGATCACCTTGCGCCGCAAGGGTGAGGCCACGGCGTGGGCGATGAAGTTCTCCGCCCCCAGGTCGTTGATCGAGACCCGTTCGGCCCCGGCCAGGGGATGCTGTGGGCTGACCACAAAGGCCAAGCTGTCGCCATAGACGGCGATGGTGCGGAATTGCTCCAGGTCGGCGCGAAAGCTGATGACGCCGATCTCGAAGGTGCGCAGATTCAATTCCTCCTGGATGCGGCTGGCCAACATGCGGTGCACGGTGATGTTGACCTGGGGGTACTCGCGGCGAAAGGCGTCGATGGCGGGGAGCAGATACATCGAGGTGTACTCGTTGGCGGCCAGTTGCAGACGGCCCCGTTCCAGGCTCTTCAATTCGCCCAGGGCGGCGGTGGCCTCGCGGCGCAGGGCCAGCAGGCGCTGAGCGTAGTCGCGCAGCAGCACCCCGCTGGCAGTCAGTGAGCCGTCGCGGGCGGCGCGGTCGAAGAGCGTCTCGCCCACTGCGGCTTCCAGCTTGCGGATCACCTGGCTGATGGCCGGCTGGGTGCGGTGCAGGCGCACGGCGGCCTTGGAGAAGCTGCGCTCCTCGGCGACGGCGAGAAAGGTCTCGAGCTGGTTCAGGTCCATAAATGCAGGGATTAGGGATTAGGGGTTGGGGAACGAGGGAACAAGGGAACGAGGGAACAAGGGAACGAGGGGACGAGCCGCTGACTGGTTCAGTATAAGATAAAATTATCGAAAACCAAAAAATAATAACTTTGCCTTATGGTGTTGCAATGCGTGAAAATAGTGGGAATCGCAATCAGCTTCCCCCGGCAGGCACGAGAATGAGTTCAGATCAGGTAGTTTTCTTCGACACCACGTTGCGCGACGGCGAGCAGTCCCCAGGCTGCAGCATGACCACGCAGGAAAAGCTCACCATGGCCCACGCCCTGGAAGATCTTGGCGTGGACATCGTCGAGGCCGGCTTCGCCATGGCCTCGGAGGGCGACTTTGCCGCCATCGCAACGATTACCCAGGCGGTCCGCAAGCCGCGCATCGCCTCGCTGGCCCGGGCCAAGACGGAAGACATCGAGATGGCGGCGCGCGCCTTGCAATTTGCCGACCGCGCCCGCATCCATGTCTTTCTGGCCTCCAGCGATTTGCATCTGGAGTACAAGCTGAAGATGAGCCGCGAGCAGGCGTTGGAGACGACCGGCGAATCGGTGCGTCTGGCCCGCTCGCTCTGCGACGATGTGGAGTTTTCACCCGAAGACGCCACCCGCGCCGACCGCGAGTATCTGATCGAGATGGTGCGCGTAGCCGTGGAGGCCGGGGCGACGACCATCAATATGCCGGATACGGTGGGCTACACCACGCCAGAGGAGTACGGACAGATGTTCCGCGAGGTGCGGGAGCGCGTTCCCGCCGTCGACGCCGAGGGGGTGATTCTCTCCTCGCACTGCCATAACGATCTGGGTCTGGCGGTAGCCAACTCGCTGGCCGCCATTCAGGGCGGAGCGCGGCAGGTGGAGTGCACCATCAACGGCATTGGCGAGAGGGCCGGCAATGCCGCGCTGGAAGAGATCGCCGCCGCTCTCTATGTGCGCCGCGACCACTTCAGCGTGCACAGCGGCATCGTGCTGGAGAATCTCTATCCGGCCAGCCAGGTGCTGGGTCAGATCATCACCTTCCGCCCCTCGCCCAACAAGGCCATAGTGGGCGACAACGCCTTTGCCCACGAGTCGGGCATTCACCAGCACGGTATGCTGGCCAACCCGCTGTGCTACGAGATCATGACCCCGGCGCTGGTGGGTGTGGCCAAGACCCACCTGGTGCTGGGCAAGCACTCGGGCCGCGCCGCGCTGCGCAATCGCCTGGAGCAGTTGGGGTTCGAGCTGACCCGCGAGGAGTTGCAACAGACCTACTATCGCTTTGTGGCCCTGGCCGATCGCAAGAAGAACATCTACGACCAGGATCTGATTGGCGTGCTTCCCGATCAGATACGCGAAAAGCGACATCAGCCGGTTGCCGAGCTGGATTGAGACAGGAAGCGCTTCCCGGTTTTGTGCTCGGACGGGTCTGGGAAGCGATTCAACAGGAAGTACTCCGCACCGGGATGAGAAGATTAAAGGGATGGTTTGGGGCCCGGGGAGAACTCTTCGCAACGGTTCATCTCCCCCGGCGCCTCCGGCCGGGTCTGGAAATACGTCCATCGGCGCGGTTTTTCGCAATGTTCAAGCTGAATCCGGTTGCTTCCAAGCGGAGCTGTATGCGCTGACCACTGAGAACTGACAACTGAAAGCCAAGAGAGAAAGCATGAAACTGAAGTTATTAGTAACGGCGGGCGACGGGATCGGCCCGGAAGTGACGAACGAAGCGGTTGCAGTGCTTGAAGCAGTGGCTGCGCTGAGCGGCCTGGAGTTGGAACTGGATTACAAGCGCATCGGTGGCATCGCCATTGTGCAGGACGGAACCCCGCTGCCCCAGGAGACGCTGCAAGCGGCATTGGCCGCAGATGCCGTGCTGCTGGGTGCGGTGGGCGGCAACGAGTTCAACGCCATGCCGCCGGACAAGCGCCCCGAGGCCGGGTTGCTGGCCATTCGCGCCGCGCTGGGCGGCTTCGCCAACCTGCGCCCCGCCTTTGCCTTCAAGGAATTGGCGGTCAACAGCCCGCTGCGCCCGGAGATCATCGAGGGCGCCGATATTCTGTTTGTTCGCGAGTTGCTGGGCGGTCTCTACTTTGGCCAGCCGCGGGCCTGGGATCGCGGCAACGGCGCCGCCTGGAACACCATGCGCTACACCAAGGAAGAGGTCGTCCGCGTGGCCCAGGTGGCCTTTCAACTGGCCCAGAAACGACGCAAGAAGCTGACCAGCGTGGACAAGGCCAATGTGCTGGAAACCTCGCAATTGTGGCGCGCCACGGTCAACGAAGTGGCCGGCGAGTTTCCCGATGTGAGCGTCGAGCACCAGTATGTGGATGCCATGGCCATGCACCTGATGAACCGCCCCAGGGATTTCGACGTGGTGTTGACGGAGAATCTCTTCGGCGATATTCTCAGCGACGAATCGGGCGTGATTACCGGCTCGCTGGGCATGTTGCCCTCGGCGACGGTGGGCGGCAAGATCAATCTCTACGAGCCGATCCACGGCTCCGCGCCGGACATCGCCGGCAAGGGCCTGGCCAACCCCATGGGCGCGATCCTCACTGCCGCCCTGGTGCTGCGCCACTCGGCGGGTATGGAAAAGGAAGCGGCGGCCATCGAAATCGCGGTGCGCAAGCTGCTCGAAGAGGGCTACCGCACTCCGGATCTGGTACGCGGCAAGGACCACGGCTATACCGTGCTCTCGACTAAGGAAGTGGGAGAGAAAGTGCGGGAGAAGGTCAGGTCGCTACTGTCTTAGCAACAGGGAATGGGGACTAGGATCTGATCTTGCTGGGAAACAGAAATGGGTGTCCCACCCTCGCCGCATTCAAGAGAGAATTGTTTTTGCGGCTAGGGCGGGATAGAAAGACGCCCCGCTTTTGGAAAGATGGAGAGTTCAATGAGTTCAAAGACGTTATTCGAGAAGGTCTGGGAGCAGCATCTGGTGGCGGAGCCTGCGGGCGAGCCCACGCTGCTGTACATCGACCTGCAATTGGTGCATGAAGTGACCTCGCCGCAGGCCTTCGAGGGGCTGCGGCTGGCAGGGCGCACGGTGCGCTGTCCCAATCGCACTGTGGCCACGGTGGACCACAATATCCCCACCACGCTTGAAGGCCGGCTGAACATTCTGGACCCCATCGCCGCCAGGCAGATCGTCACCCTGCGCAACAACTGCGCGGAGTTCGGCATCGAGCTCTTCGATGTGGACTCGCCCGATCAGGGCGTGGTGCACGTGGTTGGGCCGGAACTGGGTTTGACCAAGCCGGGCATGACCATTGTCTGCGGAGACTCGCATACTTCGACGCATGGGGCCTTTGGCGCGCTGGCCTTCGGCATCGGCACCAGCGAAGTCGAGCATGTGCTGGCCACGCAGACGCTGCCGCAATCCAAGCCCAAGACCTTCCGCATCGCGGTGGAGGGCGCGCTGCCCGCGGGTGTGACCGCCAAGGATGTCATCCTGGCCATCATCGGCAAGATCGGGACGGATGGCGCCACCGGCAGCGTAATCGAGTACGCCGGCTCGGCCATCCGCTCGCTCTCCATGGAAGGCCGCATGACGGTCTGCAACATGAGCATCGAAGCAGGCGCGCGCGCCGGCATGATCGCTCCCGATGAAAAGACCTTTGCTTATTTGAAGGGCCGCAAGCATGCGCCCCAAGGCGCGGCATGGGATGAGGCGGTTGCCGAGTGGAGCAAGCTGGTTACCGATGAAGGCGCTACCTTCGATCGCGAACTGGTGATCGACGCCGCCGCGCTGGAGCCGTTTGTGAGTTGGGGAACCAGTCCCGGCATGGTTGCGCCGATTTCGGCGGTTGTGCCCGATCCGGCATCGGCAGCGACGGAGATTGAGCGCAAGGGCTTCGAGCGGGCGCTGGAATATATGGGACTGAAGGCCGGAACGCCGCTGGCGGAAGTTGCCATTGACCGCGTCTTTATCGGCTCCTGCACCAACGGCCGCATCGAAGACATGCGCGCCGCCGCCCGCATCGCCCAAGGCTACACGGTGGCCTCCACGGTAAGCGCCATGGTGGTTCCGGGCTCGCAGGCGGTGAAGGCCGAGGCTGAGAAGGAAGGTCTGGACAAGATCTTCCGCGCCGCCGGCTTTGAATGGCGGGAGCCGGGCTGTTCGATGTGCCTGGCCATGAATCCCGACGTGCTGGAGCCGGGCCAACGCTGCGCTGCTACCAGCAACCGCAACTTCGAAGGCCGCCAGGGACGCGGCGGACGCACCCATCTGGTTTCTCCGGAGATGGCCGCCGCCGCCGCGATTGCCGGGCACTTTGTCGACATTCGTAACTGGGAGGTGAAGGCCTAATGGAAAAGTTCACAACACTCACTTCGCTGGTGGCCCCGCTCGACCGAAGCAATGTCGACACCGACCAGATCATTCCCAAGCAGTTTTTGAAGCGCATCGAGCGCACCGGCTATGGGGACTTCCTCTTCTTCGACTGGCGGCAGAGTGCCGAGGGCACCCTTATCTCTGATTTTGTCCTCAACGATGAACGCTACCAGGGCGCGCAGATTCTGGTTGCGGGCAAGAACTTCGCCTGCGGATCGAGCCGCGAGCACGCCGCCTGGGCGCTCTCCGACTATGGCTTCCGGGTGGTCATCGCCCCCACCTTTGCCGACATATTTTTCTCGAACGCTGGGAAAAATGGGATCGTTTTGGTTCGCTTACCGGAAGACAAGGTCGAACTGCTGATGCAGCGGGCGCAGTCGCTCTCGCAGTACAAGCTGACGGTTTCGCTGGAAGAGCAGAGGGTTACCGACAGCCTGGGCTTTGCGGCCAGCTTCGAGATCGATCCCTTTCGCAAGTTCTGCCTGCTAGAAGGGCTGGACGACATTGGCCTGACCCTGCGCCATGCGGGGGCGCTGGATGCGTTCGAAAAAAAGCACGACACAGCGGGATGGTTTAGGCCGAAGGCTTGATCCGCATCCCACCTTAGCGGCAAGGGCAAGAACGCGGCGAGGGTGGGGCACCCGGATGAGGGTTTTCAACCTCCGCGGTGTGATCGTGTTGATTTTTTTGTGGGGACGGTATTCAAGGAACGAAAAGCATACCTGAAATGGAGCTAGCAGCTAGAACCCAGTAGCTGGCAGCTCAAAGGAGTCCATCATGGGCAGCAACTCGCAATCATCGCTTGACCATTTGAGTACACCTACCCGCCTGACCGGGGCGGAGATCGTATGGGCCACGTTGGTGGGCGAGGGCGTAACCGACGTCTTCGGCTATCCTGGCGGAGCCATTCTGCCGGTTTACGACGCGCTGCGCAAGTTTCCCATCCATCACACTCTGGTCCGTCACGAGCAGGGCGCGGCACACATGGCCGACGGCTATGCGCGGGCCTCGGGCAAGGTGGGCGTGGCCATCGCCACCAGCGGTCCCGGCGCCACCAATTTGGTGACCGGCATAGCCACCGCCATGCTGGACTCGATCCCCATCGTTTGTATCACCGGCAACGTTTCGAGCAAGATCCTGGGCACCGACGCCTTTCAGGAAGTGGACATCACCGGCATCACCCTGCCGGTGACCAAGCACAACTTCCTCATCAACAAGACCGAGGACATTGCCGCGGCCATCCGCTATGCCTTTCAGATCGCCAAGAACGGCCGACCCGGCCCGGTGCTTGTGGATATTACCAAGGATGCGCAGCAGGGCACGGCGATCTTCGATTTCGCGGCCGCCAAGCCGCGTGCGCACCGCTCCCATCCCATGCTCAAGGCTGGCGAGGCCGAACTTGCCGAGGCCGCGGAGATGATTCGCAGCGCCAAGCGCCCGGTCATCCTGGCCGGCCACGGCATCATTGAGTCCGGCGCCATGGAGCAGATACGCACCCTGGCGGAGCGCGCGCAGATTCCGGTGGCGCTGACACTGCTGGGCCTGGGCGGCTTTCCCGCTTCGCACGCGCTCAACCTGGGCATGATGGGCATGCATGGGGAGTCGTGGGTTAATCACGCCATTCAAGAGGCGGATCTGCTCATCGCCTGCGGCATGAGATTCGACGACCGGGTTACCGGCACGCTGGCCACCTACGCGCAAAAGGCCAAGAAGATTCACATTGAGATCGATCCCGCCGAGGTCAACAAGAACGTCAAGGTGGAAGTAGCCCTGATCGGCGATCTGCGCACGGTGCTGGACGATCTGCTGCCGCAGATTCCCAGCGGCGACAACGGTGCCTGGCTGAAGTCCATCGAGGCCAGCAAGGGCGCTTCGGCGGTGCGCGACATCAAGAACCTGCCCGACGACGGTCACCTCTATGCGGCTCACGTGATGCACGACATCTGGCGCATCACCGGGGGCAACGCCATCGTGGTCACCGATGTGGGCCAGCACCAGATGTGGGAGGCGCAGTACTACCACCACGAACAGCCGCGCACGCTGATTACCAGCGGCGGCCTGGGGACCATGGGCTTCGCTTTGCCTGCGGCCATCGGGGCCAAGTTCGCCTGCCCCGACAAAGAAGTCTGGGTCATCGCCGGCGACGGCGGCATCCAGATGACTTCGCCGGAACTCTCCACCATCGCCCAGGAGGGGATCAAGATCAACATCGCCGTTATCAACAACGGCTATCTGGGCATGGTGCGGCAGTGGCAGGAGTTCTTCTACGAGCGCAATTACGAGTCCACGCCGCTGGTCAGCCCGGATTTTGTGATGCTGGCTGCGGCGCACGGCATCGCCGGCCGGGCCGTCCGCAGCCGCGCCGAACTGGCCGCGGCCGTCGCCGAAGCCCGTGCCTGCGAGGGCGCCTTTTTACTCAATTTCCATGTGGAGAAAGAAGACGCGGTGTATCCCATGATTCCCGTGGGCAGTGCGCTGCATGAGATGATTCGCCGGCCAGAGAAGAGTCCGCTAGTGGAGTCGGCGGAAGACAAGTAGAACGAGAGGGGTTAGGGATTAGGGGTTAGGGGTTAGAAATATGCCGCTCATTACCTGACCGAAGAGATCCTAGCCCCTAACCCCTAGCCCCTAACCCCTGGAGCGCCTCATGCTGCATACGTTTGTTGCATACGTGGAAGACTTGCCGGGCGTGCTGACGCGCGTGGCTTCGCTGTTTCGCCGTTTGAACATCAACATCAACTCGCTGACGGTAGGCCGCAGCGAGCGTGCCGGCTTCTCCCGCCTGACCGTGGTCTGCGAGGCTTCGGCCGAGGCCGGCCATCGCATCCGGGCCAGCCTGTATAAACTGGAGAATGTGCTGGAGGTGGACGACATCGCCCAGGCGCCGGCGGTGACCCGCGAGCTGGCGTTGATCAAAGTGGCCGCCACTCCCAAGACCCGTTCCCAGATCTTCGAATTGGTCGAAGTCTTCCGCGCCCGTATCGTCGATCTGGCGCCGGAGTCCCTGATGATCGAGATGACCGGCGTGGAGAGCAAGATCGAGGGGCTCATCCAGGTGCTTAACGAGGGCGAGAACCGGATTCTGGAGATCTGCCGCAGTGGCAAGATGACCATGCGCCGTGGGCAGCACACCAGCCGGGTGATTCAGGCCATGAGCGTGGTGTCCGAGGAGCCCGAGGCGGAAGAATTGTCGGATGTTTTGCCCGACGGCGCGGTTGTCGAGCCGGAGTAAACGTATTGTCGTCCCGAGCGCAGCGAAGAATCTGCGCTTTTCCTTCGCCTCGGGATGCAGTTTTGAAGCAGAGTTTGCGGGCCATCGCACCTTCGGCCCAGGCAGCAACATCAACCCAGAACGCAAAGGAAGAAACATCATGGCCAAGACTTATTACGATCACGACGCCGACCTTTCCCTGATTCAGTCCAAGAAGGTCGCCATCATCGGCTACGGCTCGCAGGGGCACGCCCACGCGCTCAACCTCAAGGACTCCGGCGTGCAGGTCAAGGTAGGCTTGGCGGCTGGCTCCAAGTCCATCGCCAAGGCGCAGAATGCCGGCCTGGAAGTGGGCACCGTTGCCGAAGTCACGCAGTGGGCCGACGTGGTCATGGTGCTGGTGCCGGATCAGACCGCAGCCAAGCTGTATGCCGAGGAGATCGGGCCCAACCTGAGCGCCGGCAAGCTGCTCATGTTTGCGCATGGCTTCAACATCCACTACAAGACCATCGTGCCCGACGCGGGCATCGATGTGGGCATGGCCGCACCCAAGGCGCCCGGCCATCGCGTGCGCGAGGTCTTCACCGAAGGCGGCGGCGTCCCCGGCCTGATCGCCGTGCAACAGGACGCCACCGGCAACGCCCACGCGCTCAGCCTCAGCTACCTCAAGGGCATCGGCTGCACCCGCGCCGGCGTGCTGGAGACCACCTTCAAGGAAGAGACCGAGACCGACCTTTTCGGCGAACAGGCGGTGCTGTGCGGCGGCGTCAGCGCCCTGATCAAGGCCGGCTTCGAGACCCTGGTGGAAGCCGGCTATCAGCCGGAGAGCGCCTACTTCGAGTGCCTGCACGAACTCAAGCTGATCGTCGACCTGATCTATCGTGGCGGCCTGGCCTACATGCGCTATTCGATCAGCGACACGGCCGAATGGGGCGACTACGTCAGCGGCCCGCGGGTCATCAACGACCAGAGCCGCAAGGCGATGAAAGACATTCTCACCGAAATCCAGAACGGCGAGTTCGCCAAGCGCTTTTTGGCCGACCAGAACTCCGGCCGCAAGGAGTTTACGGCCTTCCGCGAAGCCGAAGCCAAGCACCCCGTCGAGATCGTAGGCAAGCAACTGCGTGCCGCCATGCCCTTCCTCGATCCGGTCACCGTGGAAGAAGTTTCCAAAACCCGGTAGTTAATTGCAGTATCCAACGGGGAGCAGAGTTGATACTCTGCTCCCCGTTCCTGTGCACCCAATTACGACTTTTCGCATTCTCGTTGCGCCAACTGAAAAGACCGGCTTGCGCGCTTCAACGCAGATCATGATCGACAAGGCGCTCACGATTCCACGGGAAAAGGCGGGCAATCCTTTTGGAGGGGTTGGAGGATCGTGCGATGACGGCGGTGAATCGGGCGCTGGCCACGTTTCTTGGTCTGGGATAGGGGCTGGTTATTCATCCGGCCAGATTGGATTGCGAGCTTGCATCCCACCCTCCATTTCAACCTTAAAACGGCAGTTCAGTTGTGGTTTTGAATGCCGGATATCCACTCAAGCACATGTTCACCAGGGATTTGTCATCCTGAGCGAAGCGAAGGACCTGGGTTTGGGAAGTCACCCGGCAGAAGAGCGCAGAACCGCAGATCCTTCGCTTCGCTCAGGATGACAAGCTATTGGCAGGAAATCGTTTATTCGCGCACCGAAGACCGGAATGGAAAATCGACGGCCGGAATTAGGTTCATCCCACAGACCCTCAAAAATCCCGGTCTTCGCTGCGAAAGCGGAAGGAGCGCACCTCGTGGATGGTTTCGCCCTTGTTGGTGCGGAGCTTGGGCGGGGGCAGGGCGCCATCGACGAGTTGCTTGACCACCTCGTCGGCTGCGGTCTCTTCGCGCTCCAGGGCCAGCAGGGCGGCGTGAATCAACTGTTCCAGGCTGCCGTAGGCGCCGGAGCGGAGACGGCTCTCGACAAACGCCCGCAGTGGGCCCAGGTTGACAATGGCGCTATACTCCGGTTCGTCCACGCGCATCTCCGTGACCCGATTGTAACGCGGATGTTGCGGCCTTCGGCAATCGCATTTGCAGAAGGGGGCGGGTCGGGTGTCTGCCGGGTGGGCTCGACATTCATTCTGGCCGCCGAAATATAGACAGAATTGGGATAGCGTACCTCAAAATGAAACGCCTGTGCGGCTTTCTGCTCGCGGAAGAGGCGGTGCCGAGGCGCTGCGCCGGGGTCGTGCGGTACCCGGACAGGGGTGCTATTAGTTGCGGAAATGCGCAGAAGTAATCGGTTGTCTAGAGGGCTTATGAAATATGAACGGAGCGGGGAACGGGCTTTTGCCAAGCTCTGTGGGCGGGTCGAAGAATCGGTGGAGTCCGTCCGGGCCGCGAGCTACAGTGGCCAAGTCTACCTCTTGCGAGGCCTTTCTCCCGCTTGACCTGTGACACGAGTCACAGGGGGGGGTGAATAGTATCACTGCTCCCGCCTCCATTGGGGGCGCAGACTCAAATTCCGATGGTCGGGAATCCATTATCGGCCCGGTATGGGAAGCTGCGCCGGTAGAGGAAGCGATCTGCGGGCGGTCGGCTGGCGGGGATTGCCGCCATAGTACATGGCAATCTGCGGCGTGAGGCCGGGATGGCATGGAGCGCAGGGCACCACGCGGTAGCCGCAGGGCCGGGGGGCTGGGCGGCTGCGGAGAATGTGTGGGGCACCGGGTGCGGGATGGATCTTCATTCGATCGGGCGGTGGGCGGAAGCAGTCCTGCGCAGCGATCCTTTTTCCGGGTTTCTTTCTTTGGATTAGCCGCTGGGAGCGATTTATCTCCCGTGGAGGTAGTTGAGATCCGCTGCGCCCATCCCGCCCGTCCGCAGATGGCTGGCAGGGAGATGGTGGCGCCCGCCCCGCAGCTGCGATGAGGCGCCGGTAGTCAGCCGGTAGTCAGGGAGATGCATCATGCAAGCAGAAGCAAGATCCTGGCGAAAGGAAGCTATCGCGGCGCATCCGCTGGCGGAGTTGCTGGCCTGCCCCGCGGCGACCGGAAATCTGCTCAGCGCTGCCGCCGAGGGCATCGATTTTCTTGCCGGGGAGACGGTATTCCGCCAGATGGGAATCTGCCGGGGTCTGTATGTGATTGTCGCAGGGAGGTTTTTGCGTAATACCGAGCGCATGGACGTGCGCCTGACTCTGGGCGCGGCGGGCAGTGGCGACTTGGTGGAGCTGGCGGCGGTGTTGGGCAGCCGCTTCCATACCTATACGCTGAGCGCGCAGACGGTCGGGTCGGTGCTGCTGTTGCCGATCGAGGCTCTGGAACGGGCCTTCGAGAGCTATCCGCCGCTGCGCATGCAGTTGCTGGGAGAGCTGGCGCGGGAGGTTTCCCGGGCCTATAACGCCTGTAGCCTGGACCGCCTGATGCCCGCCCGGCGGCGCAGTGCGGAGGCCGCCCGGGTATAGAAGGAAGGAACGTGCGGGCTGGAATCGGGGGCGGCGCGGGGCGAAGCCATGCGGTCCCGGAAAATGCTGGAAAATCCCTGTCTGCCGGGCCGCCAAAGTGCGCTATACTTCAACTTGACCCGCGACACTCGTATGGCATCATTCCACTCCCATCGCCCCCCGGAAGATTGTCTGAACTGCGAGCATCGCCATTTGCGGATGTTCTGCAATCTCACG
>Ga0326728_10009539_pt1 | contig 23312 bp, 23 predicted proteins | sample MB3enrmetagenome_FD_207602 | JGI IMG/M metagenome (GOLD analysis project Ga0326728, IMG submission 207602) | Lab enriched peat soil microbial communities from McLean, Ithaca, NY, United States - MB31MN | ecosystem: Environmental > Terrestrial > Soil > Wetlands > Peat | place: USA: New York... | reverse complement strand
GTATCCGCCGAGCTTCCAATTGGACAGGTTAACCTCGTTGACCGGCTCGCCCTCAAATTCCGCCGCCATGAGGGATCTCACTTCCGGCAGGGTGTTGAGCCATTCGGCGATTTGTTTGCCTTCTTCGCCATTTTGGAGGCGCTGGTTGATCTGCTCGCGAATGGGTTGCGGCAGCCGTGCTATTTTACCTCGTCTCGTCATAAAAAAAGTATTTTTTTTGGGTTTATTAACCTTTATTGACCTTTATTAACCTTTATTGGAAGGGGGGTCTGGAGTGCTGATAATAGTGAATTTTGAATGTTGAATAGTGAATGCCGAACTCGAATTAACTCGAAATATCTCAAAATAACTCAAAATAGCTCGAACGCGGGGTTCGGTGAAACCGAAATTCGGACAACAGAAAGCAGAAAGCAGAAATGGTGGTGGCCGAAGAACGGCCCACCCTTCTTCGTCCTGTCGCAGTCTCACCCAATCCGCAGTCCTTTTGAAGAATCCAACTGCCAACCCCGAAAGCTTTCGGGGCAAGAGACGCCAAGGCGCAAAGGCGCCAGGAAGGAAAAGCCTTTGCGACTTGGCGGCTTTGCGTGACACATCCGCAACCCGCAATTGACCGATGAACTTCTCACGCCAAGACGCCCAGACGCCAAGGATTTCAGTTCTCAGCATTTCAGTTTTCAGCTTTTGCCTCCTTCGTGCTGTCGCCGTCCGTCCGTTCATTCCTTACCATACGCGGGCAATTATATAGCTGATAAGTATGGATGTCAATGGAAAAATGCGAAAAAATGCGGATGGTTGGAAGGGGTTGAGCATTAGCCACTTGCGTATTGTGCTGGCCCCATAGTGGACGGACAAGGGGCGGAGCGCGGCTCGCCGCAAGCAATCGAGGATAGAGGATGGCGGATGGAAAAGGCCGGAAAGCAGTCAAGGGAATGGTTGTCAGGGGAATGAACCCCATAACGCTTTCCCCATTCCCTTGACAGCAATTCCCCTGACTTTTGACGCAACGAAAGGAACCAAACCACGGATTTCACGGATTTCACGGATAAGAAAGAGCGTTCATCGCAAAGTCGCCAAGACCCAGCGCGGCCAGCCGCAAGCCAAAGAATTGGACCGCGTCCGCCTTCGCCATCCTCGTTGGCTGAGGCTTCCTCCTTCGCAGGGCCTACGCAGGACGGGACGGCGGACAGGAGGCTGCGAAGGATTGGGGCGCATCTTCCAAGTGACACATTTGCAAGTGCCTGTGAGAGAAGCATGTATGAATTTCACGTTTTCCCGTTTTCGGGGCCGAACACGACCCTGTTACTGGCCCTTTCCACGCGCGGGACGCGCTTGAGTTGCTTGACACTGCCCCCGGCGCAACCCCAAGGCTTGACCCGTTCGGAGTTCCGCCTTCAGGCGGTCCGGGCTGCCTTGTTCCAGGAATGAGACTGCTCATGGGGCAAACGCTGACGGGCCCGCGCTTTTGCCAGCCGCATGATGTGCTCTAATTCCAGATAGTGGTCCGGTTCCGATTGTTCACTGCCGGTCAGCTCTCCGCCCTTTTCGCGTTGCACCAGCAGTTCCGCGCGTTTGTTCGTTGCGTCAGACAGGCGGAAAGCAGCCACGGCAGCGGGACTTGGTCCCGAAGCGATAAAGTCAATCACTTCATCATAACATTTCATGAGTTTCCAAGATACCTGATGCGCGGCCTGGTTTCCAGAGAAAAATCGCCTTCCGAAAATCGCCTCCCACGGAAAAGTCCTGTGCGTCTGAAAAGGGCCTTTCAACCGGCTTGCAATTCCATCAAACGTCATTTAGTCTTCGATACATGACGACTCTGATTTGCAGCATACCCAAGAAACTCGACGCGAGCTTGGAGAGACTGGCGCAGCAGGCCAAAGTGCCTAAAGGCAAGTTTGTTCGCAAAGCCTTGGAACAGGCGGTCCGCAAGCCCCGCCCCGGCGGCTCCGCTTTTAACCTCGTCAGCAAACTGTGCGGTTCACTGAACGGACCATCAGACCTCGCCACGAATCCGAAATACTTGGAGGGTTTGGGTGCCTGAGGAGCGGGTTATCATTGACCCTGGCCCGCTGGTCGCATTTCTGGTGAAGGAAGAAACCCATCACCAATGGGTTGTGGAACAATTCCAACGCCTCCCCGCGCCATTCCTGACCTGTGAAGCCGTTCTGACCGAAGCATTCTTTCTCGTGCGCAAACTGCCGCACGGAACCACAAAGTTTTTTACGCTCATCAACAGCGGTTTGCTCGACGTTGATTTCTCAATAATTGCCGAAGGCGCTGCTTTGGAGAAGCTCGTTCAGCGATACGCAAACGTGCCGATGTCCCTCGCCGACGCCTGTCTTGTCCGGTTGGCAAAATTGCATCCGCAGACGGTGGTGTTCACCCTGGACCACGACTTTCAGATTTACCGCCTGGACGGACGCCAGCCGATTCCACTTCTCATGCCGTAGCCTGCAATGAGGAATCCAGTTTGCTCTGAACCCCGCACCTTGTTCCCGTGCTTGTCCCGCCGAAGGTGCTCCGACCGGATCAGGCGAACCGGGCTTATGACCTTGTGGCAAAAAAGCTCCGCCGAAATCCGGCGGGCGAAATCAAAGACTGGGGATTGAAAGTAGTTCCCTGAAAATGCGAAGGGCCTCCGGGAAACCCAGAAGCCCAGCGCCGACTATTATGACAAGGAAGGGCGGGGCGGGCGGCCCTGGCGGGCCGCATCGCCCCCGCCGCTTCCGCCTTCCCCGCGCGTTGCCCCGCAAGAATCGCCGGGACCGACTGGAGCTTCCCCTCCAGCGGGGGCAAAATCGGGTGCATTTTTGCCAAAATTGGGGAAGCGGCCCCCCCGCCCTTGCGCCATGTTATTTGCGTCATGATGAGATATAACGCAGTAGTGAACCTCAAGCAGCGCGGCGCGCGGACGTGGCGGCGGCTGGCGCTGGGGCGAACGGTTCTCGTCAAACGCTTTCTTCTCAGACAACTGCACATCCAGGCCACGCCTAAACTCTATCTCCCTGAGTTCACTGGATTAAATAACTGCGACCAGGGCGCGTCTTGGGCGCGCCCTGCCTTTTTCACGGGCGGGCGGGATGGCACGGGCTTTCTCCAAAACACGTTGACCGCGGGCGGCCATCCCGGCTCGAATTAACTCCGTAATGATGAGTCTTGCCAGAACGTTCCACCGGAGTTGAAACTTATGCTGAAATGGAAATATGCCTTTCTGAGCCTGTCGCTCATTGAATTGGCCATCGGGTTCAGCAATGCCCGGCCCAATGTCTTCTTTTACCTGGGCCTTCCCCTGGGCGCGATTTTCTTCTCCTTGTTTTTGATTTTCCAGCTTATGGAAAAGGAATCCGCGCTCTACGACGAGCAGCAGCGCGCGCCTGAGCCGGCCCGGCAGGAGGTCGCACCAGCCCCGTCCCGGCCGCCAATTTCCCGTCCGAAGCACGACACCAACCCCGCCTCCAACAGAGCGCACTCGCGTTAAGCACGAGAGAGCTAAGAAACCAACAGGGCGCGTTCACGCGCCCTGCGTGTTTTTGTGGATACCCTGCCGGCCCCTGCGCCTCTCATCGCCCCGGCCCCACAATGAGGCACCGGCGTGAGGCCAAAAGGCAAGGCTGCCTCATCCACTGCTGGCCGGCTTCATCCCGCTTGATTCCGCCTGAAGGCGGAACTCCGAACTGCAAGGCTGCCTCATCCACTGCTGGCCGGCTTCATCCAGATCAATTGCTCGTCCATATTGCGCGGCAATTGGTAGGGCTTGATGTAGTCCTTGAGGGCCGGGCCGACGATCTCGATCTTGGCCAGGTCGCCTTCACCCAGGCCGGTCTTGGCGCAATAAGTCAGGTAACCGATCTTGCCGAAATCAACCCCCATCAACTCGACGGCGACGCGGTCCGCCGCCAGCCAATCCAGGCCGGCCACGCAGACGCGGGAGTTGACCGGCGTGCCGTTGCCCGGGCCCTGGCCTTCCATCCCCTCGTAGCCGTCAATCACCGCCAGGTGCGGGTGGAGCCGCGGGGCCAGGGCGTACAAGTTATAGTTGATGCCGCGGAAACCGCCGCCATGGATGAGCGGCTTGTCGCTGTTGCCCAGATACCCGCCCTCCGCCTTCTCCCCGCCGTCGCGCTTGATGGCCGCGCCGACCACGACGTTCTTCAGCGACAGGGTGACACCGACGCGGTCATGCGTCTTGAACTTGGCCGCCGAAATAAGAAAACTGTTGGGATCCAGCAGTGTTGTGCCCATGCGGCAGGGGTGCGGATGGAAATCCCTTTCGTCAAAGCACCAGAGCGTTTCGTAATCATCCTTGTCCAGGTCCATCAGTTTGACGCCGTATTTGGCGGCCAGCTTGTCGTAGCCGTAATTGGCGTATCCAGTCATCACCGAGCCCATGGCGGTTGACTCGGCGATCACCACCTTCCCATCCTTGCCGATGGACTTGAGGAATTCGAGGATGCCTTCCAGGTTCTTGGCGTCGGTGGCGGCCAACGGACGATTGGTGACAAGGATGTTGGGCTTGATGACGACCCGCTTGTCGCCGATCGCCGCCGCGATCTCCTTGGAGAAAGGCTTGAGCGCCTGGAAAGCCAGATCCGCGCGATCCTCGCCGGCCGTGACGGCGACGCGGCTGGGCGCTTTGGCGGCAGCGGCAGCGGCCGGCGCGGCGGGTGCAGCTTCGGTGGCGGCGGCCGGGGCGCGGTTGGCGGCCCAGGGCATGGCCAGCGCGGTGCCGCCCATCAGCGACACCTTGAGGAAATTTCGGCGGTCGAGAGCATTGCAATTCATGGTTATCATGGTTCCTTTCTCAGCATCAAGAGGGCCCTGCCGGCTTTTCGCAAGTGCCACCCAAAATGCGAGTGCAGGTTAATAAGAATTCCCTGTGGGGTCAAGCGGAGAAAAAGTGCCTAAATCCTCGGCCGGGGCCAATTCATGAAGGTCTTGGAAATTGCGGATTTCCTCCTTCGCTAAAGTTATGGAGGACATGGGGGATTGCGGATTTCATGGGAGGGGGTGACCGGGGGAATGGAGTGATGGAGGGATGGGGTGTAGTGTGATGGAGTGATGGAGGGATGGGTTGTGGAGTGATTTTGAACCGCGAAACGCTCCAAATACTTCGCTGCCGGGAACTTCTCCCCGCCCTCCGCGCCTGTGCTGGCCGCATCCTCCCGGTTGCGACTTCGGACTGTGCCTACTTGTCTCACGCTAATAATTCCACCATAGGTTCTAATTTTTGTCAAGCCGGAATTGAAAAAAATGGTTCCTCGACATGAACAATAGATCTGATCGAGCAAAGGAGATGCAGGGGAGCGCGTGTGTCCCGCACGAGGTGTTTGGCGTCCCGCCAAACACATTCCGGCCTGTCTTCTGTGAGCGCCGGCAAATCCGAGGTATAATCCATAGAAACGAATCAGGGAAGGAGTGGGGCGCGAGACGCGCCGCACGGCGACCGGGACGATCGCGCTCCCTAATTTTTGCAGTCGTGCCCGGTAATCCAGTGGAAGCGTTGAGGAGGCGAAAAAATGCGAAAAATGCGCTGATGCAGGACCCGTTTCCCGTTTTCGTTTCAGCCTGGCGAGATTTGAGGAGCTTTGCCGAGCGCGCCCCGGCGCTCCGGTTGAGGACAGGCGGCGGTTCAGAACATCTTGAACAACCCTCTCGAGGAGTGGAAGAAAACAAACGAAACCACTCGATAATTCGCATGAACGAAAACGAAACGATCACTCGTCCTGCCGAATGGATTTGAATTGGGCCAAGGCACTGATGCGCGGACTGAACAATTGCGAATAGTGAATGGTGAATGGTGAATGGGCTGTCTTCGGCGATTTGAGGTGGTGGAACGGAGTGGAATGGAGGCGGGGGCCAGCAGGAATGTCAAGGAATCGAGGTAGTGCCTTAATTCAATTGTTGCAGTGTCGGCGCCCTGTCCGGCGTAGTCTTGACGAAGGCGGATGTGCGCCGATGTCGAGCCACAGGCTCGATGATCGTGGATTGGACGCCCAGCGTTTCAGCCGTCCCTCCGGGACGTGCGGTGTTTTGGCGCAGGTGCCCGGCACTGGCCTGCCGGGCTATTATGCGAAGTCCCTCCGGGATAAAGCAGCGCTCCACTTTTATCTCGTCCACCCTCTTTCCGGCTTTCGCGGCAGTCTGAATTTTCCGCAAATCGGCTCGTGTCAAAGGCGGGGGGGCGTGCTACGGTTACTGCCATGAATTTGGACGAGACAAAAATAAAGCAGGTGGCCGCCTGGATTGATGAGGGGCTGAAAATCGCCGACATTCAAAAACGGATGGAAGCGGAATGGGGTTTGCGGCAGACTTATCTGGAGGTCCGGCTGCTGGTGGACGATCTCAAATTGACCCCCAAGGATCCCGCCCCGCCACCGCCGCCTCCTCCGACCGCCGCCGCCCCTGCGGCAAAAGCCGCCGACGTTTTGCCGCCGCGCGAAGCGCCCGCCGGCAAGGTGCGCATCACCGTGGACCAAATCACGCGGGCCGACGCCATGGTCAGCGGCAAGGTGAAATTCAGCGATGGCAAGAGCGCCGACTGGTATCTGGATCAAATGGGCCGGCTGGGGCTGGCCCCGGCGGAAAAAGGTTACAGGCCGTCCGCCGCAGACTTGCAGGACTTTCAGGTGGCGCTGCAACGCGAACTGGAGCGGCTGGGATAAGGCCACAATCTTCGGTGGTAGGGCGGGCAGTCCCCTGCCCGCCGAGGGAAGGTGATGCGACTTGGGACCCTCTGCGATTGCCACGGCGGGCAGGGGACTGCCCGCCCTACCTTTCCCCATATATCCAATCAGAATTCCAGCGTCACATCCGCCAGCCGCGAAGCCACTTCGCGCAAGACCCGCTCTTCGTCGGGCTGGTCTTTGGCCGCGAAGGTCACGCTGAAGCGCAAACAGGCGCCCGCATCGTCCCACGGCACGGTGGAGATCAACTTGCCGGTGATGAGCCATTGCGAAAATTCGCCGGCATCCTTGAAGACCAGACGGCGGCCGTCCGACAGCACCGCCGCTTTCGGCGCCGGGACATAGAGGTAAAAGGAGCCTTTGGGTTTCACCGCCTTAAAACCGGATTTTTTCAGGACATCCACCAGGCCGCTCATCCGCCGCGAGTACTTGGCCGCGATCCTGGCGGTGATTTCCGAATGATCAAAACAATAAGCGGCGGCATGTTGGATGGCGAGGAACTGGCCGGAGTCGGTGTTGTCTTTGACATCCCCGTAAGCGCGCACAAGCAATTCGTTGCCGGCGACAAATCCGCAACGCCAGCCCGTCATGTTGAAACTTTTGCTGGCGGAATGCAGTTCGACGCCGACCTCCTTGGCCCCCGGCGCGGCGAGAAAACTCAGCGGTTTGCCCTCAAAGACCAGGGCGGCGTAAGCGGCGTCGTGAATCACCACCAGCCCGTACTTGTTGGCGAAGGCAACCACTTCGGAGAAAAACTCCGGCGTGGCGCTCGCGCCGGTGGGGTTGTTGGGATAATTGAGCACCAGCGCCTTGGCTTTGGCCAGGACTTCGGGCGGGATGGAGGCCAGGTCGGGCAAAAAACCGCGGGCTGCAACCAGCGGCAAATTATGGACCCGCCCGCCATAATAGCGCGCATGGGTGCCAAAAACCGGATAACCGGGCGTGGTCATCAACACCACGTCGCCGGGATTGATCAGGGCCGCGGGCAAAATGGAAAGCGCCGCCTTGCTCCCGATGGAATGCATGACTTCGGTTTCGGGGTTGATGCCGCTGACGCCGCAAACCTTTTCCAGATACCGGGCGGCGGCCTCCTTTAAAACGCTGTCGCCGTTGTCCGCATAACCGCGATTTTCCGGGCGGCGCGCTTCCTGGCCGAGTTTGGCGACCACTTCCGGGGCGGCCATTTCGTCCGGTTCGCCCACGCCCAGGTCAATGATTTCGGCGGCGGGATGGGCGGCGAGGGCGGCGCGTTTGGCGCGTTTGATGATTTCAAATTTATAGAGGGCGGTGGATTTGCCGTAATTCCTTCCGCCGATGCGCTCGGCGAACAGGTTTTGAATGTAGGATTCAGACATGGCGGGCCTTACTCTTTTTTCCGAAACCCAGGCGGCAGCTTTGTCCTGGGCGGCTGGGCCGGCGAAGGCGTTTCCGGCGCTGCCTGCGGCGGCGGCGCAGCGGTTTCTTCATCAGTGCCGGCGATCATCTCATCCAAATCGAATACTTTCTCTTCGCTCGGTTCCTCGACCGGTTCCGGCAGCTCGGCGGCGGGAGCGGCCCTCTCCTCCTCCTGCGGCTCGGGCAGATGGAGGCTATGCCGCGCTTTTTTGGCCGCGGCCGTCTTTGGGTATTCCCTGGCGATGCGCTCCAACAGCTCCTTCTTTTTGTCCTGCTTGCCCAGGCGGGAATAGATGTTGCAAAGGTGGATGGCCGCCCAGCCCCAGCGTTCGGCGGGGAGCCTTTTCCTGAGAACTTCCTCGTATTCCAGCGAGGCGGCCACATAATTGCGCAAGTCCTTCTCGTAAATCTCGGCGATGCGCAGGGCCACGAATTGCTCGCGCGGGTTTTTCTGCAAATAGTCCCGCATCATTTGAATGGCTTCCAACGGCTTGCCGTTGACCCAGACTTGTTCGGCGCGCTCGTATTCGGGGTCGCGCATCCCTTCGCCCAGATCGCTGAACAAGTAGTCGGTCGCCCGCGACCCCAGGTAATGCGTCAGGTCATAGACAATCAACACGCCCAAAACGATCAGTGTGCCCACCAGCCTGACCAAATTGCCGACCGTGTTGCCTGGCGTGGTGCTGTCGGCGGGCGACGGGCCGGTGTCGGGCGGAACCGCCGCCTCCGCGGAATTGCCGGCGGCAGGGCCGGCCGGGGGCGCTTCCGGCAGGGCGGGTTGCTCCACAGCATTGGAGCCGGCGGCGGCGTTGGTCCCGGCCGGATTATTCGTAGATTGGTTGGTGGCAATGCCCGGCGCGGGCGGAGGGGGAGCATGATTGGTTGGGCGGGGCTTTGGGGTGGGGGCCAAACCCGCCGCCGTGTTGGTGGCCGGGGCGGCGGCCGGCTGGCCAATGCTCGAGTAGTTGAGATGAAATTGCCGGAGAAACCAAATCGCCAGGACAATCAGTATCACATAGGCGGCAAATTTCAGTTTTACATTCATTCGGCAGACGGACTCATCGCCCAAACCACTCGCGCAAAAAAAGATTTATGGCGTCTCATTTCGGCCATCGGCGTTTGATGAGAAGGCTTTAATTTATTTGGCGAATAATACACTACGTCTGGGGGTTGCGAAAGGAAAAGTGGCCTCCTTTGATTTTACAGGGCGCGGGACAAGAATCTTCGCTTTTCCGTTCACTTAACGCCATTATCTGGATTGAGGCGACACAGACGATTTCCTCTTGATATTACTGGCCCCATTTTTCTGACTTGATTTTGGGTAACGGGTTGACGGCCGAAGGTGTGGACTCCGAGCCTCATCTGCGGGCCTTGCTCTGCCTCACGCCCCTGCGCACCATTCAGCGGGTTAATCTGGACGGGCGGCGCATTCAACTGACATCGCTGACCAAGTGAGACGAAGTCAGAAAAATTGGGTCAGAAAAATGGCCGGAATTAGGTTAACGCTTAAGGCAGCGCCGCCCTACCCGACGACATGAAAGTTCTCGGCCTGCGCCTAAAAGCGCTTTTCCCCGCAAAACAGTAGTGCTCGTAAATCCTGTTTCGTGTAGTGTATCGTGCAAACGAATGTCTGCCGAATCATCAGCCAGTTCCATTTTCCCCAGGACCGACTGGGCGGAATTGGGCCAGACGGGCGAGGCGGACGAGGCCCGGCTGGACCGGCTCATCCGCACTTACTGGGCGCCGCTGCGCATTTTTCTCGTCGCCGCCTTCCCCTCGCTCAAGGACCAGGCCGATCTGCTCCTGCAGGATTTCGCCGAGGACAAGATCCTGAAAAAAGGCTGGCTGCAACGGGCTGACCAGCGCCGGGGAAAGTTCCGGGATTTTCTGAAAACGAGCCTGCGCAATTTTGTGCTGGACCGCTTGAACCGGGCGGAGTTCAAACACCCGCCGGTTTCGCTGGAGGAACTGGCCGGGGAACCGGCCGCCGCGGAAGCGCCCTCGGAGGCTTTCGACTTGACGTGGGCGCGCACCGTGCTGGCGCAGACCTTGCGCCGCATGGAGGCCGATTGCAAAGACCCATCCGCGGACCAGCCCCGGCGCGGGGAGATTTGGGAGATGTTCCGCCTCCGGCTGCTCGAACCGGTTTTCGAGGAGGCCGCGCCGCCGCCTTATGAGGAGTTGGTCGGGCGCTTCGGGCTGCGCTCGCCGACCGACGCCTCCAACCTGCTCTTGAGCGCCAAGCGCATTTTCAAAATGCACCTGGGCCGGGTCATCCAGGAATACGCGGAGCAGGACGCGGCCACGGCGGCGGAAATCCAGGCCCTGCAAGAGTTTTTGGGCCGCCTGGCCAAACGGCCCTGAAGAAACGTGTGTTATCCTAATCCTGATCTTAATCTTAATCTTAATCTTAATCCTCCACTCCTTCATTTCTCATGGTCGAACCAGATTAAGATTAAGATTAGGATTAAGATTAAGAAACTGCCAAGAGATGCGCAAGACGCCATGAATTAAACCGTATGGATAACTGGAAACATTATGTCCGAGTTTGACTCCGCTGAATCTGTCTTCCAACGACAGCCCAAAAGCCTCGCCGCCCTGTTGGAGGCCAGCGGGGAACGGGTCAGGCTGTGGCGTCCGGAGGAACTGGGGGCCATTTTCCGCCACCAGATGTCCGCCCCCGTCTTGGTGGACCTGGGCGGCTACGATCCCGGCACGGCCGCGCGGTTGAGAACATTAAGCGCCGCCCAGAGTTTGTTGCTGAAAAGCTTTTCCGACCTTTTTCATCATCCTGCCCCTCCTTTGGAGCTGCTGGAATTGACAAAGGATTTTGCCAAGGCGAACCTGGACCAGGCGGAAAGCAGCCTGCCGAACGAGGTGGCCGCCGCCCTGTATTACACCAGCATCGCCGCCGCGCTGGTGCGGTTGGACGCCCGCATCACCCGGCTGCCGGAGGCGGAGTTGCGCCGCGGCCTGCTCTGGACCCGCGAGCAGGCCTGGCTGGATGAGGAAACCAAACAATTGCTGCTCCAAGCCGCCGCCAAGATTGCGCCAGCGGACGGCGGAGGAGCGCCCGCCCCATGAAGCCCGACGACCCGCCTCCTCCTCCGCCGGGCTTTCATCCGCCTGTTTCGACCATGGGCGGCCCGATTGCGGAATTGATCGCGCAGCAGATGCTGGCGCCGCCGGCGCGGCCGGGGCTGCTCGGCATGTTGCAGCAATTTGAAATCCAGCGCGTCCTGGGCAGCGGCGGCATGGGCGTGGTGCTGCTGGCGCGCGACTCCGGCGCCGGGCGCAGCGTGGCCATCAAGCTGATCCGGCCGGAATGGGTCGCGGACCAGCGGATTTTTCATCGCTTTGTCAAGGAGGCGGGCCATTTGCAGAAGCTCAAGCATCCCAACGTGGTTCCCGTGCTGGAAGTTTCCGACCGCGCGACCGGCCCGTATTTTGTGATGCCCTATTATGAGCGGGGCAGCCTGGCGGCGCAGATCCGGCCCGGGCAGCCGCTCGAGGCCGTTTATATACTTGATGTTGCGCTGGACATCGCGGAAGGCCTGCAATTTGCCCATCGCCGCGGCATCATCCACCGCGACCTCAAGCCGGCCAACATTCTGCGCACCGGCGAACGCGGGGCCTGCCTGGCGGATTTCGGCCTGGCCCGCACCTTGTTCAACGACACGATTGTTGACGTGGAGCGCCCGCAATGGGAGGGGACGGCGCCTTACATGTCGCCGGGGGTGGCGGCGGGCGACGCCGAGGACACGCGCTGCGATATTTACGCCTTCGGGGCGCTGCTCTACGAAATGCTCACCGGCGAGCCGCCTTACGCGGGCCGGTCCCTTCAGGAAATCCGGCGCCAAATTCTGGCCGGGCCGCCCAAGCCCATCCAGGAACGAAACCCGGCGGCGGACGCCGGACTGCTGGCCGTGGCTGAAGGCGCGATGGCTCGGGCCTTGCGCGACCGATACGCCGACATGGGGGACGTGCTGGCTGACTTGCGGCGCATCAAGCAGGGCAAGGCCCCGGTTGGGCCGCGCGGATTGGTGCGAGGCGGGCTGCGGCGGGTGCGCCGGGTTCCGCCGTTCCTGGGATTGGTGGCGGGCCTGGCGGTGGTGGCGGCGGTGAGTTGGTTCTACTTCCGCGAAACCGCCCCGGCAAAAAACAGAAAAAGTTCGCCGGTGGTTCCGGTGACGAACCTGCAAGTGGTTGGCGCGCCACAACCGCCGCCGGCAACGAACGCAGCCCCGGTCCCCACGAACCCCGTCCAGGCTGTGGCCCCACGGGCGACGAACCCGGTTCCAGAGGTGGTGCAGCCGCCGGCCAAACCGCGTTGGGCCGTCACCGTTTTTGCCGGCCAGGCCGGGACGAGCGGCAGCCAGGATGGCGCGGGAGCCGCCGCCCGTCTTCAAGCGCCCGGCGGGCTGGCCGTGGACAGCGCGGGCAATGTCTTCGTGGCCGACACCGGCAACAACACCATCCGAAAAATCAGCCCGGGGGGCGCGGTGACAACCCTGGCCGGGTTTCCGGGCAGCCACGGCAGCCTCGACAGCCAGGGAAGCGCGGCCCGGTTCTGGGCGCCCTTTGGAATTGCAGTTGACAGCTTGGGCAATGTTTTTGTGGCCGAGGTGGCCAACGGAACGATTCGGAAAATTTCGCCGGCGGGGCAGGCCGGCACTCTCGCCGGCCTGGCGGGCCATCCGGGAAGCAGCGACGGCGTGGGGGATAACGCCCAATTCCGCAATCCGTGGGGCGTGGCGGTGGACCGGAATGGAACGGTCTATGTCGCCGACACCAGCAGTTGCACCATCCGGAAAATCACGCCCGTCGGCGCGGTGAGCACCTTCGCCGGCCTGGCGGGCAGTCCCGGCTCCAGCGACGGCATGGGCAGTCAGGCTCGCTTTTGCAATCCTCATGGGGTGACGGTGGACGGGGCGGGCAACATTTATGTGGCCGACACCGGCAACAACACCATTCGGAGAATAACGGCGGCAGGCATGGTCAGCACCGTGGCGGGTCGCGCGGGCAGTCCCGGATTGGCCGATGGCGCGCCCGGTGTGTCGCAAGTGCGCCATCCGCAGGGTCTGGCTGCGGATAATTCAGGCCGTCTTTACGTGGCGGATACCGACAATCTCGCCATCCGGGTTCTGAGCAGCGCGGGGGCGATGACCACGCTGGCCGTGGCCGGGGACCTGGGGCATCCGGATGCGATTGCGGTGGATGCGCTTGGGAACGTTTATGTGGCCGACACCATCAATAACGTCATCCGCAAAGCGGCCTCTGCGCAGGCCGAAAGCGCGCGATGAACGGGGCATCCGGTTCTTTGTGGATAACCCGCTGCGCGTCAACTTTGTACACTCGTAGCGGCTTTCGGCAGAAAGCCGCCAATCGTCTTTACACCGGTGGTTGGGGTGAAGGGAGCTTGAAAAGCGCGGCGCTCTGCCGAGACGCCGCTACGACGATTGCCGAAAACTGGCTACGGTCTGGCGGTGGCGGCGGCGACGTTTGAGGCGGCGGAGAGAACGGGCTGATTCGTGCCAGGGCGCAGCGGCGGACCGAGGAGCAGGCCGGGAGGCGAAGGCGGAAATAGCACGGGGTAGTAGCCGGGAGGCGACGGCGGCATGATGGGGGGGGCTTGCGCCTGGGCCGTGGGAAATTTTTGCACGAGCGCCTGCCAGAGGCTGCGCTCGCTGGCGGTCATCGCCTCCCAAAGGGCGGCATTCTTGAGGAATTCATCGCGCTTGGCGGCGTCCATGCTGGCGAATTCTTGGAAGGACTGGATGCACAACTTGCGCTGGGCTTCGGGCAGGCTGGCAAAAACTTTCAGGGCTGTTTCCATGGTCCGGCGGTCGGCGTCGGTGAAGGTGGTCAGGGCCTTTTGTTGCTGGGTCTGGTCGAGATCGAAGAATTGGCCGAATTGAGCGCTGCTTTGCTGGCGCTCGGTTTCGGGCACGGACTCCCATCGGGCGAGGGCCTGGATGAGGTCCTGGTGGCGTTGGGGTGAACGTCTGGCCAGTTCCGCGAGAAGCTCCTGTTGCCCGACCGGGGAAAGGGACTGCCAGTGGTTGAAGTCTTGCAGGAGCGGGCGGTCTTCGAGTGGGACCTCCTTGATGAAGGCGGGGCGGCCGGCGGGTGGGAGATTCGTCAGGGTAATCAGTTCCCAGCGTAATTGGGTCTGGCGCAAGCGGGCTTCGCGGATGTTGTCCGGCAGGGCCTTGTATTCCTGGACTTTGGCGAGGAGAATCTTCCTGGAGTCGGCGGGTTTGTCGGCGAGGGCGCGGTCGCGCTCGGCCGGGCTCATGCCAAGAATGCCGCGGAAGTAAAGGACGGGGGAGGTTTGGTGGAGGGTCACGCCGGGGGCGACGACTTTGTATTGGATGGGCGGAAGCAAGGGGGGCAACAAAGGCGGGTTGGGGGGGAGCACCTGTGAATTGAGGTTAGGATTAGGATTAGGATTAAGATTAGGATTAGGATTAGGATTAAGATTAGGATTAGGAAGGGGAGGCGGGTTGGTGCGTACTACCTGGGCTGGGATGGCTGTCACGGACAGCAGGAGTAATCCGGCAAAGATACTCCAAAACATGCGCCCGGCGAGACGCCGGGCGCGCCGGGCGAGGACGCCCGCGCTCCCCAATGAACTATTACAGGGCCGCTCTAACCCGGATATTTCATTGCTGGCACCGTTTTGGTTGGGTAGCACAGGCGACTCGCCTGTGCCGGTCGGCGACTCGCCGACCGGAACCGAGGCTGACGGACTGAAGTTCTGATGTAGCACTTTTGCCAAGAGTCGCATTCCAGCTTCCGCCGGGCCAGTGGCCCGGCGGCACGGGCGAGTCGCCCGTGCCACCCAGGCACTATGAAATATGCAGGCCAGGCTCATTTATTTCAGGACTTCCAGGAGGGTGTCATCGGCGACCTGGACCCGGCTGAGGTTTTCGATGGTATGGAAGTTTTGCAGCCAGTCCACCGGCTGAAGGGTGGCCAACTGGCCGACGCTGGCCAAGTCACGGGTCATTCGTTGCTGGCGTTGGATGGTTTGGTATTCGCGAATGGTGAGGAGGCTAAGGCAAACCATCGTTGCGCCCAGGGCAAGACGCGGCACCCAGCCGGCCGGGAGCCAGGAGGCAAGGACGAGGTGGCGGTGCCAGGCGGGGCGGACGGGAGTGCGCTGGACGGCTTGCAGCACCAGAGCGGTGAAGTTGGAGGAGACGGGCGCGGGCGGGAGACGGTTCAAACCGCGGGTCAGGGCGGCCTGGCATTCCCACTGGGAGCGGGCCTGGGGGTGGGCGGCCAAGTATTGGCGGAGGCGGGCCTGTTCGTCCGGCATCAGGCGGCGGCGCCACGCCAGTTCGATCAGCTCTTGGGAATCGGAATTGGGCATGTCTTCATTCACAGTATTCATAAACACCGTTTGAGGGGGATGGTTTCGGCAGGCTCTTCTTCCCAAGCGCCGGTTTGGAGATAGGGTTTGAGCCTGAGTTTCAGGGTTTCGCGGGCGCGATGAATGAGGGACTTGGTGGCGGAAAGAGAGAGGCCGAGGACGCGGGCGATTTCCTCGTAGGAAAGGTCGTCCTGGCGGCAAAGGAGGACGGCCAGGCGCTGTTTTTCGGGCAGTTCATCGAGGGCTTCCTGGATTTTCGCTTCGAGTTCGTTCTGCAAAAAAGCCTCGGGCGGGGTGAAGGTCTTGTGATCTTCAAATTGGCGCGTGGCCGGTTCGTCGGTGTCGGGCAGGCTGGACTCAATGGACTCGGCGGGGTGGCGCGAGCGGCGGCGGATTTCGTTGAGGCAGACATGCCGCGCGATGGTGAAAATCCAGGTGGAGAACTTGGCTGAAACCTCGTAGCGGGAGGCCGATTGGTACACCCGCACGAACACCGTCTGGGCCAGGTCTTCCGCCTCGGAAAGATCGTGCAACATGCGGAACATGAGGCTGACGATGGGCTGTTTGTATTTCTCGACCAATTGCTCGAAGGCGCGCATATCTCCGTCTTTGGCGAGGAGCATGAGCGCGGCATCTGGGTCGGGCGGTTTGGCCATCAGTGTAAAGTTAAGCCAACACCGGGCGGCAGACAAGGTTGCGGGGAACGCCTCATGCCAAATGCAACTTTGATTGTGCATTGGTGTTTCCCTTGGTGAATTGATTCGATATGCGCGTGAGGTTAAACATGACATGGTCCGGTTTGGTCTGCGGAGCCATTGTGCTTGGCGGCTGCGGAATCTGTTCCGCCGTCGAGTCCATTGCCCCTCCCCAGCCCGCCGCCCAGGTTGGAGACGCAAACAACTCATTTCCATACGTGGTCATCGTGAAACGAAACGCCTTTGGCCTGTACCCGGCCCCGCCTCCTCCCGGGCCGACACCGGCACCAGGGCCGGAGCTGCCGAAAGTTATCTTCAAAGGCACCAGACAAAGGGGTTCTCATTTATGGGCCATGTTTGCGGTCAAGACCACAGACGCCAAAAAGCAAGAGACGACCACCTACATGAGCTTGGCCGAAGGTGAAACGTCGGGCCCGGTGCAGTTGATAAGCATTAGTCCCGGTGGAGAAGAGGTTGAGATCATGAATTCAGGCACACGCATGGCGCTGAACATGAAAGACAACGGCTTTGAAAAGACAGGCCTCGCCGCCACCGGCGCGCTCACACCGCCAGGAATGCGGGTGCTTCCGGGAAGCCCCGGCATCTCCATGTCCGGCCTTCCGGCACAAGCTCCGGGGCAGGCCACAACTTCCGACGGCGGCCCCGGTATAAACGTTCGCCGCTCCGGAAGCCCCCCAACTTCCAGTGGCATCACCGTAGGCGGGCAAGCCCCCGCAACCAGTGGAGGGCCGATAAACCCCGCGGCAACATTCCAGGCAATTATCAACACGCCGGGTGCGTCCTTTGCAGCGAACAACGGTCGGACCGGGATCAAGGTGGTAGGTCCCACAGCTCCGCCCAATAATCCCGTCGCCCTGATTCCCGGCGCTCCTCCGACGGGAGGTATGCCGCTGAATTCCACCCCCCTCCCACGCCTTTAAGCCGCAATCCGATAATGCCGCCCGTGCCGCCGATGCCGGGACAATCAGAACGCGCAGTCTTTCGGCGGTGCGGGACAAAAATCTTCACATTCGTGGTAGGGCAGAGCTGCCGCTCTGCCCTGAATTCTTGGGCGGCGCAGCAGCGCCGCGCTACCGCAGACGTGAAGATTTTTGTCCTGCACCCGTTTTCAGATTTCATTAGCTTCTCAAAAACTCCGCGCCGGCCCAATCGGCAAAGCGCAGCCCCTCGGGGGTCAACTGGAAACGCTCCTGGTCAAGCCGGCCATAGCCCAGCTCAATCATCCGGTGAATTTCCGGCGCCCATTCGCGTTGCAGGTCAAAGCCGGTGCGCTGCTGGAATTGCGCCAGCGGCCACCCCGCCGTCATGCGCAATCCAAATGCCGCCAGTTCGCCCGCCCGCGCCAGCGGCGGCAGCTCTTCGCTCGAGGCCACCGGGCGGACGCCCCGGTCCAATTGCTCGCAATATAAAGTGGTGTTGGCAATGTTCACGGCGCGCCGGCCGCAGGCATAATCCGCCGCGCTTGGCCCCAGGCCGTGGAACCAGCCGCCACGCCAATAGTTGACGTTATGCCGGCAGGCCCGCTCCGGCAGTTCGCCCCGCCCGCCGTCCCGGCGCGCAAAGTTCGCCACCTCGTATTGCTGGAAGCCCGCCCCGTCCGCCGCCGCCAGCAGTTCGTCATACATCGCGCAGGCCAGGTCTTCATCGGGCGGGATTTTGCCGGCCTGCAACTGGGCGAACAACGGAGTGTCCTCCTCGTAAATCACCTCGTAGCAGGCCAGGTGTTCGCTGCCCAGGGCGAAGGCCTCGGCCAGGGTGGAGCGCCAGGCGGCCATCGTTTGGCCCGGAATGGCGAACATCAAATCCAGGTTCAGGTTGTCAAACCCGCCGGCCCGGAGCAGATCGAACGATTTGAAAATCATCTCGCGGCTGTGGACCCGGCCCAGCCGTTCCAGCAGGCCGGCATCAAAGGACTGCGCGCCCATCGAGACGCGGTTGACGCCCCAGTCGCGCCACAGCCGGGCCTTGTCCGCCGAGACGGTGGCGGGATTGCATTCCACCGTCCATTCCGCCGCGCCGAGCAGGTTCAGGCGTTCCATCGCTTTGAAAACCGCCTCCCATTGCCGCAGATTGAGAAGCGATGGCGTGCCGCCGCCGAAGAAGACCGTTGGCGGTTTCAAATCCGCGGCCACCAATTCCATCTCCGTGATCAGCGCCCGCACATAGCGATTGACCAGCGCCCCGTCGGCGGCTTCCGAGTAGAAAGCGCAATAGGCGCATTTCCTGGCGCAAAACGGCACATGAACGTAGAGACTGGTGATGACCGCGTCGTCGGGCATCGTGGACGCCAGCTTACATTGGGCGGGCGCCAAACGCGACCCCAATTTCCAATAACCAATTTTCAATTGCCAATTTTCAATCCTGACAGCGCACAAGGTGTCGCTTCCGGCTGGAAATTGAGAATTTGTCATTGAGAATTTGTCATTGGTAATTCAATGTCTTGATTATTGGCCCAAGATACCGTGCGCCAGAAGGAAGGCCCGGCCAAGTTGATCTGCGCCCAAAGGAGAGGAGCGTATGGCGATTTCCGTTGCTCCCCTCTCTGCCGCCCGCTACCTTTCTGCCAATGACTGCTCCCGCCACTTCCGCCCCCGTCCGCCCGGACGGCCGCCTCCCCGATCAACTCCGCCCGGTGCGTTTTCAAAACGGCATCGCTCCTTACGCCACCGGCTCGACGCTGATCGAATGGGGGAACACGCGCGTCATCTGTGGCGTGACGGTGGAGGAAGCCGTGCCGCGCTGGATGAAGGAACAGGGCGTGACGGGCGGCTGGATCACGGCGGAGTATGCCATGCTCCCCTACTCCACGCTGACCCGCAAGCAGCGGGATATTGCCAAGGGCAAAATTGACGGGCGCTCGCAGGAAATTCAGCGCCTGATTGGACGCGCCTTGCGCGCGGCGATTGACCTGGAGCGCATCGGCCCGCGCACGGTCTGGCTGGATTGCGACGTGTTGCAGGCCGACGGCGGCACGCGCACCGCCGCGATCACCGGCAGCTTCGTCGCCTTGTCCCTGGCCATGCGCAAACTCACCGCCGCCGGGAAGCTGGCGGACGGGGCGGCGCTGAAACCGGTTGCGGCCGTGAGCGTCGGCATGGTCGGCTCGCACCCTGTGCTTGACTTGTCCTACGAGGAAGACGCGGCGGCCACGGTGGACATGAATCTGGTGATGAACGGGGCCGGGGAATTCATCGAGTTGCAAGGCACGGGCGAGGAATCCACCTACACCGACGAACAGTTGGCCGCGATGCTGGCGCTGGGAAAAACCGGGATCAAACAATTGCTTGCCCTGCAACAAGCGGCTCTGGGTTGACGGCCGTTTTCCATTGCGGATTGCGGATTGCGGATTGCGGATTCTTACTGACGGTAGGGCGAGGCTCTGTCGAGCCGTGACTTTTACCGGGAAGATCGAGTATCGGCTCGACGGAGTCTCGCCCTACCAAACGCATTATTTATGATTGACTATGTTGCCGGGTCAGTTCCAGGAGGGGTTTTCGGGGGAATCGGCCAGCCAGCGCAGGGTGGGGTCTTTCGTGCGCAAGATTTCCTTCCAGAGTTGCGCCGGCTCGGACTTGAAAATCAAATCCACGCTGGCGGGATGGGTCAGCCAGTCGTGCCGCGCCATTTCCTGCTCCAACTGGCCCGGCGACCAGCCGGCATAGCCGGCAAAGAGGCGGAGCTTCTGGGTGGCGGAAAAGGATTCGCTCAAATCCATCAGCGTCTCGATGGAATGGCCGAGATTCAAATCGGCCATGACGTTGGCGTGCGGAACGAACAGGTCCGAATGGAGGAAGCTCAGGACGCCGGGCTGGACCGGGCCGCCAATGAATAGCGGCTGCGCTTTGACGGCTTCCGGCAGATTGGCCACCACCGCGTCGCCCACTTTGCTCCCGGCCGGACGGTTGAGAATGAGGCCGAAAGCGCCCCCGGCATCGTGCTGGCAGATCAGCACCACGGAGCGATGGAAAAAAGAGCGGTGCAATTTGCCGCCGTCCAGGAGCAGTTGTCCTTGCAGAATTTTGGCGGGTCCGGCCATATCGTTTACCTCATCAGTTCCTGCGCGGCCTCAATGATTTTGGCGCTGGTCAGGCCGCGCGCCTGGTAAAGCTCCTCGGCCACATAGGCGGACCGCCCGAATTCACCGTTCATGGCCAGGGTTTTCATGCGGTGGGGGATGCCCGCCAGGGACAACTGGTGGGCCACTTGCGCGCCCATCCCGCAAATCGCCTGGTGGTCCTCGATGGTGACGACCCGCCCGGAACATTGCCGCACGGCGGCGCCGATGGTTTCCACGTCCACGCGGTTGACGAAGGGATTGTTGATAACGGTCGCGGCAATTTTTTGTTCCTGCAGTTTGCGCCCGGCTTCCAGCGCCCGACCCACCAGCGGGCCGCAGGCGATGATCACGACATCGCCGCCGCCGGCCAGGGTCTGCGCCTTGCCCCATTCGTAACGGGCATGCTCGGCCAGGTGAACGGGATAATTTTCGCGCCCGACAAAAAAGAGGACCGACTCGCCGTCGCCGCCGCGCTCGCGGGCCTGGGCCAGGCGTTTGATGGCCTGATAAATCAGCGCCTCGGCTTCGTCCGCGCAGGAGCAGGCGATGACGACGGTGTGCGGAATGGCGGAGGTGGCCGCGAAATAAGTGGTGGCCTCATGGGAGGCTCCGTCCGCCGCGTCCTGGAAACCGACATGGGAGAAAACGGCGATGACGGGGGCCTGGGAGAGGGCGGACATGGTGAGGGGCAGGTTGCCCTTGGTCACGCCGAACTGGCCGAAAGTGTCAACTATAGGAATCAGCCCGGCCTTGGCCAGCCCCGCCCCGGTGCTGACCATGTTCGCCTCGGCCACGCCCACGTCCTGGGAACGGCTGGGAAAGGTCTTTTGGAAAAACGACATGCCGGTAGACCCGGCCACGTCCGCCGAAAGGGAAAAGACCGGGAGGCCCTCCTGGGCGGCGCGCACCGCGCCCCGGGCCAGCCCGGCCTGGATTTTTTCCGTCTTGACCGCCGGGGCGGCGGGAGAGGCGGCGGCGGCGGCGGCCTTCGCTTTTTTGGCGGCGTCTTTTTTCTCCCAGCCGGCGCGGAGGTCGCGGGACCAGGCGGCCAGTTCGGAGGGAACTTCCCCGCCGAAATAAATCTCGTTGACAAACTCGATGATCTTCTCCCCGCCGGCCAGCGGGAACCCGTGCCCGCCGGAGGCGCTTTCCATGGTGGACTTGACCCCGTAGCCCTTGATGGTTTTGACCCAGAGGCAAACCGGCGCGCGCGGATTGGCCCGGGCCAGTTGCAGGCCGCGCTCCACCGCCAGATAAACCGGGGCGAGTTCGTTGCCGTCGGGCACCTGGATGACCTGCCAGCCCAACGCGCTCATGGCCGCGAAGGTCGGCTGCATGCTGAAGGCGTCCTGGGTGATGCGCCCGGAAAGTTTGGTGTCGTTGTCGGAAATGACCAGCAGGAAAGGATTGAGCAGGCCCTTGCCCGCCAGACCGGGGATCGCGGCAAAGGCCTCCTTGGCTTCGCCCTCCATGGAGGCGCCGTCGGAGACGGTGCAAATCGTCAGGCGGTCATTCTTGAGCAGATGGTCGGCCAGGGCCAGGCCCTGGGCTTGGGGAAGGGCCGAGCCGAGCGGGCCGTTGCTCAGGAAGACCCCTTCCGGGTTGACATGGGATTCGCCGTGGCCGGTCAACTTGCTGTGGAGGCTGCGGAAACCCTTCAAATCCTGGAAGGTCATGCCGTCAAATCCATAATTGGCGCGCAAGGCATAAATTCCGTTCTCGGTGTGGCCGGCGTCGTTGACGAAATTATAGGCGACATGCCAGGGGCGGTCTTTGACGGCAAACATGAGGCCGTGAATGGCGGCCATGATCTCGGCGAAGGCGGCCGGGCCGCCCCAATGACTGGCGGCGCCGCCGTTGACGGCATGAACGTCCATCAGCGCGACCAGGGCGCGGGTGGCGCGCGGATCGCCCAGCACGACTTCCGCGCCGGCGGCGTTCCTGACGCGGACGGAATAGCGGGGCGGGGAGGCGGGGGTGGGGGCGAGTTTGGATTTGAGCTTGAGGGCCGCCAGAGCAGGCGCTTCCAGCTTTTGCGTTACGGATTTATCTTCGGACATATTTTCTTGGGTGGGGGGAAGGCGCGCGGGAGCGCCGCGGGCGAAAGGCGCGCCGGTCAGCCGCCGGTTTTTTGGAGGACGACTTGGATGGCGTCCATGAGTTCATGGGTTTCAAAGGGCTTCCAGAGCATGACGCCGTTGACCTTGCGAATGAATTCCTCAATGTCCCGGTTGCCTTTGAAGCCGGTGATAAAAATGAAGCGCTTGCACAGTTGCGGTTTGGTGCGCTCGACAGCGCGATAGAACATGTCGCCCGGCAGGTTGGGCATCATCATGTCGCAGATGATGGCGGAGAAATCCCGGGCGATGATTTGCCGCAGGCCGTCCACGCCGTTGGTCACCGCGACCAAATTGTAACCGTTGTAGGCGAAGAAGGGCTTAAGCTCGTCCGTCAGGGCGGTTTCATCTTCCAGCATGAGAATGTGTTTGGGCGGGCCGGTTTTGGCCGGCGGGCCGGGCACATTCGGCGGCACTGTCGGTTCTGTTTTCACAATAAAACATGGTGCGCGCGGCGGGAGTTGAACCCACAACCTGCGGCTTCGGAGGCCGTCACTCTATCCAATTGAGCTACGCGCGCTGCTGATCCGGCTTTCCGCCGGCCCGGCCAGATCAAGTTCCCAGGCCGTCTCGGCGGCCCGGTTCCGGCGATCCTTCCTGGAGTATGCCCGTTCCTGCGCCGCTCGGCAAGAGTTAATCCGCGCCAAGAAACTGCGGGAGAGCCGCTGAGGGCGGGTGGTGAAGTAATGTTGAATGCAGAATGCAGAATGCAGAATGCAAAATGTGTTCTGTTGGCCTGATGGGATGGTGGGTTTATGGTCCAAAAAAATACCTTGACCAGCCTTGACCAGCCTTGACTGGCATTGGTCTTGGAAGGTCAATTTGGCGCGCAAGCAGTTCCCCGGAATTGCGATTAGGATTAAGATTAGGATTAGGATTAAGATTAGGATTAAGATTAGGATTAGGATTAAGATTAGGATTAGGATTAGGATTAGGATTAGGATTAGGATTAGGATTAAGATTAGG
>Ga0326728_10009537_pt1 | contig 23318 bp, 18 predicted proteins | sample MB3enrmetagenome_FD_207602 | JGI IMG/M metagenome (GOLD analysis project Ga0326728, IMG submission 207602) | Lab enriched peat soil microbial communities from McLean, Ithaca, NY, United States - MB31MN | ecosystem: Environmental > Terrestrial > Soil > Wetlands > Peat | place: USA: New York... | reverse complement strand
TACTCGACCGAGATCGAGCTGCAAGCCGCGCGCTCAAAGGCGATTTACCTGGCCCAGGACGATCCTAATGAAACCGAGGCGATTGCACTGAGGTTGGCGCAGGTTGCGGCCCCCGGAACGCTGCTGCTGATCTGTACTCCGACACCGGTGGGAACGGCAACGCGAATTACGCGAAAGCTATGCGCGCTGGGCTACGACCTGCCGGTGGTGGCACATCCGCTTTCGCTGACCGAGGGCTGCGCGGTGGAGGACTTTAACTGGCCTGACCGGCTTCTATTCGGGACCAACAACCCACAGGCAATCGGGACGCTGAAGATCATTTATCGACCGGTTGTGCTGCGCGGGACTCCGGTGATTGTGACCAACGCGGAGACAGCCGAACTGGTACGCGAGGCTGCCACGGCGTTTATCGCCACCAAGATTTCTTTCATCAATGAAATGGCCGAGCTTTGCGAACACGTGAACGCCGATGCGCTGGATCTGTCGCTGGCACTAGGGTTGGACAAACGGATTGCGCCGCGTTGCCTGCAGGCAGGGGTGGGCCTGGGCGGTAATTTTGTGGAGAGCGACATTGCCAGCCTGACCGCGCTGGCGCAGCGCAAAGGAGTGGAGTTGCAGATGTTGTCGGCGGCACAGGCGGTGAGCCGGCAACACGCCGAGCGCACCATGCGCAAGATCGCCGAGGTTATGCCGACACTGCGCGACAAGCGGGTGGGACTGCTGGGGTTGGCCGTGAAGCCGCACACCAGTTCGGTGGCGGGATCGTCCTCGGTTGCGCTGGCCCGGCAGTTGGTGGAAAGCGGCGCGGTGGTGCGGGCGTACGATCCGTTTGCGATGATGCACGCCGCACGTGAGTTAGAGGAGGTTGTATCCCTCTGCGACTCTGCCTACATGGCCGCGGAAGGAGTGGACGCGTTGATCCTGGCCACGGGGTGGCCGGAGTTCCGCAGCCTGGACTTTGTGCGAATGAAAACCCTGCTGCGCCGCCCCTTGATTGTCGACACGAAAAACCTGCTCGACTGCGAGCGGCTTCGCTGCATGGGCTTTGAGTATATGGGAATCGGACGGATGCCCGCGCATAGCTTTGGTGCCGAAGCCATGGTCATGAAAGGAACGGCTTGAACGGGCGCCCGGATTGAACCGGCCGAGCATCGTTATGAAAACGATTTTCCACAACGCGCGGTAGGGACGAGCGCGAGGGAACGTGGATGCGTCTGTTATAATCGATTTCGGTTCCATGGTGGGTATAGTTCAATGGTGGAACGCCGGTCTGTGGCACCGGATGGTGTGGGTTCGAGTCCCACTACCCACCCCAACAAACCTTTAGTTTCAATTCGTTTAGCTTACGCGAGGGGTCCCATCCCTACTGGATGGCCCAGGTAAGCACTCCCGAAACAACCAAATCATTTTTGCGGTTCTCAGATTCTCCGCGCCGCCTTGCGTGTACACGTTCAGCGTCGTGCGGATGTCTGCGTGCCGCAAAAGTTCCTGCTATACCCTTCACGTCAACGATAGCGTAATCCATCGGCACGAACCGCTGCGCTTTACCGTCATGCGCGAGGAACACCGCGCAAGCCACTCTTCCGGGTACCTGTATCCGGTGGGCGATGGAGGATTGACTGGCCGGGGACGAATCGGGGAGCGCTTTCGGCATACGGTACGAGCGTAACCGGAGCTGTTACGGCTGTAACTTGCGCCTCCATACAGCAAGCCTTATGTTGGCAGCGAACGAACCTGCTCCATGAAGGTTGGGCTGTGGTGGACTCGGGGGAGGTCACTCCGGCCCGTTCTAATTACCCTTCATGTTTTGATGGAAAACCCCATGAAACTCCTCGTTGCGGATAGCTCGCTGTTCTATCGGGATATGCTGCAAAGTTTGCTTGAGTCTTGGGGCTATGAAGTGGTACTTGCCGCCGATGGCCATGAGGCACAAAGCCTGCTCGACAGCGACGACCCACCTCGACTCGCTATTTTGGACTGCTTAATGCCGGGATTGGGCGGACTTGAACTCTGCGAACAAAGCCATAGGCGTAAGCAGGGCTTTGTGTACACGATTTTATTGGGTGCGGATAATCAGCAAAGTGAGTTGCTCAGGAAATTCGAATTTGGGGCGCATGATTATCTTTGCAAGCCATTCAATCAGGACGAGCTCAGAACACGGCTTCGAGTGGGTGAACGTATCATTCGCAGCTATGGAGAGTTAGTCGAGACGCGGAAAGCTCTGCAATTGGAGGCTTCGCATGACCATCTACTGCGACTTTTGAATCACCGAGCCATCACGGAACTGGTGAGTAAGGAACGGAGCCTGAGCTGGGTAGAACGTGCTCAAATGCCAGTCCTGACCCAGCCCCTGACCGACGCCGAACTCGACCAGCTTGACGAAATTCTCCAGCGCGTTAATCCCGGAAAAACCATGAGCCTCGAAGAACTCGACGGCTTCTTCTGCGCGTTGATATGCAGCCCGGAGGCTGTTCCGCCCAGCGAGTACATGCCGCAGATTTTCGGTGGTGAACTGGTTCGGGGGCGCTGGGGCCTCTCCATGGAGGAAGAGCAGGAACTTATGAATCTGCTCTCCCGCCACTGGAACGCGATTGCCTCAACGCTCCTTCGGGATGAGCCCCACGCGGTACTGATAGGAGAATATGGAGACGACGGCCTGACTGGGCTGGATTGGGCGCGGGGCTTTGAACTTGGGATGTCTCTTCGGGACGATAGTTGGAATAGGCTAATCAATGATGACAAGTTTGCCATTGCCCTCGTCCCGATCGTTGCTCTGGCAGAGGCAAACAACCCTGATTCCGGCCTCGCACCGATGACGCCGGAGGTACAGGAAAAAACAGTCCGCGCTCTGGGAGCGAGCGTGCTCATTATCTACCGCTATTTCTGGGTAGCGGTTCCCATCGGTAATATCACCGAAGGCTGGAAGAGGCAGAGGCTGGCTGGGGCCCTTCGAATGGCGCAGTAAGCAATTGCAGCTTCCGGAATTCGTGACATGACGCCGGGCATAAACAGCAACCGACAACATGGACTACTCACCCGGACCCATAACTCGACGCGGGGACGGTCCAGGAATCATCTTCATGAGCTTCCCGGGTGGACAACTTTACTGCGGAATGAGCGGTCGCGGCTATCACTTAGCTAGGTGAGCGTAATCACAGTAAGCAGCGGGGCGAAGTGATATCTCGCTCTACGATGTAGGGCGCTGGGTCCGGATGTCTGTTCTTACCGCTCGGATGAACTCCCGGCGCTCGAAGGAGCCGCGGTGATACTCCTGCTTGCCTCAATTGTTCCGGACTTATGTCTGGGGAAAGAACCTCAAGATTTCACCGTCTTCTATATTGCCCTCAGCGGGAACAACGATTCTACTGCATTTTCCTACGAACGCCTCGTTCTAGCTATTGTCGGCTTGGTTTTAGGCGCGATCGCGGTGCTGGCCAGCCAAGAACTACTCCGTTCGCGGCACAGCCGTGCTATTGAGCGTGAAGCCAGAAAGCTGGGTCTGGCATTCTCTGTGGCCGCGATGCCTTTCGAGGGTACCGATGTTCACGGGTTGACTCCACTGCAAGAGAACCCGTGCATAGAAGCGGCAAATATCGTGCAGGGTTCGGTCGACGGTCGCAGGGTTCTGGTGCTTGAATTGCCATTCTGCGAGGCCTGTGAAGAGGAGACGCCATGTCTGCACTTCACAACCATCGCTGCATTCCGCTGTCCCGGAGGCGAATTGCCGGAGTTCGAGATCGGCAGGAAAGGACCGCTGTCCAAGGTTGCCGATGCGCTGTGGCGAAAACCTGCAGTGGTTGACGACCGGGAGTTTGCTAAAGATTTCTTCGTATGTTGCGAGGAGCCGGCGAGGGTTCACGACTGGCTCACGCCAGCGAAATTGGCTGAGTTACGGCAACCGTCGCCCCCATTCCAAATCAGCGCGAATGCGGACTGGATCCTGATCTATCGCCCGGGGGTTCGTATTCGGACAGAACAGGTTGCGGAGTTCCTGCAGGAGACTTCAAGGATCGCCGGCGCGCTGCTGCGGAATACCGTGTCTGGCTAGCCGGTGTGGTTACAATCGGCGCGTCGTCGATATCACAATGTGACATGATCTGGGTCACTGACAAATACAAGGCAAGTCTTATACTGCCTCCGCCGAATGGTCTGATGATTGGACCATTCGGCGGAGGCCTAATGACGACGACGGCACAACCGGTATTCGAAGCCATTCGGAAAAACAAGCTCTCCGAGGAAGTTGCCAGCAGGCTTGAACAACTGATCGCGAAAGAGTTGAAGCCTGGCGACAAACTTCCTCCCGAACGCCGTCTTGTGGAAATGTTTCAGGTCAGCCGCAGTTCCATTCGCGATGCCATTCGCAGACTGGAATTAATGGGACTGGTAGAGCCGCGGCAGGGCGCGGGGACCGTGGTTCGTGATTTATCCGTTCATCCGTCAAAAGACCTGCTTGCCGATGTGCTGCTGCACAAACGGGAACTGATAACAGAACTTCTCGACGTGCGCTGCATTCTGGAGCCAGCATTGGCGGCGCGCGCGGCATTGCGTATTACCTCGGAGGAGATTGCCGAGTTGGAAGACGTCCTCCGGAGACAGGAAGAGAAGATCCGCAGGGGTGAGTCGACGGTCGAGGAGGACTCGGAGTTTCACTACAACGTTGCGTTGGCCACCAACAACACGGTGATCCTGAAGGTACTGGACGCTTTGATGGAGCAGTTACGTGATACACGGGAACGCTCGCTGCAGACCGAAGGGCGCCCGAGGAAATCGCTGTATGGCCATCGCCGTATCCTGGCTGCGCTGAAGCAGGGGGACGCCCCCGCGGCCGAAGCAGCTATGAACCGTCATTTGCGGGAAATTGGGGACATTGTTCTTAATCAGCTCTAAGAGAATGGAGGTCGTCCAATGGGCCAGTTATTCGCGGTTGAAATCATCTACCGTGGGGTCTTTCAAAAGATCCTGGCCAAAAACATCTGTCGCGGGATCGTCTTGGCTGCTCACAATGAGGGCAAGCCGGGAATCTCGTTTGGCCGCTATTCCGACTCGCCCGAGCGCAACGGAATTCCAGCCAAGAGCTACGCCATCGTCGCCACCGACGATGTGACGCTCGAAGAAGGAATGGCTCAGTACAGTCCTAAACAATTTGACATTACCGTGGTGCTCGACGACACCTTGTGCAAAGGTCTGGAATCGTGGGCATGGATGGGGCTGCAGGCGGTAAATCACTTCCTGAAGCCGAATGCCACATTGGCAGTCATCTCCAACGAAACCGTTCCTACGCTCCTGAAGTGGATACATGCTAAGGAGCATCCCTATAAGTTGGGCACCTTCAAAGGCATTCCCAGTTTCTCGGGCATGTGGAACTTCAAGGACGATCACACGGATGTCCGTGCTCTGGGCGTGATCGCTAAAGCAGTTCCGCAATTATTCAGCTTCTCCTCGCTGGAGAAATACATTACTACCAAAGTGAAAGATGGCGCGTTGAAAGTTGAATCCGCCAAGCTGGCGTATGAGCGCTTCGCGACCGTCAAAGTGAAAACTGGGCAAGGAAATCCGGAACCACTCCGGCATTACGTACAACCGAAGTGGGAGGAGATGCGCGAAGGTACCAGCATTGTGGGCATGGCTCAAGGTGGTCCGATCGAGGACCCGGTCACGGGCCAAGTGGGAGGCTACCGTCCGGTCCGCAGTAAGACTTTTTTGAAGTTCGCAACGCGGACCCTGCGTCCTGTGACCAACTTCGAATCCTGCACGAAATGTTCCATGTGCTGGCTGAACTGCCCGGATTCGTCCTTTAATGTCGCGCCCGATGGCCTGTACGACGCCGACCTGGAAGCTTGCAGCGGTTGCGGCATTTGCGCCCAGGTTTGCCCTGTGCCCAACTGCATCACCATGGTGAGCGAGCACCAGTTCGACAATAACGCCAGCCAATGGGCAGCTTTCAAGAAAGACAAAGCCGCTTACAAGGCGTGGGTAGCGGTGAAGTCCGCCGCAGCCGTATCACTGGACGAGCGGTCCTGTGGCTATCGCTTCAAGGGCCAGTACAAAGAGCAAATCCCGGCAGCGCTGGAAGTCGCCAACAAAGGCTAAAGCGTTCGGAGAAGGAGATTCCTATGGGAACAGTGGCAGCACAAAAGCACGTTGAACAGGAAGCCCTGATCACCGGAGCCGAAGCCATTGCGGTCGCCTGCAAGCTGGCTGACGTGGACGTGGTCACGGCCTATCCGATTCGCCCTTACGACACCGTGATGCAGTACATCTCCCAGCTCGTGGCCGACGGAGAGATGGACTGCGAGTACATCGCCGCCGAAGGCGAACACTCACAATTTGAAATCGTCAAGCATGCCTCCGCGTGCGGCGCTCGCGTATTCTGCGGCAGCAGCGGCGTGGGTTGGATGTACGCGATGGAATGCCTGACAGTTACTCCCGCCTTACGGATACCCATGGTTGCCATGGTTGGTAACCGTGCCCTGGACGATCCTGGCGCCTTCGGTGTGGAACACAACGACGCGCTTTCAGTTCGTGACCTCGGTTGGAACCTGATTTGGGTGGACTCCGCCCAAGAATGTCTGGATACGGCTCTGCTCGCTTATCGCATTGCGGAAGATCGCCGGATGATGGTGCCGGTCGCCATCAGTTGCGATGGCTCTTTCCTGACGCACTCGCAGGCTTTGGTCAAGGTTCCGACACAGGAACAGGTAAACCAGTTCCTGCCGAGATACGACCGTGGCGAACTGCTGCTCCACCCGGACAACCTCATTTCGGTCGCTCCGCAGTGCAACGAAGATTGGGTCATGGAAATCCGGCGCTCGAATTACGCCGTGACCGAACGTGCTCTCGACGTGATTAGTGAGTGCTACGGGAATTTCGAGAAGGTCTTTGACCGCAAGATCGGCAACCCGTTCTTCGAAGAGTACATGACCGAAGATGCGGATGTCGTTCTGGTGGGCATGGGCACTCTCTCGACGCCGGCGAAAGTGGCTATTCGCAAGATGCGCGCGGAAGGCAAGAAGGTCGGCTTCGTCCGCCTGCGTTGGTTCCGTCCGTTCCCGGCCGAGGCCCTGGCGAAGCGCCTCAGCCGTTTCAAGGCAATCGGCGTAGTGGACCGCGATTACTCGCTGGGTTCGCCTTATCTCAGCGGCGTGGTTGCCACGGAAATCCGTACCGCGTTGTATCCGGGCGGAGGTCCCAAGCCGCCGGTGCTGGGCTTCATCTGCGGTCTGGGCGGACGGGAAGTGCTGGTCCCGGATGTCGAGAAGATGATGGATTTTGTCTCCCAGGCTGCGGCGGGAAAATCCGTGCCCCTGACGCAGTGGATTGGGTTGCGCGAGTAGCACGTTGCTGACGTGTATCCATCGCCGGAAAGGATGAGCGACATATGAGTATCTTCAGCGAACAAAAACCTGCACAGAAGTTGGAGCCGTTCAAGGGCGTTAAGAAAATCGCTCACGAGGAATACTTCACTTCTGGTCATCGTACGTGCCAGGGATGCTTCTCCGCGCAAACCATGAGACTGCTGGCGAAGGCCGCTGGTCCCAGAACGATTGTGCTGGGCAGTACGGGTTGCATGTACGTAGCGAACACCTCTTATTACACCACTCCGTGGGGCGTGCCCTGGATGCACACCCAGTTGGGTTCCAGTGGTTCGGCCGCGCTGGGCGCCGCCGCGGCCTTTAAGGCGCAGATGCGCAAAGGCAAGATCAAGGAAGAGCCCATTAATGTGATCGCTTTCTGTGGCGACGGTGGTGGCGCCGATATGGGCCTAGCCGCCATCTCTGCGACCATGTTGCATCCCGCCTATAACCTTCTCATCCTCATGTATGACAACGAGTCATACGCCAACACGGACATCCAGATTTCTGGATGCTCACCGTATGGCGCGAACACTTCGTTTAGTACGCCGGGGAAGATGAAGCGGATTATGAACCAGCGCTGGAAGAAGAACATGGCGGGGTTGATCGCCGCCGGCCACCCGACCGTCAAGTACGTCGGCACGGCTGTCTCGGCTGAGCCGATGCAGGCCATGAACCAGATTCGCAAGGCGCTATCGATCGGAGGCCCAACCTTTCTCCACGTACTGGCTCCATGCCCGAAGGGCTGGGACTATGATCCGATCCTTTCGAGTGAACTTGGCGAACTTGCCGTGACTACAGGAATTTTCCCTCTGTACGAAATCGTCCAGGGAAAACTGGAGTACATCGGTAAAACCAAGCAGATCGTCAACGGTAAATTCAAGCGGCGTCCGGTGCGGGACTACCTGCTGAAGCAAGGCCGGTTCTCTCACTTCACCGGCGACGATATTGAATACTTCCAGAGTAAGGTGGATGAGATGTGGGACAAGTGGTTGATTCCCGGAGTCATGCCCGTCCTGAAAGATTTGGAAGCGGAGACACCACCAGCATAGGTCACGAGCAACCCGCCTCCTCGTAGGGGCGGGTTGCTCTCTGGCGATACTTCGGTACGGCGTGAGTTAAGGGACCGGCCACAAAACCTGCCAGTCGGGAGGTGAGCAATGGCAATATCCTTGGCCCTTGCACTACAGTCCGATTCCAAGATTGTTACACGCGGGCCACAAGTGATGGCCTACACGGTCGCGATGATAGCCATCGCGAAATTTCAGTATGTCTGGACGCTATTTACAGAACCTCTCCCGGTAAGCTGCACGCCAGCCTCGCCTACATACTTGTATTCGCCGCGCTTACTCCCACCCCAACCCGGCTGTCATAAGTCGAGGCCTGTCTTCCGGAGCGTCTTAGCCGGCGCATGGGCAATCGCCACCGGCAGTGTTCTCGCCGACTTGGGTTGCGACGGAGTTGGACTGACATCATGTGCGAGGAAACCTCACGAGAGGCTGCGCAATGGGCCTGATGTTTTTCGGATCGTTGCCATCGATACGGTCACCTCATTCGTTTCGAAACCCCAACCCCATCGCCTTGATAGCGAGGCAATGGGCCAGCAAGCGCGGGCAATTGGGAGGAAAGAGGTATGGCTACTGACAATGCAGTTGTTCAACAGCGAGACAGCGCCAGGGAAGAGTACGGCCGCGTAGCCGGAAACCGGTGGATTCAACTGGCGTGCGGTGTCATCGCGATGATCGTTATATCCAACTATCAGTATGCCTTCACGCTCTTTACGCCAGGTATGAGGCATACATTTCCGGGAGTTCCCTACGCAAGAATCGCGGCGGTGTTCTCGGCCTTTATTCTGTTTGAGACTTGGCCTATGCCCTTGGCAGGATACTTTGTCGATAAGTTTGGTATTCGGAAGCTTATGACGTTGGGCTCGTTGTGCATTCTGAGTGGATGGGTGCTGGGCGGGACGGCCGCTAAGTCCGTGGTTGACCTATACGTCTATTACGGCGTCATTGCCGGAACCGGTGCAGGAATCATCTACGTTTCGTGCGTTGCGAATGCAGTGAAATGGTTTCCAGATAAGCGGGGACTGGCAGTTGGGTTGACAGCCGCAGGATTTGGAGGCGGAGCCGCCCTCACTATCATGCCGATCGCCAGGACGATTCACATCATGGGATGGGCTCACGCGATGGCTGCCTGGGGGATTGCCCAGGGCTTAGTTGCATTCGCTGCGGCCTTGATACTCCGGCATCCTCCAGCCAAATGGGTCCCTTCCGGGTGGGAGCAGCGTGCAAAACAGGTACACTTAGCCGTCGTACAGTCGAAGGAAAACTATAGCTGGGTCCAAACTCTTCGAAGACCTGAATTCTATTTGCTTTACGCGATGTTTTTCTTTGCATGTGCAGGCGGGCTGATAGCTACCGGGAACCTCTCACAGATAGCAAAGTCCCTCAATGTGAGTGACGCGAAGGTATGGGGACTGGCGATCGTTCCCCTAACCGCAACACTGGCGTCTATCTTTAACGCTCTGTCCAGAATCGTCTGGGGATGGGTCTCGGACTGGATCGGGCGGGAAAATACAATGTTTCTAACATTCGGCGTCGAAGCGCTGCTTGTGTTCCTGGTGACGACAATAGCAGGAAAGCCCATAGCGTTTGTGGTGCTCTTCTCATTTGTCTTCCTTTTCTGGGGCGAGATATATTCCTTATTCTCAGCGACCTCAGGTGATGTTTTCGGCCCTAAGAACGCTTCGGTTGACTATGGCATGCTGTATACGGCCAAGGGGATGGCTTCTGTATTCGCCGGTTTTGGAGCAGCCGCGCTGGCTGCGTATCTGGGTGGTTCTTTTGCCGTGGCATTCTACGTTTCGGCCGTACTGTGCGCTATCGCATCGACCTTATCCCTTTTTGTCCTGAGACCGTTGGTCAGGGCTAGAATCGCGAAGGAAACTCCGATGGTCCAAGCGGTTCAGGAGCCACTAAAAGCAAAAGCGAAAGCCGCTGGAGCCGCGTAGCGTCGACATTGCGTGCCGAGCACGTTTGACAGCCTTGAGGGGAAAGGCCTGATGGAGGGAAAGAGTCGCGCTGGCAACGGGTGTGACGCGACAGCGGCGTGCCCTGTGCGTTTCGTGGATTCCTGGTGATGAATGCGCCGCAAAAAGAGCGGCCGGCAAGGTCCAGAGCAAAAGCCCCATGGTTCGCCACATCACGGATTTTGTGGCTATGGAAGCCATGGCCAACATCACGTTGTGCGCAGGCGCCTAACCAGGGATGGCACACGCCTGTGCTTAACCTGGGCCTGACCTGATTGAGGGCCATTCAATCGTGAGAAAGCACTTGCGACGTGAAATCAGCGACCGAGCAATTCAGACCGCGAGTGAATCACTTGCAGTAAGTGACCACGGGAGACAATGCCCTCCAGTTGCCCATCTACAACGACCGGAAGCTGGTTCACATCTTCACGCCCCATCATTTCCAAGGCTTGCATAGCGGACATATCAGGAGACAGCGAATGGATTGCACTTACAGGGCGCATCGCTTCGCACACCGAAACCAGAGGCCATCGCGAGCGCTCAATGTCGCGGACTTCGTGCGGGGTGATCAGTCCCGTTACTCGATGATCATCGATAACTAGAAAGCAACGTCGTCCTGTTTTCAGCAGCAGTTCGTCTACAAATTCTTGCAGCCCCATGCTGCCATCCACCGATGGACAATCCTGAGACATGACATCTCTTACGCGCAGCCCCCGCAACAGCGAGCCGATCTGCAATTGCAGAAGGCTGGCACCGGCAGTCTTAAGCAGGAACCAGCCAATGAAGATGAACCAGATACCGCCCAATCCGCCTCCCCCAAAGAAGCTGGAGATACCATAGGCGATGAATCCCCAGCCAGCCAGCTGACCGACCTGCGCCGCAATCCTTGCAGAACGGTCCGCCTTGCCGGTGATCCACCAGATGATGGCGCGCAGCACACGGCCGCCGTCCAGCGGAAACGCGGGAATCATGTTGAAGGCGCCCAGTACCAGATTGATATACCCGAGCCAGACAAGTACGGCAACGCCTGGCGTTTGGGCGGGCCTCCACGGAATCCAACCCAAGGACCAAGCAACGGTTAGTAGTACCAATCCTATTACGCCACTGGCGATCGGTCCCGCGATTGCCATCCAGAACTCGGTGCTGGGGTCGCTCGCTTCCTTTTCGATCTGCGCCATGCCGCCTAAGAGAAAGAGGGTGATATTGTGGACCGGCAGACCTCGCGCTTTGGCGACCAGAGCATGAGACAACTCATGGGCCAGGAGGCAGGCAAAAAATAGTATCGAGGTCGAAATGGCGGCAACCCAAACCACGGTTTCCGTCCAACTGCGATTCACCGCATGGAACTGCACCACCAGCGAGAACATGATCAGCAAAGCAACAAAAAACCAGCTATAGTGCAGGCCCACCTCGATGCCGAATACAGTGCCCAGCTTGATCTGCGCTTTCATAACCTTCCTTGCTGGATTCCAAAATACTCTTGTTTTCGCGGATCTGGGCATTATTTCGCGAAGCGAAGGGCGCGCCCCTGTTATCTCGACCAGGCCCGATGCCACCCTGGTCGCTGCATCTGTCTCTCCCACACTTCGCCACGAGCATTACCAGAACTAAAAGCAAGAACCTTGTTTCGCCAGCTCGAAGATAGCTGTTGGCTGAGGAGTTTCATCTTGAAGTCAAAACACCGCAAACTCAGCACTGCCCCGAGATGCGGAAGCAACTCTGGTTTGCCGGGTGTCATCTAACTCCGAACGTAAAACATTCTCGGCCACGCGCAACACCACGGCAACGTTTGGTGCGGGCAGTCCTGATCGCCGCAATGGGCGCAATTCCATAACTGACTTAGGCCAAATCAAGGAGACCGTTATGGCAACCAGTGAAGCGGACAAGCGTGCGGACCTTGCCGGACCCGGCATTGGTGACTACACCGACATCGAACGCATCCTGCCCAACGACTACATTCCCTTACTATCGACTCTCGAAACCCAGAAGGCCATCTTCGCGGTCAAGCGCTACATCGAAGACAATCTCTGCAGCGAACTCAACCTCCTCATGACGACCGTTCCGCTCATTGTTGACTCCGAGAGCGGCATCAACGACTTCCTGGACCGCGATGGTTCGCGCACTCCGATCCGGTTCCACATCGTGAATGACCACGACCAGCATCCCGTCGACGCCGAAATCGTGCAGGCCGCTACCAAGTGGAAGAGGATGGCACTGAAACAGTTCGGTTGCCGCGTCGGTGAGGGTATCTGCACCGACATGCGAGCTGTCCGCAAGGACTACTTCCTCGACCACGACCACAGCTGCTACGTCGACCAGTGGGACTGGGAACGAGCCATCCTTGCCGGAAACCGCAACTTGGAATTCCTGAAGATGATTGTCCGCGGCATTTGGAGGGTCATCGTCGGAGCCGAGCGTTTCGCCCAGCGCCTTTTCCCTACGCTCGCGCAGTCCAAGTATCCCAGCCTGCCCGAGGAGATTAAGTTCATCCATGCCGAGGAACTGCTGGACATGTATCCCAACCTGCCACGTAAGCAGCGGGAGACCTCGATCCTACAGAAGTACCCGGCAATATTCATCATCGGGATCGGCTGGCCGCTCAAGGATGGTTTCCCACACGAAATGCGCGCCGCCGACTACGATGACTGGGTGACGCCAACCACCATGCCCAGCGGCGAACCGGCACATGGACTCAACGGCGACATCCTCGTATGGAACCCGGTTACCGGGCGCCGCCACGAGCTATCCTCGATGGGTATCCGCGTCAACGCCGAAACGTTGAGGCAGCAGCTTACTATGTCCAACCAGTTAGACTTACTCAATTACCCGTATCACAAAGCGATCATAACCGGCGAGATTCCGCTCTCCGTCGGCGGCGGTATCGGGCAGGGACGAACCCTGATGCTGTTGTTAAGAAAAGCACATCTGGGAGAGGTGACGGTCAGCGTGTGGCCGAAGATACTGAAGGAGATTTGCGAGAAGCACAGCATCTATGTACTCGAATAACCCAACAGTGGAGGCTCCTCGACGGGATGGGTGAGTTCGATTTGCCATCCCAATAAGAACAGCGCTGTAAGCGTTTGTGAGTTTTGTTGCATTCTGGGGGCCGAGGGCAATCTTCACGGTGCACGGAATGCCGGGCATTCCAATGTCCATGAGCACGACGTCGGAACAAAAGGCAGCAGCTTTCTCGCTTGCGCCGCCAGGCCAGCCTTTTATGCGGTTACGCCGAATGGATAGTTAGTAAATAAAACGAGTGCGGCTCTGCTTTCAGGCGACACTTTCGTTTGCGTTTGCGTCAAACAGGCAGGAGGTACGTCCGCTCATCGAGCAATTCAAGACCATTGTGCTGGATCTCACCGACGTCAGCTACATGGATAGCTCCGGCCTGGGTACGCTCATTGGCCTGTTTGCCTCTGCGAAACAAGCGGGTAAACAGTTGATGCTCATCAACCTGGGAGCTCGCATCCAGGAACTGTTTCGCATCACCAACTTGCTCAACATTTTCGAGGGTTATGGCGAACATTTATAGCCATCGAGAGCGTGTGCTCAGAAGATGTGAGCGGCAGTAAAACATAAGAAACAAGAAAGGGTTACGGTCTGGATTACTACTATGCCCATGTCTTCGGAGAAGCTAACATTCGACCTTTTGGAGGGCGCAAGCCCAAATGAGCACGTCTACCGTTTGCACGGCCCAATGGTTCTCGGCAACATGTTTGCCTTCCAGGAGGTTTTACGGTCGGAATCTGTCACTACTATCCTCGATTTGACGGACGTTCCCTACATGGATTCCGCGGGGCTGGGAGTACTGACGAATTCCTATGTCTCCCATCAGAAGCATGGACGCAAGTTGCTTCTCGTGGGCGTAAACGAACGGGTGCAGACGCTGTTCAAGGTAACCAAACTGGACCAACTGTTTGAAATCTTTTCGACTGTGGAAGGTGCTCAGGCTGCTTGAGGCCACTATATCCTTCTGGCAAATTGGGGAAAGCAAAGTATGGAATCCCAGGTCATAACGGTTGGTAATAAGGACATTGCGGAAGCCATTGTCAAAGGCTTGCGGCTGTGGTTCGAAAGCGATCCGACAATTCGCGAAGCGGAAGACGGCTGGTCGGTTTCTGTAACCGGCATCGTACCGGAGAGTGTCCGTCTCCTGATGAATCACTACAGCTTGGGCGTACTCGACAGCAAGACTGGCAGGGTTTGAAGTCTCGCTCAGAGCCCCGGACTATGAGCAGATCCACTCCGCTTAGAGGAGCAAACCCGGCTCCATCGGAGCACAGCTACGCCGGTGTGTTGAGGTGTCCATGGCCCTGCATTCGACTGTTTTTTCCTTCCCTGAACCCGAGCCTTTTCCGTGTGTGTTAGTGGTCCGGGGCACTGAGGAATCCATACTTCGGCCGCAGCACTTGCCGATCACTATCGGCCGCAAGCCGGAGAAGGACATTTACATCGCGGACGCGCGGGTGTCGCGCGATCACGCGGTGATCGTAGGCGAGGACGGCCAATTCTTCCTCGAGGACCAGAACAGCAAACTCGGCACCTACGTAAACGGTGTGCGTGTAAGCGGCCGCCACAGGCTGTCATCCAACGACCGCATTGACTTCGGACACGCCGAACTCGGATACATCATTTTTTCGCCGCCAACGGAGACCATAAAGCCGCCGTCGAGCACTGACGAACCAGGCGCGCGCGAACTGCTCACCCAGATCAGCGAGCAGCAATCTATGGGAGCGGCGGCTGACTTGGAGCGGTTGAGCCTTTTTCTGGAGGCTGCTCGCAAGCTTAATACCGCATGCGTGCTCGACGAAATCCTGGTGACGCTGATAGAAGCTACGTTGCGACTGACCAAGGCTGAACGCGGCTTCGTCTTCTTGTGCGACAAGAGCGGCAAGCTTCGGTTGGCCGCAGGACTGGACGAACGCGGGCGCACTTTGCGGGAAGACAGCACCATTTCTCATTCCACGCTGATGAAGGCGGTCTCCTCGGCTTGCGAATTCCTGATCACAGACACCGCCAGCTCCGAACTCGCCCAACAGATGAGCATCATGAATTTCGACCTGCGCACCGTGATCTGCATTCCTCTGCTGCGTCATCCCGACGGCTCCACGCCACAGGTAAGCGGAGCGTTGTATCTCGATAGCCAGCGGATATCGCGGGACCTTTCTACGGTGAGTAATAACTTGTTGCGTGCGATTGCGCGCGAAGCTGCTGCACTGGTTGAAAATGCGGAGCTAGTTCAGGAACAAGAAAACACCCGGCGCTATGAACAAGAGCTGGCGATTGCCGGCACCATTCAGCAGCAACTCATGACCGTGAAAATTCCTGGAAGTTCCTTCGCGCAAGTGCATGCCCGCAACATTCCGTGCAAGGAGATCGGCGGCGACTTTTTCGACGTGATTGCCACGGAAAGCAGCATTTCGGCAGTGCTGGCTGACGTCTGCGGCAAAGGTGTCTCCGCCGCGCTGCTGGCATCCATTCTGCAGGGCATGATTTATGCACAATTGAAGGCGTCGGTGCCGCTGGCGGAGATTGCCGACGTAGCCAACCGTTTCTTGTGCCAGAAGGACCTCGCCGAGAAGTATGCGACGCTGACGATTGCGCGTCTAAGCCCGGCTGGGCTGCTCGAATTCATTAATTGCGGCCACGTGACGCCTTTCCTGGTTCGCGGCGGAACGCTCGCGCGTACTCAGCCGCAGAATCCGCCTGTGGGGCTGCTCGAAGACGTGTCATATACAACAGAAACGTACGAACTTGCGCCGGGCGACCGCCTCGTGGTGTTTACGGATGGCATCACCGAAGCGCAGAATGCGGCCGGGGAGTTCTTCGGGGACGACCGCCTCCGCGAGGCGGTTGCAGCCAATTCGTTAGATGAGATCTTTGCGCGCGTGCAAGCCTTCTGCCGCGACACACCGCTAAACGACGATTGCACTGTGCTCGAACTCCAGTATCAGAACTGATTGTATTCACCGTCCATGAGCTTAAACTCACGAACCAGATTGGTTGAACACTGCCAGAATGCGCTGGGAGACATAGTGTTGTGGCGGGCTGAATCCGTCCGCAGCTTGGCGTGCCGCGCGGAAGTGCTCGACTGCGTGGTTGTACAGGTCCTTGGCTTTGTCATCCGCGCCAGCTAGGAAGTAGCGGGAGAGTTCCGACGCTCCCAAATAGAACAGTGCCAGAGCCTTCTTGGAGCCACTTCCGGAGAAAGCTGAAAATTTCTCTTCAGCTTGTTCGTAGTGACCGTTGTAGAAATCGGTGATGCCGTCGATTAAAGGCTGGTCAGCAGCCTGCTTTAGCTGCACTAGCTTCTCGTTTGCCTGGGCAATCTTCTGATTGAGGTCCCCTGGGCCGTCGCTCTTGATCTTAAGCGCGCGCGTGTAGCGTTCGATTGCCTCCTTATGGCTGCCCGCGCTATCCAAACGAATGGCCTCATTCACCGTCTTTGTGTAGTCGTCCATCTGTTCCAGAAGTTTGTGCGCTTTTGCGGCGTCCTCGCCGGTTACTGCAACCAGAAAAGACTTGGCTTTTTCGAACTCGTTCCGTTGATAGGCGGCCATACCTTGCCGGAATTGCATTTCATTCTTCGCTTCAGCCGCCGCCTTCGTTTCAGCTGCGAGCCGTTCAGCCTCGAACTGCTTCTGAGCTTGAGGAATGACTACGTTCAGATAGCGTGCAGCCTCGTCGTGATACTGCTTGCCCACCACGGCCTTGAAATTCTGGATTGCTTCGTCGAAGTGATTTTGGGTGAGGGCCTGCTTGCCCGCCGACATCCGATCGGCGTCCTTTTTGCGAGTCTCTTCATTGCGCTGGGTGTATGCGGCACACTTCGCGCGAGCAGACTCATTTTTCTTGTCCTCTTTCGTTAATTCGCAGTACGCGCTCTGCGCCGTCTCATAATCCCCGGCCTGTTCGGCGGCCTGCGCCTGCTTAAGAAGATCCTTCTTCTTGTTCGCCTGCGCGGCTGGAGTGATCAGGAGCACGCAAAAAGCGAGCAGCAGGACCGTACTAATACGCACTGACAATTTTCGCCGCATCGACCGCCTCGAAGACATAACTATACTGAGCAGGTTTTCCGGAGCCGACTGAGACCTGTCCCGTGTGCTCCTGCGAATTCGGTCCCACCAGGGTGATTGTGTATTCCCCGGCAGGCACCTTCACCCGGACCGGAGTCTGCTCATTTACCGGGATCACCTTCCCGTTTGCACCGGTGCTAGTAAGGCTTTTGACTGTGGCCCAGGGCTGGGCGATGACCTCCACGTAAGCATCTGGAGCAAGCGCTGGTTGAGGTGCGGAGCGATGATGCAGCAAGAACACACCGAGCATTGCCAGCACCACCATGATCCCGCCGATGATGCCGTACCGTAGTCCTGCTTTGCTTTGGGACCGAGCCTTCGCCGGAATGGCCGTGGCCATGCTCGCTTGTGGGCTCTCGGATACCGGCAAGGCCTCGGCTGCTGGTCCGCTTGCCGCCACAGGCGCCGTCTCAATGGCTTCTTGCACCGAGTGAGTTGATTCTTGCACCGGGCGAGCTGACGGCCCGATTGTTTCTGAAAGAGAAGCCGTCTGCACCGTCGATTCAGGGATCTCCATCCCGGTCACGGCCTTCACTGGCGTCTTTTGTATGTGAGTCATGGTGCGCTCGTGCTGCAAGCGTGCCATTTCACAAGTCTCGGCGAAAGCTTGGACCCGGCCGTACGACCCAGGTTGGGCAAGCAGGAACGCCAGAGCTTCTTCCACTTTGCCCTCCTGCAGCATCCGTTGAGCTTGTTCCGCCGCCGCGGTTGCCGCCGCGTTGAATTCCTGTGCCTTCGCTTTCGCTTGCTGCCGAAGATTTTCAAGCCGGGGGTCGGCGAACTCGGCTGACGAACGTTCCAGCAAAGTAATGGCACGGTCGAATTCGCCATCCTGCAAGAGCTGCCGGCCCTGTGTACAAGCGGTTTCGACCCTTTTTTCCCTTGTCGCCTGGGTCACGCTGCCGCGAACTTGTTGCAGTAAGTCGGCCACCTCAGGATCGCCAGACAACTGCGCATCCGCGATTTCCAACGTCATCAGTGCAGCGTCATATTCACCGTGCTCAATCTCCTCCTTTGCTTTCTGCATGCACGCGTTCTTGAGCCGTTCAGTCTTCTCCTGTTGGACACGCTCGCGCAACATCTCCAAGGTGGACTGCAAGCGGGAGTCGCCAGCAAATCGCTGGCAAGCCCGTTGCATGACTCGTAGCGCATCGTCAGGGTTGCCTCGGTTCAACAGTTGGTTGGCTTCGGAAATCTGCTCCTCGATGTAGCGGATTCGCTCCGCTGTCTCTCGCTGACTCTCGGCGCCAGCCCTCATTTGGATCAGGGCAGGTTCGCCCGGAAACCTTGCGCAGGCCTGATCCGCTTTCGCGCATGCGCCAGTCAGATCACCTGCTGCCAAGAGGCTTTCCACTTCGGCGCAGAGCGATTGAATCTCGCCGCGCCGCAACTCCTGTTGCCGAACTGAGGCGACAAGGTTCTGCAATGACTGGATTTCGCGGTTGCCGGGATCAATCGCTTCCGCCTGCCCGATCAGTTCGTAGGCGGCCGTGAATCGCTTGGCGGATATCTCCTGGTGCACCGCGCTCAGCAGCTCCCGGATCTGCTTCTGTTTGGCATGATCAGTAACCTGTTGCACCAGCGAGGCATGCAACACCTTCACCTGCGTATCGTCCGGATTGAGCTTCAGCGCATCTTCAACCGCACTCATGGCCATCGAGAGCTCGCCTGCCTGCTGGGCGCTTTCGGCCAGATGGAGCAACTTGAGGACCTGCTGCTGACGAGACTCCGCCTGCTGAATATGGTCCCGAAGGCTCAACAACTCGGTGTCAGTCTGATCCAGTTGCAGCGCCTCGTCAGTCAGTTCCAGTGCATCGGAGTAGCGCTTCTGCGCCCATGCTTCCTCGGCTTGGGTGCGTAGTTGCTGGATGCGGCGGGTAGTCTGCTCGCGCTCTGTCAGCCGCTGCACCTCATACATCAGTTGCTTGGCGACTGAATGTTGCGTGTCAATCTTGAGCGCCCGAGAAAGCATCTCTCGCGCCGGCGGCAGTTCCGATTTCGCGATACATGCTCGCGCCTGTCCGACATACTGATTGACGGCGTCGCGCTTCAGCGCCTCCTGCACACGCGACAGATCGAAAGCGAAGTCTTCGGCGGTAGCGTAACGTTGTTCGCGATTTTTAGCGAGAGCGCGTTCAACAATATCGTCGAGCTCAGCCGGGTAATCTCGAATGTACTGAGATAGTGGAGGCGGGGGATGATGCAAGATATTGGCAATGACGGCCGCGGTTCCTTGCCCATCGAAGGGCAGAGAATACGTGAGCAATTGGTAAAACATTACGCCGGTTGAGAAAACATCGGATCTGCCATCCACAGGCTGCCCGTTGAGTTGCTCAGGGGACATGTAGCTGATGGTTCCGAGTATCTGGCCGGTTCGCGTCAGTCCGCTGTCCGCTGCGTGGGCGACGCCGAAATCGACCAGCTTAGCTTGCCCGTCTTCTGACAGGATCACGTTCGCGGGCTTAATGTCGCGATGAACTATGTTGCGCTGATGCGCATAATGCAACGCATCGCAGACCTGCATGATGATGCCGAGTTTCTGGATCAGCGGGAGTTCCGTGCGCGAAGCCAGAATCTTATCAAGCGACTGGCCCGTAAGGTACTCCATCACCAGAAACGGAATACCCCCCTCATCGCCCAAATCGTAAATCACCACAATGCTGGGGTGCTGTAATTTCCCAACCGCTTGCGCTTCGGAAAAGAAACGCTTCAGGAGATCTGAATCCTGACCAAAGCCCGCGGTAATCTTCTTAATCGCGACCATTCGCCCGATACGGGGATCACGGGCTTTGTACACGATCCCCATTCCGCCTTCGCCGATGACCTCGATTACCTCGTATTTTCCGATCGTCGGGTTTGGATAATTTGGAAGCGATGCCATTTATCCCCACAGTCACTCTGGATTAGCGCGGTTGGAACCTGCGCAGCTTGGCGTGAGGCGCCCGTGTAATTGAAGCAGGCAGTCTGTTCGGCTGGGCCGGAAACAGCCAGATGTGGACTTAGACGCAAATAGGAGGCGCTGGGATTCAGCCACTTTCTGCCGGCCGCCAAATTTCAAAAGCTCCCGCTGTCGTACGACGGCGCCCGGTTTTGAAAAAGTCGATCACGGCAGGTCCCGTTGTGTAACGGCGCTGAATTCGGCGTGCTACTGGAAGTGGGCCTCGTCGGCCACAGAATACGAAAATCGAGTCGTTAAAACTCCATTTGATCCGAAACGGGAACAACAGGAAAAAAGCGGGCTCCTACTGTTGATCTTTGTTAAGACCAGCATCATCGTTTCTGAGTCTCACGAGGGTGATGATGCGCAAGCTGTTCGGATCGGGAAAGCTTGTCAGGTCGTCTCGGGGCTAGAGCCTAATTACTAACTAATCGATGGATTTATGCTCTCACTGACCTCGAGAAATTGAGTTCTACCGGCCGAAATCTCGGCCAACTGAAGGCCGCCGCCGGGCCACTGATTTTGGCTTTCAGGCGGATCGAAGAGGAGGGGCTCATGAGCAGGATGAAGTCGTTGCTCCCGTTGGTTCTTGCATCCGTTATCTGTTTGGCCGGTGTGGCACAAGCCCAATTGGTATTCGTTCCCGTTACTCCGTGCCGTGTGGCTGACACCCGGAATGCAACAGGTCCGTTCGGCGGTCCATCGATCGCAGGAGGGACTACGCGAAGCTTTGTAATTCCGAGTAGTGCCTGCAGCATTCCTGCTACGGCCGACGCTTATTCAGTCAACGTCACGGTTGTCCCGCGTGCAGGACTGGGATATCTGACGGTGTGGCCGACCGGAGTGGCGCAGCCTCTGGTCTCGCTACTGAACTCTGACGGCCGGGTGAAGGCAAACGCAGCCATCGTTCCGGCGGGTACCGGCGGCGCAATCAGCGTGTACGCGACCGATACCACCGACTTCGTGCTGGATATCAACGGCTATTTTGTGCCATCGACCAGCGCATCTGCGCTGGAGTTTTATCCGCTGACCCCCTGCCGCGTTGCAGACACTCGTAATCCGAGCGGCTCCTTGGGTGGCCCGTCCCTGGTCGGTATGCAGACTCGTGCTTTTCCGATCCTGTCGAGTGCGTGCAACATACCTTCGAGTGCGCTAGCGTATTCGCTGAACTTTACGGCGGTACCGCAGGCCGGGCTCGGTTACTTGAGCGCCTGGCCGACAGGACAAGCGTGGCCGGGGGTTTCGACCCTAAACGTTTCGACGAACAACCCGGTGGTGGCGAACGCGGCGATTGTGCCGGCGGGCACCCCCAACGGAGAGATCAACGTGTTGGGCTCTAACAACACGGACGTGGTGATCGATATCAACGGATACTTCGCACCAGCAAACTCGGCCGCAGGCGGCCAGTCGCTGATTCCCGTAACGCCATGTCGCCCGTTGGACACGCGGAGCTCTAGCGGTTCGTTCAATGGAACGCTGCCGGTCAATATAACGAGCGGTCCTTGCGGGATACCATCGAGCGCGGAGGCCTTTGTGCTGAACGCGACGGTTGTGCCCACGGGGGGGTTGGGGTATCTGACGTTGTGGCCGGAGAACGAGGCGCAACCGGTGGTGTCGACGTTGAACGCGGATGATGGGGTGATTGCCTCCAATATGGCCATTGTCCCCACTACGAACGGATCAATCGATGCGTTCTCGTCCAGCCCTACGCAACTGATACTCGACATTAACGGCTACTTTGCCACTAACACAGGAATACAAGGCTTATACACCACCACAGCATTAATCGACGGAATTGACGTCCCATTCGACATCGTCGTTCTACCGAATGGCACATTTTACGCGATGTACGGAGAAACACTGCAGGGCGTGCTGTTGATAGGTGGGCTGATCGTAGGACAGGGCACTGCGGCCAACGGCACCTTCACCGTGGCAAACGCAACGAATTACTTATACCAATCTGGGGGCGGCGAAAGCGTGGTAGCCACTTCAGACAGTGGAACGTATGTGGCTGGAACAAGCATTTCCGGCACCGACAGCCAAACCGGCTTGCAATACACCGCGACGGCGCTTCCGAGTTCACAATACAACCCAACCGCAACCCCCAGCATTGCAACCTTGGTTGGCACTTGGACTTTGTCCACCGTGCTATCCATAACCGTTAATTCAGACGGAACCTTCACAGGTTCCGAAACATTAACGAACTGCCAATTTTCTGGGGCTTTCACACCCGACACTTCCGGGCTGAACGTCTTCGACATGACGCTCACGCTAACAGCGAACACAGGCTGCACAGTCAAAACGTATGCAGGCATAGCCCTTGTATATCTACAATCCGACGGCGTAACCCACCAGATGATAGGAGGGGCGGTAGACATTTCGAACAGCCAGAAATCACTCCAATTCGGAGTAACCAAGTAGTCGGCGGGCGCGGCGCGCTTGAATCGTGGATTTGAGATTTTAGGCACAAATTAGGCACGCAAGTGAAAAGCCCTGCGTAACCGATAGGCTACACAGGGCTTAAATGTCGTTGGTGCCGCGGGAGCGACTTCGATTTTAGGCACAAAAGGCACAAACCTGACCGGGTTTGAGCGGTGTTCTCGCCCTGCGAGGCTTTCCTCTTCCTTTCGTCTGACGCACTTCCCTATTCGGCTGCTCCTGACGTCGGATGATCCGGTATCGAATCCGGAGTGCCGCAACTTGCATCGAAACGGTGTAGGGGGTGTGCCGTGGCTTCATCACCTGCGTTGTTTTCAAAAGAGAGGCTTGAATGGTTCCTTCACCTGACCACCGACGAACAGAGAGATTTTCTCCGGGCGCTTCGGGAAGTCGAACTCATAGGTCTGCCTTGGAAGTACAGTCACCTGTATCCCGATCCTGATGCGCAAGCGGACGCCAAAAAGGTGGCGTGAAGATGGTCA